>Ga0302325_10015186_pt1 | contig 16370 bp, 14 predicted proteins | sample Palsa_T0_2_FD_201948 | JGI IMG/M metagenome (GOLD analysis project Ga0302325, IMG submission 201948) | Peat permafrost microbial communities from Stordalen Mire near Abisko, Sweden - Palsa_T0_2 | ecosystem: Environmental > Terrestrial > Soil > Palsa > Peat permafrost | place: Sweden: Abisko... | reverse complement strand
AATCTCTTCATGCCCATAGCCTCCGATAGATCTTGAAAGAGAATTTTAATGAAGATACGGCTGCTGGAGGTCGTTTCCTCTTCATTCAGATGAATGACTGACATGACGTGCCATCCAATGGCATCGGAGCTAATGAGATGACCAAAAAAGCGGGCAATATTTCGCAGTCTGTTTGTTTCGTACCGATGGATAGTATCATAATACTTGGTGAAGGACTCTTCGAAAAGTTGAGTCCAAAGACGGTTGATCTTGGCAAAACGCTCCCCAATGAGGCCATAAAACTTCGAATAAGTCTTCTCTTGTGAGCAGCATTCGATGATCATGGAAGGAAGCTCGGGTTCTAGACCAGCTGGAAGTGTGACTTTCATCAACTTGTGACAACATTCTTCCGGGTCGATGCTCGACATGATGGTAAGATATATGGTTTTTCGAAGGGCGACAAGATCAGTGTTGCTCTGGTCTTTGATCTCCAATGCCTTCTCCTCTTGTTTCTCCTCGTCATCCTCACTATCATCGCTATCGTCCTCGCTTCCTTCCCCATCACTACCCTCCCCAAGAATCTCAGCTTTTGTTCTTCTGTATTCCTCTTCGTTCTCCTCCCACTCTGGATCAAACTTGAAGATATTCAGACCATCCTCCACGTCGATCTCATCATCTAAGGCGATGACATGGGTGATTTGGTCTTCTTCCTCGACCAAGTCCAGTTCTTCTTTGATGGCAGGATTGTCCTTATACTTGTCTTTCCGAACCTGGAAAAGGACCTCGATCATATATTGCACCCTTTTGTCGATATCAGCCTCGTGTAATATGCTCCGAAATTGGTCAAAGACTGCTAGAGCAATCGCCTGGTTCATCTCCTCCAGATGTTGACCGACTTCCCTCGTCAACCCAACAGCGATTTCGACGCTGTCGTCAGTCGGTTTGTGGAGAAGGAGGAGTAGTATTTGTGCCGCAACTACTTCGCTTGCAACCTGCTGATTGCAGAGATGAGCAATGAAGGTAGTCGCAGAAAGGCAAACAGCTTTATCATTCCTCTTGAATCCCTTCTTGAACTGCACAATGAGCCGCTTCAGGAGGAGCTCTCCCACGCCTGGGAGTTTCGTGTTAACAATAGCTGCCATCGCTGCGTATATTGGCGTGAAGGGCAAACTAGCAGCCTGCGCCTTCATGATACTTCGGCAAAAGAGTCCTCGACCTCTGATCAAGTTCTCGCCAAAAAGCTCCGGGACGATGTGCTTGATGTTCGAGACGTTGACTTTATTGATTAAACCATTGATAGACTTCTTCAAGGCCTCCCACGCCATGCGCTGGTATTCCTTGCTGGTCTTGTCGGTGATCTGGGACTGGAGAGCTCGTAGTCTGGCAGGTGGTATGTAGGTGCCACCAGATCGCATGGTCAAGAGCTTTTCGTATTCAGCTTTTGCCGCTGCTTGCTTCTCATCATCGGTCTTGCCTCGCGCGACCTCCATCTTTGTGATAGTCGCGCTGGAAAGCGAAGATGGAGATTATGGGAAGATTGAATATTTCCAGTGAGGCTGGGATAAATATCGACAACAGAAATTCCGCCTGGTCTTTAGCGCGCCACGCTAAATTTAAGGTTAGCTGCCAATACCAAGTCACGCGAGAGATTAAAAGTCGTGTACAGTATTAGGTAGGTAGCTGTTTCCAAAGTGCAAGCTTTAATGGGCCTTTCGAAAAGCAGAAGGAGGTTCGTTGTGCATTGTCAGCACATAATTGTCAGCTCCCCCCCCTGATCCTTCAGTCTGCCTTCGAGCAGACTTCGGAAGGTTTGATTTGTTCCCTTTGACGCGCTTCGCTTAGTCATCCCCCCCCCCGAGCTGGCCAGATGGACTTTCGAGTTGCATCTGGTTATTCCAGGAGGCCAAATACACTCTCAATCACTGCGGTTTTTCAACGTTCAGTCTTTCGCACCTGATTCATCACACTCCTTTCAGGCCTGTTTGTAACAATGGTCAGTCCTCGAATGGTCCTCCACGACGGATTCGCTGTGTGAATAACCTGCTAACACATGCCAGCTCGACAAACTTGTTGGACTCGCGATGCTTGTCGCTGCTTCCGTCGTCTTTCTTTACTATACTATCTGGACGCTCTTGATGGCAAGTCTCTTCGTTGTCTCTAAGATTGAGAGCTGACTCCCGAACTCCAGCCATTTGTCGACTCGGATCACCCCTTACAAAATATGTTTCCACCCCGAGTTTGGGCTATTCGCATACCCGTCATCCTTATTCTCCTTGGATCTGCGGTGGTGGGTTCATTCTTGAGTGTAGTGATGATTCGGAGCAATAGGAAGAAGGCCGCCAAAGCAAAGGCTGCAGGAAAGAAGAAGGCATAAGGTTGATTTGAGGGGGTACGAGGAAGTTTTCGTCATCGATGCTTGTCAGAGGGCGCCTTGAAAGCGCCAATGATCTGTGATGGTTTGGGAGAATCAGGGTATTATGCATCATCAAAGAGGACACATCGCAAGAACATGATGGGGCCTACTGTGGAGAGCAAACGTGTAATAAAATACCCGTCTTGACATTGGCTATAGCTATATGCATTCAAAATGCCGCGTGCTAGCTTGACAAAACATCAGTCCAAGGATGATCCGCGATACGCCAGAATTCCTCTGGTGATCTGACGGACAATTCAAACGCACGACTTTGCCATTTTGCCGTGCGCTGGGATTTCCTGATTATCTGCAGGTACCGCATCTGTTGCGTATTTATGGCCACAGCCAATCAGGCTTGAGAATTTTGACGCTCCGCCGCTTGCATTCGTACAGTCAAGGAAGCTGGAAGCTGCCCCTCCTCCAGCAGCCTTCATCAACAACCCAAGCTCTGACAAAGAGCAACTAAACTCCGAACCCGCAGGAATACCTCCCGATCGCGAGTCCATTTCCAGCTGAACGAGAGATACCAATCAAGCTTCACACTTTAGCATCCCGCGCACCTCCTGCTTGTTCGGGAAGCCTGCGGGACCTCGCCGCGCTCGTTATCTCGACCTTTCGCGCTCAGGAGGACGGAGAGTGGTCTGAACTACCTGCCACCTACGAATCTGCCTGCGAATGCCCCCCTCGTCCGATCAAGAGAGCAACAATATCTCGAGCAATAACACACAGCCTAGCAAGCTGACTAAGAAGGTACCACCTGCTGGAGGACTGGGCTCTACCCGCAAAGGCAGGAATGGGGCCAAGGATAGTGGTGGTCCAGGTGGGGTATTGGCAGCGGTGACAAAAAATGCTACAAAAATGTCGTGAGTATTCATGTTTCGAGCCTTGTGTCATAGATGGTGGCTGACTGGCTGTCCAAATAGGAATAAATTGTCCGCTCAATCTACTCGAGTCCAGTCACCCGAGATGAAGCCAGTAGGATCCCTTTCGAATGGGAATCCAGTCACCTCCCCGCTCCTGGATGCTTTGTCCTCTGCAGCGCTGGATCGTTCCCCTTCCCAGAATACCAACGAATGGGCCAAGAGTGTTCCTGCGTTTTCGAGTTCTCCAAGCAATTTGATCCATCTCGGGGATTCCCCACCAACTTTACCATCCTCATATGAAGATAGGATTACCAACTTTGGGTGGACCACAAGAGAACAAAGAGGAGTTTCCAACGGTCACATTTCATCAGCATCTCCGCCCTCAAATAGAAGAAGACCACTGAGCTATCAGCTTGACGGAAACAACGTACAAGCCTTTGACGATCACCGGTCCCAAATGTCGTCCTACGCTGCTCGTCGAAGCTCGATGTATTCACAGCATTCCCGATACGCGCAACACCCTCCACTTCCTCACCAAACACAAGCCCACTTCTACGGCGCACCTGATGCTAACCTCATGCTCTCTCCTCCAACACCTGGCTTGATCCCCGGGGATAGCGGCTTTTATTGTGGCTTTGATAGCCTGCCGACATCTTCGCAGTCGAAATCAGCCGAGAAGGTCGTTGTAGCTGGATATGAAGGAGGCATCAATATCTATGCCGTCTCAAAGAGAGGTTTGCATAAGACATCGGGTATTGAAGGGCTTCGAGGTGGGGTGTACAATGCCAAAATATTGCCGTGGAACATCCAAGGAGCTACCTCTCGTCGCTTTCCGTTAATAGTTGCAGTGGTTCACGGGCCAGTCTGGACATCGAGTGAAGCATCAAGTCGCGAAGACGGAGCAACTCCCTCGGAAGCGGTCTCCGTGAATCAAAATGAGAATAGTCGAGGATCACCAAGAATTCCTGGGACGTCTATGAACGACAACGAGCCAATTGAATACTACCAGACAACAGTTGAGGTTTACTCCCTCCGCACCAAACAACATGTCGCGACTTTGCTATCTGTTCCCAAAACCCATTTGGCAATAGCAACAAACAGTCCCCTGTTTGTCGCCCCGCCTCCCGTAGGATCGTTGACTATCCGTGCAGATAGCGGTAACATCATCGTAGCTTCTGGCACAACGGGAGAGACCTGGATCTTCCGTCAAACTAATACCGACACTTCTTCAGATTTATTCAAATGCATTGGCAAAGTTTGGACGACTGTACAACACGGGATTACACTTGACCCTGTAGGTCCGAACGGGCTAGTCGATGGCGACTGGCAATCCGCCGAGCCTGTCTCGGTGCGGAAACAATACAGGGCATCCATACTATCAATTAATGGTCGTTGGCTTGCATATTGCCCGCCGACTCCGTCGTCACAAGTCTCCCTTCGTGCGGCGACCCCTGGTGTAGCTTCCACGGCAAGAGTTTCTGGGCTGAACTCTTACGCTCCCCCGCAACTTCCGGCCGTGAACTGCATGGTCGAGACTCCTGGAGGGGAGAGCATGATGAAACAAATTGTCCAAATAGGGACTCAAAAGTTCATTGAAGCGGGGAATGTGATGACTGAATGGGGGATGCAAGCGTGGAACAATTACAGAAATAAGCCCCCAACCAACCAACCACTGAACGGAGATCAATACCCGGTTCACTCAAATGTTCGGGCAAACATGGGGCATCAGTTCCCTCCCACTCATGGGATTCCGACCCCAGCACCGCTCATCACCAAAGATCCTGGCTTGATATCTATTCTTGACTTGGAATCTTTGGTGCAGCACAGTTCATCTACTACATCATCGCCTCATCCCCTAGCAACCTTCAAGGTTCCTCATGGATGCAGCTTCTTGTCCTTTGCTCCCAGTGGCTTAGCTTTGTTTACAGCGTCCAGCAAGGGCGATATACAATGCGTTTGGGATCTGATGCGCATACAATACGCCAAGCCCTCGTTCCTGAAGGTGGGACTTCAGGGTACAGGAACACATGGTCCTCACGTTCGACAAATAGCCCAATTTTCGAGGATGACCATCGCTCGGATTGTTGATGTGGTATGGACGTCTCCGCATGGGGAACGCGCCGCAATGGTTACCGAACCTGGGACTGTCCATATTCTTGATCTTCCAGCGAGCGCTTTTACATGGCCTCCGCCACGTCGAAGAGGGCCATATCAGAAGCCAGATGAAGGCGTTGGTGATTTTGCGGGCTCAACTCTTACTGCAGCCGGTCTGGCATCAAGCGCGGTTAGTTCTCTTTGGACCGCTGCGCAACCTCTCGTGGGCCGCCGGCGTCGAAGTAGCGTGGGCATATCTGCCAGAACAGTAACAGCTCAGGCGGGACATGGTACTCAGGCTCTGGCTGCTGGAATCAGTAGATCTGTTGGAGCTGCAACTGGGAAGATGAACGAGATGCGCAAGTCTGGGAACACGAAACTGCACCTCCCAAACAGTCCGACTGTACCCAGCAGAGCATGCATTTTATTACTCAACGGAAAGAGAAATGACTCTGTTATGGCCGTAGCAGGTGGAATCGTTCGATTTTATTCTATTAAGAACAGGAGAGCCGATCGCCCCGTTGACAAACAGAAAGCGTCCAGAGGTGCCAGATATGTTGAGTTTCGAATTCCGAATCTTCCTGATTTCAAGTTCGCGCCAGAAATTACGCGTGACTTGAGTCAAGTTGGTGATCTCGAGCTCACCGAAAGAGATATCGAGGAGTCTCGTTGGAAAACAGGCCACTCCCCGTCTCCTGCCCCTCAATTGCATGGAACAGAGTCATCCATTCCCCAGGCCGAAATCGAATCAAATGCTCCGTATCAGCCATTTCATACTGATCGACGTGTCGGCCTGCATGTCTATTCGCACGAGGAGACTTCACTGCCGTCACCATCTGTGTCGGCTCTTCTTTCTCAGCCCGGATTGGAAGATGAGGTGAAATCTTCTCCAGTCACAAAGTTTACAGGTCCCTGGGCTTTCGGCAGGCCAATCAATGCCACTAAACTTGATGTTGGGCCCCCGCATAACCCGGATGATGATTTTGACGTTTCTGCGGATCACCGCGCCTTCCCTTCGTCAGCAATAGAGCGTGTCTTGAGAGTCACAGACAGTACAGAGGAGATGGAGCAAATCTTGATTTCTACAAGAAGGCGCAAGGGCGTTGCACGCTCTGGACCTGAAAATTATGGAAACGTTGATGAAGAGGGATTCTTCGAAGACGACTGCGAGGTTCTTGACTTCGCAAGCCAGAGGGTGTGATAATAGATTTGGAATAGGACAATCTTCGAGAGCTCTACCCTCGAACTTTCTTTCTGAGCATAGCATGATAGAAGCATGGTGGTTTGGGGCGTATGCGTGGAGCTCTGATGCTACTCTGTTTGTTAGACATTCCACGGCCACTTTCAACGGGCCAACACTCTGCTTCTTGCTTTTGGGACCGTGCGGGTACTGTTTTCGCATGAGTTATTGTTGGCGTTCGAAATGGGCGTGGATTAGGTGGAAACCAAGGTGTATCTGCAAATATGATCCAAGATACCAAACTAAATGACATATGCACTTTTTGATAGAACACTTTAAGATTTTTGAGCAGTTTCATTTTGACTGTGAAACTTCCAATTACGATTACAAGCCTTATGCAGTCCACATACAACCGTATGTGTGATGTAATTACACCTGAACAGTTCTTAGCTCCTGAACGGACACACGAGACCCATAATGCCACCGCAGATGCAACACCTCGTCATGCTCGATTAACTACCCATCCATACAACTCCAACTCGTCCGTCCTTTGTCGCTTCTGTCACGCCTGAAAAAATTTCTCAGCATGTGACTCATCTGCTAGAGTGAATACAACATACCTCATTTTCCCCATCCTTTCAAGACGTTCTTGACCCTCTCGAACTCCTCCTTCTTGGTCTCATCACTAATGACTCTTGCCTCCGTCTCTTTGCCCTTCTCAAGCTGGTACCGGAAGGTACCTGGTTGGGCTGGCAAGCTGAGCGCTTCCTCGACATTGATGGGAGAGGATGGCGGTGGGTAGTTCCGAGATAGGACGTCGACGGGATGACCATGCTGGTTTAGTTGCGGGAGGCGACAGAAAGGTGGAGGGACGGTGACCGATGGGTTTCGAGTGGATGGTGTGGTGTGGGAGGAGGAATTAGTGGTAGTGGTGGATGAGCGAGTGGTCATGTGTGGTCTTTGTGCATTCTGTTGGGGGTTGGACATGGACTGAGAGAGCTGGATGTCTTTCGGTTCCGTCATTGTGGCGGTTTGAGATGGTAAAGGCAGTGGGATTGGATAAGTTCAAAAGTTGTCGGCTGTTTAGTTGTTTCGAGTTGTGGGAGAGATTGAGAAACGGCCTTCGAAGTTCGCTTGAGGCGGTTGTGTTGTGGACTGCTCAGAGCAAAGACGAAACGAACTTAGCTGAAGAAAACGTGATGGGGCTAAGACAACTCAGAACAAGGCTGTGAATTGTAAAGTAATCAAATTAAGCTATCCGTTGAGATGCTCTTTGGTAGAAATACATGGTCTCTTAACGAAAGTAAGATTGAGGACTAGAGAAAGATAGAATCCTCACCAGGTGACGACTATCTGAGGCTTTTCTTTGGGGCTCCATTCTTCTTCTCTGGCTTCTCCACCTTTGGCTTTGCCTTTCGGTCGCTGAAATCTCCTGGAAGATCCGATATGAGTTTTGGTATAAATTTCCCGACTCTTTGCTGGTACTCTTTGTAATCCTCATATTTCCCGGCAGTAATAAGTTCTGTGAACCACGTTGAGCCCTGAAAGAGTATAAGATATGACATGGCTCCGAGAAAGGTCCAATTATACAGCACTTCTGAAGTCCAGCAGCCCCACTGGTATAGAACGACCCAGATCGTTTGCTCTGCAGCAAAATTGGGGTGTCGACTCCAAGACCAAAGGCCAGTGACGATGAAGCCTCGGTCGAGGTCATCTTGTTCAAATTTGTGGGGTACCTTGGCAGTCTTCTGGTACAATTTCTTGGCATTCTGAAAGTCTTCATACGCAAATTTATCAGCAGGCTCCAACGTTGGGTCTTTTAAATGAACTTACTCCACTGCTGTTGGTCTGCAAAACATTCCACAAGCACCAGTCCCATCAAGACCCTCGCAAATATTACATCTGCCGTTGACATCTTCTCTCCCAGGCGAGCGGCCAATATCATGACATATGTGGGCGTTGTGATGAGGAAGAGCAGGACGCTTTGTGCTAGCGATATGAAAGCGACATTAAAGACAAAGAAGAGAGCGGGGCTCAGGTATTTTCGAAGGACCTCCCTGAATAGCAAGCAATCAGCAAAATTAAACCCAGACTCTTGATGGTGCCTGCTCACCATCGATAATCCTCTGAGCCAATGCTGTATCCTCCTTTACGCCAGTAATTGAAGGTCAATCGCAACTGAGATATCCATCAGCGGGATTCAGAGACATCAAGAACGCCACTCACACTCCACACTATGCTAAAGGCAAGCAAATGGTCCAGTCTTTGGGTCTCAAGACCGTTGAGATGGGCGTATAGCACATAGTGTGCATTATATATGGTAGGCAGAATGCTCCAGCAACGATCGACTTGCGAATAGTTCTTGCTGATTTCCGAAATGAGGAGGAATATTGGCGCAAGAGACAGTGAAAAGGCAAATGCAGTGATCAGAGGGTTCGTAGAGAGGTAGATACTCTGCAGCTCTGCTGGATTGTTCCATGACTGAAGGAGTTGCTGTGGAAGGTCGTAGAGCTGCGGCAGGTACGGAAGCACTGTCTTCTGAAAGGACGAGCACTCAGTGAGCGCTGTTATCACCGGCAGAGCCATGTTGTGCAAAACTCAGCAGATTTAAAAGTCGTATTTTGCGTTTGTCAAAGCACTTGTAGAAGGAAAAGGGCTTCTGCTAGGTGTTGACAAAGTCAATGACGACAGGAAATCTTGCAGGGGCCGAGGTTTCACATCGAATCGCTTCTTCCCGGCATCGAGCGGAAGAGAAGCTCCCGGCCTCAGGCTCGTCGATTTAAGCTTATTCCACGCGAGTTCTTTCATATCTCGGCCAATTTATCGTATGTCTCGATACCCCGCGACGCGCCGAGTGGGCGGTGGATGTTGAAGATGGTCTTATTGACAGGCGAGAAGAACTCGATGGGCTATTACACGTGATCCTGGCACTGACCGCGATGCCTGGAAAGATTCTGTGCGTGGCAGAGAAGAACTCTATCGCCAAAGCTGTAGCAGAGCATTTATCTGGAGGCCATTTCCAGATCGTAAGTGGCCTTTTTATCCGCTTTGAAAATGAGCCTTGTCTCCAACTGAATTTCGTGCAAGGGAAATACTGGCAATCCCTACATCAAGAACTATTCCTTCACGTTTGACTTTGCGCCACCATGGGGAATTTGCAATGTGGTCATGACTAGTGTGTCTGGTCATTTGACGGCAGCCAAATTTGACGACGAGTTTGAACGGAATTGGAGCTATCCTCCACCAGACACTCTGTTTGAGGCTCCTGTGCGTGTGAAAGTCGAAGAGGTATGTGATAATGCCAGCCTTAGAGAACTTAACGAGCTCAGTAGATGTAAACTATAGGACAAGCGACCTATCTCAACCAACATCGTCAATAATGCAAGAAATGCAAGAGCCCTTTTCATCTGGACTGATTGTGACCGCGAGGGAGAACACATCGGCGGTGAAGTAAGAACCGAAGCTGTCAAGGGGAACGCAAAAATAGAAGTCAAGAGAGCTAAGTTTAGCAATATTGAGAGAGCGTAAGTCATTACTCCTGTACGGAAGTGCATCTTTTGATCTCTCAGGCACATAATTCACGCAGCGAAGCACCCAATCAATTTAGACGACCGTCAGGTACATGCAGTTGCTGTAAGAATCGAGCTGGATCTCAGGATTGGATTTGCCTTCACGAGGTACTTGACCCTTAGTCTGCGGCCTATGGGTGGACCTCTTGGTGTACGTCCAGATGGTGGCAAGAGAGTCATCAGCTTTGGTGAGCTGGCCTGGAGTTTGAATCGAGGCTTGAACTCACCTCACCATCACAGGGCTTTGTCAATTCCCAACCCTTGGCTTCGTTGTTGATCGTTATTTCAGAGTCAAGAACTTTGTTCCGGAACCATTTTGGAGCATCAAAATTACACACCGGCGCGATGATATTAATGTCGTTTTCAATTGGAAGCGCAACCGGTTGTTCGACCGAGCAGTCGTCATCATACTCTTCGAGAGATGTATTGCAGCCAAGATCGCGAAAGTCACAAAAGTCCAAGAGAAGCCAACCAGTAAATGGAAGCCATTACCATTAACGACTGTTGAACTCCAGAAGAATGCTAGTAGGTTCTTGAGAATGAATAGCCACGAGGCTATGGCTGTGGCGGAAGGCCTCTACCAAAAGGGTTTTATCAGTTATCCTCGAACTGAGACAGACCAGTTTGATAAAGGGATGGATCTCAGAGCACTAGTTGAAAAGCAAGTGCAAGACAATCGATGGGGAAGATTTGCCCAAAATTTGGTGAACGGCGCTTTTAAGCAGCCACGGCAAGGAAGACACGATGACAAGGCGCATCCACCCATCCACCCTGTAGCGTACTGTGCTCCTGCCAACTTGAACGATAAGGAAAAACGAGTTTACGAATTCGTTACACGCCGCTTCTTGGCGTGCTGCTCTGATGATGCGAAGGGCCAGGCTACAGACGTTGATATCGAATACGGAGACGAAGCCTTTAGTGCCCACGGAGTTGTTGTGTTGGCACGAAACTATCTTGATGTCTACCCATACGAGAACTGGGCGAACAGTACCACGCTACCGAAGTTCACGCTCCATGAACAATTCGAGCCTACAGAGGCTATGATGACAGAAGGAAAGACCACAGCTCCAGGCTACCTGACAGAACCCGATCTCATTGCGTTGATGGACGCCAATGGTATTGGAACTGATGCCACAATGGCGGAGCACATCAATACAATCAAACTGCGAGATTATGTTTTTACGCGACCCAAAGGAGGTGGTGGAAATGGGGACCATGTACCGGCTCCTGCCCGTGGTGGCCGAGGAGGGCGAGGCGCGAGAAGTGAGAGAGGAGGCCGGGGTGGTAGGGGTGGTAGGGCTGCCGCTGGAGGAGAAGGTAGTGGTGGAGTTGACGAGTTCATACCCTCAACACTTGGTGTGGCTCTGGTGGATGGTTATGACAACATGGGTCATGAAATAAGTCTTAGCAAACCATTTCTACGCAAGGAAATGGAGTTGAGAATGAAGGATATCTGTGAGGGAAGACTAACAGGAGATGCGATGCTCCAGGAGAGTTTGAGGCAGTATAAGCGTGTGTTTAACCAGTCCAAAGAAAGGTTGGATGTTTTAAAGGCAGTAAGTCACTTCTCACTGAGAGCTTCTCGCTCCTCACTAACGTATCTGTTTCTTAGTCGTGTAGGAGATATGTACTTAATAGCCCTAGCTGACTCGCATCGGCATGTTCTAAATCATGTATAGCTAGGCTGTGCTCTCATTCCAAGTAACCCTCCAAGCAAACAGTTCAAACAATATGCAAACATTCCAAACAGGCTCCTACATCAGCGAATTGCCCGTAGACAAGGTGAATTCGTTATATGAAGGTCGCTCTCAATAGGACGTACGAGCTAGTATAAAATCTCTCTTTTCTGTCCTCTCTCTTCCGATCTTCTATCACAAACAACACACACTTTCAACTCTTCGATCACGTCCCGAGCCTCTTTTCTCAAACCTTGATCTCTTCAATCAGCCTCTCTACTCATCAATCTGAACCGCAATCATGCATTCCACCACTATCATCAAGGCTCTTGCCGCCCTTGTTTTGTTCACCTTGGTACGTTTTACTCACATCAAAGCCGACTACAATTGATCTGAGCTGACAAGTACATTGAAAAAAGGTCCTCTCCTCCGGCCTGCCGGTTGTTCGTGAAGTCCGCTCCATCGACAACATTCAACCTGGTACTTTCTCAATTGAAATCGATGGCCGTGCCTATAAGCTCACCGGTACTGCTACTGTATGATCTTGTTGAACTTCTATCGATTCTGTTGCTGACTTCAGGATAGGAAGTCTTGGGTCAACTCAAGAAGCGTCATCCCGAGATTCAGCGCGAGAAGCGCGAGATCAAGACCCGTGAGGCTGATAACAAGGTGAGTAGCTCCGATGGAGGTCCGATAGGGGTCATAACAGACATTAGCTGACTGTGAAACGTTTAGAATGGACTCAAATGTTACCCCGTTCCAGGCTGGAACTGGGGACAGGCCGCCGTCGGTAATATCAACCAATGCATCGACTCTCTGAACCATCTTGACCGATTCAACGTTGGGGCACGCTCTTGTGCGCTCATCTGTTGCGAAGGTGGTGATACCATCTGGCTCTGCAACAATGTGAGTATCTTAATTCCCCCTTTCTTCTGGCCCCTTTTTCTTCCATTGATATTCGTCCTAACTGACATCTTCTCAGAACAACTACTCCATCAACCCCGCCCTCCCCTACCTGGCAAGCTATGCTCAAGACATCCTCAACAGTTGCCAGCACAACGGATTGGCTGGTGGTCAAGAGTTCGACTCTGACAACTACAACATCATCGTTCGTGGCAACAATGGCGTAGTCACGGATTGTACGTTCTTCTAGAGATTTGCCTCTCCTACGCATGGCTCGACGCTCTCCCACATCACAATCGTTGACAGATTAGTGACTTCAACTTTTTTTCCTTCGGCGAAATTGGGCGGCGCTCATGGTTCATATTCAATGGCGGTCATATTCACTGGCTTTACGTCATTGAGCAACTGCTTGAAAGGCGAATTTTACAGTTTCCTTTATTTTCTTTCATACTGCGTCCTGGGAATGGTCTTCTTTCGGGTATTGAGCGGTTGGTCAATCAACATCACTGTTGAGCAATCAACCCTCTGGGCTGTACTTAGACTAGGACAACCCCTGGCCCTGCCTCCCAACGCAAACATCATATGTCATACACATATTCAGCTGTTACAATGATCAACGTGAGGTCTTTATGATAATTGATATCCTCAAGTAGAATGCGGTTTCACAACATATCCCAACCCTGTAGTGGCCTTCCGAGCTTTGTTGTCAGTGCAACTGCTGTTTAGTTTGTGAGGAATTTCTCAGCAGCAGCTCGAATGTCTGAATGAACATTCCACTCTGCAAGTTTACTAAACAGTGTAACAGGCCGAACGGGCATACGAAGTAGTTGCTGATTGCACCAACAAGGAAGGGCACATTCAAAGGAGGCCGGCCACCCTTCCATCCCACTAGCATGAGAGCAAAGTTTGCTAAATATTTCTACCGTACCTAAGAACAAGCTTAATTCATGCAGATTATTCTCAAGTCCCGTTCATTCTCTACATTTCAAGGTCCTTTTTACATAGAACAAACACTCTCATCCTAACATCCACACAACCCTATCCTTCCACCACCAGTGATCTGTCTTTTAAATCTGCAGGGGAATCTTCCTGCGAGTAAGAAGATTCGGAGTTCCAAAGAAGTAGTTCCGCCAGATTGCTTCAATAGTGTATCACAAAACCGCAGACTCTTGTATGCGCTTAGAAGAAGAGCAGTTAAACGTCTCGGGAACCTGGAGAGACTTTAAATTGGGACTTGTAGTGGTGGAGTCGGATGAGACAATATGTACGGGCGAGATGCTCTTCAAGTACCTTGCAGGACTTCGAGCAGTCAAAAAGGGGATCAATTTAGACTAAGCGAGCTGTAATTACCGTGCTCCTAACGTTACATATGGGACTGTGTTCAGTACGCGGCCGGTGCAGCTAAGTTTACCCGACTTTTACTGTAACTTCCTGCAATACTGCAATAACCTGTAAAACCAAACAGAAACCGGAAGTAATCTGGATGTTTTACAACGCAGATGCCGAAGTTACACATACTGGTTGCAATTTTCGCCTCCCACTACTGTACTGAAAGGGAGGAAACGCCTCTTGGACTGATGACAGAGTTTTCTGAACGAAAATACTCCCTCCTCCTTTGCCTCTTGCATCAACGACGATTCTGTCCATGCCAAGGCTACTACTTGCCTTAATTAAACCGAACCTGTTGACGCAGGCGACGCTCTGTTTCAACACCACCTACCACCTGCCGAAGATCGGCAAGTCATGGTCATATGCGCGACATATTTTCGCTCTTTCCTGATGAGGTGGCTTGCGCAGTCCAAGATCTGGGCCACGACCATAGGTGACTGGTTTAAGAGAAGAGTGCAGACCGTACGTATCTCAACAAGCGGGAAAGGTCGGGGTGGCCGGCTGAGTTCAGTCCCACGCAAAATATGACGAGTACGAAGTAATCAAGTGCCAAGCTCGTTGAAGCTTTCTGTCCGAGTGCGGAGACATCGCTCTATCCCCATCTCTAACCCCATCTCCATCTCCATTTCTGTCGGGTTCAACAGCTTGCTATCGTGGCAGCACTCAGCAACGTGGGGAGGGCAGTCCTTCTCGGGCGACGAAAGTGCTGGCTCGAGTGGACGAATGGAAGCATTTTCAGCGGGGACATCCTCGCCATACTTCTCGCCTTGTGGTTCGAAGGTGTGTCTGGTGATCCGGGCCGGGCACCACGAGCCCATAGGAATTGCACAGCGATAGAACGTGGGATTTGGGTGCTTTTCCATGACCAGATTCGCGCCTAATGAGTAACGAAGTAACGTTAGCGGGCGAATACTGTACAGTAGGCAGGGCATCAGGTGGGGCATGGCATCTCCCGCAGCGGTGCTGCTACCTCCGAGCCCGGTGCTGGAATCAATGTCTTTGGGGGGGGAGGGCGTTGTGGAGATCCAGGGCAGGGCACTGAGGGTAGACATCAAAGACTGCGTGAATCAATAACAGCCAGCAGGTGAAGCATGTTTTTTTTTCCATCTCAAGCCTTTCAGGTACAGGTGAAGCTGCAAGGACCGGCCCTCCACGCAGCCATTGGTGAGACAGCGCAAGTGAGGTAATTCTGTACGAAGTACTTCGTACAGTACGGAAGAGGAACAGATGCAGCGTCGGCTGCTTCCATTCAGGCGTTTTCCGGGTCGCAGGCCGGCGCGAGCCAATCAGGTACCTAGGCGTCCCTAGACAGGCTAAATAAGTCCAGATACCCGTACTGCGTAGGCAGGAGATACATCCAAACCCAAAGCTCCTCGAATGCAGACACACCCAGCACAACAACACACAACCAACAGTATTGCAGCACCACTCACACTTCGACCACTTGCATTCTCGTCGCTTCGCCCAACGTAAAAGCTCGCTCCTCCCCCCTAGCTTCTTGCCTCGCAGCAGAGATCTATTCTCTTCTGCTTCAGACCTGAGCTTCCAGAACCGGCTTCGTCAACAACCATCGCTCGCCTTCGCACGTCGCAACAGCTCCATTGCCTTGCCCGATAAGATTTCGAGTCAGGTCTTTCGTCAATTCACGACACGATAGTCAATAGCCCCGTGCTTCATTATCGCGTCTCTTGAGCAACTCGACACGTTTCTATCGCAAGTCGAGAGTGAGTCAGCCCAGTCATCACGACGACCTCGAGTCTCTCAGCGTCTCCCAACACGTATTCTTCGCGGGAAAATAGCTGATCTTGTGTCGCGTCACTGCAGAGAAACGTACGAAAGCACCTTCCAAACGAAATGGCTAGCATGGCATCCACTGCTCGCGACATCCCGAAGCCCGCTGGGGGCCGAGACAGCTTTGCTGCTGTAGCGGCCAGGAGCGTTCCTGTTACGAAGAATCATCCTCTCCCGACTCCTCCGAACTCTATATCACCTTCTCTTCCTCCTCACGGTGCCAAGCCGTATGGGACGCGCTCGACCACGGCTCAGCACACGCTCTATCACGTCGAATCCGACCTGGACCTGCAAGATAGTCCTGATTCCAGCGATCAGGATCTCAACACTGATGGCCATCTTGGATCTCCTGGATTCGATGCGGCTGGCGCTATCACGCCGACTCTGCTGGCAAAGCATCATCTTCCTGAGATCTTGCTGAACCACGGTCCCTTAGCCATTCGCCATATCATGGGTTTCCTCACTACCGCTGTGCCAGGATTCTCGGGAATACCACCTGCGAAGGCTAGAAGG
>Ga0302325_10015185_pt1 | contig 16371 bp, 16 predicted proteins | sample Palsa_T0_2_FD_201948 | JGI IMG/M metagenome (GOLD analysis project Ga0302325, IMG submission 201948) | Peat permafrost microbial communities from Stordalen Mire near Abisko, Sweden - Palsa_T0_2 | ecosystem: Environmental > Terrestrial > Soil > Palsa > Peat permafrost | place: Sweden: Abisko... | reverse complement strand
ATCGAGCCCGAGACGCGCGAAGAACTGCAGCGTTTCATTCACTTGTGGCAGCTGCACCAGATTCGCCTCCGCGCCGAATCGCTGCAGTGAGCTAATGCGGTTTGACTACGAGGATCGCCGCAGCGGTCTCCCCCCATTCATCCAGTAATCGCTTCGATCTTGGGCTTCGTGTCGCGTTCACGTGCGCTGCAAGCAGCTCGCGCACGAGGTGCGCTTCTTCTGATGCCGCGATCAGCGGTTCGCAGGTAACCGAGTCGGCGTTGTAACGCCGCTCGCGCATGAACGATCCATCCGGATCGTAGACGTAGGCCACGCCGCCGGTCATGCCGGCGCCGAAATTACTCCCGGCTTTTCCCAGAACCAGGACCGTGCCGCCGGTCATGTACTCGCAGGCGTGCTGACCGACGCCTTCGACTGCGGCAACGGCACCGGAATTACGTACCGCAAAGCGTTCGCCCGCGGTTCCCGCAGCGAAGAGCGAGCCGCCCGTCGCGCCGTACAGCGCGACGTTGCCCATAATGACTTGTGGTTGCGCGGCGCGCCCGATTGCGCCGCTGGCACGAAGCACCAGCGCGCCGCCGCAAAGGCCTTTACCCACGTAATCGTTGGCCGAACCGTCGAGTTCGAGCGTCATTCCCTCGGTTGCAAAAGCGCCGAATGACTGTCCGGCCGTGCCATGCAATTCGAAGCGCAGGTCGGGCGTAGCCGGGAACTCCGCCAGCGCGAGATGTCCCGCAAGACGTGCGCCCAGCGTGCGATCCGAATTGGTCACCCGCTCGCGCCGATGGTACGGCTCGCCGTTGCGTGCGGCGTTCATCGCCGGCTCGATCCACGCAAGATCGAGCGGTGCGCGATCGATCGGGCGATCGTTGCGTCCACCTTGATGGCGAATCGGTCCGTCGCCGGTGCGCGCAAGCATCGCTCGCAAATCAAGACCGCCGTCGTCGCGCACCTGGTCCAGCAGATCGACGCGGCCGATTGCTTCGTCAATCCCGCGCAGACCAAGCGAAGCGAGCAGTTCGCGCACGTCTTGCGCGAGGTTGGTGAAGAAGCGCACGACGTGTTCGACCTTGCCGCGGAATTTGGCGCGCAGTTCGGGGTTCTGCGTCGCGATGCCGGCCGGGCAGGTGTTGAGATGACATTGTCGCGCCATGTCGCAGCCGAGTGAGACGAGCACCGCCGTGCCGAACGCAAATTCGTCCGCGCCGAGCAGCGCCGCTACGACGACGTCGCGCGCGGTTGCGATCCCACCGTCGGTGCGCAGCCGCACGCGGCCGCGCAAGCCGTGATGCATCAGCACCTGCTGCGCTTCCGCCAGTCCCAATTCCCACGGATTACCCGCGTACTTGATCGACGAGAGCGGCGATGCACCGGTACCGCCGGCGTAGCCTGCGATGGTGATGAAATCCGCGTAGGCTTTGGCCACGCCGGCCGCCACGGTTCCGACACCCAGCTCGGAGACGAGCTTCACGCCGACCGCCGCCCGAGGATTGACGCACTTCAGATCCCAGATCAACTGTGCGAGATCTTCGATCGAGTAGATGTCATGATGCGGTGGCGGGCTGATCAGTCCAACTCCGGGCTGCGCGTGCCGCAAACGCGCGATGAGTTCGGTCACTTTGTGTCCGGGAATCTGTCCGCCTTCGCCGGGTTTTGCGCCCTGGGCAATTTTGATTTCGATCTCTTGCGCGCGCGCAAGGTACGCCGCGGTTACGCCGAAGCGCGCCGACGCAACTTGTTTGATCTTGTTCTCGTACGGCGCATCCTCGCCACCTTCGCCGGTGTTCGAGCGCGCACCGAGTTCGTTCATCGCCTCGGCGATGGTACGATGCGCCTCGGGGCTCAGGCTACCCAGCGACATCGCGCTCGCCACAAAGCGGCGCACGATCGCATCGACCGGCTCGATCTCGTGCAGGGAAACCTCCGGAGCAGCCGGACGCAGCGTGACGAGATCGCGCAGCTCGTGCACGCCGCGCTCTTCAACGCTTTGCGTGTACGTCTTCCACGCAGCGTCCAGATCGGCGACTGCCGTTCCGCGTGCCACACCTGCGGCGCTCTGCAATGCACGAATCGTCGCCGGTTGCCAGCTATGAATCTCGGCGAGCTCGCCGCGTCGAAAGCGAATCCATCCGTAGTCGGGCAGCTCCCCGTCGCCGTGACTCCATGTCTCGCGCACTTGCTGCTCGATCTGGGCGAACGTGCGGCCCGAGAGGGGTGACGATGCATCGAAGCATCGTTCTGCGATTGATTCATGCAAGCCGATGATGTCGAAGAGCTGCGCTCCGCGATAACTGTCGAGTACGGAAATGCCGCATTTCGACATGATCTTCGCGATGCCGAGGTCGAGGGCGCGGATCGCGCGCGCCTCGCCCTCCTCGCCGGCAACCGCACGAACCGTTTCGAGCGCAAGCCACGGACAGACCGCTCCGGCGCCGTAACCGATCAACACCGCGATGTGATGCACGTCGCGGCAATCGCCGGCTTCAACCGCAAGTCCCGTACGGGTGCGAACGCCCCATTCGACGAGCGCCCGATGGACGGCGCCGAGCGCAAGCGCCATCGGAATCGCCGGTTGCTCGGCCGTCGCCGTGCGATCGGAGAGGAGTAACAATTTTGCGTCGGAGCGGCGCACGAGTTCCACCGCTTCGGTGCAAACGCGATCGATGGCGGCTTCGAGCGTCTCGTCGCCCTCGAGGACGCAGGCGATGCGGTCGAGTCCGTGCAGCGCTGCGATCTGTCCTAGCGAGAGCACCGGCGAATCGAGCACGAGCCCGGGTAGCGGAGCGTGCTTGTCGAGTAGATGCGGCCAGGGGCCAAGGCGCGTGCGCAACGAGAAAACGCACGCTTCGCGCAACGAATCGATCGGCGGGTTGGTCACCTGCGAGAAGCGTTGCCGGAAATAGTTGTAGATTGGGCGCGGCGCACGGCCGAGCGGCGCGAGCGGTGTATCGTCGCCCATCGACCAGAGCGGTTCTTTCGCATCGGCCGCCATTGGCTCGAGGATCATCTTCACGTCCTCGCGCGAGTAGTTGAAGCGATGCTGCAGCTCCACGAGCTTGTCCGGCGAAAGCGTCTGCGCCGGTATGGGGTCAAGCCGCTCGTCATCGATCAGCTCGTGATACGGCGTATCGGCGTTGAACGCGTCGGTCAGGTCCGCGTCGAACAGCACGCGCGCGTTACGCACATCAAAAGCGATCATCTCGCCGGGCCCGAGCCGTCCGCTGCGCACGACGCGCTCGGCGTCGAGATCGGCGATGCCGACCTCCGAGCCGGCGACGATCAGGCGGTCGTCGATCGTGAAGCGGCACGGGCGCAGGCCGTTGCGATCCAGCGACGCGCCGACGAAGTGGCCATCGGCAAAAGCGACGGCCGCGGGACCGTCCCACGCTTCGACGACGTCGGCGTGATAGCGGTGGAAGAGCGACTCGTTGCGCTCGGCGACCGGCGGCATCAGCATCCGCAGCGACTCGCAGACCGTGCGGCCATGACGCGCCAGCAGCTCGGCGACTTCGTCGAGGCTGCCCGAGTCGGAGAACCCGGGCGTGAGCAGAGGCTCGAAGGCCGGGGGCAGCGAGGCGCGGCGCGCCTCCATCCGCGCGCGGTTGCCCCAAATCGTGTTGATCTCGCCGTTGTGCGCCAGCAGCCGGAAGGGCTGGGCGAGCGACCAGCGCGGGAGCACGTTGGTCGCGTAGCGTTGATGGAAGACCGCGAAGGCGCACGCGTAGGACGGGTCGGCGAGGTCGGGATAGAACGCCGCGAGATCCCCGCTCGCGCAGAGCGCCTTATAAACGATAGTTTGCGATGAGAGCGAGCAGATATACGCGTCTCCGCATTGCCGTTCGAAGGCCTTGCGCAGCAACGAGCAACGGCGCTCGAGTTCGTCGGCGCCGTTGCTGTTGAGGTACTCCGTGGATGCTGCGGTAAGCAGCGCCTGCCGTATCTTGGGGAGTCCGTCGCGAGCTTTGGGGCCGAGAAGCGACGCATCAATCGGTACGTCGCGCCAGGTAATGTCTACGAATCCGTGCTCGGTCGTAAGTCGTTCGAAGATCGCGGCCTCGTCCTGCGCACCATCGGGTGTAAGGAAGAGCATCGCGACCGCATCGGCAGCAAAGACCTTTCGCGGAAGCTGGGTGAGGATGCCGACTCCGTCGCTGCTGCGACCGTCGGACGCCACTGCTCCGCGGTGACCCAGGCGCGTCAGCGCGACCAGCGCGCGGTCGACCACCTCACGGGTGGGACGGCCGTCCAACGCCGCTACAAACCCGACGCCGCAGGCGTCGGTATCATAGCGAGGGTCCAGGAGCGTTTGAGCCATGCCCAACTATACGACAGGGGCGCTGCTCTTGTATAGTCCATCCCCAGGATGCTTTACCGCGTGGCTAATGCTGTACTCAGACGTCTGTCGTACGATAGATCCACGATGACACAGCATAACCTCGCGTTTATCACGGGTCATGCTAGCGGGAGCGAACCGCTTGACGCGGTGCTGCTTGCGCAGGTCGAGCGCTTTGTGGCGAGCGGCCGAAGAAACATCGTTATCGTCATGGACACGTTCCCCAATCTCGAGGAAGCTTCGATCGCGGCGCTGCAGGGGCTGTTGCGCCGCGCATCGGAGTTGCACGCTCGTGTCACGTGCGTCGCACTCGAGGATCGCGTTCACTTGGCTCTTTGTGCGTTTCCACTGGCGGACACGCTGAACATCATCCGGCGCGTCGACGAACTCCCTGGAGCAGCTTAGACGGTTCGGCCGAGCTTCCGCTCGGTCGCACATCCTGTGCTCCGAACCTTCACCCGCATCGTGCGGGCTAGTATAATAGGTAGCGAGAGCGCAGCTCGCGGAACGCCTCCACACGCGAGCTCCACTCGCTCACGATCGCGTCGGCGCCCTTTCCGCCCGTCAAAGCCAATCGCAACGATGACGTTCCCCAGTCGTGATCGAGCGCGGCTGGTTCTTTAATGACGATCTGACGGGGAGAGATCTCACGTACCGCGCAGAGAATTTCAACCGCACCTCGGACGGCGGGGAAGCTGCGTGGATCGACGATCACCAGCTCCACCCCGCGTAACTCCTTATCTTTCCAGAATCCGGCGATCGGGGACCACGAGGCCGCGCGAAAATAGACGCCCGGCATGTTGCGCGCGTTGAGGCGATTTGCCAGCGTGTCACCGTCGAGCCCCTCACCCCCCGCGTAGAAGAACGGCTTGGTCGTACCGACACCGCCGTTGACGCCCGCATTATCGATGAGCCCGGTGCACAGATAGGGAAAGGTCGTCTGCCAGGTGGGAATGTTGGGCGAGCTCGGCACCCACTGCAGTCCGGTGTCGGGCCAAATCATCGAGCGCCGATACTGCTGCATCGCGATCACTCGCAGTTTCGCACCGATGTTGAAGTGTTCGTTGAACAGCCGTGCGAGTTCGCCGACCGTCATGCCATGGCGCATCGCAATCGGATAGAGCCCGATGAACGATTCCTCGCTCGGTTCGAGCACCGGCCCTTCGACCAGCGTGCCGCCAACCGGATTGGGCCGATCGAGCACCCAGAACTCCTTGCCCTGCGCGGCCGCGCTCTGCATCGCGTAAGCCATCGTGGAGATAAACGTGTAGGCGCGCGAACCGACATCCTGGATGTCGAAGAGCAACACGTCGACGTCGTGCAGCATGGCTTCGCTTGGATGGCGCGTCGGCCCGTATAGGCTATAGACCGGCAAACCGCTCGCGCTATCAACGTACGACGGCACATACGAACCGGCGGTGCGATCGCCGCGAAAGCCATGTTCGGGCGCATAGATCGCGCTTAGGTGAATCGCCGGATTGCGCCGGATCGCATCGACCAGCGATTCGAGTTTCGAGGTGACGCCGGTTTGATTGGTGATGACGCCGACGCGCCGCCCTTGCAGCTCGCGCCAGGTTTGCGCGAGAAAGATTTCATCCCCGAGCGTAATATTAGCCGAGGGTAGGCTAGCAGCAGAGACTAGGACCGCGCGAAGCGCGGTCGTGGGTGCGCAGAGCGCACCCACGCTAGCGAGAAAAGTTCGGCGCTGCATGGGTCTCCAGAATCCCGGCTGCGCGCGCACGCGCGAAGAGTTCGTTGACGGCCGCGATGCCGTCATCGCCGAGATCGTCGCTGTAGTCGTTGACGTAGAGTTCGATATGCTTGCGCATCACCTCGTCGCTCATTTCAAAGGCGTGTTCGCGCACGAACGGCATGATCGCCGCCTCGTTCGCGCGAGCAAAGCGCAGGCTCGCACGGATCGCTTCGTCGATCGCGTGCGTGCGTTCCGCACCGAGATCGTTGCGCGCGAGAATCGCGCCGAGCGGGATCGGCATGGAGGTGACGGATTCCCACCATTCACCCAAGTCGGCGACGCTCACGAGTCCGGCCGCTTGATAGGTGAAGCGCGATTCGTGGATGATGAGCCCCGCGTCGACTTGCCCGCTGGCAACGGCGGGGATGATCTGATCGAAACGCATCTGCTCAGTTTGCGGACGCTGGCCGAGCGCGAGCTGCAAGAGCATGAATGCGGTGGTGTGCTCGCCGGGAATCGCGACGCGTAGATCCCGGACGGCGGCGAGATCGCGAGCCGCGCCCGGCCGCGTTACCACGAGTGGGCCGCAGCCGCGCCCAAGCGCGCCGCCGGAGCGCAAGATGCGGTAGCTGCCCATCAGATAGGGAATCGCGCCGTAGCTGACCTTGGTAAGTCCGTACTCTGCGCGTGCCGCTGCAGCGTTGAGCTCTTCGATGTCGGCAAAGTGGACGCGCACTGCGGGCGCGCCTTCGAGCAATCCGCCCGTCAATGCTGCAAAGATGTAGGTATCGTTCGGACAGGGCGAATAGGCCAGGGTTAGGATTCGAACGTTAGTCGGCATGAGTCGGACTGGTGTGCAAGATATCGAGCGTTGCGTTGAGCACGCGCCGCAGTCCCATGATTCCCGCGTCGAAGTCCCACTCGCTCTTGGAGCGATCGCCGACCATGTTCGAAATGCCGCGCACTTCGATCGCGGGAACGGTGGCGAGTTGCGCCGCGCGCAACACGGCGAACCCTTCCATCGATTCGATCTCGGCGCCGCGGGCGCGCAAGCGCTGCGCGGTGACCTCGGTTGCGGTTACGTGTGAGACGGTGATTCCGCGCACGAGCGGAAAGCCGAGAGCCGTGATCGCTTCGATGAGCTGCGCGTCCGAGGGAACACGATCGGCGATGAGGCTCCCCGCTGGAAGTGCCAGCGGCGCGCCGCTCTCCTGTTGCATTTCGTACAGCTCTTCACCGACCACGACGCCGTCGCCGACGTGAGCGACGCCGGGAAACGCGCCCGCGATCCCGCAACTTACGACCAAGTCGTAGCGCTGCGCAGCAAGTGCCCGAGCGGTGCGCACGGCGGCGTCTACCGGGCCGATGCCCGAGATCAGTGTTTCAACGCCGGCCCGTGGTCCCAGCCACTCGACTTCCTGCGCCACGGCGCACACTAAGAGAATCATCGCACTCCAATCATCTTGTGCGTTTGCAAGGAGAGGCGAAACCGCTCCGGATGTGCTTTGGCATATTCGAGCGCGATGGCCACGTTCTTTTGTTTGTTGCCTTCCGGCTGAAGCAAAATCACCGGTTTGTCTGTAAAGAGTTGGAGATGCTCTTCGGGCACGCGTTCGTCGACGATAAGTTTGGCCTCGTTCGCGCGCTCCGCCATGCGCGGATCGACGCGTTCCTTCGGCGAGACGCAGAGCCACACGTCGTCCGGCAGTTCGGTGTAGATTGTGCCGTTCGATTCGATGTGCACGCGCCGCCCATCGCGCCGCAATGCCTCGATCAGCGCGGGCGTTTCGGCTTGCGCGAGAGGCTCGCCCCCGGTGAGAATCACCATCGGACAGTCGCCGCCTTCTGCGCGAACGGTTCGCACGACGTCATCGATATCGGCGAGAAACTTCAGCGAATAGTCGGTGTCGCAAAAATCGCAGGCGAGGTTGCAGCCCGCGAGACGCACGAAAACTGCCGGCGTGCCGCTCCACGTGCCCTCGCCTTGAATGCTGTAGAAGATCTCCGCGAGTTGCAACATGAGAGCCGTTAAGCCCCCGGCCCGAAATCGGAGCGGCGCAGGACGGCACAGCTCGTCTGCGTCTCCCACAGGACCAACTCGTCCAGCCCCTCGAGCGCCGGATCGAGCCGGCGCCAAATCCACATCACGATCTGCTCGGCGGTCGGATTGTCGATGAAATCATTGAGGTTTTGGTGATCCAGCACATCGATCACTTCGGCGCGCACAACCTGCTTGATGGTCTCAAAATCGGCGATCATACCGCGTGCCGGTCCCTGAGATTGTAAAGGTCCGCGCACGGCGACCTCGAGCCGGTAGGAGTGGCCATGCAGGCGGGCACATTTTCCGGGGTGATACGGAAGTACATGGGCCGCTTCAAAGCGGAAGTGCTTTCGGATTTGCATAACAGAGCTTAGCGGGTGGTTCGCGCCCGCATGGAGCGAGTCCGTTGTCTCTGCGCATTAACCGCGAAGAACTGGTGCTCTCGGCCGTAACCGGCGAGGTTGCACCGATGCTCGTTAACACCGGCCTTTACGACGTGAGTTTCGACGGCCGACCGTTCATCGTTCCCTCGGTCGGCGGTATCACGCCGAACGTACGCGTCGGCGATTCGGCCTTCGCATTCATGGCCGATCACATCGAGCCGGCGGTAACGATCAAACATCCCGACGACCGCCTGAACACGACCCTCAATGTCCTGGCCTGCATCGGTAACGAGGCGATCGTCTCATCGGGCGACGCAAAAGGCGAGCGTGGGCGCGTCACCGGTAAGCACGGCGGCGTCGAACACGTGATGGTCGATTTTTCGCCCGAGGTGATGCGTCGCATGACGATCGGCGACAAGATCACCGTGTGGTCGTGCGGCCTCGGGCTACGCTTTCTGGATCTCCCGGATGTTCTCGCGTTCAACCTCGATCCCGATCTCGTCCATCGTATGGGAATGGAGATTCAGGGTGGGCGCCTGCGCGCGCGCGTCGCGCGAATCGTTCCCGCAGCCGTGATGGGCTCGGGGCTCGGCCGATCGACGGTCGTGCGCGGGGACTACGACATCCAGACGTTCGATGATGAGCTCGCCGAAAAGCATGGCTTACGAGAATTGCGTCTTGGGGATGTCGTGGCGATCAGCGACGCCGACAATTCGTTCGGGCGGATCTATCGCAGCGGTGCGATTTCCGTCGGCGTGGTCGTGCACGGCGGGTCGTTCGTCGCCGGACATGGGCCCGGCGTCACGACGATTCTGACTTCGGCTAAGGGCGAGATCGACGTCGAGCTCGACGAGCACGCGAATCTCGCCACCTACTTCAACGCGCATTAAGGAGCCTCTGAAGAAGTCGCTGTACCGATCGCGACGCCGTCGCCCGAAGGGTTTGAGGAAGAGTGTGCCATCTGCGGCGTCGTCCGCTCGGTCACAGACCGCAGCGGGTTATGCTCCCTCGCGATCTCCTATCATCCGTCGCACTCTTCCTCAAACGATCGGCGCATGGACTTCTCCAGAGGCTCCTGGCGCATGGCGGTGTGGTAGCGGGCGCGATGGCCCGCGAATCGCCAGCTGCGTTCGTCGACGGCGCCATACGCGGCGATGAAATCGCTATGAAACTCCGGCGGGATCACCATGTGAACGGCGGAGAGATCCACCGCGGGTAGTCCGTAGTGGACGTCGCCCCAGTCGATCACACCGCACAGCCGGTTGCGTTGATCGAGCAGCAGATGCTTTTCGTAGAGATCGCCGTGCACGATGCGTGGCTCGCCCGCGAGCGGCGCTTCATCGACGCCGAGACGCTTTGGATCGAGCTTGCCGATTTCATCGCTGCGTAAGTCGCGTGCGAGCAAGGGTTGCGGATCGACGTCGTGCAGAGCGCGCAGAAATCGGGCCAGATCGGTCGCTAATGCTTTTCGGTCGTCGTCCGTCAGCTCGCGCGTATCCGCCGGCGCGCCGAGCAAAATCTCATATGCGCCAAAGTGCCAAGGATACGCATCGCTCGGTGTCCCGGTAAAGAGCGGATTTGGAATGGGAAACGGGATCTGCGGAGCCAGCAGCGGGAGTGCCGTTGATTCCTTAACGATCAGCGGTGCCGAGATGGTGCGCCGCGGAAAGCGAAACACAAGATGCTCTTCGACCAAGTACGCCGCATTGTCCCACCCCGCGCCGATGCGCCGCAGCGGCGCGTCGGCGAACTGGGGAAATTGCTCGGCGATCAAGCGTCGCGCGAGGTTCGCATCGACGTCGATCTGTGCTTCCCAGGGCTTCATCGCTACGAGGCGAGCGCGCGTTCGAGGTCGGCGATGAGATCTTCGGCACGCTCAACGCCGATCGAGAGGCGTAGCAGTGACGGAATGATCCCCATTGCACGCGCATCAGCGGAGGTGCTGGAACTCGGCCACATCGTAGCAGGCTGTGCGACGAGCGATTCCACGCCGCCGAGACTGGCTGCCGAGTGGAAGAGTTCCAAGCGGTCGATCACGCGGCGCGCGTCGTCGAACGATCCATCGATCTCGATGCTGACAAGACCGCCGAAGCCGTGCATCTGCCGCTTGGCGATTTCTGCCCCGGGATGGGATTCGAGTCCTGGATAGTAGACGCGCGTCACGCGCGAATGGGCCTCCATCGCGCGTGCGACGGCCAGCGCATTCGCGTTGTGACGCTGCACGCGCATTTCGAGCGTACGCAGACCGCGCAGTAAGAGCCATGCTTCGAACGGCCCGAGTGTCGATCCCAAGATATGGTGGGTCTCCCAGATGCGCGCGATGAGTTCGCGCGACGAGATCACGGCGCCGGCGATCAGGTCGGAATGGCCGCCGAGATACTTCGTCGCGCTGTGCAGCACAACGTCGGCGCCGAGTTCGAGCGGGCGTTGATTCACCGGGGTTGCAATCGTGCTGTCGATGCTCACCAGTGCTCCCGCATCGTGTGCGATGCGGGCAACGGCGGAAACGTCCGTGATGCCCAGCAGTGGATTGCTGGGCGATTCGAGCATGACCAGACGCGTGTTCGGGCGCATCGCTGCTGCGAATGCAGCGGTATCAAGTTGATCGACGTAGGTGACCTCAACCCCGAACCGGGCGAGGATGTCGCTCAAGAGCGCACGCGTGCCGTCATAGATCATCCGCTGCGAGACCACGTGCGCGCCCGACGACGTCAGCGCAATGGCGGTCGAGGCAATTGCACCCATGCCCGAGGCGCTGACCATTGCCGCTTCCCCACCTTCGATCGCCGCGAGGATACGCTCGACGGCGCCGTGATTCGGATTGCCATACCGCGTGTAGAAGCGCTCGAACGTCGGCGTGCGCGCCGCCGCAGCCATGGCGCCCGGATCATCGAATGCGAAGGTCGACGTTTGATAGATCGGCGGGGTTACCGAAGCGCCGGACGCACTCGTGCGGTCGCCGTGAACCAGGGTCGTCTCGATGCCAAGGTCGGGTGGCTGCATCCGGCGCTATTCGCGCTGGATGGCAATCGCGCCCGTCGCAATGGTCAGGTCGACCTTCGCGCCGCCGCGCCCGATCGAGCCGGTGGCACTCGAGCCGACCACGTTGCGCGTGATCGTGAGGGGAAAGTTCGATCCGATCGCGCCAACCGAGGTCGACGCAGAGAACGCCGCACTGCTCGTCGCCGGGATCTGGAGCGCGATGGCACCGACGCCGGCGTGCAGCTTCACGTCTTGGCCGCTTCCCAGCGTTCCCATCTTTGCAGCGATTGCGCCGGTGCTGGTCGACTCATGCACGTTCGCGGTAAAGCCGTCGCTCTTGATCGCGCCGATGCTCTGTTCGAGATCGATATTGCTGCCTGCGGGGGCATGAATGACATAGTCCACTTTGCAGTTGGTGGAGTTCGCCGGGAAATGCGAGGTGATGACCAGCGCCGACCCGTTGGACTCGACCGATATCGCGATGGCGTGAGCATCTTCGGGTGTGCCTGCGCGCTTTTGCGCGTCGATCTGCACGTTCGGTTTATCCCAGGCGTCGATCACGATTGCGCCGATCGCGTTGTGAACTTCGATCGTCGCCGGCGCCTTGGCGACCGATGTCTGAAAGTCTTCACTCGCTCGTGAGTAATCAAACGCGCACCCGGCCGCCGGCAGGACCGCCAGCACGGTGAGGATCGCGTAGGCGGGCCATAAACGCAAACGTCTCATGCCCTTGGATACATTTGACAGGCGGGGACTGTTTCGATTAATATATAACCACATGGTTAACAATGCTTCGGGTCTCGACAGCGTCTTCGCGGCGCTCTCGGATCCCACGCGGCGACGGATTGTCGAGCGGCTGGCCCATCGACGACTCACCGTGGGGGAGATCGCCTCGGAATTTTCGATGTCGCAGCCGGCGATCTCCAAGCATCTCAAGGTACTCGAACGCTCGGGCTTGCTCGAGCGCGAGATCGACGGCCGCGTGCATCATTGCCGCCTCGATCCCAAGGCCATGCAGAAGGCATCGACCTGGATCGAAGAGCAGCGCCGCTACTGGAACGCCGCCTTCGAACGCCTCGACGCCTATTTTGAACGCACGACGGAAACCACTCGTGAGCGCACTCCTGAAAGGAAGAAGCGATCGTGAATAACACCACCACCGCGCCGACAACACTGATCCTGAAACACACGTTTAATGCGTCGCCGGAGCGCGTGTACAAGGCTTGGACCGATCCGACAATTATGAGCGAGTTTATGTGCGTTTCTGGTAACGCGCGCGTTGACGCCCAGACGGACGTGCGTCTTGGCGGAAGCTTTCGCATTGCCATGCACCGGGACGACGGCGAGCAGTTCATCGCAACCGGAACCTATCGCGAGCTCGTGCCGAACGAGCGCATCGTGTGCACGTGGTCGTGGGAAGAAGACGATCCCGCCCTTGCAAAGGAGACGATCCTCACTCTCGAGTTCGCGCCACGCGGCACGCAGACCGAACTGACGCTCACACACGAAAACTTCCGCGATTCGCAACAGCGCGACAATCACGCGAAGGGCTGGGGAGAGATGCTCGAGGGGCTGGAACGCGTGCTCTCATGATTGATCTCGCAATGAAAGCTCCCCCGATCGTGTCGCCCGCGGAGTGGGAAGCTGCACGCGAGCAACTGCTCGTAAAGGAGAAAGAGTTAACCCGCGCGCGCGATGCGTTGGCGGCGCAGCGTCGGCGGATGCCGTGGCAGGCCGTTGAGAAAGCGTACGAATTTGTCGGGCCCGATGGTAAAGTGACTCTGCTCGACCTGTTCGAGGGCCGCCGCCAGCTGATCGTGTACCGCGCCTTTTTCGAACCGGGCGTGAGGGGCTGGCCCGACCATGCTTGCCCCGGCTGTTCGTTGATGGCCGACCAGGTCGCTGACCTCTCGCACCTACACACTCGCGACACGAGCTTTGTCTACGCGTCGCGCGCGTCGCAAACGGACATCGAGCGCCAAAAGGCGCGAATGGGTTGGACGTTTCCCTGGTACACGATCACCGACAGCTTCGATGCCGACTTCGGCGTGGATGAATGGCACGGTACGAACGCATTCATTCGCGATGGCGAGCGCGTGTTCCGCACGTACTTCGTCAACAACCGCGGCGACGAAGCACTCGGGAGCACCTGGAGCTACCTCGATCTCACCGCGCTCGGACGCCAGGAAGAGTGGGAAGATTCACCCGAGGGCTACCCCCAAACTCCCCCGTACGAGTGGTGGAACTGGCACGACGAATACGAAAAGAACCCGCCGCCGTTCAGTCGCTAGGTCACGGTTTTTCGAAGGCCACGATCTCGTTGTTGTCGCGATGGCTGGTCCAAAAGCGCGAGCCATCGTACGCGAGACCGCGCGCATCAAACGGGATCGAGGCCAGCACGGTAACCTGCGGCGTTTCGGCGTGCGCGTCGACCTTCCAGAACTCGAGGTTCTCGAACTCCTCGTCACCCGTAATCAGGTAGAACACACCGTCGGCGATCGCCATGCCGACGGGCGTGCGTTCGAGCGGAATCTCGCGCACGATGTTGCCCTGCGCGTCGAGCGCGAGAATCTTGCGGTACGACGCCTGCGAGAGAAAGAGCGTGTCGCCGTCAAACGCGACGTGCGCGCCGGTGAGATCCGGGCAGGTGATGCGGTCGTTCTTGAAGCCGTGTCCCGGTACGAAACGGTAGATGTAGCGGTCGTGATCCTTTTCGCCTAGGCCAATCACTACGCGCAGCTCATCGCCAACCATGGTCATGCCGAACGGACCGCCGGGTGCTTGCGCTTCCTCGCCGACCGTCCAGCGTTTGGCATCGATCGCATAAACGCGATGGGTTTCGCGGCTCGCCATCCAGAGCGTGTCGCCGTCACAGGCGAGGCCCAGGGGCAGCGGCGCCGGCGAAGGCAGGCGCAGAAGTTCTTTGATTGCGTGCGTTGTGGCCATTAAGACTTTCTCCATTGTTGCCGCACGATGCGGCTGAAGGTTCGGAGCACAGGATGTGCGACCGGCGCAGCCGGCCGAATCGTCTGCCGCACGATGCGGCTGAAGGTTCGGAGCACAGGATGTGCGACCGGCGCAGCCGGCCGAATCGTCTAAAGTGCTCCGTCGGGCGTCATGCGTTCGAGGCGTTTCTTGAGATCGGCGAGCCAGCCGCTGGCGACATAGCCGTCGACCACACGATGGTCGAGAGAGAGGCACGAGTTCATTACATAGCGCGGCGCGAACGAATCGTCGTCGCGCACCAATAGCTTCTTCTCGACGGTCTCCATGGTAACGATGCCGGCTTGGCCGGCGTTGATGATCGGCGCCGAAGCCCACGAGCCGTTCGCGCCGTTGTTATTGACCGTGAACGTGCCGCCGGAGAGATCGTCGACGCCGAGCTTACCGCGGCGCGCTTTATCGATCAGCTCGCCGGCTGCGATAGCCAGGCCCTTGATCGAAAGCTTGTCGGCGCCCTTGATGACCGGCACCATCAGTGTCGCCGGCAGGCCGATCGCAATGCCGATGTTCACGTCTTTGTTGACGTAAATGCCCTCGGCCGTGAACTTGGAATTCATCAGCGGGAAGGCCGAGAGCGATTCGACCACAGCGCGAATGAAGAAGGGCAGCAGCGTGAGCTTGTAGCCGGTCTCGCGTTCGAAGCGATCCTTCTCGCGTGCGCGCCACTTCCACACGCCGGTAACGTCGATCGAGGTCATCGTCCACGCGTGCGGCGCGTTGTGAATCGACTCGACCATGCGCTCGGCGATGATGCGTCGCGCTTGGGTAAGCGGAACGAGCGTCCCGGGAATCGGCTGCGCGTACGTCGAGGTTCCCGCGGCGGGCGGCGGCGCGGTTGCAGCCGGCGGCGCTACGGTCGCCGGGCCCCGGCGCGACGCCGTGAGCACGTCATCCGCCGTCACGCGCCCATTCTGGCCGCTACCTTTGAGCGTGCGGATGTCGATGTGATGTTCGCGCGCGAGTTTGCGCACCGCAGGTGATGCACCGCGAAGCGCGTCTTGCGCCACGGCGTCGGCTTCGGGTTCGAGTCCGCCTGGCGCGCCGTACGAGCTCGGGATCACGTTCTCGCTGCGCGCATGGCCGTTGCCTTGCGGTTTGGGCTCGAGCTGCGGAATGTTGAATCCGGGAACCGGGTCTTCTTGGACGCTATTCGCCATTTCAACCGTTGTTGTCGGCGCGGAGGCGCCAATTTCGTCGATCACCGCGATAGCCGTGCCAACCGGCACGGTGTCGCCTTCCTTGACCAACACTTGCGTGATCACACCGGTGACCGGCGAGGGCACTTCGGCATTGACTTTGTCGGTTGAGACTTCGAGAAACGCTTCGTATTTTTCAACCGGGTCGCCGACTTTCTTGAGCCACTGCGCGACTGTTCCTTCGGTGACCGTTTCACCGAGCTGCGGCATAGTTATCGTGGTTGCCATGATTAGAACTTCACCAAATCTCGCATTGCGTCGGCCATCTTGGCCGGAGATGACATGAACTCGTGTTCCAGCGGCTCGGCATAGCCCATCGCCGGAACGTCCGGCCCGCACAGCCGCCGGATCGGCGCGTCGAGCGCGAACAGCGCGTTCTCGGCAACCATCGCCGAAATCTCGGCGCCGATGCCGCCGAATTTATTGTCTTCGTGGATGATCAGCAGCTTGCGCGTCTTCTCGACGCTCGAGAGAATCGTCGATTTGTCCATCGGACGAATCGAGCGCAGGTCGATCACCTCGACCGACATCCCCTCGTTCTCGAGCGTCCGCGCCGCCTCCAGCGCCCAGTGTACGTAGAGGCCGTACGAGACGACGGTGAGCTGCGTGCCTTCCTTTAGGACGTTGGCCTTGCCGATCGGAATCGTGTAGTGGCCGTCGGGAACTTCACCCTTGATCAGGCGATAGGTCTTCTTGTGTTCGAGAAAGAGCACGGGATCCGGATCGTCGATCGCGGCGTT
>Ga0302325_10015182_pt1 | contig 16373 bp, 11 predicted proteins | sample Palsa_T0_2_FD_201948 | JGI IMG/M metagenome (GOLD analysis project Ga0302325, IMG submission 201948) | Peat permafrost microbial communities from Stordalen Mire near Abisko, Sweden - Palsa_T0_2 | ecosystem: Environmental > Terrestrial > Soil > Palsa > Peat permafrost | place: Sweden: Abisko... | reverse complement strand
GCTCGGTCACGTCGCTGGTGATTAGTGGATAACCGTAGATGTACGAGTCGATGGCGATCCGTTGCGCCTCGTGCGGGGTGAGGGGAGCGGCGAGGGCGGGGAACGCAGGGGAGAGCATCAGCAAGGCCGTCAGGATTGAGGCGGTGGAGGGTGGGCGGCGGTGCGTGCGAGTTGGGGCGTTCATCTACTGAGTCCTTTTCCGGGTCGGTCCCGGCCTGACTGGTAGCCAGTCATTCAAGATGCTTGTTTGAGCGCCGACGGGGCGATCGCTGGGCACGCTCGGCGCTACTTGCGGGTGCTGCAGGGAGGATCAGCACGCCCCGTAGTTGGGCGAGGGGTTACTTGCCGTTTTTGTTGGTTTTGTCGGGCCTATCCGCCTTGTCGGGGTCGGTGCGGATTGAGGAGGCTGCCGGTTCCGAGGCGGACAGGGCTGACGGGGAGGGGGGCGAAGTGTCGCGCTTTTCTGATTTGTCGGCTTTGAGCTTCTCGGCGGTCTCGAGCGGATGCTTGAAGGTGCGGTCGGGGTGGCGGATGGTCAGGACCGGGCAATGGGCCTTGCGCACCACGCGTTCGGCGACGCTGCCGAGCAGCACGTGAGCGAGGCCGGTGCGGCCGTGAGTGCCGAGGACGATCAGATCGGCGCTTTCGACGTAGGCGGCGTGGACAATTTCGAGAAACGGCGCGCCCACCTTAAGCAGGCCGCGCGACTTGAGGCCGGAGTCGCGCAACCGCGCGATCATCAGATCGAGTTCGTGCAGCGCGAGCAGGCGCTGCTCCTCGGCGATGCGGCTCATCGCGCCGATATCGAGGCCGGGGCTGAGTTCGCTGATCATCACGGGGGCGAGGGGCTGATCGACGTGCATCACGATGATCTCGGCGGAGAAGCGGCGCGCGAGTTCCTCGGCGAAGGCGAGGGCGTGATTGGAGTCGTCGGAGAAGTCGGTGGGGGCGAGAATCTTGGTGAATATGGGCACGAGGGGACGATACGCCGGGCGCATGATTCGGGCAAGGGACGGGCGATACGGGGCGGTATTAATTGGGCTTGAGTGGCTGAATCTGGAATGAGGATTATCTTAAAATTGGTAATATTTGCTAACGTTGCATAATGCACGTTGTATCGTGCAATGCCAGGTGTCAGTCTTTGCTCATCTCGCGGGTCGAAGCAGGAAGGGCAACGTTATGTACGGTCTAGAAGGAATAGGGTTTTTGGTCGTGGTTTTCAGTGTTTTGGCGTATTGGGGCGTGAGAATGTCCAACCAGCCATAAATGACCGATTGACAACCGCCGAACGCAGCAGCGTGGCGGGGCTTTCCTCCAGACTTGTCCGTATCTGACTTTCGCCGCCCGCTCCGGGCATTTTTTCTAAAGATTAAAGATAATACTCCGAAGCATTGAGGCTCGATTCGGCGACGTTGCGACTGGCGCGAGTGAGGCGAAGGCGAGGCCTTGCTGACGGGCGGCAGTTTGGTCTAGAAACCGGATTGGAACCAAAGAAGTTCAGCCGACAATCGGGCAACTCGCGCAGAGTCGCTGTCCGCAACGTGCTTAAAGGATGCCGGAAGCCTCGATTGAAGGGGGAGTCTTCGGCGCTGTCGATGGTTGCGCGGTTGAAGGTTGGCGGTAGGTTGCGCGATTAGAGACTAAAGATCTCCCGGCAGGGTGGAGCGCGTCATTATGGGGAGGGTCAAGTAGCAATGGGGGAGCATCAGCTACCCGAGCAGTTTGTTGGGCTCGAACCTTTCCTTGACTGGGCGCTTGCGACCGAACACGAGCGGGTGGCGAGGCGTCAGTCGGCCGGGATGCCCGCAATCAGGGATTTCTATGGCGCGATGATGGCGCGAATCGAGGAGATTCTGACGTTCCTCGAAGGCTACGCCATCGAAAAGATTCCCGCCGCTGTGAACCGGCTGTTCCTGCTGACGCTGTCGCTGGCGGAAGTGGCGCCGGCGGTCGAATTGTTCAGCCAGCCGAGCGTGATTGACGGGTTCGATTTCAAACGGTTCGTGCCGGTTCACGATTGAACCAGGGGAGACCAGAAATGGCGGCGGCGACAAGTCGAAATATCGCGGGCGACAGGAAATGGCATGACGTTTATCCGGAACTGGGGACGGGGCCGGTGCCGATCGAGCCTTACGTCTCGCGGGAATATTACGAACGCGAGCAGGCGCTGATCTTTCGCAAGGTGTGGCTCAACGTCGCGCGCGTCGAGCAGATCCCGAAGGCCGGCGACTATCTGGTGAAGGAACTGGAAGTATGCAACACGTCGGTGCTGATCGTGCACGGCAAGGATGGCGTGATTCGCGCGTTTCATAACATGTGTACGCATAGAGGGAACAAGCTCGCGCCGGAAGCGAGCGGCAACTGCCCGGGCCTGTTCACGTGCAAGTTTCATGGGTGGGCTTACGGGCTGGACGGTGCGCTGCGCCACATCTCGGATGAGGGGAGTTTTTTCGACCTCGATCGCGGCGCGTTGGGCCTGACACCGATCGTGGCCGAGACCTGGGAAGGGTTCATCTTTATCAACATGGAGGAGCGTCCGAGCGAGACGCTGGAGGAATATCTCGGCGAGATCGGGGCGGGACTGCGCGGCTATCCATTTGGCGAACTGGGTGCGACGCGCTTCGCATGGAACGCGGAGGTTAAGGCGAACTGGAAGGTCCTGAAGGATGCTTTCCAGGAGGTCTGGCATATCCCGACGCTGCATCGTAAGTCGATACCTAACGTGTTTTCGGACGCGGCGAACAAGTATGGGCATGCGCTGGAGTTCAGGCTCTACGGGCGTCATGGAAGGATTTCGCTGCCGGGGAATTTCGGGCGCAAGCCGACGGCGGTCGAGAGCGTTTCGGTGCGCTACGGGGCGGGTGCGATCGTGATCAAGCAATCGGAAAGCGTGCTGCCGGAGGGGGTGAATCCGATGCGCGATCCGCGCTGGTCGATCGACGGCAACTCGATTTTTCCGAATTGCCTGATGTACGTGGCGGGACAGACTTACCTGACGCATACGTTTTGGCCGCTGGCGGAGAATCGCACGCGGTGGGAGGTGCGCCTGTATTATCCGCAGGCGACGACGCTCGCGCAGCGTTTCAGCCAGGAATACAGCAAGGTGATGCTGCGCGATGTGAATATGGAAGATGGCAGCACGCTGGAACGGACGCAGACGATGCTGGCGTCGGGCGCGCGCAAGGAGATTTACCTGCAGGATCAGGAGCTGCTGATTCGGCATCATCATCACGTGGCGGAGGGCTATTTGAACGCTGGCGGCGGCGCGGCGCGTTGAGTGGTTGAGCGGAGACGCTCAGAATAAGGCCCAACACTTCTCAAAGGGGCAATACCATGACCCAAACCGATGGCACGCTATCGGGCGGGGAGCATACGGCTGACAAGATTGCGATTCGTGCGTTTCGGGTGGATTTTCCGGAAGCGGACCTTATCGAATTGCGCAGGCGCATCAACGCGACCAAGTGGCCTGAGCGGGAGACGGTTACGGACGAATCGCAGGGCGTGCAGTTCGCGACGATACAGAACCTCGCGCGCTACTGGGGCACGGATTACGATTGGCGGAAGGTCGAGGCGAGACTGAACGCGCTGCCGCAGTTAGTGACCGAGATCGACGGGCTGGATATCCATTTCATTCATGTGCGTTCGAAACACGAGAATGCGCTGCCGCTGATCGTGACGCATGGATGGCCGGGGTCGGTGATCGAGCAATTGAAGATTATCGATCCGCTGAGCAACCCCACGGCGCACGGCGCGCGCGCGTCGGACGCTTTCGACCTGGTGATTCCGTCGATGCCGGGCTACGGGTTTTCGGGTAAGCCGACGACGAAGGGCTGGGACGCGGTGCGGATCGCGCGGGCCTGGATTGCGCTGATGAAGCGGCTCGGATACACGCGATTTGTGGCTCAGGGCGGCGATTGGGGTGCGCTCATCACGGAGCAGATGGCCGTGCAGGCGCCTCCGGAACTGATCGGCATTCACACCAACATGCCGGGCGCGGTTCCAGTTGACATCGACAAGGCGGCCCAGAGCGGTGCGCCGCCGCCGTCCGGCCTCGCAGCCGACGAGCGGCAGGCGTACGATCAGCTCGCCTTTTTCTATCAGCACGGCCTGGGCTATGCGCTCGAGATGGGGAACCGCCCACAGACTCTGTACGGGATTGCGGACTCACCGGTCGGCCTCGCGGCCTGGATTCTCGACCACGATGCTCGCAGCTACGCGCTGATGACGCGCGTCTTCGACGGTCAGCCCGAGGGCCTGACGCGAGATGACGTCCTCGACAACATCACATTGTACTGGTTGACGAACACGGCGGTTTCGTCGGCGCGGCTGTATTGGGAAAACAAGCTGGCCTTTTTCGCGCCCAAAAACGTCGGCATTCCGGTTGCAGTGAGCGTCTTTCCGGACGAGATCTATCCAGCGCCGCGGAGTTGGGCAGAGCGGGCGTATCCGAAACTCATCCATTACAACAAGCTCGGCAAAGGGTGTCATTTTGCGGCCTGGGAGCAACCGGGACTCTTTGTGCCGGAAGTGCGCGCCGGGTTCAGATCACTTCGGTAAGAGAGTGATCGCGGGTTTCTCGACGGCGGGGGAAATAGTGACTACAATTAGCGCGTGGCTTCAAAAGTGCCCCAGCGCGGACCTTTGCATTTCGGCGATTTCGAGCGCGCCTTCGATGAGCTGTTCGAAGACCTGCTGATTACCCGCTGGCGCGAGAATCGGCGCGGCACCGTGGTCGATCGCGCGCTGGTCGCCGACCGCGGACCGCATTATGAAGTGAAAGTTCCCACCGCCGCCGCGGAGCCCAACGCGGTCGCCGTCGAAGTGAGCGACTGGCGCCTGGTGGTGCGCTTTCCCGGGTCGGCAGGCGAAGTCGAGAACGCGTTCGACTTCGAGCATCCTATAGAGACCGAACGAGTCAGCGCCAAATGGGAAGCGGGCATCCTATGGGTCGTCCTGCCGAAGAAGCGGGGCCGGCGCGTCGAGATCGAGTAGCGGCGGTTGCTCGTCGAAGAACTCCGCCGGGATTCCGCGATAGCCTCAGAGAACCGAGCATGACGATTCGCGCGCTGATTCGCAGGCCGCTTCGGAAGCCGGCACTGAAGGGCATCACGCCGCCAGTTGGATAGATACCCTTCCACATCAAAAATACCTCCGCCGGAAGTCCGCGATGGCATCAAAGAACGATCATGAAGATTCGCGCGCCGGGCAGAATGCCGGCGCATTGCTGAGGCCCGCTACGCCGTCTGATGAAGCCAAGGCCTCCGGCACGCCCGGTGAATTGCAGGCTGACGCGCACGATGGCGCGAAAGGCGACGGGCCGGGTGCGGGTGCGTCGAAGGCCGCGGAGCCGACGAAGGCGGCTGCGCCGCCCGTCGAACTCATACCCTCGGATCTGCGCGGCGGATCACCGATAGCGCCGGCCGAATTGCTGCGGCTCTCGCACGATGGCGTCGCCGACCAGTTGTTCGGTCAAAATCGCGCGCTGGATGCGATCCGCCTCGGGATCGGAATCGACGCCCCCGGTTACAACGTATTCGTGAGCGGCCTGCGCACGCGGGCGGAGCGGGATTCGATCCTGCGGCTGCTGGCGGAGCGGGCGGCGCAGATGCCGACGCCGGGGGACTGGGTTTACGTGCATAATTTTCGCACGCCCGAGGCGCCGATCGCGATCGCGTTGAAGGCGGGGCAGGGAATCGAGCTGCAGGCGCGGATGAAGGAGCTGATTACCTTCGTCCTCGAGCAGTTGCCGAAGGCGTTTCGCCAGGAGGACTTCGACCAGGAGCGGACGGCGCTGCGCGACAAGTACAACGCGCGGGCGCAGGAGCTGTACGGCAGCTTCGAGGCGCGGGCGAAAGAGCGCGGCTTCGCGATTCAGAGCGGACCCGGCGGGCAGGTGATTTTCATTCCGCTGATCGGCGGCAAGATGCCCGAGTCGCCCGACGAGCTCAAGCGGGAAATGGCGGCGCTGCCCGAGGCGGAAAAGGAACGGCTGGGGCGGGTACAGGGCGAGCTGCAAAATGAACTCGCGACGCTGTTGATGCGGCAGCAGGAGGTGATGCGCGAGCTGATCGGAGACATCCGGCAGATCGAGCGGGCGTTCGCGGGGCGGCTGATCACGCCGGCAATCGCGGCCATCAAGGTGCATTTCGACAGTTCGGGAGTGAGCGCCTATCTGGACGAAGTCGGCGAACACATGCTGAGTCATCTGGATCGGTTTCGGGAAGCTGCGCCGGAGTCGCAAGGCGGCGGCGAGGGTCAGCCAGCGGCGGCGGCTCCGGGCGAGGAGAGCGCGCGGTTCATCGAGTACCAGGTAAACGTGTTCGTGGATAACGCGGGACGGACGGGCGCTCCGGTGATTTCGGAGGACGCGCCAACGTATCGGAATATCTTCGGGACGATCGAGCGGTGGATCGATCCGATGGGGCGATCGGGGACCAACTTCACGCGGATCATTCCGGGGTCGTTCATGAAGGCGCACGGGGGCTTCCTGATCCTGGACCTGGAGGACGCGGCGGTGGAGCCGGGGGTGTGGAAGACGCTCAAGCGCACGCTGAAGACGGGTCGGATGACGCCGGAGACGTTCGAGCCGTTTGCGTTTTTCGCGGTGAGCGGGCTGAAACCGGAGCCGATCGAGATTCACAATAAAGTGATCGTGATGGGCGGGGCGCAACTCTATAACCTGCTGTATTTCTATGATCAGGAGTTCGCGACGCTGTTCAAGGTGAAGGCGGAGATTCGGCCGGTAATCGACGCGGACCAGTCGGCGGCGGCGCATTACGCGTCGCATATCGGGGCGCTGGCGCGGCGCGAGAACCTGCCGGAATTCGACGGCGGCGCGTTGCAGCGGGTGGTGGAATTCGGGATGCGGCAGGCGGGCGATCGCGATCGCGTGCTGAGCATGATGGAGCCGATCGACGATCTGTGCCGGGAATCGGCGTACTTTGCGCGGACGGAGAACTCGCCGGTGGTCACGGCGGCGCACGTCGATCGGGCGCTGGGCGAGCGGGTGCTGCGGCTGAACTTCATCGAAGAGGAGATCCGGCGGCTGATCGCGAACGGCACGATCATCGTGCATCACGATGGCGCGAGTGTCGGGCAGATCAACGGGCTGGCGGTGCTTGACGTCGGCGGGTATCACTTCGGGCGGCCGTCGCGGGTGACGGTGGTGGTCTCGATGGGACAGGCGGGCGTGATCAATATCGAGCGCGAGGCGCGGCTGTCGGGATCGACGCACGACAAGGGCATCATGATATTGAGCGGCTTCATGCGATCGCGATTCGGGCAGAGCAACGCGATCGCGATGTCGGCGAGTATCTGCTTCGAGCAGTCGTACTCGGGAATCGACGGCGACAGTGCGAGCTCGACGGAACTGTACGGGCTGCTGTCGGCGCTGAGCGGGGTGCCGATACGGCAGGACCTGGCGGTGACGGGGTCGGTCGATCAATTCGGGACGGTGCAGGCGATTGGCGGCGTCAACGACAAGATCGAGGGATTCTACCGGGTGTGCAAGGTGACGGGCCTGACCGGTCGGCAGGGGGTGCTGGTGCCGCAGTCGAACGTGCGGAACCTGATGCTCGATCATGAGACGGTCGATGCGGTGGAGCGCGGCGTGTTTCATATCTACGCGGTGGATACGATCGACCATGGAATCGAGATCCTGACGGGGGTGCGGGCGGGGACGATCGACGAACCGGGGACGATCAATTACCTGGTGGCGAAGCGGTTGCGGGAGATGGGGGCGAAGATGCGGGAGCATCCGTCGCAGGAGACGCGCGTAATCCATGAGGGGCAGCCGGCAGCGAATCCTCCGCCGAAGCCGCCCGGGCCGCCGGAACCGCCGGGCTAGGTTGGCGCCGGTGAGCGGACTGGCCGGCCGCACTCGAGATTACGAACAAATCGGCTTGGCGCGGATGGCGACGGCTCGGGCGGCGTGACGCCGGACCGTCGCGCGGCTACGATAGCCGCAGAGGTTCAGCCTAATGCCCATCGATCTGCGCTTCGGTCCTGGCGAAGCCCCGCTGATGATCGACCTGTACGAACTCACGATGGCCGCGAGTTACTACCGGATCGGCTTCGACCAGCCGGCGTGCTTTTACCTGAGCGTGCGGCGGATGCCGCCGAAGCGGGGATTCCTGGTGGCGGCGGGAATCGAGCGCGTCCTGGAGACGCTGGAGGACTTCCATTTCGAGGCGGAGGCGATCGAGTATCTCGATTCGCTCAAGCTGTTCACGCCGGAGTTCCTGACCTATCTCTCGACGCTGCGGTTCACCGGGGATGTTTATGCGGTGCCGGAGGGAACAATCTTTTTCGAGCAGGAGCCAATCGTCGAGGTGCGCGCGCCGCTGATCGAGGCGCAGATTGTCGAGACGCTGCTACTGAATCAGATCGGGACGGCGTCGATGATCGCGAGCAAGGCGGCGCGTTGCGTGGTGGCGGCGCGCGGGCGGCGGCTGATCGACTTCAGCCTGCGGCGGAGCCATGGGGCGGATGCGGGGCTGATCGCGTCGCGATCGAGTTACCTGGCGGGCTTCGTGGGAACGTCGAATGTGCTGGCGGGGCGGCGCTACGGGATTCCGCTGAACGGCACGATGGCGCATAGCTACATCATGGCGCACGACAACGAGCGCGAGGCGTTCAATCATTTCGTCACGCAGTTTCCGCAACTGGGCACGCTGCTGGTGGATACCTACGACACGGTGCGCGGAGTCGAGAACGCGGCGCGAGTCGCACGCGACCTGAGGGATAAGGGCTACAAGCTGCAAGCGGTGCGGTTGGACAGTGGAGACCTGGCCGATCTGAGTAATCGCGCGCGGCGTATCCTGGACCAGAATGGACTCAAGGATGTCGCGATTTTCGCGAGCGGGAATCTCGACGAATATCGCATCAACGAGTTGATCCGGGCGGCCGCGCCGATCGACGCATTCGGGGTAGGGACGGAGATGGCAACCGGCGGCGATGCGCCAACGCTCGATGCGGCGTACAAGCTGGCGGAGTATCGGGGAACGGCGCGGCTGAAGACGTCGCAGGGCAAGCTGAGCCTGCCGGGTCGCAAGCAGGTGTTTCGCGCCTTCAACGCGAAGGGTGGGTTCTATGCGGACCTCATAGGACTCGCGGACGAGGGGGCGACGACGGTGGCGCATGAGTTCAAGCCGGCGCCGGCGGAAGTCTCGCCGATGCTGACGCGGCAGATGGCCGGCGGACGTCGCGTGGAACCGCGGCCGACGCTGGTGGAATCGCGGGAGCGACTGCTGCAAGCGCTCGCGCGGCTGGGGCAGCGTCATAAGGATGTGGAGCGTCCCGAGGCGTATCCGGTGCGGCCGACGGCGGCGCTCAATGCGATGCTGACGGGCGAAAAGGTTCGCGCGGAGAAGCGGCAGGATTAGTGAGTAATGCCTCACGGTGGTGAGGAGGCCGCGGGCGATTAGCTAGTGGCCGCGAGCCGCTGCCAGATTGCACCGGGCAGAGAGAGCAATGGTATCGGGGCGGCGGCGGGCTGATCGGTCGCGAGCCAATAGGCAGACAGATAGGCAGTGAGCATCGAGAGGAAGCCTAACTCGTTGGCCGATAACGAGACGTACTCCCACCAGATCAATAGCGAATAACTGAGTATCGCCGTTGCGATTGCCCGCCGGCTCGCTTCGCCGCGCGTCGCGCACACGGCGAGCTGCGAGAACGGAATCAGCATCAATACGAGGTCATAATCCCACGCCACGGGCAGCAATATGACGGCGGTAGCGACCCATAGGGAGAAGATTCGCCAGCCGGGGTCGGTGCGCGCCGGGAGCGCGAGGGTCGCGAGAGTCGTTGCGACGATGATCAATGCGTCGATGGCTACAATGAGTATCAGTCTGACTATACCGAATAGTATATTTGCATTGGGAAGGACCATTCGGAGTTGACGGGTAACGAAAACCTGCGCGGCGATATCGCGCTGAATCTCATTCCAGGAAGCACTACTGATAGATGGGATCGCGAGCACGAAAGCGAAGCAGTTTCGCCAGCCTGCGAACAGGATAGTCACAAGTGCGCCAATGAGTAGTGCGGCGATCGTCCACCAGAAGGTGCGCCAGCGACGCGTCAATACGAGATAGCCAGTCAGTACAATCGGAAAGACATGAATGAGGGTCGCGAATGCCAGTGCGAATCCGGCCGCAGAATCACGAGCGCGGTTCATCGAGCGCATCATCAGGACGAAGAGCAGGAGGAGCGGGAACTTGCTCTGGCCGAACCAGAAATGCGATGCGATCGGCGGATAAAGCGTGAACAAGGCGCCCAGAGTGAAGGCGGTGGGTGCGGTCAGGCCGGAACCCGCGCCGATCAGAAGGAAGACGGCAGTAACCAGGCACGCGAAGTTAAGCGCCTGCCACATGAGATAGGCGGTGCGCAGCGGTAGATAAGTCAGTGCCTGAAAGCTGACGACGAATGTCGGGGGATCGGTGGAGAGCGCGATCGCGTGGATATCGAACCCGCTGGCGCGGGCGGTATCAGTCAAGTTGGTGGTGTACGGATTGATGCCGCGGCGCATCTCGAGCGCCGAGAAATAGTAAACGGCGAAGTCTTCCTGAAGGGCGCGATCGTGACGCCGAATCTGATTGATGAAGGTGGGCGCGGCGATCGCGACGATAGTCCAGAGGAGCGTGGGAATAACTATTCGCAGAACCCGGCCGGTCGAGCCGCGAAGTGAGAATCGGCTGGCAGCGGCGGAATCTTCGTGATCGCCGGATGCGTCGATCATTCTGCCTGATTCTTGAGGTAAGGGAGCTACGAGAGAGCGCGCGCGGTTTCGATGAGGCATCGCTCGGTGGTAGGCCAATCGATGCAAGGGTCGGTCACCGACACTCCATATTTGAGAGCCGCGCGATCCTTGGTCAGAGGCTGATTGCCTGCGCCGATGTTGCTCTCGAGCATCATGCCCATGATGGCGCGGTTGCCCGATCGCACCTGATCAACCATCGCGGATAACACCGTCAACTGGCGGATGTAGTCCTTGGCAGTCTGCGCATGCGAGCAATCGACCATCACGCGCGGTTCGAGACCGGCCTTCGCCAGCAGCCGCTCGCATTCCTCGATGCTGGAGGCGTCGTAGTTCGCGGTCTTGCCGCCGCGCAGGACGACGTGCGTGTCAGGATTGCCGGAGGTGCGAATAATCGCGGTGACGCCGTCCTGGTTGATGCCGAGAAAAGAATGCGGCCGGCGTGCGGACTCGATCGCGTTGACGGCGATTTGCAGGTTGCCTTCGGTGGTGTTCTTGAAGCCGACCGGCATGGAGAGGCCGCTCGCCATTTCGCGATGAGTCTGCGACTCGGTGGTGCGGGCGCCAATAGCGGTCCATGAAATGAGGTCGGCGATATATTGCGGCGTAATCGGATCGAGCATTTCGGTGCCGGCCGGCAGCCCCAGCCGATTAATGTCGAGGAGCAGGCGGCGGGCGATACGCAAGCCGGCCTCCATATCGCAACTGTCGTCCATGTGCGGGTCGTTGATGAGGCCCTTCCAGCCGACGGTAGTGCGCGGCTTCTCGAAATACACGCGCATCACGAGGAACAGGCGGTCCTCGACGAGGGGGCGCAAGTGGAGCAGCCGATCGGCATAGTCGATGGCGGCGGCGGGATCGTGAATCGAGCACGGCCCCACCAGGCAGAGCAGACGGCGGTCAGCGCCGCTCAGAATGGCGCGGACGGTCTGGCGCGCATCGACGACGGTCTGGGCGATCGGCTCGTCAACGCGAAGTTCTTCCTTCAGCACGCGCGGAGCAATCAACTCCCTGGTGCTGATGACGTGTAAATCCTGAATTTGTCTCATGGGCACAGCCGCCCAATTTTAGCGGAAACGGGGAGGATCACCAATCGGTTAATCTTCAATGAGCAAGCCGGAGGGTGGTCACGCGGGAGGCAGGCAGCGCAAGATGGCAAAGGGAGTCAGTGGTCGAGGAACTCGGAACCTTGAGTTCCTTCGGAGACTGAAACCTTTGAAAGGTTTCAGACTTCCCACAGTGATTCATCAGCGGAGACGAAGGTGGATCGATAGACGTCGCCCATTTTTCGATGCGCAGCAGGAGTCGATCGTTCGAAGCACGGGGTGGATGTCTATGTTCCGGCACCATGTCACCCTCTAGCTACTTCGATTGAGATGTATTCATCAGGCTCTACTTGAACAGTTTGCGGAAGGGAGATTTCATTTCGCGTTTCCGCGGGCCACGGCGGAAGTTAGGCCCGATCGATCGTAATCAAGCAATAGAATCCAGCGCGAGCTTTCGGCCCATCCGGCGATGCCGATCAGCGGCGAGATCTCAACCTTCTTCGCAAATGGCCGGTATGTATCAGCAAGGGCACTGACAATTTCATATGTTGCGATCACCCCGACCAGAACGTCGCCGTTGTTAGTGGATGTGAGCACCAGGCCGTTATGAATTGGAGCATGCAGATCGAAAATGCCGACGCCGGAAATCCAGCGGGGCGGCAGCAGGCCAAGCCGTTGGGCCGTGACCGGATTGAGGTCGGGAAGCGGGTGGCCGTCAGCAATATATTGAGCGGCCGCGTGAATGAGAGCGCCAAGTTGTATGTCCGCGATCCGCATCTCGAGCGCGGCGGGGTCAATGTTCTTGTAGGCGTTCAATTGATCGAGGGGGACTTTGTAGAAGGTGACACCGCCGGATCGCACCGAGGCAACTCCGAGCGCGTCGAAGAAGGAGCTAAGAGTGGTCCTTTCGTCGGAGTCCAGTGCGGTGGCTTCAGGGAACTGCGGCCCGGACTTCAGGCTATTTCGCCACAGGTGCGCACCTTCGTCCGCGATGACTATGTCGTCAACCCTTTTCTGTGCGAGGAACATCTTGAGCAGCTCACCGGCATAAGGGGACTCGGCCATATTGTATAAGTCATAGACAATGGGAAAATATGAGAGGTACTCGGTCGGAATGGGTGGTTGGCCGAGGTAACCTCCCGCCATGCGAAAGTAAAAGCCGGTGGCGGCCTGCCAGATGTTGCTGTTACCAACTTCGCCGTAAGGAAGGATGAGTACATTGTCGCCGGGCGCGATGTAGCTCTTGTATTGGCCAGTCTGGAAGAAGGCCGGAGTATCCACGGGAGTGACCCAGAAGGCGCTGCACAAATTTGGCAACGTAAAAAGTACGACGCAGCAGGCGACAATTATTCGTGCTCGGGGGTACACGGCGCCTTCGCTCAGCCATAGGCTCAGGATGATTGACAGAACCAGAAAGCCGTAAACAGAGAATCGCGCGGGTAAGGCCTTATCGACGAGCGGCAGGCGCCACAGGATTCCCCATGGCAGGGGAATCGATGTGTGGCCGGATATATAAAGCGTCGAGCCCAGGGAGGCGATGGCTACGATGATCAGTAGATTCACCAGCAGCCGGGAATGCCATTGGTGCCAGTGTTCGCGGGCATAGACGACGACGATGAGGAGAATTGGTAACGCGATGTAGGCGCCGGCTTCATAGATGTGGCCGCTCAGTAATGTGGGGAACAGGGGCAGCGTGCCTAGCAGATTGACGGCCGATGGAATCAGGAAATTCAAAGCACGTACCGAGACGACTTGCCGGAGCCCGCCGGGGAAGGCGGGTTGGCCGAACGCGAAGAAGTAGTAGAGGTAGGGGCTGAGGATAATCGCACTCATGACATAGGCGAGTGCTGTCGGAAGAATCAGACCCAGTACACGTTCCCGCCAAGGCGGGGCGGCTAGCCACGTGAGGGCTATCGCGATGCCGCCGAACAGAGTCGCGGTAGCTACGGCCTCGGGCCAGCATAGGAACATCGCGACCACCAGGGCCGTGAGTGAGATCGTGTATGCGCGGGCAGTAATTTCCTCGTTCAACCTGCGCAATGTGACGAGCACCATCAAGGGAACGGGAAAGATCATCAGGACCGTCAGGTGGCCGAGGAGATGGGCAAGCATCCACGGCGAGAAGCCGAAAACATAACCACCCATTAAGGCGGCCCACGAGGAGGAGCTGACGTAGCGGCAAAGGAGGAAGGCGGTCCACGCCGCGAGTGGGAGGCATAGCAAAGTGAGAAGGTTGAAGGTGGCGATGGGGCCCAGGGTGGAAGTCAAAGGAATGGCGGTAATTCCGAACAATGGGATGCAGGTTGCCCAAGCCAGATTGGATCCACTGGGGGCCCATTGGAGGTAAGTAAACAATGGATTCACATGATGGGTGAAGACGTACTTCCACCATTCGAGAAAGAAGATGAACAATCCGGGGTCGGTGCCAATTCCAAGGTAGCGATCGGTGAGATGGCCGACTAAGCCGCGACCAAAGAACAGCAGCGACAGCGCGAGGTAGATTGCGAACGCGAGTCCACTGGAGCATCGCGGCGCGGATACTGTTTGCAGATGGGGTTTTTGCGGTGCACTTCCCAATTCCATAGATGCGCCGGTGCGGCTTTCACCGTGAACTATATCGATACCTACTTTCAGTTAATGCGAATCCGTTATATCCGACATCTTCGCGACCGTGCGGTTTTATGTAAATGGCGTAATCGACCAACAACAGTGCCGGGCGAGAATTTGCGGCGAACATTTTCGCCCCAATCGATCGTCGAGGATTTGGCGGACGTACTTGCACGCTCGGTGCGGTAGGAATAATCCGGTCCAAGGGCGGGTAACAGGTTATGTGCGGAGAGATTCGAGATGGCATCCAGGGACGCCGGACGATCGGGCCAGACAACGCCCGCCGCGACCGTTGACGGCACAGGGCCGGCCACGAAGCAGCCGGCCTGGTATCGGCGCGTTGCATTCTGGCGCGCGATGGCCGGGATGGCCTTTGCGATCGCGCTGGGATGCGCGATGGTTGCGGCCGAATTTTCCTCCGCATTGATCGCGCACACCAGGCATTATCGCGACCGCCTGCGCCAACTCTCTTCGAACATAACAGCGATGCGTGGACGAGTTGCCACCGATGACCGCGAGGTCGCGGGCATGCGCCTGACTGTCGAAATCGACGACAATCTGCGGCGTATTCTTGCGGAACCCGACGCGCGTCTGATTCGGCTGACGGCACCGGGACGAGCGTCGCAGAGCACCGGGGTAATCGCGTTCAGTCCGATGCTGCGCCTTGCGGCGATCGAATTCGCAGGCTTGCCGGAGCCCTCGGCGGGCGGCGTTTACAACCTGTGGTGGACGCGCGGCAAGCACGATCCGACCAGGGCGGCGCACCTCCATCCCGGTCCGGCGGGCGAAGCGGCGCTGATGATTGCATTGCCGGCTAATCAGGTCGTCGAGGGAGCGCTGGTCACGGCGGATTCGTCAGCGGCGATTGAGAAGCCGGACGGCGCAATCGTGCTCGACGGCGCGGTGTCGCTGGCGCCAAAGAAGCTCGAGAAGGCGAGACACAAAACCGGATAGAGCGGCACGTTGTTAATCGGACGTGTCGGCGAGGAAGGACGAGGGGAAGGTCGCTAGCGCAGGTGCTGCTGGCGCGTCCGGCGAGCTCCGAGTGAATCCTCGAGGTCGCAAAATCCTTGAGGGCATTAAGGTTTATGGGCATCGGCAGAAATATTTTGCGAGGGTACTTGCGCGACCTCTCTGGTTCGGGCAAATTGCTTCTTCGCTGTTGAGTCTGCGCGCACGGTCGGTTCTTTCCAAAATACCAGGCCGAAGAATTCGCAAGAAGAATTCGCGAGACGCGGTCCGCCCTCGAAACTGTGGATGAAAGTTCACAGCTAGGACACGAAAGATTGACAGGGCGGATCGTAAGCAGTAACATTCTCGTTTGCCCCTGAAACGGGCGTGGGTCTTTGAAAACTGAATAGTAGTGCAAGCCTTTAATCGGGCGGCGGGGGATCAATCAGGATCCGAAGCCCGTTCGATTCCTTGGTTTTTTGTTAGCGGTCAGTCCATCGTCGCGGGCGCTTTAGCCGCGCCCCGACAGATGTGAAATATGAGCTATAATGGAGAGTTTGATCCTGGCTCAGAACGAACGCTGGCGGCGTGCCTGAGACATGCAAGTCGTGGGAGAAAGTCGGAGCAATCCGGCGAGTAAACCGGCGCACGGGTGAGTAACACGTGGACAACCTGCCCTGGAGACTGGGATAACCCGTCGAAAGACGGACTAATACCGGATAAGACCACGGAGGGTTCGCCCTTTGGGGTAAAAGGTGGCCTCTGCTTTTGCAAGCTAATACTTCAGGAAGGGTCCGCGTCCTATCAGCTAGTTGGTGAGGTGACGGCTCACCAAGGCGAAGACGGGTAGCTGGTCTGAGAGGATGGTCAGCCACACTGGGACTGAGACACGGCCCAGAGTCCTACGGGATGCAGCAGTCAGGAATATTGCGCAATGGAGGAAACTCTGACGCAGCGACGCCGCGTGGGTGATGAAGGCCTTCGGGTCGTAAAGCCCTGTCGGAGGGGAAGAAAAG
>Ga0302325_10015180_pt1 | contig 16374 bp, 15 predicted proteins | sample Palsa_T0_2_FD_201948 | JGI IMG/M metagenome (GOLD analysis project Ga0302325, IMG submission 201948) | Peat permafrost microbial communities from Stordalen Mire near Abisko, Sweden - Palsa_T0_2 | ecosystem: Environmental > Terrestrial > Soil > Palsa > Peat permafrost | place: Sweden: Abisko... | reverse complement strand
TGCTGGTCAATCAAGCCGGACGCGACGTCGTGCTGACGGTCGTGCGCCCATCGCCCGACGGCGGCCGGATGTCGGAGCCGCGGCGCGTGCTGGTGCGGACGCTGCGCGACGAGCGCATGCTGCGTTATCGCGGCTGGGTCGAAGCGAACCGCGCGCTGGTCCACCGGAGCACCGGCGGCCGCGTCGGCTACCTGCACATCCCCGACATGGGGCCGTGGGGATTCGCCGAGTTCCACCGCGGTTACCTGAGCGACTTCGACCGCGACGGCTTGATCGTGGACGTGCGGTACAACCGCGGCGGTCACGTCTCGGCGCTGCTGCTCGAAAAGCTGGCCCGCAAGCGCGTCGGCTACGACGTCTCGCGCTGGGCACCGCCGTTTCCGTATCCCGAAGAGTCGGTCGCCGGACCGATCGTCGCGATCACCAACCAGTTCGCGGGCAGCGACGGTGACATCTTCAGCCACTGCTTCAAGCTCTACGGGCTCGGCCCGCTGGTCGGCATGCGCACCTGGGGCGGTGTCGTCGGCGTCAACCCGCGGCATTGCTTGATCGACGGCACCGAGACGACGCAGCCCGAATACTCGTTCTGGTTCACCGACGCAGGCTGGGGCATCGAGAACTACGGAACCGATCCAACCCACGAAGTCGACATCGCGCCGCAGGACGCGAAGCGCGGCGCCGATCCGCAGATGGACGAAGCGCTGCGGCTCGTCACCGAAGCGCTGGCCGCGTCGCCGTCGCGGCCGGAGTTTCCGCCGCGCCCCAACCGCGCGAGGCCGCGATGAGCGACAAACCCGTCGTGTTCTCCGGGATCCAGCCGACCGGGACGATTCACATCGGCAACTACTACGGCGCGGTGCAGCGCTGGGCGGCCGAACAAGACGACTTCTTCAACATCTTCTGTCTGGTCGACATGCACGCCATCACGGTGCCGCAAGACCCGGCCGAGCTGCGCGAGAAGACGCTCGAGACCGCGGCGATCCTGCTCGCAGCCGGAATCGATCCGCAGAAGTCCGCGCTGTTCGTGCAGTCCGACGTCGCCGAGCACGCCGAGCTGGCCTGGCTGCTGAACGGTATCGCGTCGATGGGTCAGCTCAACCGCATGACCCAGTACAAAGAGAAGTCCGACGACGGCAAGCAGGTCGTCACGGTGGGATTGTTCACCTATCCGCTGCTGATGGCGGCCGACATCCTGCTCTATCGCACCAACTTCGTGCCGGTGGGCGCCGACCAGAAGCAGCACGTCGAGCTCACTCGCGACCTCGCGCAGCGCTTCAACGCGACGTACGGCGAGACGTTCGTGCTGCCGGAGCCGACGATCCCGAAGGTCGGCGCGCGCATCATGGGGCTCGACGATCCAACCAAGAAGATGAGCAAGAGCGCGACCGGCGCCGGCCACGCCGTCGGCGTCCTCGATCCGCCCGACACAATCAAGCGCGCGATCATGTCGGCCAAGACGGATTCGGGCAGCGAGATCCGCTTCGATCCCGAACGGCCGGGCGTCAGCAACCTGCTCACGATCTACGTCGCGGCCACCGGTACGGCACCCGCTGACGCCGAGTCGCATTTTGCCGGCAAGGGGTATGGCGCGCTCAAGCGCGAGATCGTCGACGCGCTCGTTGCCGAGCTCGCCCCGCTGCAAGCCCGCTACGCCGAGTTGCGCGCGAGCCCCGACCACCTGCGCGCGCTGCTGACGCGGTCGGCGACCGCGATTCGCCCGATAGCCCGGCAGACCTATACCGACGCCAAACGGGCGATGGGCTTGGGGCTCGACTCCTCTGGTGGCCAGGAATGACAACCCCAGGCTAGCGACCTCGCTTGACGCTCCCCTCGGGGGCATGGTACGCTCCGCGGGCCGAAGCAGGGCGGGATCGGTTCGCCGACCCCCCACCCTCACCGGATGCCTGCGGGCGATCCGGTCATTCACGAATAGCGAGGATCGCTTCGGCGTCTTCGCTTTTTTCACGTCCTTTTCCGGAGAGTTTGTCATAGCACGACCGCTGCGAGTCAACGAGCAGATCAGAATCCGCCAAGTGCGCGTCATCGACGATGCCGGCCAGCAGCTCGGCGTCATACCGACCGAGGACGCGCTGACCATGGCACGTACCAAGGGGCTCGACCTCATCGAGGTCTCGCCGACGGCGGTGCCGCCGGTCTGTCGGATCGGCGATTACGGCCGGCTCAAGTACGAGCAGTCCAAGAAAGACAAAGAGGCGCGCAAGAAGCAGCGCAACTGGGAGTTGCGCGAGGTCAAGCTGCGTCCCAAGATCGACGTCCACGACTACGAAGTCAAAGCGAAGATGGCCGAACGTCTTCTGCTCGACGGCGGCAAGGTCAAGGTCACGATCATGTTCCGCGGGCGCGAGATCACCTACACCGCGTTCGGGAAACGTCTGCTCGACCGCATCGCCAAGGATCTCGAGAACACGGCGACCGTCGAACGTGAAGCGAAGCTCGAAGGAAAGAACATGTTTCTCATCATGGCTCCGCGAGCCACCCCACTCGGTCCGCCGCGTTTCGTTCACTTGAAGACCGACACGGCGCACCACGAAGCCGAGACCGCCGCTCATCACGATGAGCCCGAGAACGGTGTCGCCGAAGTAGGGACCGACGCGGTTGCCACCATCGGGGGAGCCAGTGCCTAAGATAAAAACGCACCGCAGTACGGCAAAGCGCGTGAAGGTCACCGGGAACGGGAAGGTCCTTCACCGCCACCAGTTCGACGGATGCGGCCACATCCTGAGCAAGAAGTCGCGCAAGCGCAAGCGGAACTTCCGCCGCGATCAGCCGACGTTCAAGGGCGATCTCAAGCGCTTTGCGCCGCAGATCCCTTATCTGTTATAGGGGCACGGCATAATGGCACGTATCAAACGCGGTCTCAACAAGATCAAGCACAGGCGCAAGGTGATGAAGCTCGTCAAGGGCTTCCGCGCCGCGCGGCGCCGCAACTATCGCGTCGCGAACGAAGCGCTGCTCCACTCGCTGGCCTACGCGTTCCGCGACCGGCGCGTGCGCAAGCGCGACTTCCGCTCGCTGTGGATCGCCCGCATCAACGCGGCCGCCCGGCGCGAGGGCCTGACCTACTCCAAGCTGATGGCCGGCCTCAAGAAGTCCGGCGTGGCCGTCAACCGCAAAGCGCTGGCCGACCTGGCCGTGCACGACGCCGCCGCCTTCGCCCGGCTGACCTCGCTGGCAAAGGACGCGGTCGGCACCACCACCGCCGCGTAGACCTCGGCCCGATAGGATCGCAAGAGGGTTGCCGCAAGGCGCCCTCTTCGCGTCTGCGAAGAAGGCCGCATGAACGGAGTATCGCGGATGGCCGCCCTTGCGGCCGCCCTGATCTGCATCGCTGCGACGGGCTGCGCGAAGCAGCAGCAGACCCAAGTCACCGTCGTGCAGCCGCACGGGGTCGTCGCGAACCCGAGCGATTTCCCGCTCTACCCGCGCAGCGCGGTGATGACGGTCGTGCCGGTCGACTCGGCGCAGCTGTTCGCCGCGATGCGCAAGGCCGATCCGACCGCCGAGGTGCCACCCAAGAACTATCGTGGTCACGAAATCATCGCGCAGACGACCGCCTCGATGGCGCAGCTGACCGCGTGGCTCGCCACGCTGCGAACGTCACCGCCGCTAGGGATGCACCTGTCGTCGACCCACGTCGACATCTCGCACGACAATCGCTCGCAATCGCAAGGCGTCGACGGCGAAGAGTTCGACTCGTCGGCGGCGCCGCGCTCGGTCTACGTCTTCGTCGCCGATCCAAAGCTCATCCGCGCCGAGATGGGCTTCGCGTTCGACCTCATCGACAGCTACTCGAAAGTCCCGGGCATGATGCGCGGCCCGATCGACGATCAAGCCAAGCAGCAGCTGGGCTACAGCATCACCGAGCTGCTCGACCCCAGGAGCCCGGTCGGCGCCGTCGTCACCGCCGTCAAACAGCTCCAAGGCACCGGCCGCCGCGCGATCCTGCTCATCGACGAATCCGCCAAGTAGGGCGCTCAGCGCGAGGTGGCGGCGAGGGCGATGGTGACGTAGGCGGCGATGCCGGCGACCATTGCTTGCTCGTCGATGTCGAAGGCCGGATGGTGATTGGGGAACGCGTGCGCGGCGTCGCCGGCGCCCAGGAACCAGAAGCATGCCGGAACGGCTTGCGCGAAGTACGAGAAGTCCTCGCTGCCCATCACCGGCGGGATCTCGAGCACGCGCGCGTCGCCGAACTCGGCGGACAGCGCGGCGCGCACGAACGCCGCTTCGTTCGGATCGTTCGCGGTGACGGGATACGACGGGTGCCAGTCGAGCGAGCAGGTCGCTTTCGCCGCGGTGCAAGTGTGTTCGGCGATGCGGCGAATCCCCGCCTCCATGTCGGTGCGCACGGCGTCGCTGAACGAGCGCACCGTGCCCTTGAGCGCGACGCGCGGCGGGATCACGTTGTAGGTCGTGCCGCCGTTGATCGCGCCGATCGTCAGCACGGCGGGCTCGAGCGGATCGACCTCGCGGCTCACCACGCGCTGCATCGCGCTCACCACGTCGGCGGCGACGACGACCGGATCGATCGCCCGGTTCGGCATCGCGCCATGGCCGCCGCGCCCCTCGACGACCAGGTCGAACGAGTCGACCGACGCCATCAGCGGCCCGGGCCGCAATCCGAACACGCCGGTCGGCATGACCGTGATGATGTGCTGGCCGTATGCGCGCTCGATCCCGAAGCGCACGATCAGACCGTCCTCGAGCATCGCCTTCGCACCGCCGCCGCCTTCTTCGGCCGGCTGGAACACGAACGCGATGCGGCCGCGGAGCTCCGCCCGGCTCGACTGCAAGATCGTGGCCGCGGCGAGCAGCATCGCGACGTGCGCGTCGTGCCCGCAGGCGTGGGTCACGCCCGCGTTCTGCGAGACGTACGGCACGTCGTTCTCCTCGGGCATCGGCAGCGCGTCCATGTCGGCGCGCAGCATGATGGTCGGCCCCGGCTGCCCGCCGGCGAGCAATCCGACGACGCCCGTCCCGCCGATCCCGGTGTGGACCTCGAGACCGAGCGCGCCCAGCCGTTCCGCGACGATTCCAGCTGTGCGATGCTCCGCGAAGCCCAGCTCGGGGTGCGCGTGCAGATCGCGCCGCACGGCGACCGCGTCGGCGGCGAGTTCGGGTGAAACCGTGAGCGATGCCATGCGGTGCGCTTCGCCGCGGGCGGGAAGCGCACCGCTCGCCAGCTAAGCCGCGCACACCGCGAAGCGCGGGCGCATGAGGCTGGTTCGTAACGGTAAGCTCAACGTTTGGGGCAAGGCGCTGGTGTGCATCGTGGCCGCCTGGGCGCTGTACAGCGTCATGCCGGACTGGATCCGGACGTGGCCCTTCGGCGCGACGGTCTCGCGGCTGCCGCTCGAGGTCGACGACTCCGGGATCGTGCAAAGCGTCGACGCCTCGGCGCTCCGGCCGGCAACGACGACGCCGCTTCGCGCGCACACGCGCCCGCATCGCTCAGGCCCGCTCATGGCGCCAGGCGACGCGATCGGGCTGAACCGGCACAACTGCCTGCGCGACGGCATCACCTCGAGCGTCTGCGCCGATCTGCTCGCGCTGTACGGCGGGAGCGGCGGAATCCAGTTTCTCACCCTGCACCATCCGCCCATCGCGCTGTACGACGTGAACGCCGGCGCGCCGGTGCTGGTGACGCCGGTGCCGTCCGAGGAGCCCTGGTATACCAAGATCCTGCTGGCGCTCGATCAGCTCGGCGCGATGGCGTTCATCGGCCTCTCCGCGTTGCTGGTGTGGCGCAGGCCGTCGCCGGCGACGACCGGCTTCTTCCTATACGGCGCGTGGTTCAATCCCGGCCAAACGTACGTCGGCTACGCGTTGATCCAACCGTATCCGCTGCTCGTCTTCGCGCAAGAGCTCGTCCAGGCGATCGTCGTCGCGCTCGGGCTGATCGGTTTTCTCGTCTTCGCGCTACGATTTCCGGACACGGACGCTCCGCTCAGCCGCTGGGAACGCCGCGCGCTGCCGGTCGTCGCGGCGCTGCTCCTGCTGATGCAGCTCGGCACGTTCCTGACGCCGTTCGGCGCGCGTTTCGCCGAGACGTTCGCCAACGCGCTCACCGTCGTCGAGACCGGCGTGTCGATCGCCGTCGTGGTGATCCTCATCGTGCGCGGGCGGCGCATGCGATCGCACGACCAGCCGCTGGAATGGCAGCGCACGCGGCTGGTCTATTGGGTGCTCGGCTTCGCGCTGCCGCCGTACGTCGTGGCCGACCTGATCGCACAGGCGATGCTGCCGGCGAATTGGCTGCCGCAGTCGGCCGGCGATCAAGATGCGCTGGTGTACGCGCTGTTCATCCCGGCCGCGCTGATGCCGTTCGTCGTTTACGAGGCCGTTCGGCGCTTCCGGGTCGTCGACGTGCGCTTCACCTTCGCGCGAGGCACGACGCTCGCGCTCACCGGGTTCCTTTGGCTGTTCGTGTTCGCGTTCGTCGAGATAGAGATCGAGCGCGGGATGGCCGACACCGCCGGCGGCGTGCTGCTGCTGATCTTGCTCGCGCTCATGAGCGTGTCGTTCGAGCACATCCGTCACGGACTCAACTGGCTGTGCGACGTCCTGTTCTTCCGCCGGCTGCACCGCGCCGAGGCTGCGTTCAAGCACGCCTCATCCGACGTCGACGATGCCGACGGCGTCGACGCGCTCGAGCGGCTCATCGTCGACCGGCCGCTGACGACACTGCAGCTCGCCTCGGCCGCGCTGTTCCGCCACGAAGGCTCGACGCTTCGTCGCGTGCGCGAATCTGGCTGGCCCATTGCGAGCGCCACGGATCTGTCGTGCACCGATCCCGTCCTGGCGCCGATCTTGGCGGCCGGCAAGGCGCGCCGGATCGAGCTGCCGGTCGAGCGGCCGGACTTTCCCGCGGGTGCGGCGATGCCGGCGCTGATCGTCCCGCTGGGCTCGCATAAGGAGACATTCGCGGTGGCGCTCTACGGCGGCCACGCGCTGGGCGACGCGCTGGTCAAGGAGGAGGAAGAGCTGCTGTGCACGTTCGTCGACGAAGCCTCGGCGGCGTACGGCGAAGCGGCGCTGCGCGCGCGCATCGCCGAGCTGGAGCGCGAGCGCCCTCCCGAGTCGTCCACTTCTGCCTCTCCCATCAAGGCAAGCTAGGGCGGGGCGAACCGATTTGACAGCGGCCGAGACCGATGGTTTACTCAGCGCACATGTTCGCTCGCGCGTGGTGGTACCGTCGCTCGTACGGCTGCACGGAAATCGTGCCGGTCGCGTTCGGCGTCGCGTAGCAGACAGGACAGTACAACCTGCGCGCGAGCCTCTCGCCGACCGGCGAGGGGCTCGTTCGTTTCTCCGGCCAGCAAAGGATCATGACCGCCGACACCCGTCCGCTCACCGTCCCCGGTGACAAGTCGATCGCGCACCGCGCGCTGATCCTGGCCGCGCTCGCGGACGGCGAGTCGGTGCTGCGCAACGTCCCCGCCGGCCTCGACGTGCAATCGACGCAGCGCGCGCTGCGCGCGCTGGGTGCTACGTTTCACCAAGCAAACGGCGCGCTCGTCGTCACCGGCTGCGGCGGCGCGCTGCGCTCTCGCGGCGACGCGATCGACTGCGGGAACAGCGGCACGACGATCCGGCTGCTGGCGGGCGTGCTGGCCACGCGCGACGTCGACGTCACGCTCGACGGCGACGCGTCGCTGCGCGGCCGCCCGATGCGCCGGGTCGCCGAGCCGCTGGCCGCGTTCGGCCCGCAGATCACGCTATCGGCGAACGGCACCGCGCCGCTGCGCGTGCGCGGCAACCCCGCGGCGAAGGGTGCCGACGTCACCGTGTCGATCGCGAGCGCGCAGGTGAAGTCGGCGGTGCTGCTGGCCGCGCTGGGCGCGCACGGTACGTCGCGCGTCGGCGGCGCGATCGCGACGCGCGACCATACCGAACGGCTGTTGCGCGCGTTCGGGGTTGCGTGCGACGACGACGGGACGTCGCTGCGCGTAGACGGACCCGCAATCTTGCGCGCGACCGAGATCGACGTTCCGGGCGACATCTCGAGCGCGGCGTTTCTGCTGGCGGCGGCGGCGGCAGTGCCGGGCGCGCGCGCGGTCGTCGATGACGTCGGCCTCAACCCGACGCGCACCGCGTTCCTCGACGTGCTGCGGCGTTTCGGCGCCGACGTCGCGATCGAACCGGCGGCCGACGCTCCGGAGCCGCGCGGGTGCGTCACGGTGACCGGCGCCATGCTGCGCGCGGTCACCATTGCGCCGGCCGAAGTTCCCGGGTTGATCGACGAGCTGCCGCTGGTCGGCGTGCTCGGCGCGTTCGCCCACGGCACGACGACCGTGCGCGGTGCCGCCGAGCTGCGGGTGAAGGAATCCGATCGCATCGCCACGTTCGCGGCGGCGGCGCGCGCGCTCGGCGTCGAGGTCGAGACGTTCGACGACGGCTTCGCGGTGCATGGGCCGACGCGCTTTCGCTCCGGCGCTGTCGTCACCGCCGGCGATCACCGGATTGCGATGGCGTTCGCGGTCGCGGCGCGCGCGGCATCGGTGGACGTGGAGCTCGACGATCCCGACTGCATGGCCGTGTCGTTTCCCGGCTTCGCGGCCGCGTTGGACGCGGTCGCGTGAAAGCGGTGCGGCGCGCCGCGGTGATCGGGCATCCGGTCGCGCACAGCCGGTCGCCCGAGCTGTTCGCGCGCTTCGCGGCGGCGACCGGGATCGCGCTGGTCTACGAGGCGGTCGACGTCGCGCCCGACGATCTCGCCGCGACGCTCGAACGCTGGCGCGCCGAGCCTGACTTCGTGGGCTGCAACGTCACGCTGCCGCACAAGGAGCGCGCATTGGCCCTGGCGGACCGCATCGAACCGGCGGCGCGCGCCTGCGGCGCGGCGAACGTGCTCACGCGCGAGAACGGGACGCTCGTCGCCGGGAACACCGACGTCGCCGGCGTCGAAGCCGCGCTCGCTGCCCACGGCGTCGAGCTGCGCGGCGCGCGCGTGGCGATCCTCGGTGCGGGCGGCGCCGCCCGCGCGGTCGCCGAAGCGGCGCGGCGCAACGGCGCGCTGCGCATCGTCGTCGCGGCTCGCGATCGCCTGCGCGCGCAGTCCGTCGCGCGCGACTTCGGCGCCGATGCCTGCGCGCTCGGCGACGTTCCACCGGCCGACGTCTACGTCAACGCGACGCCGGTCGGCATGGAGGGCCACGACCAGCGCTCGCTCTTGCCGCTCGATGCCGTGCGCGGCGCCGCCGCGTTCGATCTCGTATACGTGCCCGAGCAGACGCCGTTCCTGGTCGACGCGCGCGCGCGCGGTCTGCGCACCGTCACGGGGACGACGATGTTCCTCGCCCAGGCCGCGGCGACGTTCGAGCGCTGGTTCGGCATCGCGCCGCCGGTTGCCGAGCTCGCGGCGGCGAAGGAGCGCGCATGAGCTTGCGCTTCTTGACCGCCGGTGAGTCGCACGGCGCGGCGCTGGTCGGGATCATCGAAGGCATCCCCAGCGGCCTCGCGCTCGACGCGGCGACACTGCTCGCGCAGGCGCGCCGGCGCAAGCTCGGCTTCGGCCGCGGCAACCGGCAGAACATCGAGACCGACGAGGTGCGCATCGTCGCCGGCGTGCGGCGCGGCGTCACCATCGGCAGCCCGATCGCGCTGATCCTCGAGAACAAGGACCACGCGCGCTGGGCCGAGATCATGCGCGTCGATGCGCCGGAAGACGGCGCAGCGGCGGCACGTGAAGTGCATGTGCCGCGACCGGGCCACGCCGATCGCATCGGCGGGATCAAGTACGCGCGCGACGACCTGCGCGACGTGCTCGAGCGCGCCAGCGCGCGCGAGACCGCGATGCGCGTCGCGCTCGGGACGGTGGCCCGCACGCTGTTGGCGGAGCTCGGCGTCACGATCGACAGCCGCGTCGTGCGCATCGGTTCGGTCGTCGACGAGACGCCCTGGCGCGACGTCGCGCCCGACGAGATCGACGCCTCGCCGGTGCGCGCGCTCGATCCGGTCGCCGCCGCGGCGATGGTGCGCGAGATCGAGCGCGCGAAGGCCGACGGTGACTCGCTGGGCGGTGTGTTCGAGGTCGTGGCGCGCGGCGTGCCGGTCGCGCTGGGCTCGTACGCGCAGTGGGATCGCCGTCTCGAAGGCGAGGTCGCCAAGACCTTCATGGCGCTCAACGCGATCAAGGGCGTCGAGATCGGGCTCGGCTTTCGGGTCGCGGCGATCCGCGGTTCGCAAGCGCACGACGAGTACGAGCCCGGCGGCGACTCGCGAACGCGCTACCGCAGCAATCGCGCCGGCGGGATCGAAGGCGGGATGTCGACCGGCCAGCCGATCGTGGTGCGCGCCGCGATGAAACCGATCGCGACGCTGATGCAGCCGCTCGACTCGGTCGACCTGCGCACCGGCGAGTCGAGCGCGGCGCACATCGAGCGCAGCGACACCTGCGCGGTCCCGGCGGCGGCAGTGATCGGTGAGTCGCTGCTCGCGCTCGCACTCGCCGCGGCGGTGCTCGAAAAGTTCGGCGGTGACTCGGTCGAGGAGCTGCGCGAACGCGTGCGCGCCTGGGAGAGCACGGTGCGTGCTCGGTAACATCTACTTGTGCGGCCCGCCGGGCAGCGGAAAGTCGACGGTAGCGCCGCTGCTCGCCGCGCTGCTGCAGCGCGAGGCGATCGACGTCGACGCCCAGATCGAGGCCGAAGACCAGCGCCGGATCGCGCACATCGTGCACGAGGACGGCGAGGCGGCATTTCGCGCGCGCGAGCGCAGCACGATTCAAGCCGCGTCGCTTCAGCAAGGCTGCGTCGTGGCGCTCGGTGGCGGGGCGCTGGAGGACGCGTGGAACCGCACCCGCGTCTCCGAGACCGGCGTGTTGGTGTTTCTCGATGCGTCGCTGGCTACGTGCGAACAGCGGACCGTCGCCGAGCCGGGCCGCCGTCCGCTGCTGCGCGAGCCGGGCGCGCTCGCGCGGCTGCACGCCGAACGCCGCCCGCGCTATGCCGGCGCGCCGGTCCATATAGCGGTCGACGGGCTCTCGCCGCGCGAAACCGCCGCCGCGATACGCGCGGCGCTGCTCGAGCGCCGCATCGTGCACGTCGCGACGCGCAAGCCGTACGATGTCGCGATCGGCACGACGGTGCTCGACGACATGCCCAACGACGTTCGCCCGGCAGACGGCGGCCGCGCGCTCATCGTCGCCGATCAGGCGGTCGCGCCGGTCGCGCGCCGCGTCGCGCGCGCCTACGAGGCGCACGGCGTCCCGACCGGGCTGCTCCTGCTCCCGGCCGACGAGTCGCTCAAGTCGCTCGAACGCATCGGTGCGCTGTACGCGGCGTTCGGCGCCGAAGGCATCGACCGCCGCGGGCTGGTCGTCGGGGTCGGCGGTGGAACGATCGCCGACGCGGTCGGTTTCGCCGCCGCTACCTACCAGCGCGGCGTGCCGTACGCCGGCGTCCCGACCACGTTGCTGGCGGCGGTCGACGCCGCGATCGGCGGCAAGACCGCGATCAACCTGCCGGCCGGAAAGAACCTCGCCGGGACGGTGACGCAGCCGGCCTTCGTCGCGATCGCGCCGTACGCGCTGCGCACGCTGCCGCCGCGCGACGTGATTTCCGGTTACGCCGAGATGGTCAAATGCGGCCTGGCGCTCGACGCCGCGCTCTACCGCGCGCTGCGCGCCGGCGAGAAGGCGTTGCTCGACGATCCGGCGACCGCGCTGGATGCGATCGCGCGCTGCGTGGAGCTCAAGGCCGAGCTGGTGGCGCGCGACGAGGAAGACGCTACCGGTGTGCGCGCGGTCCTCAACTTCGGCCACACCGTCGGACACGCGATCGAGAAGGTCGCCGGCTACGGTACCCTGCGCCATGGCGAAGCGGTCATCGTCGGGATGCGCGCCGCGCTCGCGCTGTCGACCGCGCACGGCGCCCTCGACGCCGCGCAGCGCGCCGACGCCGACGCGCACCTTGCGTCGCTGCCGGTCGCGCCGGCTTGGCGCGAGCTCGACGCCGAAGCGGTGATCGCGGCGACCCAGGCCGACAAGAAGCGCCACGCAGCCGGAACGCGCTACGTTCTGCTGGACCGCATCGGCAGCGCGCGGCTCGACGACACCGTACGGTCGGAGGACGTGCGCGCCGCGCTCGCGCAGATCGGGTTGACATGAACGTCTTGGTGATCAACGGGCCCAACCTCAACCTGCTCGGCGAGCGCGAACCGGAGATCTACGGGCGCGGCACGCTGCGCGAGCTCGAGCGCACGATCCTCGCGCACGCGCGCAAGCTGCGCCAGCGGGTGCGGTTCTTCCAATCAAACCACGAAGGCGAGATCATCGACGAGCTGCACCGCTGCCGCAAGTGGGCCGACGCGATCGTGATCAACCCGGCCGCCTTCACCCACTACTCGTACGCGATCCGCGACGCGCTGCTGGCGGTGGCCAAGCCCGCCGCCGAAGTGCATCTGTCCGACGTCGAGAACCGCGAGGGCGACTTCCGCAAGATCTCGGTCGTGCGCGACGTCTGCGTGCACCGTTTCGCCGGCTTCGGGTTCGACTCGTATCTCAAGGCGCTCGACGCGTTCGCCGCCGATCGCGACACGCGCAAAAAGAGCAAGCGGAAGAGCGCGTGACCTCGCGCCGGCTCGGCACGCACGGCCCGGCCGTCGGTGCGATTGGGCTGGGGTGCATGGGAATGTCGGAGTTCTACGATTGCGTCGCCGAAGCGGAAGCGCTCGCGACGATCGACCGTGCCCTCGAGCTCGGGATGACGCTGATCGACACATCCGACATGTACGGCCGCGGAACGAACGAAGAGCTGGTCGGCCGCGCGCTGCGCGGACATCGCGAGCGCGCGACCGTCGCGACCAAGGGCGGCATCGTCCGGCGCTCGGACGACCCGGCGTATCGTGCCGTCAACGGAACACCCGCCTATCTCCGCGCCGCCTGCGACGCGTCTCTCGTCCGGCTGCGCGTCGACCGCATCGACCTCTACTACCTGCACCGCGCCGACCCGAACGTCCCGATCGAAGAGAGCGCCGGCGCTCTGGCCGAGCTCGTGCAGGCCGGCAAGGTGCGGTACATCGGCCTATCCGAGGTCGATGCGCCGACGCTGCGCCGCGCGGCCGCGGTCGCACCGATCGCCGCGCTGCAGAGCGAGTACTCCCTGTTCACCCGTGACGTCGAGACGAACGGGGTATTGCACGCCGCGCGCGAGCTCGGGATCGCGCTGGTCGCCTACGCGCCGCTCGGCCGCGGGATGCTCACCGGAGCCGTTCGTTCGACCGGCGAGCTCGCGCCGGACGATCTGCGCCGGCGCGTGCCGCGCTTCGACCCCGGGAATCTCGAGCGCAACCTCACGCTGGTCGACGGCCTGTCGGCGATCGCGCGAGACGCCGGCTGCACGCCGGCACAGCTCGCCCTCGCGTGGCTGCTCGCGCAGGGCGATGACGTCGTCGCCCTCCCGGGCTGCGAGCGCGTCGAGCACGTCGAGGAGAACGTCGCCGCCGCCGCAGTCGCGCTCGACGCAGCGTTGCTCGCGCGCATCGACGCACTGTTCCCGCCAGGCGCCGCGGCCGGCGCGCGCCTGCGCGACCAACGCTTCGCCTGAGGCAAACGACGCCGCGCCGAAAGGCGCGCTTCGCGCAACCGGAGGACGGCGGCGGCGCCGCGAACGTGATAGTATGGAACGATCCGAGCGCCGGCGATCAGGCTGGCGCGTTTTTGCCGTCCTGGCAATCGCGCTCTTCGTACTGCTGAACACGGTTACGGATACTGCGCTCCTGTGGCACCCTTTCGCCGACGTCGGCTTGAGCGTTGATTCATCGTATACTGTCATCGGCGTCCACCCGGGAAGCAGCGCCGACCGTGAAGGCGTTCGCGTCGGGGATCGCATTGATATGGCGGCGACTCCCGCGGCGACGCGCCGCTTTCTCGGCAGCGGCGTCGCAGCCGTTCCCGACGGTGCGCATCTGACCGTTGCATTGCGACGGCCGAGCGGTGTGCAGCTCGTCGAGCTGCGAGGCGAACAGCATCTGCGCTCGACGGCCGACAACGTGACGAACGCCCTCTTGATGCTGGCCACGCTTACGACCGTTGCGATCGGCACCTGGATCGTGCTGCTACGGCCGTCCAAAATGACGTGGGCGTTCTTCCTGTATTGCGCAAGTTCGGGGACCTTGGGGGTTTCGATGAGCGTGAATCTGCCGTCGATTGCCGCCGCCATCGATCTCGCTCTCTTCGGAGCCATGACGACGGCCAGCTTCGTGCCTTTCACCATCTTCGCGCTCCGCTTTCCGGCCGACCGCGCAGACGGATGGCGGCGGCAGGCCCAAGCAGTGCTCCTCTGGTCGCTCGCCGCGCTCGTGCCGCTCGGTATCTACATATCGGCCGGGCCGTTCTTTGCGTGGCCCATCGCAGCGGCGGCGTTCGCCGGAAGCGCCCTTGGCGTCGCCGGCGTCGTGTTCGTCGCGGTGACGTTTGCGCTGGCATTCTTCCACGCGCAACCGGCGGATCGGGCGAAGATTCGCTGGGTTGGGTTCGGCCTGATCGTCGGCTATTCCGGTCCGCTCGCGTTCAGCATCGGGAGTTCGGTGCCCGGCATTGCGTTCGATTGGCCGATCCCCGTGCTCAACATCGTGAACGCGCTCGAGATCGCGGTTCCGATCAGCGTGGCGTACGTCATCTTGCGGCACCGCGTCTTCGATATCCGTTTCGTGCTCGGCCGTGCGGCCGTGTACGGCGCCGTTACCACGATCGTCGTCGCCGGTGTGACGCTGCTGGATTTCCTGGTAGGCAAGATTCTTTCCGGGGCACGTCTCGCCGCCATCGGCGAGGCGGCAGTAGCGATCGTCGTCGGCCTTTCACTGAACGGTTTGCACAAACGCGTGGAAGAAACGGTCGATGCCCTGTTCTTCCGGGGACGCCGGCGAGCCGAGCAGCGCCTCCAACGCGTCGGCGAAGGGCTGCTGCACGCTGAAACCGCCGACGCGATCAATCGCGCATTGGTAACCGAGGTATCGTCATCGCTGCAGCTATCCTCTTGCGCGGTCTTCCGCAGGGACGACGGCTGGTTCGTGTGCGACGCGGCGGTCGGTTGGGACAGCACGACTCGGAGCATCGAGGCCGGCGCCGGCGCGGTACTCGCATTGGGCGCGCGGCGGACGCCGCTCGCGATTCGCGATGGGGTTTGGCCGGCCGGCCTGCTGCCGGCCGGAAACGCGGCACCGCAATACGCGGTCCCGATCGAATCGCGGGTCCGGCTCGACGCGTTCGTCCTGGTGGGACCACACATCGGCGGCGAGCAGCTCGACCCCTCGGAGCTAGAACTCCTGAGCGACCTGTGCAACTCCGCCGCGATCGCGTACGAGCACCTCGACGCGATGCTTGCCATCGCGCGTGCTTCGTCGCTCGAAGCCGAGAATGCGACGCTGCGGGGCATCGTTACGGGGATCACCGCCTGAATTGATCTTTCTATCAGATTTCCTTCAGGACCGGCGCGTATGGTGGGGCGATGCGCATCGGCACGCTTGGATTCTGCGCCCTAGGGTTCGCCTTGGGCAGCGGCTCGCTGCCGGCGGCGGCGAACGTGATGTGGTCGAGCGACGCCACGCTCTCGAAGGTCACGCTGAGCGTCCCGTACCTGCTCGTGTCGAAGACCAACGCGACGCTCCCGGTCGAGTCGGCGACGATCGTGACCAGCGACGCATCGACGACCCCGCTCACGATCGATCTGCGTTTCGCGTCGGCGTCCCTGAGCACCGGCGACGCCAAGCGCGATGCCGAGCTGCGCAGCGATCGCTTCTTCGACACCGCACAATACCCCACGATCGAGTTCGCGAGCGAGCAGATCGTCGAGACCAACGCCGGCACGTTTTCGGTCAAAGGCACGCTGGCGATGCACGGCACAGCCCGTCCGTTGCTGCTCGAAGGCCGCAGCTTCGCCGAACGCCGCGATGACGACGGCCGGCGCCGCATCCGGTACGAGGCAACGGGAAGCTTTCGCCGCTCCGACTTCGGGATCTCCTACGCGCGCGGAATCCTCGGCGACGACGTCTCCCTCGTCATCGTGATCGAAGCGGTCAACTGATCTTGCCGACACCCTAGTCGCGGACGTCGAGGGTGAGGTCTTCGTCGGGTGGGGATCCGTCGAGCAGGGCGTGCAGATGCGGGAGGAAGCGCGCGGCGGGGGCGCGTTTGCGCTCCGGCTCGACGATGTCGTGCGACCGGCCGAGGCCGACGAGGCGGTGGACGCGCACCGAGGCGCCGCCGGCGGCGCGCCAGCGGGCGAGCAGATCGTCGATGGCACGGTTGTTCACCGACGTCTCGCCGGCGTTGCGCACGATCTCGACGTGTGCCGCATGGGGCGGACCGGCGCGGGCGTCGTCGCGCAGCGCGTCGCCCAGCGCGAGTCCCGC
>Ga0302325_10015178_pt1 | contig 16375 bp, 17 predicted proteins | sample Palsa_T0_2_FD_201948 | JGI IMG/M metagenome (GOLD analysis project Ga0302325, IMG submission 201948) | Peat permafrost microbial communities from Stordalen Mire near Abisko, Sweden - Palsa_T0_2 | ecosystem: Environmental > Terrestrial > Soil > Palsa > Peat permafrost | place: Sweden: Abisko... | reverse complement strand
GTCGTGAACCCGCTCAGGATACAGGGTGGTCTGGGCAGCCCTATCAATCCCGTGGCCATTGCATGATGGGAGGTTCAGCCGGCGCGTTCTGGTGGAATGAGTGCGCAAAGTAACGTTCGGCGTCAACCTTCCGGACAGGAGCGACTACCCCGAGATCCGCCGGGTCGCTATCGAGTCTGAGAGGCTTGGGTACAGCCGAGCCTGGTATTGCGACCACATATGGTCCCGCAGTCCGGAGTGCTGGTCGCTCTTCGCGGCGCTTGCGAAGGAGACTGAGAGGATAAGGTTCGGCTCGGCCGTAACCTGCAACCTGTGGAGGGAGCCGGCGATGACGGCTAAACTCGTGGCCTCCGTCGATGTGATGAGCGGAGGTCGCGTCGAGTTCGGTATCGGGGCCGGGCACACGAAGGCCGAGTATGACATGTACGGCATCCGATTCCCCAGGTTCAAACAAAGGATGGAGATGCTCGAGGAAGCCGTTGTGATAACGAAGTCGCTGTGGACGCAGAAGAGCACCAGCTACCAAGGCAAATACTACGTTCTCAAAGACGCGTTCTGTGAACCTCAGCCCGTACAGAAACCGCATCCACCCATAATGATCGGAGGCGGCGGACTTACAGCCACGCCCGCCATAGCTGCGAAGTACGCGGACAGCTACAACCCGAACGCTGACGCGCTGTCGCCCGCCAAAGCGAAGGTTTACCTCGACGCACTTGATCGCGAATGCGCGAAGGTAGGACGCAACCCGGAGGAGATAGAGAAGATATGGTACGGGAGGTTCTTCGTCTCATCCGACATAGACCGGGTGGAGTTAGTAAAGAGGCAACTGGGCGAGAAGCTGGATGAAAGCATCGCGGGAACCGCGGACGAGTGCATAGAAAAAGTTCGAGCCTTTGTTGACCTTGGTTTCAGCCATTTCATACTCTACACGACCCCCTTCTACAGGGTTTTCAGCTTGGACCCTTTACCGACGCTTGAGTACTTCGCCGACAAGGTAGCCTCCGACTTCCGATGACCGCGCAGTTCGCCGGCCCCGAGTGGGTTTCGGCCCAGCTTATCTGGGCGTGACGATGATCTTGCCCGCCTCAGCCTTCTTGGCGGTGGCGATGGCGTCGTCGATCTTCTCCAGCGGAAAATGATGCGTCACCGTCGGGCTCAGGTCGACGCTCTTGTGCCTTAGAATGGTCGATGCCCTGTTCCAAGTCCCCCAAATCTCCCTTCCATAGATCCCCTTGATGGTGGTCTCCTTCAGGTGGAGGTTCTTGGTCAGGTTGAGCGGGGGGGTGTTGGAATGCCCTGCGACGATTATCAATCTCCCACGCTTCCCGACTACATCAAACGCCTGAATCAGAGCCTGCGAGTTTGCTGAGGCCTCGAAGACAATGTCAGAACCAGCCTTGTTCGTGACGTCTGCAACCGTCTTCTCGAGGTCATCGGTCCGCGGGTTTAGCGTCACGGTAGCCCCCATCGTCCGGGCGAGGCCGAGGCGGTAGTTTGAAACGTCGCTGGCGATGATCTCTGATGCTCCTCCCAGTCGGAGCAGGGCGATAATGTACAGCCCGATGGGCCCGCAGCCCGTCACCGTGACTGTGTCGCCTACGCATAGGCCGGATTCCTTGACCGCGTGCACGCCTACCCCGAACGGTTCTAGCAGAGCGCCCTGCTCGTCCGAGAGCCCTGCGGGCAACTTGTAAGCCACTACCGACGGAACGACGGCATAGTCAGCAAAAGCGCCGTTCGTACCGCGCGTGACCCCGAATATCCTCAGATTGTCGCAGAGGTTGAAGTAACCCTGCTGACACGAGAAGCAACTGCGGCAAGGAATGTGGGTCTCGACAGCTATTCTGTCGCCGACCTCGAACCCCTCCACCCGCTCGCCCTTCTTCACAATCTCTCCGGAGGCCTCGTGCCCCGGGATGAAGGGATAGTCCATGGTTCCCGAAATCGCAGAAGAGTCTGAGTCGTAGATGCCGATGTCGCCTCCGCAGATTCCTACGGCGCTCACCCTGATTACGACGTCCTCCGGTCCCGGTTGCGGCTCTGCGAGCTCGCGCAGCTCCACGCCCGGACCCTGTCTTGATTTGACGATTGCTTTCATGTTCGGACTCGCTCTTTCGCCGCGAACCCGAACAAGCGGTATTAACCTTTATATCGTGATTGGCGGGAAATTCGTCAAAATATGCACGCCGGGCAACCCGCGTCCCTTGAGGAACAGTTTCGAGCTCTGTCTTCGGCGTCGATAAGCGACGTCATCGGGCGGAAATATGCGATGCAATCGTACATGAGGCCGCTCATCCATGGGGTCAAGATATCCGGGAGGGCGGTCACCGTCAGGACCGAGCCGGGCGATGCGAGAAAGCCCACGGAGGCGGTCGAACTGGCGAAGAAGGGAGAGGTCATAGTCATAGATGCGGCGGGCTTCCAGGAGAGCGCTTGCTGGGGAGGGAACGATTCGATAGGTTCGAAGACCAAGGGACTCTCGGCTGTGATAGTGGACGGCGCGGTGAGGGATACGTTGGAGATTGTTGACATGGCCTTCCCCACTTGGGCGAAAGCGGTGACCCCGAACACAGGGGGAGGGAAAGGCGGGGGAGCTATTAACGTCCAGATAATCTGCGGCGGAGTCACAGTGAACCCGGGAGACCTGGTCGTGGCAGACGACGATGGCGTGGTCGTGATCCCCAAGGACATGGCCGAGGGCGTCCTAGCGAAAACGATCGAGAGGGAGGACATGGAGAGGGGGATAAAGGAGAAGGTCCTGAGTGGGATGACCCTCCGGGAAGCACTAGTAGCGATTCACCTCGTAGAGGGTAGCGAGACACCTGAAAGCCGCTAAGACGAAGAAGGAAAGGGACGACGGAGCAAAGGAAGGCTCGGACCCGTTCTACGAAATCAAACTGCCGCTCGGGACGCCTAAGACGAGGGTCATCAGCGCGACGGGGACATTTGGTCGGGCGCTGATAATCAGACTCAGGCCGGGTACGGACCTTTTCAAGGGGATAAGAGAAGCCTGTGAGAAGCACGACATCAAGGGAGGCGTGATAAATTGTGTGTTCGGGAGCCTCCAGCAGTGCTGTCTTGGCTATGTGAGGCCGACTGGGGAGCCCCATATGAGGTCGGGGCTGGACATGATACGGCTCACAGGCCCCATAGAGTTCAGCAGCGCCCAGGGGACGATTACGGAGACGAACGATGGCGGGATCTTCATACACATCCACGGGGTCGTGGCGGACAGGTTCAACCACACCTATGCCGGCCACTTCATCGAAGGCGAGAACATCGTGCTCGCCAACATGGAGATAGCGATAGCCGAGGTCGTGGGCATGAAGATGGGGAGGGCCATCGAGCCCGAGCTCGGATGGGAACTGCTCAACCCCACGAAAGAGCCAGCTTCTCGCAAGAAGCCGAAGTCAAGATCTAGGAACTGAGGTCGGGCTCACTCGAGACGGTCGAACGCCTTCATGACCGAGGGTATGTGCCTCAGCACGTCTGACGCTGCAATGTGAAGACCCAGCTCAAGGGCAGCCTCTACTCCGGCCAGCCCGTTGATGAAGGCCGCACAACACGCCGCATCGAACGGGTCGAGCCCTTTCGATATTAGCCCGGCCGTCACCCCTGTAAGCACGTCTCCCGTCCCGCCGACTGTCATGGCCGGGGAGTGGACTCCATTCAGGGCGACCCTCTCCCCGTCACTGATGATGTCCATGGGGCCCTTGACCAGTGCGACCACCTTGTTCTCAGCCGCCGCTTTCATCACTGCCGCAGCCCGCGGGCTGGTCTCGAGCTCCAGCTTGACACCGAAGAGCCGCTCGAACTCCCCGGCGTGCGGTGTGACGACCATCTTGACATCGGCAGCAACCGGCAGGATGGAAGGCCTGAGGGCGTCTGCGTCGACGACGAGGGTCTTTGACTTTGTCGCCAGTCTAGTCAGGGCGTAGGCCAGCTCCGCCGGGTTTTGAGGGCCGAGTCCCGGTCCGACCGCGATGCAACCAAGCTCTGGGAGCCAGCCCACCAGTCTGTTGGCGTTCCCCCGAGTCAGCTTACTGTCGGGCATCGGGTAAACGATCAGGTCGGGCGATAAAGCGCGGACAGATGGTGCGATGCCGGCGGGGACGGCAGCGTAGACAAGGTCGATACCGGTTCTCAACGCACCCATGGAGGCAAGAAAGGGAGCACCATGGTAGATCCTTCCGCCGCCCACCACGCAGGCCGTTCCGTTGATGCCTTTGTGGGAGTCCCTCCTCCTGGGAGGAATCTTCTCTGCCACGAACTCCTTGCTAATCGTGAGCGAAGCCATCGATAGGCGACCTAGAAATTGTAATGCCTCTGGACGGGTGGGAGGGATACCAGCGACTCGATCGGGCAGTTCAGGTTGAGCCTCTCCTTGAGCTTGGGGAGAGACTGTTCCATCGAAGCGATCGTGAATATGCCGACAACTCTGGCCCTCGCTTTCTCGGCGAGCTTGACGAGAGCGTCGATCGTTATTCCCGAGCGAACAAAGTCGTCGACTATCAGTATGTGCTCTCCCTTCTTGATCGAGCTCTTCGGAAGGTACAGGTACTTCACAGAGTCGGGGGAGTACACGATCCTCTGCTCATAGAACTCCTCCACACCGAGATCCCGCTCACCTTTCGCTATCGCCACGTTCACGTTGAACTCGTCGGCCACCTGCACCGCGAGAGGGACGCCGTCCACTTCCATCGTCAGGATCTTCTGGACCCTAGAGGGGCTGAACTCGCTGTACACGACCTTGGATATCTGCCTCAGGAGACCGACGTCTATCACCGCCCGTGTCATGTCGTACGAACCGTCAGGGGTGATCTTGATCTGGTCGGCCACTATCTTGCGCAGGAGTTTCTCCCTGAAGACGGCCACGAACTTCTCCGACCTCGCTGCGCTAGGGAGTACGTGCCCGCGCACGTAGCGGCTCAGTATCGGAGCTGAGAGCCCCAAGATGGCCGACAGTTCCTTGTAACTGTAATTCTTCTTCAGTGTAGAAAGCAATTCGACCGATGAGATGCGAGATTTCACGTCAGCGACTCTGCTCAAGGCTTCACGCGCAGCATTTTGCACAGAGGTGTAGAAAAACCTTCTCAAAGAATACCGGATTAACGCTTTCGTGCTGCGTCAGTGTCCGAGTAGCATGCGCACCCAGCTGGGCAGGAAGTCCTTGTCCGGATAGTAGAGGAAGAACCAGAGGAAGATGCCGCCGAGAAGAACGTAGGACACTTCCCTGGGGAACCAGCGTCGGGTCAGGAGGTAGGCGCCGCCTATGGCGATCGCAGGGATGGCAGGAAGCAGGTAGAACGGATAGGTCACCCTGCCGTAGGCGCTTATCGCAAAGTAGGGGAAGTATGTGAACGCGAACCAGAGAAGCGCGAAGCCCGCGAGCTTGAAAGCTGGGTCGGGCGCCTCCTCGGAGACGGGTTCGGTCTGCTTTGCGGAGGCCTCCGGTGCTGAAGCAGAGATGTCGGCTGGGACTTCGACAGAGGCTGGATCGGCTACAGGCGACTCTGACATCGACGGGAGGGTGGGGGCCCGCGCGCTCCGCCACTTCTTGAACGCAAGATAGACGACATAGGGCGCCCAGAGAAAGACCAGCCAGACTTCGAAGAAGTTAGGGATGCCCCAGTAGCCCAGGACAATATAGTACGTCCCACCAACGGGGACCTTGGTGACGTAGTATCCTACTGCCGTGTAGAAGGTTATCCAATTTATCGGCGTGATGTAAGAGTGGAGGACTGAGTCGTACCAGCCGTTACCCTTGAGCGAGCCGCCATAGTCGATTATGTACCTGATGTCGTCAACGAACGTATGCATGCTGCTGTTTCCGAACAGGGTGACGTAGATCTGCAGTCCGACGCAGAACACTACCGCCGTGATCACGAAGATCTGCAGGGATGAGAAGAGCCTGGACCTCTTGTTCCCATCCCCGAAGAAGAGATTGTAGACGACAAGGAAAATCACCATGAATATCGCCGTCTCCTTCGATAGGGCCGAGAGACCTAGCAGCATACCCGCGAGGGCGAACTTGTTCAGCTTCCAGAGGTGCAGGTCAGAGAGATACACCAGGAAGGCCAGGAGGGCGAAGAAGATCGCCTGGACGTCGATGACGGCGATGCTCGAGTGGACGAAGAAGAGAGTCTCGAACCCCAGCATGTAGGCTGCGAACAGAGAAAGGGTCGAGTCCCTCGTGACCCTCCAGCAGATTGCAAAAAGAATAGGGATGCTCGCAGTGCCCAGCAGCGCGATGAAGAACCTCCACCCGAAATCGTCGTTCCCGAAGAGGACGATGCCGGCCGCGATGAATGCCTTTGACAGGAACGGGTGTTCGAGGTTGCAATTGTCTGCATACGGGCCGCACTTCTCCCCCGTCAGCAAAGCCTGTGCGGCAGGTATGTAGTAGATTTCATCCATGACGCAGCCATCGACCGCTTTCGAGTTGTCGTAGCAGGAGGAGGTAGGAGGCTCGTTGATGGTGTAGAAGTGCGCCACGAGGACGCCAGTGGTGACGAGCAGTAGGACGAGCAGCGTCTTCCTGTGGTGCGGATATCTCAGCATCAGGAAGAAGAGCCCGGCGACGATCGAGGAGAGGATCCCCCCTGCGAAGATGTAGAATAGTGGGTACATCACGGCGACGTAGATGTTCGTCGGGTCTGCGGCGTTCAGTATGATGACGACCACGAGGACTATCAAGTCAAGGAAGGAGAGGCCTGCGAGGAAGAGCGTCCAGAACCTCAGGCCGGAGTGGGTCCGCTCAGCCGCCATACCTGCCGCTCGACTGTGCTTACGATATTATCGTTTGCCCCAATAGCGGTGGAAAAGCTCTAAAAAGGCGCCTTTCGGCGCGTTCGGAGAAACTTGTCTTCGATAACATTCCGCAGATTTGGTGAAGAGCTAAACGCGTTTGTCGGTAAATCCGTTGCGGTGACGACGGTGGAAGGGAAGGAGTATGGAGGCATGCTCATGGGCGTCGACGAGAACCTGAGCATCATCCTCGACAGAGTGACGGGCGCTGGGGAGAACGTGTTCAAGGTCGCACTCAATGGCAGCAACGTGAGGGAGATCAGGCTGACCACCAAGCCCTACGACTTCAAGGCACTGGGGGAGAGGCTGAACAGGTACTTCCCTGGGCTCGTCTCCATACGGGAAGACTTGGGAGTGATAATAGTCATGGACAAGATCAAGGTTACGGACAAGGGAGTGGAGGGGACGGGACTCGCTGCAGACAAGGCCCGTACGATCTACGACGAGTACATGCGGGAAACCAAGAAGTAATTGCACCGGGGAGCGCTTATTAAGACTCGGACGCGAGAAGGGTCAGCGAGGGTCAGGATTGGTCCGCTTATGGGCAGCTTCCAGCGTCAAATCAGTTTTCGGGCCTAGCGGCCATCGAATCCTTCTTGCTTTTGGCAGGGACTCTCAGGATGGCAGGGCGAGCAATTCGTCGGGCGTGGACCCTGCATACAAGAGGGTCCTGATGTATCTGCTCGTCGGGAGCAAGGGCGGGCGCAACCGCGTCCAGATGTTGAAGCTGCTCAAGGACGAACCCATGAACGCGAACAGGATCGGGGAGAGGCTTGGGCTCGACTACAAGACCATACAGCATCACCTCAAGATTCTCCAGGAGAACAACGTGGTGATCACCAACTCAGGTGGTTCGTACGGCGCGATGTACTTCCTGACGCCTTATCTCGAGAAGAACATAAATGTCCTCGAGGAAATATGGGCGCAATTCGGGAAAAGGTAGAAATACGATGAGAGGTGGATTTTTACGTTAATGTTTGATGTTTTCTGGATGAACGTTGCTGCAGTGTTCGCACTGGTCAACGTGGCGTTCGTGGGAGCACTCATCTACGCATACACCCAGAGCTGGAGGCAGGTCCGCTCCAACTTCACGGCGAGCCTATTGGTCTTTGCGATCTTCTTCTTGGTCCAGAACCTCGTGATAGTCGTATTCTGGTATGTGTTGTACACCACAGTCTCGGAGCCGGTGGTTCAGGCGGCAGCTCCGTACCTCGCGTCCGTAAACGCCGCAGAGGCGATCGGTCTCGGGATGCTGACACGGTCCACGTGGCGCTAGTCCTCTTTCGGGCCAGATTTGGGAGTGAATCTGGTCAATCGATAAATGCAAAGCGCGATTCTGAACTCGCATGACTCAGTACATCGCCGACCTGGCTGGTGTCTGCGGTTGTCAATGGGGAGTGACGGGATCCTCGGCAGAAGAGATCGTGCAGAAGACCGTGAAGCACGCAGGTGACGCCCATCACATGAAGGAAGTTCCCCCAGAGATAGCGCAGAAGCTGAAAGCAGCAATCAGACCAAGCATGTAAGGACCAGTGGGACGTAAGCAGACGTCCCCTGTCTCCCCTTTTTTTCCGAAATTCCGAGTTAGCACCAGCACTTTCTCAATTTCCGCGTCATGACAATGTGGGTTTGATTTGGGTATAAACTGGGAGTTTGCCTAAATAAGAAAAATCGAAAGCGTCGAAACGATGAAAGCAGTAACGGAAAGAACAGCAATATCCACGGCAGTCTTCGCAGCAGTAACGGTGGTACTGATCATCGTGGCGGCGGTCGGCTTCGGCCTCTACGCGACGACCTCAGGGAAGACCACCACGTCAACGTCCACGACAACGGTCACAACCACCCTCATGCAGGAGCTCGAGAGCGGCGGGTTCCTCAACTCGCAGACCATCAAGTTCGGCTACACCCAGGCTCAGGTGTGCACGCCTTCAGTAGTCTCCTTCGGGTTCAACTCGACCCAGGCTACGGCGGCATCCGGAACAACCCAGTGTGAAGTCGGAGCGGGCAACGGCTCGGCCGTGACAGGAGCGGCACCGGTCTACGTACTCGTGCCGGCATACGCAGGCCTGTCAGTATTCGGAGTAGTCAAACTGGGAGCGTCGAGCCAAGGCTACCCGATCTTCAACAACCAGGTCATCGTGACCCAGTGCGGTGCGGGCGGCACGAACGCATCATGCCCGGACCACCCGACATACCTCTACTCGCCGGACTTCACGGCGGTGGAACAGCACATCGGAGTCACCAACGGTGTCTTCGGACTCCCTGAGGGTGTGCTACCGACTCCAGCCCACGACCACGTCATTTCATTCCTGGACAGCGCATCGATCCCATGGTACATGGTCGCGGTACTCGTCTTCGACCCCAACGTGATGCCGAATGCAATAACTGGACAGTGCACACAAATCGTCAACTCTAACTTGACAGACCCGACGCAGAACTGTCTCAACAGCGTAACAGCGATATCCGCGGCACTCACCACCCATACAACCGCGACGGCAGCGGCCAACGCAACTCAGAACAACCCGATCTATGACACCTTCGGAGGAGTATCTACACAGGTGCTCATTCCGGGAGTGACGATGGTCGCATCCAACACCGCAGCCAACTCGAACCTATTCCTGTACTTCAACGGCATCGCAGAGAACCCCTACGCCTAGGATATTCGGCGAGCTAACCCCTCGCCACACGCTATTTTTTCGTAGTCTACCGGTAATTTTGTAGGACAAAGTAATATATCGAGCGCGGGAAGAAAATATCCTCATGCCAAGGCCGAGACCAGCACTCGCCGTGGGAGCGGCAATTGCGGTCGTGGTGGTATTGATAATCGCAGGGGCGGTGGGAGCTCTCTATCTCAGCCAGGCGTCGGCGATCTCGACCCTAACGACGACGGCCACTACTACGTCACAGGTTACAGGCAACCAGACCCTCACCCAGACAGATACTGAAACTACTACTATCGCGTGTGAAACCGTGACGACCGTTTCTATGAACGACGCCGTTACGGCCGAGGTCGAAGGATGTGGAAACTCCGAACCGACGAACTATCAGGTCACGCTGGCAGTAACGCCGACCGGCGCAGGGTCCACCTCGCCTTCCAGTAACACTACACTCGGGATACAGGAGAAAGGAATCCTGGTCCAGATAACGGCTACGCCTAACCCCGGATATGTCTTCACATCCTGGACCGCGACGACGGCCTCTATCACTTTCGGTTGCACCACGTGTAATACTACGAGCGCAGAGGTCGACGGTTCAGGAACTATCGTCGCAAATTTCGCGGCGGAGAGCGGGTCCGCGTACGTGACGCAGGATTGCTCCGCCCACGGTTACTATCAGCAGACCGTGTCCTGCACCCTGCCGTCACCCGTGAAGCAAGGACAGACCATCCTCCTGGATGCGGCCGTGATACCCGGGACAAACGTCTCAGACAGCATGGGTGACAGTTTTGCCCTGGTGGCTCGGACGAGCTGCCCGTGCAGCAGCACCTACATGATCATGGTATACTCGGTTACCGCGAGTTCCTCGGGAACCGACACTATCACGGTCCAGGGCGCCGGGAACTATGATTCCATAGCCGTCGATGTGCTTTCCGGGGTCACGCAGGTCGAAAACGCGTCGTTCTCTTCGGGAACCTCTACCACACCGGGCGTGCAGCCATTCCACCCTCCCGTAGGGAGTTTCGTAGTCGGCGTCGCACTCATCAACAACACCGAGGGGGTATTCGGCACGACGGTCAGCGCGGGCCAGGGGTACACGCTGCTTGCGGCCGGCCCCGACATCGCTGAGGAGGCTGCAATCTCCACGGGCAACTCGACCGGCGCGCAGTTCGTGCTTCAGACCCCCGAGAACTGGGCCGAGGTCAGCGTAGTCTTCGGCGCCTAGGCGACTCCTGAGTCGCTGATTTGGGAAAACGGCTTTATGCGACGCGGCAAACCACAGCTCATGGAAAAGCTCACTCGCGAGCAGCTTCCTCCGGGACAGGTCTGGGGCAAGAAATGGGTGATTTACGCGTTCAACGGCATTCCGGATATCAAGGCCGCCGACTGGAGGCTCAAGGTCACGGGGCTCGTCGAGAAGCCTCTCGAATACACCTACGAAGAGTTCAACAAGCTCCCGATGAAGAGCTACATCAACAGTTTCCATTGTCTTCTTCCAGATAGTATCGTCTATGCAAACCCTGAGCCCATGAGAATCGCCGACGTGAGGGTTGGGACGAAAATCATTGGGATGGACGGGAAGAGACATGGTGTTAGTCAGCTCATCTGCAAACAGCATGACGGCGACGTAATCGGCGTAAAGGCGGGCTATCTTCCTCCTGCGCTGATGACTCCAGAACATCCGGTTTGGACGGTCAGAGGTCATCCTGGAGTTGGCAAGAGCAGAAGCAAACGAAGGCAAAAAACTTTCGAACATGGGGTGAACGCGACGTGGTTGAGAGCCGACGAGCTGAAGCGCGGGGACTATGTATTTCTCCCACGGTATCGTCAAATCTCTAACAGAAAAACGGTGAAGTTCAATGGGCATACAATCCGTTTGGACGAACGATTATCGGAACTCATCGGATGGTACGTGGCCGAGGGCTCAGGTGCGGATAGCACGTTGAACGGCATCGCATTCTCTCTTAACGCCGATGAGGTTCAGGAAGGTGAGAGAATCATGCAGCTTCTGAAAGAAATCTTCGGCTCGAATCCGCATACCTATACGAACGAGAGAGGTACGCTATTGAAGATAGTCGCTTCGACGAGCAAGTTTGGTAAGCTGGCGGCGGCCTTCAAAGCTTGGTGTGGACTCGAGGCAGAATCGAAGAAGATACCGGACTTCATCCTTAACGCTCCAGAGAGCATATTGAAGCCATTTCTTCGAAGCGTTCTCTACGGTGATGGCTATTCGCCCATTTTCAAAGGCAAGACCGGAGTGGGAATTGATTTCTTCGATATTACGACTAGCTCAACCAAACTGGCGTACCAGTTAATCCTAGCCTTCTCCAAGATAGGCGTGGCCGCCGAGATGGTGAATCACGCTGGGTCGGTTAGGATGGGGTATAGTATCAGAGTCCGCAGCGGAGCTGTACGCGGACTCCTTCCGGACTTCCCAATACGCGAAAGAATAGACAGGTCCCATTACAAGAAGACGGACGAAGGCTTCTATTTTCCAATCACCAAAATCTGGAAGGAACATTACAAAGGGACGGTGCATGATTTCCAGGCCCCTGGTTACACTATGCTGTCTCCTTTTGCGACGAAAGACTGCGTGACGCGGTGGTCGATCGAGAGGCCCTTGTGGGAGGGTGTGCCCATCAAATACCTTGCTGACACCGCGGGAGTCAAGAAAGAGGCCACATGGGTGATGTTCCACTGCTACGACGGATACACCGCGCCGATCCCTCTTGAGGACGCGCTGCGGGAAGACTCGATCGTAGCTCTCAAGATGAACGGGAGCCCGCTGCTCAAGGAGCAGGGCTTCCCCGCGCGGCCTTTCATGCCCCACCTCTACGGATGGAAGAGCGCAAAGTGGCTCAAGGAAATCGAGTTCATTCCTGAATACGCCGATGGATACTGGGAGATGTATGGATACCACGAAAGAGCGAATGTCGACGACGAGGAGAGGTTCAAGGGAGACGGCTACAAGCCAGTGGCGCGTAGGGCCTTCGGTACGGTCTGACCGATGCAGGTCGTCAGAGCCCGGCCAATGCGCCGAAGAACCCCGAGATGCAGTCTCTGATCGAGACCAGCAGCGTGTGAGTGATCTTTCCGCCGTCGCGGGCGATGCGCGAGAGCCTCTGGACGCGGAAGTAGATAGGCGGGTGAGGGTCGTATCTCAACCAGTCCAGGAACCGAGCCCTTGGTGAGTACTTCTCAAAGTAGAGTTGCGTGAAGCCTATCTTCGTCAATGCTGAAGCCAGGAGGCCCGGCTCCCCGATGACCGCTGCGGATTCGGTATCAGCGCGCGTCTCGAGGAACTTTCCCACCAGGAATATTATTCCGAACGCTATCAGGAAGTAGAGGATTCCCAAATCAAGGAGTATCGGGAGCCAGAGGTACAGGCCGCCGAGGTACACCACCATGGTGACGAAGAAGAGGATTATCGGGTCGCGCCCCTTGATGTGCCCGAACTCATGTCCTATCACGGATCCCAGCTCATCGTCCTTCAGGTCTTCGAGAGCGCCGGCGGTAATCGTGATGGACGCGCGACCGGGCGAGATCCCCGTGGCCGCTGCATTGTCCACGGGCGAGTTGACCATCGTTATCTTCGGGATGGGCAGGCGGAACTTCTCAGAGACATCCTTCACAAGGGCGTAGGGGTTCCTTGTAGTCACCTCGATATCGTCAAGTGTGCAGTCGACCATCGCCTTGACAAGGACGTCGTGGATCGCGGCCTTGGTCTCTGGTGCGGTTAGGTTGCCAACGGAGATAGCGTTGTCCATGGCCTGCCCAATCCCCGCGACGACCTTCTTTCCTTGGAGCGAGAGCGAGCGCAACACCTCCGGAGAACAGCTGACTCGCACGACCGCGACCTCCGGGTGCTCCTTGGTCACGCGCACGGCACCCGACCCCATCATCAGGCGGTCCGAGAAGACGAGGGCGAGTCCCTGCACCGCGATTATCACGACTATCGCGTTGTCTCCGAGGATCAGGATTGAGACGAAACTGAAGGCCATAAGGATTAGGAATAGGTTCACCGTGTTGCCGGCGAAGACACGCTTCAGGACCTCGCGCAGAGCACTGCCCGAAGCCTGTTTCGGAGGCTCCGCCTCCTTACGCCCAACGGAGAAGACGAAGTTGAGGCTCGTCTTCTTGGCGTGGTTGAGAAAAGAAGTGACCAGAATCTCAATGTCGTCTGCTATGTGGTCGCAGACCGACGTGACCGCTGTGTTCGAAGGGTCGAACCCCGAAAAGTCCACCTCGACCGAGGCCTGGGAGACCAAGAGGTCGACTTTCACTGGAGGGAACCCGATAGGAAGCACCAGCGCGCCCCCTTTCGCGGGGTCGACCGTCCACGAAAAATCCCGATGAGTCTGATCGCCGCCCGTACTGTAACCCCCTCCGGTCATGAAACGCACGTTCGGGGTGAGGTAGTGAGTCTCGAGGAAGGTGGCGAGTCCAGAGACCGCGCCGGCGGGCACTTCAGCCTGAGTGACGACACGATACGGCTCGGGCAACGAGGTTCCTCTGGGTGGCGGGAGCCAAACGGGTACTTAAGACGAATGAACGTGGCTGCGATTACTGCACGAGTCAGAAGATTTAGAAGCACATCGGGCGAGTCGGCCGCAAAGTATGCCCATCTCGTTCGAAGTCAAAGAGACAGACCTGATGGGAAGGGTGGGCGTTCTGAAGGTGGGAGGCAAGAGCATCGAGACCCCGTGCCTGGTGCCCGTCATCCATCCGGTCCTCCGCGACATCCCGCTGGAGAAGTACACCGAGATGGGGTTCGGCGCGCTGATGACGAACTCCCTGATTACCTACAGGAGGAGAAAGGAGGAGGCGATCGAGAAGGGTCTCCACAGGATGCTCGGTTACGACGGGATAATCATGACCGATTCCGGCGGCTACCAGGTTCTCCAGTACGGCGCGGTCGACATCACGCCCAGCGTGATAGGCAAGTTCCAGTCGGACATCGGCTCTAACCTCGCGGTTACCCTCGACAGACCTACGGGTTATTCGTTGTCGCGCGACTACGCCGAGGAGACGATGAAGGTGAGCCTAAAGGGGGCGCGCGAGACGATTGCCGAATTCGGCACCAGCGAGACGAATTGGGTCGGGCCTATCCAGGGCGGCCTTTTCGACGACCTGGTACGAAAATCGACCAAAGGGATGCTGAAGGCAGGGTTCGAGTTCCTGGCGCTGGGCAGTCCCGTCGAGATGATGGACAACTACCTCTTCTCCGACCTCGTGAGGATGATAGTGGCAGCCAAGAAGGCCATGCCGTTCTCGGTGCCGTTGCACCTCTTCGGGGCGGGCCACCCGCTCACACTCCCTCTATCGGTCGCGCTCGGTTGCGACACCTTCGACTCCGCCAGCTATGTGTTGTTCGCGAAGCAAGGTCGTTACATGACGGAGAGGGGGACGGTGCTCCTTGAAGAGATGACGTACCTGCCTTGCAGCTGCCCGACCTGCAACTCCACTACGCGTACCGACCTGGTCCTGATGGAAAAGACCGAGCGCGTCACGAAGCTCGCTCTACACAACCTCTACCTGCTGAGGCAGGACGTGCTCCGGTGCAAGGAGGCGATATGCGAGGGAAGGCTGTGGGACCTGGTTGAAGAGAGGGCATCGGCGCATCCGCGCGTGTCGAGTGCGTTCAGGGAGCTCGCCAAGAACAGCGACTGGCTGGCTTCGGGGACGCCGTTCATGAAGGCGCGAGGCCTGCTCATCAGGAGCGAAACCGACGCGCTCAGGCCGGAGCTTGCGCTCGTGCGGTCCCACCTCGAGCCGGTCATGAAGAAGAGCAAAGGGCGGGCGATACTCCTCCCGGACGACAACGACATGCCGATCTTCAGGACGGCGACCTATCACAAGGTCCTCAAGTTGCTGAAGGAGCAACCGAGCGACGTCTACAAGCTGCATTCGCTCCTCGGTCCCTACCCGGCGGAGCTCGAGTTCGTCTACCCCTTCACACAGACCGTGACGGACGCGACCCCCGCGGCAAAGCAGGTAAGGGAAGCCGTCGCCCGTTTGCGGAAGATGGGGTACAAGAGCGTCGTCGTCTGCAGGAGGCCGCGTCGGAAGGTCGCAGACGCCAGCCGCTAGGAATAGACCGCGTTCGGGGAGCCATGGTCCTTCTCCTTCTGAGCGAGACCCATCAGTTCCCTCTCTAGTTCCTCGGCGCCCTTGATCAGCGGGGCGGTCGACACCTTGAACGCGTACCTCTCCGCAAGGAACTCGACGGCCGTGGCGGCTGCGCGAGGGTCCACCCTCTCTGTGTTCGAGTATGCCAGTATCGCGTATGCGGCGGCATCGTGCATCTGCAGCGTATTCAGCAGTATAGCTACCGGGCCGACTATCATCTTGCCTTCTTCCAGAATCGGCTCTTCGTCGAACTGGGCCCGCTTGACCATCGCGTCGGTCAGGACGAGCCTGTATTCGGAGCTGTCCGCGCGGAGCGATTCGTCGAGACCACCGATCAGGGCCACCTCGTTCACTCCTGTGTCAACTATCCACTGGCCAAGCTCGCGAAAGAACCGGTTCTCGTTCTCCCTAAGGGGCGGTACCTCTGCCTTCAGGAAGGCCAGTTCGCCGCAGACGTATATCTCGTAAGGCGTCGATATCGCGCCGTTCAGGGTCGAGGAGACCGCTGGTGCGAACTCGGAGTCAATGTAGAAAGCGCGCCTGGCCTTCAGCTCCTCGATCAGGAACTTGACCGACCAGTATCCGGTAGCGCCTATCCCGTGGAAACCCGCAATCAGGGTGCTCGCTTTGAGCTTCTTACCCTCGGGTAAGATTCTGATGGAAGACAACGAGAACTGCCGGTCGCCGGCCCTGTCCTTAAACTCATCTCTTCGTTTGATTTGCATGGGCGCTTAAGTGTAGTTCGAGAGTTCAAGGGTGAGGTTGTTGTTGCTGGCAAGGAA
>Ga0302325_10015177_pt1 | contig 16376 bp, 11 predicted proteins | sample Palsa_T0_2_FD_201948 | JGI IMG/M metagenome (GOLD analysis project Ga0302325, IMG submission 201948) | Peat permafrost microbial communities from Stordalen Mire near Abisko, Sweden - Palsa_T0_2 | ecosystem: Environmental > Terrestrial > Soil > Palsa > Peat permafrost | place: Sweden: Abisko... | reverse complement strand
CGGCAGCACAGTCGCGGTATGTCCGCCTCTAGACTTGAGCATGTACCCGGTCGGAATCAATGCGCCCGACGCCGCATCATACAACTGCGCGGTGCGATAGTATCCCGTATCCTCATTTTCGCCGCCCGCTAAGAGGATTCTTCCGTTCAGAAGCAGGCTCGCAGTCTGCTCCACGATATAGTCGGGAGTGAAAGTGCTGCCGCCGGGCACTGCCCACGTAACGTTGATGGGTCCGCGAAGACTGAACGTGGCGGTCACCGGGTCATAGACCTGGCAGGCGGGTTCGGTGGCAAACAAAGTCGTGCCGTCGGCAAGCAGGCCCGAAACCGAACCGATGCCGAAGACCCCTGTGTTCGAACCAGCGAGAGCGCCGGCGTACGCGCCCGCAGCGGTGAATGCTCCGGCCGCAGGATCGTAAATCTCCGCATCTCCCATGATGTAGCCTGCGTCCGTAAGGCCCGCGGCCCCGCCCGTGATCAGAACCTTCCCATTGGCGAGGAGCGTCGCGTTAAAACCCTGCCGCCCCATCAGGAGGCTTCCAGTCGGTATGAAGCTGCCGGTGGACGGATCATACAATTCAGCGCTCTGGCCCGGCATAATGCCGTTCGGACCCGACGGAGTTTGTTCGCCGCCGACGATCAGGACTCGCCCGTCGGGAAGCAGCGTGGCCGTATGCGACGCCCGCGCAGCCGTCATGTTGCCCGCCGGGGCGAACGTTTGCTTGACGGGGTCGTAGATTTCCGCGCTGCCGACTGTGGTAAAAGACGCATCGGCGCCGCCGGCGATCAGGACCCTGCCATCCTGCAACAGCGTCGCGGTATGGAAACTCCGTGCCGTGGCCATACTCGCGACCGCCGTGAACGTGCCGGCCGATTGTGCGCGCGCAAACGGGCTGTGCGTTAAAAACAAGATCGAAACAATCAAACTGGTTTTCATCTCCGGCCTCCTGAATCTTCCAGATCAGCCGCCGTCACTTCGTAACCGGCTGAAGTAGATGCACCGAACTGCTGCCCTGTCCGGCGGCATAGATATCTCCAGTTCCGTTAAACGCCACGCCCCAAGCCTGGAAAAAAGCTCCGGACGCAGCCGGCCCGAAAAGCGTGTGAATGATACCGTCCGGCGAAATCAGCCGCACCGAAGTCTCGTCGCCGAGATACAGGTTGCCTGCGGCATCTACCCGGATTCCCACCGGATACTGCAGTCCGCCATTCGTAGCCGCAATGCCATCGCCTAAGTAGCCGGCGTACCCGCTGCCGGCAACGGTCGCGATCGTACCGTCCGGCGTAATTTTACGAATGCGGAAATTGAACGTGTCGGCAACATACAGGTTGCCGGACCGATCCACTGCTACCCCGCTCGGCTCCCCGAGTTGGGCGTGGATAGCCAGGCCGCCATCGCCCGAGAAACCCGCCGTGTTATTGCCTGCGACCGTGGTGATGATTCCGTCCGGCGTCACCTTACGGATGGCTGCGGCGGGCGGGTCGGCGATATACATATTGCCCGCCGCGTCTACTGCCACGTCTTCGGGCCATATCAGCTCGGCCGCGGTCGCGCGGCCGCCTTCGAAGGTCCAAGCGGAACCTTGCGCGCCCGTCCCTGCCACCGTAGTAATCGTCCCGGTTGCGTCGATCTTGCGAACCCGGTGGCCGCCGGCCTCGGCCACGTAGAGGTTGCCGGATGAGTCGAACGTCATTCCCACCGGTAAGTTGAGAAAAGCGTGGAGCGCCGGACCGCCATCGCCCGGCACTCCGGGAGAAGAACCGATGCCGGCGATCGCCGTCAGGATGCCCGCTGGAGAGGCGCGGAAGATGGAACCGTCGAACGTATTCGCAATATAAACGTTGCCCGCCGCGTCCACCGCAACGCCGAGTGGCGCATCGAGAGAGATAGACCCCACCGTGCTCCCGTCCCCCGCGTAACAACACTGGTTGCCGTCGCCGGCCACGGTCTGAATCGTCCCATCGATCGAGATGGCACGGATGCGGCTGTTCGACGTGTCGGCAATATAGAGATCTCCCGAACTGCCGGCCGTAAGTCCGCCGCCGCTCCCCCCTGTCGAACCGGAGATCTGCGCGGACGCCGCGGGTCCGCCGTCGCCAGTGAATCCTTGCGATCCATTGCCCGCGATAGTGCTGATGGTCCCGTCTGTCGAGACCTTTCGGATGCGGAAGAGATCGGCGATATACAAGTTGCCCACGCTATCCACGGCCAGGGCGCCCGGACTGCTGAGCTGAGCGTTGAGCGCTGAACCTCCATCGCCTGAAAATCCGGGCATGCCCGTGCCGGCGACGGTGGTGATGATTCCATTGGTCGACACCTTACGGATTCGCGCGGCGGAGGGCGAGGAACTTCGCGTCGGCATCACGTCCGAGAAATAGAGATTACCCGAGCTATCAACCGCCAGGCCCCATACGGTCCCGATTTGCGCGCTCGCGGCGGGGCCGCCATCACCCGAGTAGCCGGCGTGGCCAGTGCCCGCCACGGTCGTGATAATTCCGCCGGGAGACACCTTGCGCACGCGTGGTACGTCTTGCTCCGCGATATAGACATTTCCGCTGTCGTCCACCGCGACTTGTTGCGGGTGAAACAGGGGCGCCGCGGTCGCGGGACCACCGTCGCCTGCGCCGCTTCGGTGACCGGTTGCCGTCCCGGAACCGGCGATGGTAACCGACGTTCCATCGATGGCGATTTTGTTGACGACGTTATTATTTGGGACGGTGACGTACAGGTTGCCTGACGCGTCGACCGCTATGCCTGCCGCCCCAATGATTAACGCCGCGGGCGATAGCGTGCCAGTGGCGGTCAGCTTCATCACCGCGCCACCCAGGCTGAAATAAATGTTGCCGGCGCGGTCGGCGGCGATGGCGGTGGGGCTGCCGAACGAGACTCCGGTCGGATGATTGGATACCGTCAGGCCGGCTGCGTAGCTCCCGCCGCCGGCAAATGTCGACAGAGCGTACTGCTGGGCCGAAGCGGGGAAAAAGCAAAATGTCAGTAGCGTAAACGTCCTTAGGTTCGACATTCCGTCTCCTTGCTTGAAATCGTTCTCAATGCGGCCGGCGGTTCGGCGGCGCCGCCGCCGTCAGCTTGCGAATCGCGTTGTGCCACACGTCCGCGACGTAAATGTTGCCGGCGCCGTCTATGGCCAGGCCAGAGGCTGAAAATTGAGCGGCCAGCGCCGGGCCGCCGTCGCCCGAATAGTTAAACGTCCGCCCCAGCCAAGTGCTCAGATAGCCCGAGCCCGCGACTGGTTCGATGATGCCATCGCTTGAGATGCGGAAAACCATACCGTCATCGGAGTCGGCCAGGTACAGATTGCCGACGGCATCGAAGGCGAGTCCCGCCACCGTTCCGATGGAGGCCGTGCTGGCGAGAGTGGGGCCAGTTGGCAATGGTCCGTTTGGTGCGCCGGTGACCGCCGAGATTACTCCAGCCGGGGAAATCTTGTAGACCCGCCGATCGTTCCCCCCAAAGTAGATATCACCAGCGGTGTCGATGGTCAGAGCCTGCGCGTAGGCGCCATCCTCGATGGTGGTGATGACTCCCTCCGGCGACACTTTACGAAGACGGGCTTCGAATTCATCGGCGATATACACGTTGCCCGAGTTATCTACCGCCACGCCAAGAGTCCCCCCGAGTTGCGCAGCGCTTGCCGGTCCTCCATCTCCCGAGTAGCCAGAAAACCCGGTTCCAGCCAGAGTAGAAATGGCGCCTTCAGGCGTGACCTTGCGCACCACAGCGCTGCCGGCTATGTACAGATTGCCGGCGCTATCGACAGCCAGACTATTTGCGGTAATCTGCGCAGAGATCGCCTGCCCGCCATCTCCCGAATAACCGGGTGACCCGCTGCCTGCAATGGTGACCACGACGCCGTCGGGCGAGATCCGCCGGACGCGATTATTGCCCTGGTCGGCGACGTAGACATTGCCAATCCCGTCGTGCGCGAGCGCGGACGGGAAGTCGAACAGCGCTTGGGTCGCTGGACCACCGTCGCCGGCGAAGGAAACGAATCCGCTTCCTGCGAGAGTGGTGAGGAAGTTGTAGGAGAGCTTGCGAATCTGGGAGCTGAATGCATCGGCGATCAGCAGATCTCCCGCGCCGTCGAAGACAAAACCCCAAGGGGAAAAGCCTCCCTGGCTTGCCGAACCGGAGTAACCTGGGTACCCGGGTTGCCCAGTGCCGGCGAACGTAGCGATCTTCCCGTCGCTGGTAATGCGGCGGATGCGGCCGCCATCTCCTTGATTGGGGTCGACGTCGCCTATATAAAGGTTTCCGTAATAATCGACAATCAGAGAAACCGGGCACGTCAATTGGGCGGCAATCGCCGGACCGCCATCGCCCGAATATCCGGAGGCTCCTGTCCCGGCGAAGGGCGTAACCGTTCCATCCGGGGCCAGCCGGACGACCTGCGGTTTCCAGGGTATCGCAATGTACAAATTGTTCGACGAATCAAGGGCAAGAGCGGATATGTCACCGCCGGCAGTAAAAGAATAAACGACCGACGCGAGCCCGGCAGCGTTTATCTTGTAGACGAGATACCATCCGTCAACGAAGTACACCTCGCCGGTGGAATCGGTCACCAGGCTCGTCGGCGCCCGAAGGGAGAGGTTGCTTGCGGGCTGACCGTCGCAGGAAACCGAACAAGTGCCCCCACCGCCGATAGTAGTAATGATGCCTTGAGAAACTTTGCGAATGCGATTGTTCCCGCTGTCGGCAATCAACAGATCGCCCGAAGCGGTAACGGCCAGTCCAGCGGAAAAGCTATAGTCGATATCGTCGCCGGCGTATGGCTCAGGCAGAGACAATTGGGCCTGCGCCGCCGGGCCGCCATCGCCCGAAAAACCCGGGCGCCCGTTGCCCGCGACTACGGTCACCGTCCCTGTGGAGTCGAGCTTGAAGATGCAGTTCAAGCCGCTGAAATAGATGTTGCCGTTGGCGTCAGCGGCCAGCGCCTGGGGGTAGCCGATGCTGGCTTCTAATGCGGGCGCCGGCGTCACTGGCGGAGCGCCGCCCGCGAACGTGGAGATGGTGAACGGCTGCGCCGGCAGCAAGTTCGCGGCGAGTGCCAGGAGCACGGCGGATTTAACTGCCCGTAGGGTCATCGGCGGTCACCTTAGTGTCCAGCAGTCTGCGCAGCTTGCGGCGCGATTGTCCGAATCGCGTTGTTTTGCGCATCCGCAACGAACAGGTTGCCGCGCGTATCGACGGCGATGCGGGCCGGCGCATTCATCTGGCCGGTGGTAGCGGCCCCGCCATCGCCGCTGTAGCCCCAGCAATCACTGCCCGGCATGGCCGGCACGTTGAGGTCGCAAACGCCGCCGGCGAGCGTCGTCTCCGTTCCATCGGCGGCGACTTTCTGCACCTTGGCCTTAAAAAAATCGAGCGCGTAGACGTTGCCCGCGGCATCCACCGCGATGCCGTTCAGATCGCGATCGAGCGTCAACGTCGAGATGGTTCCGTCCGGCGCGACTTTGCGGATCCAACCTCCCCACGACGTCAGATATTCTGCGATATACACATTGCCCGATCCATCCACGGCGACATCCCCCGGATATTGCAACTGCGCATTCAGCGCGGAGCCGCCGTCGCCCGAATGCCCCTGGGTTCCGTTGCCGGCAAACGGCGTGACGGTTCCATCTGCCGCAAGCTTCCACACGCGCGACTCCTGCGAATCGGCGATGTAGAGGGACGCGCCGTCGTAGGCTAGTCCGAGCGCCGGCGTTGCAGTTGCAGTGGTGAGAATCCCATCCGGAGTTACTTTCCTCACGCGGTCCCACTCGGTGAAGAAGAGATCCCCGCTCTGGTCGGCTGCCAGTCCCTGGCATGGACATAAAAGCGGCGCAGTGACTGCGGGGACCCCTTCCAGCGCCGCGTCGCCCACCTGCCGGCTCTGGCCGCTGCCGGCGACCGTCGAGATGATGCCGTCCGGCGTAATTTTGCGGATCAGGCCCGCTCCTTCGATGTAGACGTTGTGCGCGGCATCGACGGCCACTCCTTGCGGCCCATTCAGCGTCGCCGCCGTCGCGGCTCCGCCGTCGCCGATGTAGCTGCCGCCGCCGGCGATGGGCGTGAGGCTCCCGTCGCGCTCGCTCCGCGCCAGCACTCCGTTTGACGCCAACAGGTAGGGGTTGCCCACGGCATCCACGGCGGCGGTTGAGGTGGTCTGAAGAACCGTTGTGATGATTCCGTCCGGCGTAACCTCGCGCAGCGCATTGTTCCCCGGATCCGCAATAAAAACATCACCGGCCCCATCGACCCAGACCTGGCAGGAGGCGCCCAGCTGCGCCGACACCGCCGGACCGCCATCGCCCGAATAGCCCGTAACCCCAGTGCCGGCGAACGGCCGCAGGATTCCATCCGGCGTCGCCACCTGGACACGGCCATTGGTGAAATCTCCGTTGTCGTCAATGTCCGAGATCGCGATATAGAGGTTGCCGGACCCATCGAAGGCGATGGATGTCGCTACGCCCCCCGCCGGGTTGACGACTCCCGAGTTGGCAAAATTCAATGGCGCCAGCGATCCGTCGCCTGCCACGCGATAGATCGTCCCGAATTCGGTCGCATACAGCGCTCCGCTCGGGTCCGTCGCGGTAACCACACGAACGCCGCCGCCGTCGGAGATCTTAGCCGCAATGCTCATCTGCCCATCCGGCGTCCGCTTCCAGACGTAGGTGGGTTGTCCGCCCCCGCCGTACAAGACCGCATCGACGACGTACAGGTTGCCCGCACCGTCGGCGCTCACGGATTGCGCCCAGCTGAACTCCACATCGAGCGCTGCTATGCTGGTCCCGGCCGGTGGAACTGCCGAGCCGTTCCCCTCGGTTCTTCCGTTGCCGGCCAGGCGAGTCAAAACACCGGCGCTATCCACCTGTAGGATGGTGTTGGCCGCCGCAAGATAAACATATCCGTTCGCGGCCGTAACCCCGTAGAACTGCAGCGGAAGGGGAAGAGCAGTTGCCTGAATTGGCGTGGGGGGCGGCGCGCCGCCGGCGTAAGTGGAAATCGTGTAGCTCTGCGCGTTCAACAGGCCGGCGCAAGAGAGAAAAAGAAGGAGCCTCATAATTCGCCTTTCAAACGGTGGCGATCCCCCTGCCCACCACAGCTGGTTTAAATAAGGATCGCGCTACGCCAGCCTAAACCTCAATCCAACATGGGTTGAAAAGGGGTTTTAAACCCCTGTACCGCGCAGAAAACAATGGATATTCTTAAATCAGATGCCGACGGCGAAGCGCATTGGCCTCACTGCCCAGCGGGTGTCAATAGGCGAATGATGTTGCCCCACGGATCCGCAACGTACAGATTCCCGCTTCCATCGATGGCCAAGCCCCAAGCGCCGAGTTGCGCGCTGGTCGCCGGTCCCCCGTCCCCTGAAAAACCCAGCACGCCCGTTCCGGCTACAGTAGTGATGATGCCTGTCGGCGATACCATACGCACGGCAGCGCCGTCGGCGATATAGAGGTTGCCGGCGTTGTCGAGCTTCAGGCCCGTCGGGTTGGTGAGTTGAGCCTGAAGGGCTGGACCTCCATCGCCGGACGAGCCTTTAACCCCGGCGCCGGCGACGGTGGTAATAATTCCCGACGGAGAAATCCTCCGGACGCGAAAGTTGTTCGTATCGGCGATAAATAGATTGCCGGAAGCGTCGGTTGCAACTCCGGAGGGAAGGTTCAAATTCGCCCTGACGGCCGGGCCTCCGTCGCCGCTGTAGCCAGCGCCATTATAGCCGGGAACGCCATTCCCCGCGATAGTCGTGATGATCCCCGCGGGCGTGACCATACGAATACGGTTGTTGCCAGTGTCGGCGATGTAGAGGTTACCGGAGCTGTCCAATGCGACGTCCTTAGGCCACCACAATTGCGCGCTGGTTGCGGGTCCGCCATCGCCAGAAAAGCTGGGGACGACTGCCTGAATCGATCCCGCCACGGTCGTGATCATGCCGCCGGGTGAGATCTCGCGAATGCGGCCGTAGCCGGACTCCGCAATATATAGATTGCCGGCGGGATCAATCGCCAGACCAGACGGCCAATCGAGAACGCCGCCGGCAAAAACGGTTGTGATAATGCCATCGCTGCCGACTTTTCTCACCCGATCGTTGAACGTATCCGCGATGTACACTGTGCCGGCGCTATCCACGGCAACGCCTGTAGGGGTGGCGAGAGTAGCGGCGGTCGCTGGGCCGCCATCGCCTATTGTAGTTCCAACGGCGGAGTCACCGTCACCCGCCACGGTCGCGATTGTCCCGGCCGGAGTGATCTTTCGTATCCGCGGACCGTCCGCGATGTAAACATCGCCGGCGGTGTCCGTCGCCAAAGCGGATGCGTACCCGAGCTGTGCGCTGGTTGCGGGTCCTCCATCACCGGAGTAACCAAACCCGCCGGTTCCTGCGATCGTTGAGATGATGCCGTCCGTCGAAACCCTTCTAACCCGATCCCCACCCAGGATGTAAAGGTTCCCCGAGCTGTCGGTTGCGAGCGCCCCGGGTGTGAGTTGGAGTTGGGCGTTGGTTGCCTGTCCTCCATCACCGGAGTAACCAAACCCGCCGTTGCCCGCGATTGTGGAGATGGCGCCGTCAGGGGACACCATTCGCACGCGGGTATACGTCGGAAAGTCATCGTCACCGCTGTAATAGCTGTCGGATAGGTACAGATTCCCCTTCCGATCCAGGGCCAGGCCACCGATCAGGCCGATTTCCGCGCTGGTTGCAGGTCCGCCGTCCCCGGAGTAGCCGTAGATTCCGTTGCCTGCAACCGTAGAGATGATTCCGTCGGTAGAGATCTTCCGGATTCTCGCGTTATCTCCAACGTAGAGGTTCCCACCCGCATCGATCGCAATTAGCTGTGGCTGTGGGTAGGTGAAGCTCGCGTTGACGGCCGGCCCGCCATCCCCGGAACTGCTGCTCAAGCCGCAGCAGGCGCCGGCGCCTGCGATGGTCGTGATCGTACCGTCTGTGGCAATTCTGCGAACTAGACTATCCATGAAATCCGTGATGAATACGTTTCCGGAGCTATCTACGGCAACGCCGCCTATCCCCGAGAGCTTCGCGGCCGCTGCCGGCCCGCCGGCAATTTGAAGCAAGATGCCGCTCCGATCCAGGCGCAGCACGACCTCGTAATTCTCGTCGCCGCTTGTAAAAGCGGTCGTGAAGTACAGGTACCCGGCGGTATCCGCAGCCAGGCCCGTTGGCGAGCCGATAGGCACACTCAGGGCCTGAGCGGGTGTGAGCGGGACCGCCGGTGGAGCGCCGGCGACCGTCGCAATCACAAACCTTGGGGTTTGTGCTTGCGCCGACGCAGCGCTGCCCGCCAGTATTAAGCTGATAACGAGTCGAGTAGTAAACATTGTTCCTCCGATTTAGTTCTATGCTGGCATCCGCAGGCGGCTTTCATTTCAGTTCCGCCTATTCGTCGTGGCTGAACCGTTTGGAACTTTGGTTCGCCAAGATCCAACCCGACGTGATCGCCCGCTGCGTGTTCACCTCGACTGCCGCTCTGGCAACAAACTTCGTAAGTACATCGCCACTATTCAAAAATCCGCCAAACCATTCCGTTGGACAGGCGGCGCCCCGCCGGCGTACGTGGAAATCGTGTAGCTCTGCGCGCTCAACAGGTTGGCGCAAGAGAGAAGAAGGAGCCTCATAATTCGCTTTTCAAACCGTTGCGATCTCCCCGCTCACTGCAGCTTGTGTAAAAAGAATCGCACTACGCCAGCTTCAACCTCAATCCAACATGGGTTCAAAAGGGTTTTAAACCCTTGCACCGGGCGGAAAACAACGGATATTCTTAAATCAGATGCAAACTTTGGCTCCGGATGAGGCTGCCATCCGGCAACAGCTGGACCGGGTTTTGCAGAGCCCCGGGTTTGCGCGCAATGAGCGCATGTCCCGATTCTTACGGTTCGTCGTGCAACGGACCGTGGAGGGCCGCAGCGCCGAACTAAAAGAAACGGTCATCGCGACCGAAGTTTTCGGCCGGCCACCCGACTACAACCCGAAGCAGGATGCGATCGTTCGTACAGAAGCCGGCCGTCTGCGAGCCCGTCTCGGCGAGTACTACTCGACGGAGGGCGCGGGCGACCCCGTGGTAATTGAACTGCCCCGCGGCGGCTATGTGCCCGCGTTTCGGGTTCCGGAGTCTACGCTGCGGGAAGGTCCTGCCCCGGATGCGCCCCCGGGCTCACCGCGGATCATAGTTCCCGCGCGCCGGTCTCGTATCCGTCTGGCCGCCGCCCTCGCGGGCGCGGCGACCCTGCTGGCAATGCTCGGCTGGTGGGTCTGGCAGCGCGATACGCCCGTCACGGTGGCAGTTCTACCCTTCGAGAACCTGAATCACGACAGCGCCGACGACTATCTTGCCGATGGATTCACCGACGAACTGATCCGCACCCTTTCTTCCTTCGACGGCCTGGCCGTGCGGTCGCGAACCTCTTCCTTCGCCCTGAAAGGCCGCCCCTACAGCCTGCGCGAGGTAAGCCGGCAACTGGCGGTCGATTACGTAGTCGAAGGGTCGGTCTTGCGGGAAGGCGATAGGTTGCGGATCAATGCCCAACTGATCCGCGCCAAGGGTGATTTTTCCGTGTGGTCGGGGGGATTCGAACGCAACCGGGGTAGTATCCTGACCGTCCAGGACGGAATATCGCGCGCAATCGCGAGTAACCTGCCCATCAAGCTAGGCCGGGCCCGCAAGCGCGCCGACGTGCATCCGGAGGCTTACGACCTTTATCTCCGCGGCTTGGCTGCGGGACTTCAGGACGGCCTCCCTCTCTATCAGGAAGCAATCGAAAAAGACCCTTCCTTTGCGTCGCCCTATGCGGCGCTGGCCTCTGCCTACGCGTACAAGACCGGCAGTGCCACGTCACCGGGCGAAAACGCTCTGGACTTGCCCAAGATGCGCGCCGCCGCCGAGAAAGCCGTGGAACTCGATCCGCTCCTGCCGGAAGCGCACAGCGCCATGGGGATGGCCTTCGCGCGTGACGGCAAATGGGCTGAGGCAGAACAAAGCTTTCGCCGCGCCATCCAACTGAACCCGAGCCGGTCCGAAGGCTACGGTGATTTTTCAGTCTATGTCTTGATGCAGGAGGGGCGGATTCGCGAAGCGTTGCGGGAAATGCGCATCGCCGAAAAATCCGATCCGTTGTCCGCCGAAGTGCGCTCCGAACTCGCCTACGTGCTGATGTCATCCCACTTATACGATGAGGCCGCGGCCCAGTGCGAAAGACTTCCGGAGGATTGCAACTGCTGGCCGGCGCCGCGGGAGCGCGTACGGTACGAGTGCCTGGGGCGCGCGCGAATTGGCCAGGGCCGCGTGCAGGAGGGCATGCAAATCCTGGCCGCGGGAGTAGCCAAAGGCGTGCCCATCGGCGCGCCCATGCGCGGCTACCTCGCCTACGCCTACGGTTTGCTCGGCAGGCGCGCGGACGCGCAGGAAATTATCGACGCCGATTGGCGCAACCCCTACCACCAGGCCCTCGCCTACATCGGCATCGGCGATAAGGACCATGCAATCGAGGCCTTGCAAAAAATGGCCGAATCGGGTCCAGTGCGCTTGGGGCTGGCGCTGGCAGTCCCGGAACTGGATTCCATCCGCAACGATCCACGCATCAAGGCGCTCCGTAAAGGCGTTGGGCTGACGCCTTAGCTGGAAAATGCATGCTTTACTTTTCGATGCGACCCCCGCAAAACAGCCGATTCCCCGCTACTTGGAGGCAAGCTTCTGCACGATCTCCAAAGCTTTCTCCACATGCTGAGCAGGCGTAATCTTGTCTTGCGCTGAGGAGAGTGTGGCGACGATCCTGTTGTCCTTGCCGATAACAAAAGTGGTACGCTCGACGAAATCATGGTCGATCTCGACGCCGCGCACGTCTTTCATGCCCGCTCTTGCCGCGGCTGCCGTCAGATTGTAGGAGGTCGAAATCTTATGATCCGGATCGGAAGCCACGGGAAACTTTCCGGCGCAATAGTCCGGGTCCGCCGAGAACTGGTTGAGCCGCGCGACGCTGTCGGCCGACACGCCAATGATAGTGGCGCCGGCGCTGTCGAACTTTTCTTTCTCCTGCGCAAAAGTGTGGGCTTCGACATCGCAGCCCTGGGTATATGCGGATGGGTAGAAATAAACCACGACAGGACCTTTTTTTAGCGCGTCCCGGAGGGAAAAGCCGAATTCCTTTCCGGCCAACGAAGCCTTAGCCGAAAAATCGGGGGCCTGATCGCCCGGTTTGAGAGCAGCTGCTACGGGAAGGCTAAGCAGCCCGGAGAGTACGAGACCCAGACACAGTGTTTTCATCGAAGTCGTCTCCTGTACGTCGAACTTCCCGGAGGATACCACACTCGGCGGGATGTATTTTCGTTCGCGGCATTCCCGGCTATGGCAATCCGAGGCAGTTCGGACGCGATTCGCCAGGCCGCAGTTAGCGCCCTCGGCACTGCCGTGGGCTGGTTCTTATGACGAGCATATAGTATAGGCGCGCACCGCTGGTTCCAGCCTGCGTCTCCCTTGCCCCCACCCCTGAATGGCGCGGACCTGTAATCCGTAGCGTTCCGCAAACTGCTCGCGCGTGAGACCCCGGAATTAGAAGAATTTATCAGCGCGAAGGTCGGCTCCGGCCGCTACAATTCAGCCGGCGAAGTGGTCAGGGAGGCGCTACGCCTTCTTGAAGAGCACGACCAGGCGCGATCTGCCCAAATCAACCAATTCAACCGGGAATTGGGGCGGCGGCTGGCCTCGCTCGACCTCGGCGAACGGGTTAATCCCGAGGAGGCGCGCGCCAAGCTTCAGCGCAAGTCCCAAGAACGCCGGACCCGAACCAAATGACGGATTACGTTCTCAGCATCGATGCCGGCCTCGACCTCGATGAAATCTGGGAATACATAGCCGCCGACAGTGTTGAGGCGCCGACCGGTGGGTTAGAAATTGTTCGATGCGTTTGCCTCCGAACTTGCAGCTCTCGTAGCCGCGCAAAGAAATATTCGTAATTCATATCAAATAATTTCGGCTACAATCATTGTTTCCTCCTCACCTCGGAAGCGAGCACTCGCGACATGAAAGAGCAGAGCGCCAACCCGCGCGAAACGCCCGCCTCCGAGGGCGAGATCCATCTGCCGCCTTCCGCGCCCGATCTGCTCGAATCGATGCGCGCGATCGGATATTCTTTCGAGGCCGCATTGGCCGATCTAATTGATAACTCGATTGCTGCCGGCGCCCGAAACGTCAACATAAGGTTCTCCGCGAATAACGCACCCTATATCGCCGTGATCGACGATGGCGCCGGCATGTCACCCCAGGACTTGACCGACGCGATGCGCCATGGCAGTAGAAACCCAGGCATTCGGCGCGACGCACTCGATTTAGGGAGATTCGGCCTCGGCCTGAAGACGGCATCGCTCTCCCAATGCCGCACGCTCACCGTTGTCTCACTGCGTGACGGCGTCGTGAGCGCGAGGCGGTGGGATCTAGACTACATTGCCAGACGCCGCGATTGGTGGCTTCTCAATATCCCCGAGGACCAAGCCAGACTCCTGCCGCACGTTGATGACCTCATCGCTCAACAGCCCTTCTCGCGACTACCAAACCTTGCCGCCGGCATATTCGATAGACTCGTACCATGCGCACCAACCAGCAACTCATCGAGCGCTCAATCATCGTCTCGCTCCCTGATGACCGCCTCCCCACGGAGAGTGAGTTCCATCATCTCGCCAACCGGTTACGCATGGCCTTTCCCGTATCGGACGAGGAATTCTCCGCAGTGCTGCACGGGATCACAGCGAAGATTTCGCTCTCCGTGGTTACTGGGCCGGCATCGAGGATTACGAGCGCACCCCATGACGCAACGCAAGAGAATCGGCATTGACGCGCCCACTGGGAACGAATCAGCCAACTGCGCAACAAAAAAGAGCGGCCCCCGAAGCTCATCAGCGCATTCCGCCGGGTAACAGCCCGGCGCAGAATTTTGGGCATCGGAATGCCGCGAAGGCAGCAGACCTGGTTTGAATTGACCTACGCGCGTGACGCATATGGCTGACGACACCAAAGCCGGCTCAGATTGGCAGGATGACGAACTCGAGGCAATCGTTGCCGACTATTTCGAGATGCTGGCGGACGACCTCGCTGGCCGCCCATACGTCAAAGCCCGGCACAGCGAAGCCCTCGTGGCCAAGACTGGCCGGACCCGCGGTTCCGTTGAGTTCAAACACGAAAACATTTCTGCCGTCCTCAATGAACTCGGCCTTCCCTGGATACCGGGCTACAAACCCCACAGCAATTACCAGAAGGCCCTCTTGGACACACTCGACCGGTATCTGAGCCGGCACCCGGCTATTCTCGAACCCGTCCCAGCGCTTACAGCCGTAACAACCCCACTCTCGAGCGTGTTTGTCGATCCGCCGGAACGCACGACCGGTAACGAGCCGATCCCTGACCGCCTCCGCTGACTGGTTCGGAAATTTGATCCCGTAGAGAGGGACCATCGCAACCGCTCCCTCGGCAAAGCCGGCGAATCATTCGTTGTTGATCTTGAGCGGCAGCTTACGGCAGCCGGCTACCCGGACCTAGCCCGGAAGGTTCGGTGGGTTGCCGATGAGGACGGAGATGGCGCAGGCTACGATATTCTGTCTTTCGATCCCTGTAGGCGCGAACGATTGATCGAGGTGAAAACCACGAACGGATCGGCAAGCACTCCTTTTTTTCTGAGCCGGAACGAACTCGACGTCGCCGCGGAGAGGCCGGCAGAATGGCGTATCTACCGGGTCCACCTGTTCGCCAAGGATCCTCGCGTTTTCACGCTAGCGCCGCCGCTGGAAAACACTGTTAAGCTCCGGCCCGAGACGTGGCGAGCATCCTTTTGACACGTACCGAATCGGTAAGGCTGTTCGGCGGCTACTCCCTCGAATGCGGATCGCGTCGACCGACGCCCTTCTACCGACAGGGCGTTAGCCGCCCACAAGGATGGGGCTATGCGCGTTCAAGGCGACAAGCCGACTTATCGTTACCTACCGGCCGGGAACGCCCCCTCTGTCCGAATAGCCGGCTATACGACTGGTACGACCGGAATGCCACGCCCCGAACCTCGAACTTTGATGATACGCTGGAAAACAGCAATGAGGCGCGGCGTCCAAATCGCTGTCAGTCTGCTGGCAATCGTATTGCTGGTCCGCCCATTCGACTGCTTCGCCAACGCGCGTACTCGCGAAGCGATGGATTGTTGCTTGAAGGGTAAATGCGTCCCCTCGGCGAACGCAGACGATTGCTGCAAGAACACAGTCCCCGCAGCCAATCATATTCTAGCTTCAAGAGCCGCCGGGCATTGTACGCCCCTGCTGAGCCTCGGTGTCCCGGTAGTTTCAACGCAGCTTCCGCCACCGGCGGTTCATATCTCAGTCGATTCCCTTCGCCGCGCACCGCCTCCGCCTAATCTGACCACGCTGAATCGACCTCTCCTCATCTAGCCCTCGCCTATAGTGTGCCTTGGCACACCCGTCTTTCTCGTTAAAAAAACAAACATGGCGCGCACCTATGCATCCATCGTGTAGACGCGTGCGCGCGGAGGATTTGATGAGTAGAAATTTAATCATTTCAGCGGTTGTAACTTCATTCGGCGTTGTCGCGCTGCCGAATCCGAGCTCTGCGCAGGCGGTGCAATGGCAAACGCCTTCGAGATGGCATCAGACTTTGAAGAAATCCGATCCGGGCACGCTGGCGCTTGACGCAGATGGCGTTGAATTTCGATCCGCCAAATTCAGCCGGCGCTGGAAATACATCGAGATCCACACGTTTGATCTGTCACAGCGCGAACTGACATTGCTCACCTATCAGAACCGGCATTGGCATGAGCCGGGAGAACGGCCGTTTCGCTTCACCCTGGGCGAAGCGATGCCGCCCGAAATTGCGGCGCAATTCACTGAGCGCGTGGGGAAGCCTGTGCGCAACGGTATTCCGACCGCGGATGCCGCTGCGATCGTGGAGATTCCGGCGCACCACCGGGTGTGGTCGGGTGGGAGCAATGGCATCCTCCGACTGAAGGAGGACGGCATTGATTACGTTACGGAGAACGGTCATGACAGCCGGACTTGGCGATGGGCGGATATCCAGACGATCGCGAATCCCGATCCCTACGAATTTCGCGTGACGGGTTATCGCGAGATCGTCGAGTTCGACCTCAAACAGCCGCTGGAGCGTGCTGTCTTTGAAAAGCTGTGGGATCGCCTGTACGGCGCTGGCCTGAACCTTTCCCCTCCGATTGGGGATTTGCACGACCGGACCCATGAGGAGGTGCGCCGATGAGGTTCCCCTACGTCAGCGTCTTCCTGTTCTGCTTGAGCCTGAATCTGCCGGCCGCAGATGCGCCCACAGCACTTGCGAATTTGCTCAATGAAGCAGCCCGGAGTAACC
>Ga0302325_10015174_pt1 | contig 16377 bp, 10 predicted proteins | sample Palsa_T0_2_FD_201948 | JGI IMG/M metagenome (GOLD analysis project Ga0302325, IMG submission 201948) | Peat permafrost microbial communities from Stordalen Mire near Abisko, Sweden - Palsa_T0_2 | ecosystem: Environmental > Terrestrial > Soil > Palsa > Peat permafrost | place: Sweden: Abisko... | reverse complement strand
GGGCTGGCATCGCCCGCCGCCATCGAGCATCTGCAACGCCTCGGCATCACGGCCGTCGAACTCCTGCCCGTGCACGCGTTCATCGACGACCGGACGCTCATCGAGAAACGTTTGCGCAACTACTGGGGCTACAACACGATCGGGTTCTTCGCGCCGGAGCCGCGCTATCTCGCGACTGGTTCGCTCGGCGAGATGAAGACGACGGTCAAGCATCTGCACTCAGCCGGGATCGAAGTCATCCTCGACGTCGTCTACAACCATACGGCCGAAGGCAACGAACTCGGCCCGACGCTGTCGCTGCGCGGCATCGACAATGCATCGTACTACCGCCTCGTGCGCGGCGACGAGCGCCACTACTTCGACACGACGGGCTGCGGAAACACGCTCGACCTGCGCCACCCGCGCGTGTTGCAGATGGTCATGGACTCGCTGCGCTATTGGAGCGACGAGGTGCACATCGACGGGTTCCGCTTCGACCTCGCGACGACGCTCGCGCGCGGCGACGGCGGGGGCTTCGAATGGCATAGCGGCTTCATCGAGGCGATTCAGCAAGATCCAGTGCTCTCGCGGCTCAAGCTGATCGCCGAGCCGTGGGACCTCGGCGAGGGTGGGCACCAGCTCGGGAACTTCCCGCCCGGCTGGTCGGAATGGAACGATCGCTTTCGCAACACGGTGCGGCGATACTGGCAGGGGAACGAGGGCATCCTCCCCGACCTTGCGTTCCGGATTACGGGTTCGAGCGACCTGTTTGAGCGCTACGGCCGGCGTCCGCGCGCCAGCGTCAACTTCATCACCGCCCACGACGGGTTCACGCTGCACGACCTCGTCAGCTACGACGGCAAGCACAACGATGCAAACCTCGAAGGCAACCGCGACGGTGCGAGCGAGAACTTCTCGTGGAATTGTGGCGCCGAGGGGCCGACCGACGACCAGGAAGTGCGGCGCCTCCGGATGCAGCAGAAACGCAATTTTCTCGCGACGCTGCTGCTCGCCCAGGGCCTGCCGATGCTGCTGGCCGGGGACGAATTCGGCCAGACGCAGGGCGGCAACAACAACGCGTACGCTCAGGACAACGAGCTGACGTGGCTGCAGTGGCAGCAATTGGCGGAGGACCGCAGCCTGTTCGAGTTCGCGCGCGATCTCGTTCGACTCCGGCTGCACCACCCGGCGCTGCGACGGACGCTGTTCTTCCACGGCAGCCACTTCGCCGATGGTGCGCCGCTCAAAGACATCACCTGGCTCACCCCCGAGGGTCAGGAGATGACGCCGGAGGCGTGGAGCGAACCGCACACGCGCGCGCTCGCTCTCCTGCTCGGCGGCGACCCTGGCGACAAGTTCGTCAGCCTTCTCGGCTACCCGGAAATCGACGACAGTTTCCTCCTGCTGCTCAACGCGCACTTCGAACCGGTGGAGTTCGTCCTGCCCCGCATCCTTGGGCTCACGGCGTGGGAGGTGGCCGTCGACTCGACGTGGCCCAGCCCGGTGCCCGCCGGCACGCCGTGCGAGCCCGGCTCGCGCTTCGCCGCGAACGCCCGCAGCCTCGTTTTGTTCCTCGGACCGACGCCGAGGGTGACCGCGCCGTGAGGGACGGATTTCGCGCATCCCGTGCTGAACGTGAGCGCACGCTCGTGGAGGTTGAACGATGAAGGCCGTCGTCATGGCTGGCGGCGAGGGATCACGGCTGCGACCGCTCACGTCGGCACGACCGAAGCCGCTGGCGCCCGTCGCGAACAAGCCCGTGATGCACCACATCGTGGACCTGCTTCGGCGGCACCAGTTCAGCGATGTGGTCGCGACCCTCCACTACATGGCCGACGAGATCGAGACGTACTTCGGCAACGGCAGCGATTTCGGCGTCACGATGCACTACGTCGTCGAGGATTCCCCGCTTGGAACGGCCGGCGCCGTCAAGCTCGCGCAGCACCTGCTCGGCGACGAGCGCTTCGTCGTGATCTCCGGCGACGCCCTGACCGACCTCGACCTGACCGCACTGCTGGCCCACCATCGAGAGAGCGGCGCGGCCGTGACGATCGCGCTGCAGCGCGTCGCCAACCCGCTCGAGTTCGGCGTGGTCGTCACCGACGACGGCGGCCGCATCACTCGCTTCCTCGAGAAGCCGTCGTGGGGCGAGGTATTCTCCGATACGATCAACACCGGCATCTACGTGCTCGAGCCCGAGATCCTCGACTACATGGAGGCCGGCAAGTCGTACGACTTCTCGCGCGACCTCTTCCCACAGATGCTCCGGGACGGCAAGCTGCTCTCGGGCTACGTCACCTCCGACTACTGGACCGACATCGGTAACCTGCAGCAGTATCAGCAGGCCAACTACGACGTGCTCCGAGGACACGTTCGCCTCGAGATTCCGGGGAGAGAGGTCGCGCCGGGCATCTGGCAAGGCGAAGACTGCAACATCAGCCCCGATGCGCGGCTCTTCGGTCCCCTCGTCATCGGGAAGAACGTCTCGATCGAGGCGGGCGCGACGATCGCAGAGCTGACCACCATCGGCGACTCGACGATCGTAGCGGCCAACGCGAACCTGCACCGCTCGGTCGTTTGGGAAGACGTCTACGTTGGGGAGCATGCGTCGCTGACCGGGTGCACGCTGGCCGACCGCAACATCGTCAAGGATCGGGTCACGATTCACGAGGGCGCCGTCATCGGGCGCGGGTGTACGATCGGCAGCGGCTCGGTCGTGAACGGAAACATCAAGATCTGGCCCGACAAGACGGTGTCCGCCGGGTCGATCGTCTCGATGTCGCTCATCTACGGCATCAAATGGCCGGGCTCGCTCTTCGGCGCCGACGGCGTGAGCGGGCTCGCCAACATCGAGATCACGCCGGAGTTCGCCCTCAAGCTCGGGCAAGCGTACGGCTCGGCGCTGCGCCCCGGCCAGACGGTCTTCACGAGCCGCGACACGCACCCCGCATCGCGCATCATGAACCGCTGCATTATCTCGGGGCTCCTGAGCGTCGGCGTGAACGTCGGCGACCTGCGCTCCTACCCGGTGCCGCCCTCGCGGTACGCGATTCGCAACGCCGGCGACGGTGGCATCCACACGCGAATCTCACCGCGAGACCCGAACCTCTTTCTCATCGAGTTCCTCGACAGCACGGGCATCGACGTCGCCAAGACGGTCGAACGCAAGATCGAGAACATCTTCTTCCGCGAAGACTTCCGGCGTACGCCCATGGAGAGCGTCGGCGTCCTCGACTTTCCGACCCGCCTGCTCGAAGGCTATCAGGCGGGGTTCCTCGCGGCGCTCGAGCCACGCGTGATGTCGGAGGCGGGGTTCCGCGTCGTTATCGACTACGCGTTCGGGAACACGTCGCTCATCCTCCCGCGGATCATGAGCAACCTGGGCGTCGAGATGATCGCCCTCAACGCCTACTTCGACGACAAGCAGGCGCGCATGTTCGCGGGCGGCCGCGCCCGCCACCTCGAGCAGCTCAGCAACGTCACGCTCTCGCTGCAGGCAAACCTCGGAATTCTCCTCGAGCACGACGGTGAGACGCTCGCCCTCGTCGACGACCGCGGCCGCATCGTGCAGGAGAGCATGCTGTTCGCGCTGCTGACGCTGCTCGTGGCGCGCCGGACGCCCGGGGCGCGGATCGCCGTTCCGGTGACGATGCCGCGCGCGATCGAAGCCATCGCGGCGAGCAACGGCGCGACCGTGATCCGGACGCGCAGCGACCGGCGTGCCACGATGGCGCTTGCGGAGCACGAGGGAACGTCGCTGCAGTTCGCTGGCGGCAGCAGCTACGAGGTGATCTTCCCCGAATTTCAGCCCGCGTTCGACGGCTTGTACGCGGCCGCGAAGGTGATGGAGCTGCTCGCGGGCGAGCGGCGCAAGCTGAGCGAGCTCGTCGACCTGCTGCCGGAGTGGCACCTCGCAAACCGCGTGGTCTCGTGCCCGTGGGACCGCAAGGGCACGATCATGCGCCGGCTTCTCGACGAGACGAACGGCGCGAACGTGGAACTCACCGACGGCATCCGCGTCGACCGCGACGGTGGATGGGTCCTCGTCCTCCCCGACGCGTCCGACCCGACGTTCAACGTCTTCGGTGAGGGCCCGACGGAGGCGATCGCCAAGGACTACGTGGATGAGACGGCCACCCGCATCGAGCAGCTCGCCCGCGCGTAGGCCGTGAGCGCACTCGACGCGTTCTCTGCCACCCGCGTCGCTACCCCGGAGGCCGACATCGCCGTGTACGTCGGCGGGTCCGGGCCGCCGCTCGTCTGCCTGCATGGATATCCGCAGACGCATCTGACGTGGCGGAAGGTCGCCCCCACTCTCGCGGAGCGGTTCACCGTCGTGCTGACGGACCTGCGCGGCTACGGCGCGAGCTCGATCGTGCCGTCGGATGCGACGCACGAGCCGTACAGCAAGCGGGCCATGGCGCGCGACGTTCTCGCCGTCATGACCTCGCTCGGCTTCGACCGCTTCTTCGTCGCGGGCCACGACCGCGGCGGCCGGGTCGCGTACCGCATGGCGCTCGACTCACCCGAGCGCGTCGCGGCGCTTGCCGTGCTCGACATCGTGCCCACCCTCGATACCTATGGGCCCATGACCTATCGCGGGGCGCATCGCTCCTACCATTGGTACTTTCTCACGCAGCCCGAGCCCATGCCCGAGCGCCTGATCGGAAGCGACCCCGATTTTTACTGCGAGTGGACGATTCGAAGATGGCTCGCGCGCCAAGACGCGATCGAGCCGGAAGCGATGGAGGCGTACAAGTCCTGGTATCGGTCGGAGGGCGCGATCCATGCGGCGTGCGAGGACTACCGGGCCGGCTACACGCGCGACATGGAGAACGACCAGCGCGACCGCGACGCGGGGCGGCTGATCGCGTGCCCGGTGCTGGCGCTCTGGGGCGACGGACCGACGGTCGTGAAGCCGATCGACTTCCTCGACGTCTGGCGAACGTGGGCGCACGACGTCCAAGGCGGTCCGATGCCGTGCGGGCACTTCCTGATGGAGGAGGCCCCCGAGGAAGTCACCGCGGCCCTGCTCGCATTCTTCGCATCGCACGATCGGAGCACCGCCGGTCACTAGCGGACCGTAACGGTCCGCGTATCGCCGCCGATGTGGCTACAGCGACAGCGGCAGTGTGCCGTTCGTGCAGCTCGTGCAGCTGACGCTCTGATCGGAGTCGCCCTGCGGCACGTCGAACGCGGCGACGGCCCCAGCTCGGCCGCTGATGCTCACGTTCGGCCCCGAGATGCCGAGGAACGCCGGGTCGGCCCAAATCGCGACGCCGAAGTGGAGTGCCGTCGATGCATGAAAGTGGAAGTAGAGCCGGCCGTGCGCGACGGCGACCATCGTCAGCTCGGGAAACTGCGCGGGCGGGAACTGCGCGAGTGGGACGTTGTACTGCGAGGTCGGGTCCTGTGCGTACAGGAACAGGCGCGACGGCGTGGAGTGTCCGCCGATGAACGTCATCCCCGCGACGTTGTCGTGATAGTCGATGGTCGAGGGCTCCACCGGCGAACCGTCGCGCAGGAACGTCGTGCCGCCGGAAATGTACGGAAATGCGATCGCCCGCGGACGGTTGGAGAACGTCTGCGCCACCGGAAGGGCCGCCGCAAGCGTCATCGGCGTCATACCGTCTGCGAGGGCTTGCGAATAGAGCGCGCCCATCAGGGTCGAATCCGCGGGCGCGCCGTCGATCATTTCGGGCGCTTCTTGCTGCGACATCATGACGAGGGGCTGCAGCTCGCCGGCGGCCGCATAGGCGTCCACGACCGAGCGCAGATACGCCGATCCGGTCGTCCCGTTGAAGCCGCCCCGCTCCTGCACGTCGTCGGGATCCGTCGAGAAGTAGTCGTCACGCCCGGTGAAGTACGAGCGCGTGAGGTCGCGCGCCGTCCATTCGAACGAGACGAGGTCGCACGAGCCAGTGGGGCTGGGCCGCTTGTACGACGACGGATCGGCGCAATACGTGCCCCATGGCGCGCCGCGGTCCGACGTGTGGTCGATGTCGAGCGAATCCCACGTAATGCCCCAGAAGCCGTGCTCTCCCCACGCGAGGGCTTGCCCGACCAGCCGTTCGTGACCCGCTCCCTCCACGGACACCGTCGGTACGTACCACGGAAAGCGCTCCTTTCCGACCTGCAGATACTCGATGTCGTGCTCCATTTCGACATCGTCTCCGTCGCTCGCATGGTACTGATTGAAGATCTCGTAGTTGCCGGCTTCGAGGTACTCGACGTTTCCGAGCATCCACGTGACCGGCACGTGCGCCGCTGCCGCGACGCCGTGGAGCGCGGCGACGCCCGCCGGCGAGAAGGGGTGCTCCATCAGCGACGTCGCGATGAAGATCGCCTGCGTGGCACCGACCGGCCGCGCCCATGCCGGGATCGGCGGTGCCGCGCTGACGTGGAGTGACGCCGCCGCGCCGCACTTGGCGTAGTGCACGTCGATGGGCGGGAACGGCCCCGGCTGCACCTTGTACCAAATCACGCCGTCGTAGGAGAGGGCGCACGGTCCGCCGCTGAGGACGTCGTAGGCTCGCGGCGTCACCGCCGTCTTCACGCCGGTGCCCGGCAGTTGCGCGTTCGACGGGTTCGGCGGTAGGGCCGTCCCCGAGCCGGAACACGAAACCACGCCCGCACACAAAACGCACGCGCCAAGCGACGACGCGAAAAGGCGGCCGAGTGTATCAGGCCTAGGGACCATCGTCCTCCTACAGTGTTCGCTCCGCGCCGCTTACCCCTGCACGCTCGCCGCAAACGTGATCTTTCGCTCGAGTGCGTGGATCACCGTCGGCCAGGTGTAGCGAGCCGCGGTCTCGTGCCCGGCGTGGCGCATTGCAACCGCTGCATCGGGGTCGTCGACGAGATCGCGCAGGTACGATGCGAGTTCTCGACCATCTTCCGTGTCGACGACGATCGCGTTCACGAACGGTTCCGCGTACTCTTCCCCGGTCGCACCACAAACAGCCAACCCACCGGCAGCCATGACTTCTAGACCGACCAGTCCAAACGGCTCCTTCCCGCTGTTTGCGAGCACCGCATCCGCGGCCGCGTAGAGCGCGAAGAGCATATCGGCCTCGAGGAAGGCGCGGAGGTTGATCACGTCGTCGCTGGAGGTGGCTAGGGCCGTAAAGAGCGACGCGGGATCGCCGGCATCGGCGACGATCTCTCCGACGCGAAGCCCGCGCGCTCTCGCCCGCTCGAACACCGCGGCGCCATATGGCTCGCGACCGCCGCGCACGACGAGCCGCGCCCCCAACCCCGCGTCGTGCAATTCCGCAACTGCGTCGACCGCCTGCATCCAGCGCTTGTCGGGATCGAAGCGCCCGACCTTGACGAGGAGCGGCCGGGCCGCGAGCGAGGTCCGCCAGTCGTGCACGAGCTTCGCCGGCGGGCCGTCCAGCAAGCGCGCCGGAATGCCGTTCGGGATGACGAGCGGCTGCTGCCCGCGCAGCGAGAGCTCGAATTTCATGTACTTGCTTACGGTCGTGATCGTAGCGCAGCGGCGCAGTGCGCCCCAGTCGATCGCGTCGAATCCGTAGGTGTTGTTCGCGTTCCACAGTATCGTCGCCGCGTCGCGCAGGCCGCGCGCTCGCAGTAGGCGGTCCAGCTCGATCGTCGCGCGAGCGGTCTGCCACTCTTCGGCGAGTACGAGCGCACGCGCTCCCCGTGCGACCGCCGGCGCGACGATCTCGTCGACGACGACGGGCGGGATGCTCAGCGAAAAATCATCGACTTTCCCCCGCTCGCCGTCGTAGACGCTCGCCCTGTGATATGCCGAGATCCATTGGCACCAGCGCCGATAGCGCAGCCGCGGCGCGGGCTCCTCGACCGCCGGCAGCTGCGGGTCGCCGACGAAGAAGAGATCGGTGGGCCGCCCGAGATCCGCGAGGGCCTGCGCCAGCTCGGTAACGCGCGTGCCGAGTCCGCCGACCATCGAGTAGCGGTCCGGGCCTTCGAACGAGAGGATCGCGACGGAATCCATGGGCCTGATTTGCCGCGCGGATGCGTCGACTTTCCTTCAACATCGACAAGGACGGGGCGGCGCCGCCAACTTCCGATACGGACGGGTCGGCGCCGCCAACTTCCGATACGGACGGGGCGGCGCCGCGAACTTCCGATAAGGACGGGGCGGCGCTGCCCCGAAGGTCGATTTCGTGCAACGCTGCTCGGCGCGCCTCCCGTGACCTCTCGCAATCCCTTCGCTCCCGAGCGGCCGGCGGCGCCCGGACACACGCCGGGACGGTCGGCAGAGCACGAACGCCTCGAAGAGAATCGTCTGCACCTCGCCTATTGGGAGCGGTGGGGACCGTACGTCAGCGCCCGCCAGTGGGGAACCGTCCGCGAAGACTACAGCGCCGACGGCGACGCCTGGTCGTATTTCCCCCACGATCACGCGCGGTCGCGCGCCTATCGCTGGGGCGAAGACGGCATCTTCGGCATCTCCGACAGCCACCAGCGGCTGTGCTTCGCGCTTGCGCTCCACAACGGCGAGGACGCGATCCTCAAGGAGCGTTTCTTCGGCCTGACCGGCCCCGAAGGCAATCACGGCGAGGACGTCAAGGAGTACTACTACTACCTCGACAACACGCCGACGCACAGCTCCATGAAGGCGCTGTACAAGTATCCGCACCATGCGTTCCCGTACGAGGATCTCGTGCGCGAAAACGCACGCCGTACGAAAGCGGATCCCGAATACGAGTTGCTCGACACGGGCATCTTCGCGAACTCCGCGTATTTCGACGTGACGGTCGAGTACGCGAAGGCAACGCCCGACGACGTCCTGGTCGCGATCTCCGTCATCAACCGGGGAGCAGTGGATCGCCGCCTCCACCTGCTTCCGACCCTCTGGTTCCGAAACGTGTGGTCCTGGACCCCAGATGTTCCGCGCCCCCGGCTCTCGGCGGGTGCGACGGCGCACGGCATGCCGTTCATCCTCGCCGAGCACGATGACCTCGGGACGCGGCGACTGTACGCCGAGCAGCCCTGCGCGCTCCTATTCACCGAGAACGACACGAACCACGAGCGGCTGTACGGCACGGCGAATCCATCGCCGTACGTGAAGGACGCGTTCCACGAGTACGTCGTGCACGGGCGCACGGACGCGGTGAACCCGGCCGGTACGGGGACCAAGGCCGCGCTGCACTTCGTACTCGACCTGCCGGCAGGCGCGATGCAGACCGTGCGGCTGCGCTTCACCGACCGGGACTGTGGTGACGCCGCGTTCGGGGATTTCGACGAGATCCTCGCGCGGCGCGCCGCCGAAGCGGACGACTTTTACGCGGAGGTCACGCCGTTTGCGCTTGCCGACGGACGCCGCCACGTCCAGCGCCAAGCGTTCGCCGGGATGCTGTGGACGAAGCAGTTCTACCAGTACTGCGTCCGCGACTGGCTCGCCGGCGACCCGCTGCAGCCGCCTCCGCCGCCGCAGCGCCTCGCCGGGCGCAACCACGACTGGCGCACGCTCTTCAGCGACGACATCCTCTCGATGCCGGACAATTGGGAGTACCCCTGGTTCGCGTCCTGGGACCTCGCGTTCCACGTGATCCCGCTCGCGCTGATCGACCCCGAGTTCGCAAAGCGTCAGCTGCTCTTGCTCACGCGCGAGTGGTACCTGCACCCGAACGGCCAGATCCCCGCCTACGAGTGGGCCTTCGGCGACGTCAACCCGCCCGTGCAAGCGTGGGCCGCGATGCGCATCTATCAGATCGAGGGAAAGATGCGCGGGCGGCGCGACACGGTGTTCCTCGAACGCGTCTTCCAGAAGCTGCTGATCAACTTCACCTGGTGGGTCAACCGCAAAGACGTCGAGGGAAACAACGTGTTCCAAGGCGGCTTCCTCGGCCTCGACAACATCGGGGTGTTCGACCGCAGCGCACAGCTCCCCACCGGCGGGACGATCGATCAGTCCGACGGCACCAGCTGGATGGGCGTCTACGCGCTGAACATGCTCGCGATTGCCGTCGAGCTGGCCAAGGATAACGTCGCGTACGAGGACATCGCGTCGAAATTCTTCGAGCACTTCCTGTACATCGCAGAGGCGATGAACGCGATCGGCGACAATGCGATCGGCCTCTGGAACGAGGACGACGGCTTCTATTACGACGTGCTCCACCTCCCGGACGGCACGCACTTCCCGCTCCGCCTGCGCTCGATGGTCGGCCTCATCCCCCTCCTCGCCGTGCAGACCCTCGAAGCCGATACCCTGGAAGGGATGCCGACGTTCAAGCGCCGGATGGAATGGTTCATGCAGAACCGGCCCGAGCTGCGCGCCAACGTCATGCGCATGAACGCCGAAGGAGTGGGAAGGCGGCGCATACTCTCCATCATTTGGCCGGAAAAGCTGCGCCGCATGCTCCAGCGAATGCTCGACGAGGGCGAATTCCTCAGCCGCTACGGCTTGCGGTCGCTCTCGAAGGTGCACGAGGGCGAGCCATATGCGTTGACCGTGGCGGGCATGGAGTATCGGGTCGGCTACGAACCCGGCGAGTCGCGCACCGGCGTCTTCGGGGGCAACTCCAATTGGCGCGGTCCGATCTGGTTCCCGCTGAACTACATGCTGATCGAGGCCCTACAGCACTACCACTACTATTTTGGAGACGGGTTCGTCGTCGAGTTCCCGACCGGATCCGGGACCATGCTCACACTCTGGGAGGTCGCGACGGAGTTGTCGCACCGCTTGATCGAGCTGTTCGATCGCGACGTGCACGGGCGCCGCCCATCGTTCGGCGACGACCCGACGCTGCAGCGCGATCCGCATTGGCGCGACCATTTGCTCTTCTACGAATTCTTCCACGGCGACAGCGGCAAGGGCCTCGGCGCGAGCCATCAGACCGGCTGGACGGGCGTGGTCGCGAAGCTGCTGCAACAGTGCGCCGAGTACTGCGGTCAGGGCAAACATCCACTCGCCGACCAGACGAGGCCGCAGCCGTGATCGTCGAACTCGGGCGCGATCTCTGCGGCGACGTCGAGACCGCAGCGCGGCGCGAGTGGCTCGTCACGAACGGCCTCGGCGGCTACGCGAGCGGGACGGTCGCCGGGCTTCCGACGCGCCGCTACCACGGCCTGCTCGTTGCGGCAATGAAGCCGCCCGGCGAGCGGATGCTGCTGGTGTCCAAGTTCGACGAGATCGTGACGTACGGCGACGACGTGTTCGAACTCGGTGCGACGCGCTGGCGCGATGGGACGCTTGCCCCGTCCGGCTTCCGCTTCATCGAGCGCTTTCGGCTCGAGGGCACGGTGCCGGTGTGGACGTTCGCGTTCGGCGACGCCCTGCTCGAGAAGCGCATCTGGATGGAGCGGGGCGAGAACACGACGTACGTGACGTACACGCTCGTGCGGGCGAGCGCACCCGTCGAACTCCGGGTGAAAGCGATGTCCGAAGCGCGCCCGCACCACGAGCTCCGCCACGCGCGTGCGGAGCGCACGGACATCGACCGCATCGACGGCGGCGTCCGCTGCGCAGCGCCCGGCGCGCCGCCGTTCGTCATTTTGTCCAACGCGTCCATCATCCGCGATACACACGAATGGTATCTGGGCGTCCTCTACGAGCGCGAGCGCGAGCGCGGACTGGACGATGTGGGCGATCAGCTGCACGTCGGGAACTTCACGAGCAACGTAGCGGTCGGCGACACGATCGCGTTCACCCTCAGCACGCGCACCGATGCGGCGGTTGCGCCGCGCGACGCATGGGAGCGGCACGGACGCGCGGCGGACGACCTCCTTGCGCGCTGGTCGTCGTCGCGCGCGGGCTCCGAGCGCGGCGGACCCGCGTGGATTCGCCAACTCGTTGCAGCGGCGGACCAGTTCGTGGTCGACCGCGCGCTGCCGGACGGCACGCGCACGCCGACGATCGTTGCCGGCTACCCGTGGTTCACCGATTGGGGTCGCGATGCGATGATCGCGCTGCCCGGGCTGTTACTGCGCACCGGCCGGCTCGACGTCGCGCGCGGCCTCCTGGTCGCCTGGGGTGCGCTCGAGGACGGCGGGATGCTACCGAACACGTTCCCCGAAGATGGGGCGCCGCCGGAGTACAATACGGTCGACGCCGGCCTGCTCTTCATCGCGGCCGTCCACCGCTACACGCAAGTGGCCGGCGACGAGTCGCTCGCCGTCGCCCTCTTCCCGAGGATCGACGCCATCGTTCGCGCCTACCGCGACGGCACGCGGTTCGGTATCGGCATGGACGGGACCGACGGCCTCGTCTTCGCCGGCGCGCCGGGTGTCGCGCTCACGTGGATGGATGCCCGGATCGGCGACGTACCTGTGACGCCGCGCGTCGGCAAGCCGATCGAGATCAACGCGCTGTGGTACCATGCGCTCTGCTCCACAGCCGAGCTGGCGGCGCTCGCCGGGCACGACGCCGCGCCGTACGAGTCGCTCGCGGCGCGCACCGCGGCCGGGTTCGCGCGCTATTGGGACGAGTCGGAGGCGCGCTGCTTCGACGTGCTCGACGGACCAGGTCGCAACGACCCGTCGTTCCGCCCGAACCAGATCTTCGCGGTGTCGCTCGAGCACCGCGCGCTGCCACCGGCGCGGCAGCGTGCCGTTTTCGACGCCTGCGCGCGAGCGCTCCTCACGTCGATCGGGCTACGCACCTTGGATGCGAACGCGCCGGACTACCGTGGCGAATACGGCGGCGCGCCGCACGTGCGCGACGCCGTCTATCACCAAGGCACGGTCTGGCCGTGGCTGATCGGTCCCTTCGTCGCCGCCGCGCTCAACGTCGGCATCGACGGCGCGACGGTCGCGAGCTATATCGAGCCGTTCGCGTGCGGCCTGCGCGCGTACGGGCTCGGGACGCTCCCCGAAGTCGCGTCGGGCGACCCGCCGCACCGGCCCGACGGCTGCATCGCGCAGGCGTGGAGCGTGGGCGCCGTGCTCGACGCGTGGGCCGCACTCACCGAGAACGGCGGTAGTCGCGCTCCCCAGTCTCCGCGTTGAAAAAAACGTCGGTCGGCTCGCCCGTGATCGGATCCCGAAACGTCTCCGCCGTCTTGCTCCACGTCCCGCGATTTCGATCGACCTTCGGCCGGTAGCTGCGCACTTCGAACACGATCAGCAGGGCGATGATGGCGGCGATGATCACGGCGACCGGGAAGTTGCGGCCTCCCGACACGGCGTTCACGAAGGCAACCACGAGCAAGAGCGCCACGACCACGGCAACACCGTGCCGGAGATGCGCCGCCTTCACCCTGCTGTCTCGAGCACGACGGCGGTTCCGTATGCCACGATCTCGGTCATTGTCGTCCCCATCTCCGACGAATCGAACGCCATGCGAACCACCGCGTTCGCGCCCATGAGCGCCGCGCTCTGGACCATGCGATCGATCGCCTGTCGTCGCGCGTCCTCGAGCAGCGCAGTGTATTCGTGAATTTCCCCACCCAGGAGCGACCGCAAGCCGGCGACGATGTTTCCGCCCAGCCCGCGGCTGCGGACGACGACGCCGAACACCTGACCCTTGGTCTGCGCAATCCGCTGACCTACGACATCTTCCGTTGTGACGACGATCACGCCATGCTCCTTCTGCGGCGTCGACGGGCCGCGCCCTGCAGACTATCGCACGTTCTCGGCGATGGTTACGACGCGGTGGCGCCGTGAGCCGTCACACCTTGGTCCGCGGCCCCGTAGTGGACCGCTAGGCAAGACGCTCGCGAGCGCGGTGTGCTCCACGTACCAGCGCGCCGAGCTTCGCGGACGCCACGTCGCGCCGCATCGGCGCCATGCCGCAATTTGTGGTGGCCGAGAGGAGCCGGACCGGTATGTACCGCGCGGCGATCTCGAGCGTCGCCAGCACCTCGTCGGCGGACTCCACCCGGTCGTCGGCAACGTCGATCGCCCCAACGGCCACGTGCTTGTCGCCGCAATGGCGCAGGACGTCTGGAGGCACCCGCGATCCCGCCAATTCGATCGCGATCTGGTCGACCGTGCTGCGCGCGAGCATCGGCAAGACGATCTCGTACTGGTCCCACGTCAGCCCGAGCTGGCGCTTCCACGTCACGTTTGCCTCGATGCCGTACCCGTAGCACACGTGCACCGCGGTCGCGCAGCCGGCACCCGACACGCACCGGTCGAGCGCCTCGATGCCCCACGCCTCCAGCTCGTCGAAGTAGACGTTGAACGCAGGCTCGTCGATTTGCACGACGTCGACGCCGGCCGCGGCGAGATCGGCGATCTCGGCACGAATGACGTCCGCAAACGCGAACGCCGCGGTGCGGCGGTCGCGATAGTAGGCGTCGTGCAGCGTGTCGACGATCGTCATCGGGCCCGGAAGCGTCACCTTCAGGCCTCGCGGGGTGAGCGTTCGCGCGAATGCCACCTCGTCCGCATGGACGGAGTGCGGTCGCCCGATCGGCCCCACGATGGACGGGCAGTCCGCCTCGTAGCGATCCGCGCGGATACCTCGTCGCACGAGCCGCGTCCGGTCGATGCCCTCGAGCCCCTCGAGAAACCCATGCACGAAATGCCGGCGCGTCTGCTCCCCGTCCGTCACGACGTCGATACCCGCGAGGTCCTGCTCGAGGACGGCGAGGCGCACGGCGTCGCGCTTCGCCTCGTCGAGTACCGCACCGTCGAGGCGCCACGAGGGCCACAGCCGTTCGGTCTCCGCAAGCCATCCGGGTTTCGGCAAGCTTCCGGCGATCGTGGTCGCGAGCGGGCGCTCGAGCACGGCGGGCGTGCGCCGCTGCATCCCGCCGATCATTGGCTCCCTCCGTTCACGCACGCCATATACGCGGCCGCGGCGAGCCGATCGTTCGCGCAGCCGTACCACGGCCACGCCGCCGGATCGATGCCGCCGTACAGGCTAAACGACGGATAGTATGCGGAGAACGAAGCGCGCAGCACGCGATCGGAATCGAGCCGAGCCGTGAGGCCCTGCAGCGACCGGGCATCGAGCGTATCGATGCCGTAGGCCGAGCGCACGTCGTATTCGCGGTTCCACGCCGGCGTCGCGGCGCTAAGATACAGAGCATAGGTCGACGCGCCGACGATCGTTCCGGCGGCGTCGACATCGGCGGCGACGAAGGCAGGGTTGTTCCCTTGCACGGGACTGATCGACGGGAGCACGATCCCCGGAAACGCCGCGTCGCCCCGCACGAATACCGGGAACGAGGGGTGGTGCGTGTGTCCGGCGACGAGGGCCGCGGTCGTGCGCGCCGCTCCGAACGCGATATCGAGGAACGCCGCCGATGGCCGGTCTTGCAAAAATCCGATCGGGAGCCGTGACCGCTGCGAGTCGTACGCGTCCATCGTCGGTGGAATGTGCATGAGAAACCAGCGATTCCCGCCGGGCGGCGGCACTGCGGCGGTTTTCAGCCACACGAGCTCCGCCGCACCGGGGTCTGTTCCTTGCACGCCGCACGCGTTGTCGTAGAGGACCGACCAGAGGACGCTGTTCACGGAGACGACCTTGAGCGGAAGCCGAGTCGGCAGCGTTGCCGTGTAGTAGCCTCCGGCTGGGAACGTGCGCGCGAAGTCGGGCGCCGCGCCGTTGCGGTCGACGAGCGGGCCCAACGCGAGGGCCATATGCGCGAGAAACGGGCTGTCCGGCGTGCTGCGGTAATCGCCGCAATAGCCGTCGTTGTTGCCGACGGTGACGACGAACTGTGCGCGCGGAAATGACCGGCCCAACTCGAGCGCGAGAAAGGCAATCGTGCCGTCGACGAACGCGTCGTACGCGCGCTCGGACGCTCCGGGGCTCAGCGTGCGAAACGTCTCCGGGAACTCGTGCGCCAAGAAGTCGCCGGCGACGACGACGACGGGCGGGTCCGGCTCCGCGCGACGCATCGCCGCGAGCGTCGATTCCAGGAGTGCGTAGTTGGTGTCGGCGCCGTATCGGCTGGGCACGGCCGCGCCGCGCGCCAGGATGCTGCCCCACTCGCGCGCAGGGGCCGCCGCGAGGTCGCGAACCAGCAGCGGGTCTGCATACGGATCGAAATGGATGTCGCTGAGCAGCAACCAGCGACCGCCCGAGAACGCCGGTTGCGCCGCGGCCGCGCCCCCGGACACGTGTTGCCCAAGGAGTAGAGCGAGCAAGCAAAGCGCGACGCATCTGCGCAACGACGGGCGGCCGTTCCGACACCCCAGCATCCTCGCCACGTTTCGCCGCCACCCGCCAGTTCCCGGCGCTGGGATCACCGCCGGCAGCCGATACATGCGAAGGAGAGGCGGCGAACGCGTAGACAGAAGCCCGACTCCAGTCGAAAGGAAGGGACGAAGACTCCATGCCAACAGCCCAGGGCGCGCTGACTCCGTTCCGCTCCGCGACGCTCGATCAGGGCCGCACGATCGTCGGCGCGATGCGTGCGGTCGCGGCGTCGGCGGGCGTGGCTGCTGCTGCGGACGAGCGCTCGATCACCGCGGCGGTCGTGCACGTCCTGGGCCTGGACCCGGTCGCGATCG
>Ga0302325_10015173_pt1 | contig 16377 bp, 14 predicted proteins | sample Palsa_T0_2_FD_201948 | JGI IMG/M metagenome (GOLD analysis project Ga0302325, IMG submission 201948) | Peat permafrost microbial communities from Stordalen Mire near Abisko, Sweden - Palsa_T0_2 | ecosystem: Environmental > Terrestrial > Soil > Palsa > Peat permafrost | place: Sweden: Abisko... | reverse complement strand
TCCGAGCTGAACAGCATCGGTGGTTTTCAGAAACGGAAAGACCGCGACGGCACGGCCTGGTGTTTCTCCGGGGCGTAAAGTCATGTATCCTCACCTGCTAGCACCATCATTCGGCACAACGCATTTCAACATACGGAAATGCTGATTCCGAAGCCGCTGCGAAGTCCTGACGCGAAGAAGCTGCTGAAGAAAACGGCATTACCGCTCGGACTCAGGCATCAATGTCCTCGAAGATGCTCCTGCTGTCAGTAAACTCTTCCGGAGTCTCAACCTTGCCAAGCGGGCGTCCAGGCTTTTCGTCCGCATCTTCCTCCGTATGCTCGCCGATCCATTCATTCAGGTGATCGGACTCCCTGTTTTAACTCGTGCCCAACGCCAACCGCCTGCGATGAGACCAGATGCGTCCGTGTCGATCACTTGATCCAGGCGAACATGCGCGCCATCGGGCGAGACCAGCGTATTGACCTTCGGGTCGTCCTCTCTAGCGCATTATCCGCGGATGCCGCAGCGCGTTGCTCGTCCGCTGTCTTTCCCTCGCCGGGAGCGAGACCGGGAGTCCCGCAAAGCGCGTGCCGCTTGCCCGCAGGGCGGAATAGCCCGCCGCCGTTCGCACGAGTCACTCAAGTGCGCTTATCTCTAACTGGCTGAAAACAATGCGAAGCACGGCCGATCCCTCCAATCTCCGCAAAAACCCGTGCTACTCTTATGTCGGACTAAGAATTTCCAGCCCTCTGCAAGGCTCTCCGCACTCGCCGTAAGGTGTTCTGTTGGGAACCCCCTCGTTCTTTGACAATTCCAACCACAGCCGCCAGCCATTCGCACTGGCCCGGTCAGTTCCAACGCAACCATTGCAACATAATGTAACATCAAAACGAAATACGCCGCCGTGTAACTGCCGCGGGTAGTCGAGGTCTGGGCGGGCCAACTCGCGCTTGCATCGCGCCGCGAAATGCAACGCGATGCAACACGAAACCAAGAAAAGGCGCTCCCTAACAGGCCCTCGGGTGCCGTGGCGCTGAACCACGCCTGTCGGGACCCTTACCGTCGAAGATTGCGAAGCGAACCCAATTGCCAGCCCAAAGCGCGTGGAACCGGCACTCCCTCGGCGCCGCTCCTTGGCTCCCTAGACCCCGAAAAGCCAATGACAAGCAGAACTTCAGCTAAAGCCGGCAACTAAAACAAAATCAAGCCAGTTGAATCCATTATTTCTGGGATTGGTTCCGTTGGCCAGTTTTTCCATGCGCCACCACACAGCGGCAACTTGTGCGCAAGGAAGCCCGGTCTCACTCCGCACTCCGCCGCGCCATATCTTCCAGACACCGCACCACCAGCGCCGTCCAGCCGGTCTGGTGACTGGCGCCCAACCCGCGTCCGTTGTCGGCGTGGAAGTATTCGTGGAATAAGGTTAGATCGCGCCAATTCGGATCATTCGCATAGTGTGGGCAGCATTGCCACGGGGCGCGGCCATCTTCTCCTGGCAGGAAGATACGCGCCAGACGCGACATAATTTCGCCCGCCACCTCTTTCAGGTTCATCATGCGCCCCGAGCCGGTGGGGCATTCCACGCGCAGATGGTCGCCATAGAAGTAGTGATAACGCTCCAGCGCCTCCACCAAAAGATAATTGAGCGGAAACCAAATCGGTCCGCGCCAGTTGGAATTGCCGCCGAAGGTGCCGCTAGTGGATTCGGCAGGCTCATAATCCACGCGCTGCTCGCTCCCGTCGGTTTGCAGAATAAAGGGGTGTTGCTGGTGGAACTTGGAAAGCGAACGAATGCCATAGGGCGAGAGGAACTCGTTCTCGTCCAGCATATATTTCAGCACGCGCAGCAGACGTCCCAGCGAAGGAATCCCCAATAACCTGTGAGTATGCCCGTCGAAGTCGTCCTGCTCCATGTAGGAGATCTGTTCGCACAAATCCTTGCGATTCTCCAGGAACCAGTCCATGCGCTTGTGAAAGCCCGGCAGGCGCGCGATGATGTCGTAGTCGAGCACTTGCACGGCAATCAACGGTATCAATCCCACCATTGACCGCACGCGCAGGGGAACCGCGTTGCCATCCACGCGGAGCTGATCGTAGTAGAAGCCGTCCGTCTCGTCCCACAGCCCGGTGCCGCCCAGCGAGTTCATGGCGCTGGCGATGGCCACGAAGTGCTCGAAGAACTTGGAAGCCACGTCTTCATATTCCGGATCTTCGGCCGCCAGTTCCAGCGCCATGGAGAGCATGGTCAGACAATAGGCCGCCATCCAGGCGGTGCCATCGGCCTGTTCCAGTTTCACGTTGCCGGGCAGCGGCTGCGATCGGTCGAACACGCCGATGTTGTCGAGACCCAGAAAGCCTCCAGAGAAGATGTTCAGCCCTTCCACGTCCTTGCGGTTTACCCACCAGGTGAAGTTGATCAACAGCTTCTGGAACACGCGGCCCAGAAAGATGCGATCGCGCCCGCCGCGCGGGCCGGTCATCTTGTATACGCGCCAGCACGCCCAGGCGTGCACGGGCGGGTTCACGTCGCCGAAGGCAAACTCATACGCCGGACTCTGCCCGTTGGCATGCATGTACCACTCGCGCAGCAGCAGCACGAGTTGCTCCTTGGCGAAGTTCGGGTCGAGCTTGGCGAACGGAATCATATGGAAGGCCAGATCCCAGGCGGCATACCATGGGTATTCCCAATTGTCCGGCATCGAGACGATGTCGCGATTGTAGAGATGTTTCCAGTCATGGTTGCGCCCGTTCTCGCGGCCGGCGGGCGGCGGCGGTTGCGAGGGATCGCCTTCCAGCCACTGGGCAACGCCATAGTGATAGAACTGCTTGGTCCACAGCAGGCCGGCACAGGCCTGGCGTGCGATGCGCCTCGCCGCATCGGTGTAGCCGTCCCGCAGCCACGTTGCGTAGAACTCGTCGGCCTCGCCCTGCCGCTGTTGGAACACTTGGTCCGCGTCGGGCGATGGACTGGCGCCATCCGCGGCGTCGTCCACAGCCAGGCGCAAGTGAATGGTGGCGCTCGCACCGGGGTCCAGGTCCAGGCGATACAGTGCGGCTGCCTTGGTGCCTTCGTCCCGCGGGTTCACGCTGTCCGTGCGGCCCTCGATCAGGTAGGCGTGGAAAGCGTCCTTGACGTACGGTCCGGGGCTCTTCACGCCGAACAGCCGTTCCATATTCGTTTCGTTTTCGGTGAAGAGAAGCTGGCTTGCGCCGGGCGCCTCCAGCCGGTATTTTCCGAGCGAAGCGTGCTCGGCCAGCAACGCCGTATCGCCCGCCCGGCTGATCCTGGGCTTGGGCCAATAGCCTTCCCCCTCGCGCCCCCACGACCAGGTGTTGCGGAACCATAGCGTGGGCAGCAACGCCAGCGCGGCGCGCTCCGGGCCGCGATTGACCGCGCTGATGCGGAGGGCCAGGTCGTCGGGTCCCGCCTTGGCATATTCGACGAAGATATCGAAATATCGCTGTTCGTCGAAAATGCCGGTGTCTTCGAGTTCGAATTCCGGCTGCTCGCGCCCGCGGCGGCGGTTCTCCTCCACCAGCCGCGCATACGGAAAGGGCGCTTGCGGATACTTATAGAGCGCCTTCATGTAGGAGTGCGTGGGTGTGGAGTCCAAATAGTAGTAGCACTCCTTGACGTCTTCGCCATGGTTGCCTTCGTGGTTAGTCAGTCCGAACAGCCGTTCCTTCAGGATCGGGTCACGGCCATTCCACAGCGCCAGCGCGAAGCACAGGCGGCATTCGCGGTCGCAGACGCCCAGCAGCCCGTCGTCGCCCCAGCGATAGGCGCGGCTGCGCGCGTGATCGTGCGGAAAGTACTCCCAACACGTGCCGTTGGCGGAGTAATCCTCGCGCACGGTGCCCCATTGCCGCGCGGAAAGATAAGGTCCCCAGCGCTTCCAGTTTTTCTCGCGGCGGTCGTCTTCGGCGAGGCGCGCCAGTTCGGCGATCACGGACGGCCTGCCTGGGAAATGCAAATAACGTTCTTGATGCCGCCGGCTTTGCCCATCACCGGATCGTGGAAGGCTTCCATGGGATAGCGGCCCGTGATCATGGCGCGCAGCGCTTGCGGCCAGCGCGCCGCGAATACGCCGATATCGCGCACGGCATCGTCGAAGGCTTGCGGGCCCGCATTCACCACTCCCAGCACTACTTGATTCTTCAAGACGAGATTGTACATGATGCGCTCGGTGTCGAACTCAACCGGCGCCTGGTCGCGCGGCACGCCGGTGAAAACATAGATGCCGTTGGACCCCAAGTGCTTCAACACTTCGAACGCAAATTGCGGCGCGCCCGCGGCTTCGTAAATCAGATCGATGTTGCCCACTTGCTCGGCCATCTGCTCGATGTTGGTCTGTTCGGACGAAATATACTGCGCGCCGACGGCTTCCGCCACGTCCGCCTTGGCGTTCGGCTTGGGCGACCGCGAGTAGACATACGTTTCGAAGCCGGCACCCACCAGCACCATGGCTCCCAACAGTCCCACTGGACCGGAGCCCAGCACCACGGCGCGTTGCCGCCCGCCATCCCAATGCAGCCGCCGCTGGATTTCGCGCACCTCAATGAGCGCCTTCTCCGCAATCGTCAAAGGCTCCACCAGCACGGCCACATCCCGCAGTTCGCGCGCCACCGGGTGCAGGTTATGCCGGTCTTCGACGACGAACTCGGTCATGAATCCGTCCAATTCCTTGATGCCGTGCTCGCGGTAGTTGCCGGTCATGCAGAAGTCGTAGTGGCCGGCGCGGCAGGCGGCGCAATTCGCATCGGAGCAGGCCAGGCGCACGGTACTCACCACCAGGTCGCCCGCGCGCAGATCCGCGACACCCGGCCCGGTCTCCACCACTTCGCCCAGCGATTCGTGGCCCAATACAAAACGATCGGATCCGGGCGGCGGCGTGCCGTACGCAAAGGCGCAGATGTCCTTGTCGGTGCCGCACACGCCTACTTCCAGCATGCGCAGCTTCACCTGGGCGGGCGCGGCGATGCGCGGCTCGGCGACGTCGACGATGTCGACTGCGCGCCTGGCGGGATAGACGGCAACGGCTTTCATGGCCCGATCTTTGCATTGTATCCAACGTGGGCGGGTCGATCTGCCGTGAGACCAAATTGTAGGGCGGCCAATCTTGGCCGCAGCCGCCTTTCTAGGCGGCCAGAGCCGGCTGAAAGCCGCCCCGTTCGACCTACCGTTGGAGGCGAATATTCAAATGAAATACTTACTATTGACGTACCTGGACGAAGAAGCCTGGCTTAGCCTGAGCGAGGCCGAGCGGCAGCGGATCATGACGGAGCCCATACCGCACGTGGAACAGCTCATCGCCAGTGGCAAGTTTCTGGGCGGCGCTCCATTGCATCCGACGTCCGAGGCGTCCACCGTTTGCGTGCGCGAGGGCAAGCGCGTGATCACCGACGGTCCATTTGCAGAGACGCGCGAACAAGTTGGCGGATACACTTTGATCGAGGCCAAGGACCGCGATGAGGCGATCGCCATCGCCGCGGACTTCCTGGGGCCCAGCGCCGAGGCTATCCGGGTTATCATTGAAATCCGGGCAGTGGCCGAGGCGCCGGTAGTGCCCACACATTAGTACTGCAAACCTGTCGATTTCAGGATGGCCCGTTCGACATATAGGCAGATCGGAAGAAGTAAATTATGACCGAAAGCTACATCACGTTCTTGCGCGACCTGAAATTCGCGGTCCGCTCGCTCGTTCGCACCAAGGGCCTGACCCTAACCGTTGTTCTCACCCTGGCGCTCGGTATCGGCGCCAACTCGGCCATGTTCAGTGTGGTGCGCGGCGTGCTTCTGCGCCCGCTTGCCAACCGCGACGAGAACCGGCTGATCTACATCCACCAGAGCGCGCGCGGCATCGGCGCCGAAAACGCCGCCTTCTCCGTTCCGGAAATCCGCGACCTGCGCGAGCGCGTGAAATCGCTGAGCGCCTTCGGCGACTTCTCCACCATTGGCTTCACCATGGTCGGCTTGGGCGAACCGCGCGAGGTCCAGGCGGGCGTCGTTGGCGGATCGTATTTCGCAGTGATGGGATTGCACCCGGTGCTCGGCCGCTTGCTGGATGCGCGAGACGACGGCCCCAGTGCTGCCGGCGCCGCCGTGCTCGCTTACCGCTTCTGGACGGCGACGCTCAAGAGCGATCCCACCGTTATCGGCAAGACCGTCAGGCTAGGGGAGCGTACGGCGACCATCGTGGGCGTGCTGCAGCCCTCCGTGCCGTATCCCGCGGAAACCGAACTGTTCGCCAACGTGGTCACCAGTCCACATCATCTCTCGGCCACTATGGTCATGGGACGCGTCCATCGTATGACGCAGCTCTTCGCGCGGCTCGCGCCCGGCGCAACGCTGGAGTCCGCGCGTGCCGAACTGCGGACCGTCCACGCGGTCATGTTGAAAGAGCATCCCGAAGCCTATCCGGCAAAAGCGGACTTCCGGATCGATGCCGTGATGCTGCGCGACCAGATCACCTCGCGCGCCAAGACCGTGCTGTTAATCCTGCTGGCGGCGGCGGGACTGGTCTTTGTGATCGCGTGCTCCAACGTAGCGAACCTGATTCTCGCGCGCACGGTGCGGCGCGAAGGCGAGTTGGCGGTCCGAGCGGCACTCGGCGCAAGCTCGGGCGCGTTGCGCCGGACATTGCTGGCTGAAACTCTCCTACTGGGCGCGGCGGGCGCGGCGGTCGGCGTACTGAGCGCCCGTCCCATGGCTGCCATCCTGGCGCGCTACGCCTCTCGCTTTTCGGTCCGCGCGCTGGATCTGACGGTGGATTCCAGCATGCTCTGGGTGGGCGCGGCGCTGGCCTTAGCCGCGGCCCTGCTGCTGGCGTTTGTCCCGCGCCTGCCTTCGCCCGGAGCCGCGGGCGGATTGGGTTTGGCCAGCGGCGGCGCACGCATTACCGGCAGCACCAACCGGCGGTTGCGGGTTTTCGCCATCACACAGATCGCCGCGTGTTTTGTGCTATTGGCCGGCGCGGGCATGCTGCTGAAAACGCTATTAGCTCTGCAAGCCGTCGATACCGGCTTCGACACGCGTCACGTGCTGGCGTTGAACGTGCCCGCCAGCGCCTACGGAAAGACACCCGATCAAGTCGTGGACTTCTACAAGGAAGCCATACGCCGCATCACGGAGCTGCCGGGAGTGGATCGCGTCGCGATGGGAGTTGTGGTTCCGTGGCGGGATGCGGGCGGCTTCGGTCCCGGATTCGAGTTCTCTGTGGAAGGCCGTGTGCGCGCGCCCGGCGAAGAAGATCCGCACGGGCGGATGCGCACCATTTCGCCGGGATTCTTCGCGGCGCTTGGCATTCCGATAATCGCAGGGCGTGATTTTAGCGACGCCGACCGGCGCAATAGCGAGCCGGTGGTGATTGTCAGCCAGAGCCTGGCGCAGCGCATGTTCCCGAATCAGGACGCGGTCAACCACCACTTTATGTGGACCGATCCGGTAATGAAGTTCATCGACATCGGCATGGGACCCCGGCGCATCGTGGGTGTCGCCGCGGATGTCGACGACGAGAACGTGGTGCCGGGTCCGGCGCTGACCGTGTATCACCCCTTTGAGCAAGTGGGGATTTGGGGCGGCCGTCTGTTCGTACACGCGCACGGGGACCTCTATGCGCTGGTGACGCCGGTCACGCGCATCATCCGCGCAATGTCGCCGGACCAGGTGGTGGAGCGCGCTGCGACGCTCGAAGATATCCGCGCCGAAGTGCTCACGCCCGACCGGCTCAACACACTGGTGTTCGGAGGCTTTGCGGCGGTCGCGCTGGCCATTGCGATGGTCGGCGTGGCGGGCGTGCTGGCGTTCTCGGTGAGCCAGCGGACCCGCGAGTTCGGCATTCGCCTGGCGGTCGGGGCGCAACCGCGGCATCTTGTGACCGGCGTGATCGCGCAAGGCGCAGTGATAGCGGCCGCGGGAGTGGCTGCTGGCGGGCTGTGCGGGTATGCGCTGGCGAAAATTGCGGGCAGCTATTTCGAGGCGATGCGGACCCCCGGAGCGATGGTGGTGCTGGGATCGGCGGCGGTGCTGCTGGCGGCGGCGGTGGTCGCGTCGCTGCTGCCCGCGTTGCGTGCGGCCCGGGTCGATGTGATGCAGGCGCTGCGCTCGGACTGAACGTAGAATTATTGGCCGGTAGAGTAGGACGGAGAGCAACAGAGGAATCTGCCGGCTCACCGTCCCCTCGTCGAGCCGGACGTGCGGATTTGCCGCATCCGGCTCTCCTGAAAACCTTGGTCGCTGGCGTACGCATTAGATCTCCAAGGGTTCAATCACAAACTGCCGGGAATGCTCATAGTCCGTAGTGCCTTCCGGCAGACTCCCAAGCGGCTCTCCCCTCCTCTTACCTAAACTTGTCTCCAGTGAAGTCCCTTCGCTCCCTCCGCATGATCCCCGGTTGTGGACCACCTGCGGTCATGCATTTCCGCCGGCAGCCGTGTGGCTAGGCCACACCCTCACGCCAGGTCTCTCCGTTTTATCAGGCGCATCGCGAAAATATCGATGCGGCGATGGCGGACCTGCATAGCGGCCCTGCCTGGTGATGGGCAAGAATGCTAGCTCAGATCAAACATCGAGAGTCACGAACAGAACTTTGCGCCTCTTGCCGACGCGGAGATTATCCATAAGCCGGGTTTCGGGAGCGACGCCGGCCGCCAGCAACGGCCATGACGCAAAGAGACTCACAGGGAGAACGTAGGGGCGTATCATGCACCCTAGGAATACGTCAAGCCGGGCAGGATGTCACTGAATTCCTGCTATGTTGACAGACATGGATCGGACCGCACCACCCGCCGCGCCGCGGCTCATCTCGTTGGACGTCTTTCGCGGCGCCACCATGGCGCTCATGGTGCTGGTGAATAACCCGGGCGACGGCGCGCACGCCTACGGACCGCTGCAACACTCCGATTGGAACGGCTGGACCCTGACCGATACGGTCTTCCCTTCGTTCCTATGGATTGTGGGTGTCGCCATCACGATCTCGCTTGGCAAGCGGATGGCAGCCGGAGCCGCGCGCGGCCATCTATTCGCGCAGGCGTTGCGGCGCGCGGCGATTCTGTATGTGCTTGGGCTGATCGTTTACGCCTATCCATTCAGCCTGTCGACACAACGATTGCTCGGTGTCTTGCAGCGCATTGCCATTTGCTATCTGATCGCCTCAGTCATTTATCTGACCGCCGGCATTCGCGGGCAACTGATATGGATCGTATCGCTTCTCGTTGTTTACTGGCTGATCATGAAGCTGGTTCCGGTTCCCGGCTACGGCGCCGGCGATTTGGATGTGGGCCACAACTTGGCGAACTATGTCGACAAGATCGTGCTGGGACGCCACAACTATTCGTCTACCAAGACCTGGGACCCGGAAGGCATCGTGAGCACTCTCCCAGCCATCGCCACGGCGTTGTTCGGCATCATTGCGGGCCATATTCTGCGCATGCGGCGCCAGCTTGCCGAGCGTGCCACGTGGCTGTTCTTGATTGGCAATGTCCTGATCGCCGCGGGCCTGGTTGCCGCCATCTGGCTGCCGATCAATAAGAAACTCTGGACCAGTTCGTTTTCGGTGTTCATGGCGGGATTGGACTTCGTGGTGTTCGCTATTTGCCTCTGGCTGGTGGATGGCCGCGGCTTCAAACGCGCCGGAAAGCCCCTGGCGATCATGGGTATGAACGCCATCACGGTCTACATGATTTCGGAACTGCTGGATGAGGCGCTCTCCGTGCTGCATTGGCGCGTTCCACTGTATCGTGCCGTGTTTGCGCCGCTGGCCTCCGCAATGAACGCGTCGCTTTTGTACGCGATGGCCTATACCGCACTGTTGTGGCTGATCGCGTACGGCATGTACCGCCGGGGCTGGTACTGGCGCGTGTAGCAAAAGGATCGGCCTAAAGCGCTTCGGTGTATACCATTGATAGCAAAGAAAACTTACGGCCGATAACCTTTTTCAGCGGTGACAAGTTCGGACCACTCTGTTAGCTTAAGAGTGTCTCCGATGCGACTATTTCGGCACACATCGCGGCAGCGGGCTTTCGTGGGAGCGTCCCGAAGCCGCGCGAACCAACGGGGGCAATCGGTTATCGAGACAGTGCTGCTGCTGCCATGGCTGGTTTTCTGCTTCGTTGGCGCCTTCGATCTGGGAATATATTCGTACGCTCTCATCTCAGCCGAAAACGCGGCCCGAGTGGTTGGAATGTACGCTTCCACTTCCACTTCCGTCGCGGAGAATCCAACCTTGGCCTGCAGTTACGCGCTTGCCGAACTTAAAGATTCTCCCGGCGTGGGCAGCACGAGTTCCTGTTCATCGGGCGGCGTAGTGAACGTGTCGACTTCGTACCTGGCAACCGGCGCCGATGGCTTACCGGCGGCGCAGGTTTCCATCACCTACAAGCCGACACAGGTTATCAGCCTGCCGGGACTGATCAACGGCAGCCTGACCATCACCCGTACCGTGGAATTTCCCATAAGGGGGTCGTAAAGATGAAGGCGTTCCCGAAACCTACTCGTGGCAACTCAGCGCTGGAGTTCACCTTAAGTTCGATTCCGCTCATTTTTGTCATTATCTCGGTAGTGCAAATGTCGCTCAGTATGTGGAACTACCACACCCTCAACGAGGCCGTTAAAATTACGACGCGTACCGCCGCCGTACGGGGAGCCGATTGCGCTTCGCTGGCCTGCGCCATGACTGTCGGTGAGATCACGCAAATGCTCAATACCAAAGGGATCGGGCTGCTGTCCGGTTCGCTGGACGTCACTTTGACGGACTCTAATGGCGCGATCAATTGCGATCCGGTGAGCAACTGCACGAGTTCCACTACGACCTGGCCGCGATCCGGAGGGAATGCCGCGGGCCAGGTGATTTCGATTTCCGCGACTTACCCTTTTAACAGCCCGATTTCGATGTTCGTGCCCGGCCGAGGCGGCTCTTCGTTCAAACCGCTGACATTTTCCGCCATTTCGCAACAAGTGATCGATTACTGATTATGACTACTTCTTTTCATAGCAAACGAGGGCAGGCGTTGCTCATGGCGACGCTCGGAACAGGCCTGATTTTCGGATCCCTGGCGCTAGCCGTGGACGTGGGCTGGGGATATTTTCGCCGGGAGACGGCGCAGGCCACGGCGGACAGCGCGGCGCTGGCGGCGGTGCGCGCGGCCGTACACAATTCTCCAAGCAGCTTCACGTGCGGCACCAACGGCGTTTGGTGCTCCACGACACCCACCGCTTGCCCGTCCACGGCCCCGACTTCGGCCGCCAACAGCTTCGATAACGCCTGCATGCTGGCGGCGGCCAACGGACTGTCCGGACAGACGGTAACCATAGAGGCAAATACGTCAAGTTCGGTACCCACGGTTTCCGGGCCATCGGTCGGGTATTGGGTGACGGCCCGCGCATACCACACCGCACCGGCATGGTTCGGCGGTCTTGTAGGCGCCACCTCGCTCACCGCCAGCGTGCGGTCATCGGCGGCCGCCATCAGCAGCTCGGGCGGCGGCGGATGCGTCTATGTCCTGGATCCGAGCGCGCCGAATTCCTTCCTGGCCGGAAACGACTTTCAGGCCAAGTTTGGCTGCGGCGTCTACGTGAATTCGAGCGCCAATGGCACTTCCGCGTCGACTGCGGCAATGGAGGTCACCGGAGCCGCGTATATCCAAGCCCCATCCATCAGCGTAGTCGGTAGTTATCATCAAGATAACACCGGAAGCACCAGCGTGACTCCCACAACCGGCATCAGCGCGGTCACCGATCCGCTGGCGAGTTTGCCCTCCCCAACGGTTGGGTCAAGCTGCAGCTCCGGAAACTTCACATCCTGGCAGCCGACCGAGTACACTCCGTCGCCCGGCACTTATTGCGGCTTTAGCCTCGGGAATGGGATGAACGCCCAATTAAGCGGCGGAACATATATTATCAACGGCGGAGACTTTAGCATCCAAGGCGGGTCGACGCTGACGGCCACGGGTGGCGTGATGATATATCTGACCGGCGGCGCCACCATGCAAATCGCCAACGGAACCAACGTGACCCTCAGCGCGCAGACGTCAGGCGCGTACCAGGGGATACTGTTTTACCAGGACCGCTCGGTCACCTCGCCTGGATCGAGCACCATTGCGGGCGGCGCGAATCTGAATCTGACCGGATCGTTGTATTTCCCGCACGCTTTGTTGAACATCAACAACGGCACCAGCACCAGCCTCAGCTCCGCCGGTACGACTACGGCCATCGTCGCCGATATGGTTGATTTTCAGGGGGGCGCCAGCGTCTTCGTGGCGGACACCGGCGGCGCCAAGACCGGTATCACCGGCGTTTCATACAGCGTGTATCTGATCGAGTAGCTCCGCGAAATCGCCGAGATCGATTTCGCCCCGCACTGGCTGTTGGAAGGAGAGCACGGAACGCATCACGATTCAAATGCCTCGGTCCGACGTCAACCGCGCAGAGCGGCTGTCGGCCAGGAAGGGCCTGAGCTCTGAAGCCTATCTCCGGAGCCTCTTGCACGAAGCCCTCGAACGCGAGGAGGCCGGAGAATAAGGCGGGCCAGGAGGCCTGTCTCACTACGGCCTGAACTCGCGCACCATCTCCGCGCAGGCCTTCACATTCTCCACCGGAGTCTCCGGCAATATCCCGTGACCCACGTTGAAAATGTGTCCAGGCCGCGTGCCGGTGCGCTTCAGCAGCTCGGCGATCTTCATCTTCAGCTCCGGCAGCGGCGCGAACAGGGCCACCGGACCCGATCACCGGCGCCCTGCCGGCCAGCGCGCGCACTACGTTCTGAATGGCCTCGCCGACATAGCCCAAGTCGTCCGTATTGCCCGTGGAAAGGCTGTCCACGTCGGCATTGGTGTGAGAAGTGATAGGCGTTAAAATAAGGCGCCGCGCACCGCCGCGGATTGTGGACGACGGAAATCATGCTTCCAAGACCTTGTGGCCGATCCGGCGTATTTTAGTTAGCGCCTATGGGAGTGACTTGGGCGAGGTGGACCGGTGCCTGGGTCACCTTCCGAGCACGACATCAATTCCCGTCAACAACAGCTCCAGCTTAGCGCGCTGAAGCTTGCCTGCCAACTCGGTCAGAAATTCCTTGTCCAGAGCTACGATTTGAGACACGTTCGCCACGGAATCCTTCGGCAGCCCTGTAACACGTGCCGGAAGAGAAATGTTGCCCGGTGCTTCTGCCCATCGAAGGTTGCTGGTGAGAGGCACGCACACTACAGTGGCGATCCGGCTGCGGTTCAGGGCATCGCCCTGTACTACAACGACGGGCCTTCTAAATCCAGGCCCAGACCCGGCGGGAGCAGGCAGATCGGCCCACCAGACCTCGCCCTGTGAGATCACCACTCGGTTCTCTCCAGAATACGGCCGGCCGCCGCGGAAGTGAACTCATCCGCCGAGCGCCCCAACCCGGCACAGACTCGATCCATTGCCTCTGTGATCTCCTCCGCCGCGTGACGCGCCAAGTATTCCCTGACGGCATCGCTGAACAATTGGCTGCGCGACTTCCTAGTGCGCTTGGCCAGTCGCTCCGCTCCCGCAAATACATCGTCCGGAATTGAAATCGCCGTTTTCATACCTTTAGTATAACCAGGGAAGGTCAGGGTCGGTGTTGAGCGTTTAGAGGGCGTTAGGGAGCCTTCGGAATCATGCCATCGACTTGCAAGTACGGGAGTGTGGTGAAATCTTGAGGGAAGGAGATCTTGGTCTTAACCATGGAGGGCTTCACACAGGAATGGAGGTTGCATTTTCGCGCTATTCTGCGGCTCTTTACGCCCAGAATGACCCGGGCAGCGGGTTCCAACCAGCAAGTTAGAAACGAATTTTTCCACTGCCTGTCCTAACGGGGCGGTGCGCCGTCCCCCCGGCAGCCGTATACTATCGGCACGTGGCGGACGATGACGTCAGGTTCGATTGGGACCAAGCCAACGCCGAGCACATTGCCCGTCATTCCATCAAGCCCGACGAAGCGGAGGAGGCCATCCGGAACGATCCGCTAGACATGAACTATGAAGTCATCGACGGGGAAGAGCGCTGGACGGCGCTCGGCACACGACGAGTACCGGGTTCTGCTGGTGGTCCGAACCGTGCGGACCGACGCTCTACGCATTGTCACCGCACGGGCTGTTGGAAGGAGAGCACGAGACACTTATTTGCGTGCCAAGGGATTATTGACATGAAGAATCTCATCGTTCCCAAGTTCCCGACCGAAGCTGAAGAGGCGGCATGGTGGGACAACCACATGGATGTAGTTGAGGACAACCTGGTTGAGGCCATCCAGGGAGGGACCGCCAGCCGGGGAACCGCGCCGCGAGTGCTCCGGGAGCTGCGGGAATTGCAGAGCATCACGATTCAAATGCCTCGGTCCGACGTCAACCGCGCAGAGCGGCTGTCGGCCAGGAAGGGCCTGAGCTCTGAAGAATATCTTCGGAGCGTTTTGCATGAAGCCCTCGAACGCGAGGAGGCGGGAGAATAAGGCGGGCCAGGAGGGCTGTCCCGCTTACGGCCGGAACTCGCGCACTATCTCCACGCAGGCCTTCACGTTCTCCACCGGAGTCTCCGGCAGAATCCCGTGACCTACGGTGAAGATGTGTCCGGGCCGCGTGCCGGTGCGCTTCAGCAGCTCGGCGATCTTCATCTTCAGCTCCGGCAGCGGCGCGAACAGGGCCGCCGGATCTAGGTTGCCTTGCACCGCCGAGCGATAGCTGATATCCGCCCAGGCTTGATCGATATTCACGCCGCGTGCAACTCCTTGAAGAAGCCCGAAGCGCCGGTGCCGAAGTGGATCACCGGTACCCCGGTGGCGCGAATGCGTTCGATGAGCGCGCGCGAATAAGGCTGCACGAAGCGCACGTAATCGTCCGGTCCTAGCGCGCCCACCCAACTATCGAAGTACTTGAATGCAGCGGGAGCCGGCGGTCGCCTGCAGGCTGGCAAAGGGGGCCTGCACGTCTACTATCTTGCCCATCAGCCTGCGCCACAGGATCTCGTCGAAGTACATCATGCGCTTGGTACGGATGTAAGTGCGCGAAGCGGGAGCGACTCGAACCATTATCCAGCCGGCCGCTGGTATACTTAGACAATGCTTCAGGCGAAGCGCAACATGAAAAATGCGGACCACGCAACGCAGAGATCGCGGCGCGAACCGAAGGCACGCGGGCGTGGCGGAGTGCCAGCCGAGGCCACTAATCTTTCCCCAGTCGAGCGGGTTCTTCTGCCGGATCCGGACTCGGTAACCGAAGATGATGCCGACGCGATCATTGCGTTGCGCGGGCAGGGCGAAAGGCCGACCCCGTTGGAGCAGGCTCTGAAGAAATATGGAAGCCGGCGCTTGGCGCGTGAGCATTCGCCCGTCGGCCGGCCATGAAATCGATGAGCTTGACGAGTCGGTAAGGCAGGAGGCAACTGTCCTCATCATGGACTTGAGAGACGATCCGTTTCCTGCCCATACGGTTTTGCTGAGTGGGTATCGAAATCTCTATCACATCAGATTCTACAGAGAGCAGTTCCGCATCGTCTACAAGGTATCTTCAAGGAGCCGCAGAATCGTCATTGAACGAGTCCGGCGCCGCGGGAATGCCTATCTAGGCCTGCGCGGTCTCAGGTAGTTTGGCATGAAGTCCTCCGAACGCCGCTAGGGCCTGAACTCGCGCACCATCTCCACGCAAGCCCTCACATTCTCCACCGGAGTCTCCGGCAGGATGCCGTGACCCACGTTGAAAATGTGCCCGGGCCGCGCGCCCGTGCGCTTCAGCTACTCGGCGATCTTCATCCGCAGCTCCGGCAGCGGCGCGAATAGGGCCACCGGATCCAGGTTGCCTTGTACCGCCGAGCGATAGCTGATATCCGTCCAAGCCTGGTCGATATTCACGCGCCAATCCACGCCCATCACGTCGCCGCCGGCCGCGTGCAGTTCCTTGAAGAAGCCCGATGCGCCGGTGCCGAAGTGGATCACCGGCACGCCGGTGGCGCGGATGCGCCCGATGAGCGCGCGCGAATAGGGCTGCACGAAGCGCACTTAATCGCCCGGCCCTAGCGCGCCCACCCAACTGTCGAAGACCTGTATGCAGCGGGCGCGGATTGAGGCGGTGTTAGTCCTATCGGAGCCGACAGCACATTGATGAGATAAGGTAGAATCCCCAACCAGGAATCTGAGACGCAAATCCTAGGTTAGGAGCAACCAATGAAATCTTCGAGAGCGGCACGCGGACACGCCAGGGTCCTTGGCGCCATTGTCTCCACAGGCCTGCTATGCACGATCTCTCCCGCGCTCATGGCGCAGACCCCTTCGCCGTCCGCGCAGCCTCAAAGCCTGGAGGCTTGGCACGCGTCCATGTCGCGGACTCCTCTGCCAAGGAAGGGATGCTTCGAGGCATCGTATCCGAGCACCGAGTGGCAGGAGGTTCCGTGCACGGCCC
>Ga0302325_10015172_pt1 | contig 16378 bp, 9 predicted proteins | sample Palsa_T0_2_FD_201948 | JGI IMG/M metagenome (GOLD analysis project Ga0302325, IMG submission 201948) | Peat permafrost microbial communities from Stordalen Mire near Abisko, Sweden - Palsa_T0_2 | ecosystem: Environmental > Terrestrial > Soil > Palsa > Peat permafrost | place: Sweden: Abisko... | reverse complement strand
AGCGAACTGCGCAGCTTTTTCCTGCTGGAAGCGGGTAACGTCTTGAGAGCATACAGCGCCAGCGAGCGGTATACGCCCGCCAACATAGGATGGGGCTTAAGGGCCCGAAGATGCAGATCAATTGTCTGCACGTCACCGCGGGCGATCGGCCCGCTGAAGCTCTTTCCGGGACCGCGGAGAAAGAAGTTGTCCAGGGTAGCCCGGACAATCGGCTCAATCAACCGCCTCGCCTGCCGGGGGGTGAATCCGGCCAGGATGGCAGCTTCGTGGGCCGCGGCCAGATGGCTGACCAGCAGCGGCGACGACAACACGCCGACCGCGTGGTAGAGCGCTTTGCTGCCGGCCTCAACGGCAAATGGGCGGCCACCCACCTGGCGCACGATCGCGTTCAGAATGCGGCGGGTGGCGGCCTCCGCTTCCACGCCAAAGGGCACTCCTTGCAGCGAAACCGGAACGCGGGTAGCAAAGCTCATCACCGGATGCACCGAGGCCACGGAAGCCCCTGCGCGGGCAGCCGCCTGGAGAACTTGTGCGCTGAGCGCGCCGCTGGAGTGGACGACGATTTGTCCCTTGAGACCCCGCTTCCCGACCCGTTTAACAATCCGGCCAGTGACTCGGGAGATGGCGGCATCCGGAACACAGAGCCAGAGGACATCTGCTTTAAGCTGAGCGCGATCGAGCGTGGTCAACGGCAAAGTACGAGCCCACGCGGAACGACCAGCACCAGAGCGCTCGCTGGAGAGGATGACCTCCTGCAGACTCACTCCAGCTGCGTTGAGTGCGTGCGCCAGAGAGCTGCCCCAGTTGCCGAGCCCAACGATGGAAACGCTGCGTTGCATACCGGATGGTACTTTAAAAATGTCCGGCACAGAAAAGGAGTGGCATGCGAAAAAAAGCATCCAGCAAGAACAGCCCCAACGTGGAAGTGGTCTCATCCACACTGAGCTATGAAGGTCCCCTGTTTCGCGTATACACCGACAAAATCATTGAGAACGGGCGGGAATTGATGCGCGATGTGATCCGCCACAACGGATCGGTGGTCATCCTGGCGGTGGATGATGCGAAAAGCAAGCGGGATCCAATGATCGTGATGGAGCGCCAGTATCGCCACGCCGCCAAGGAAGTTTTGCTGGAAGTTCCTGCGGGAAAAATGGAAGAGGGAGAAGATGCGTTGGCGGCCGCCAAGCGTGAGCTGCTGGAGGAAACGGGATTCAAGGCGAAACGTTGGCGAAAAATGGTCCGTTACTTCGCCAGCCCCGGCTTCCTGGGGGAATTCATGCAAGTGTTTCTCGCCGAGGGTCTGACTCTGGGGGACGCGCAGCCGGAGTATGACGAGCAAATTGAAATTGAGATGATGCCACTCTCCAAGCTGGTCAAGATGATCGATGCAGGTAAGATCCACGACGGTAAGACACTGATTTCAGTCACGCTTTATGCACGCCTGAGGGAAGCTGAAAAGAAAAAGAACAGAAAATAGGGCACCTGTCGTGCCACCTTCCTGGAAGCCGCACGCAATTCACCCGACTTTTGAGGAAAACCAAACGACCGTGTGATGCGTCTGTAAAGGAGAGCAGTTTGTTCTCCTCATGCTCGATCCGCATCAAGGAAGGTCGACGGCTAGTGGCTCAATACAAAGGCAAGGTCAAGTGGTTCAACAACGCGAAGGGTTATGGGTTCATTGGTCGGGATGACGGCCCGGACGTGTTTGTTCACTACAGCGCGATTCAACTCGATGGATACAAGAGCTTAAAGGAAGGTGACGAAGTGGAATTCGACATCGTTCAGGGGCAGAAGGGACCTCAAGCTGACTCCGTAACTCGAGTTCGAGAAGTGGCCTAAGCGCTTCACACTGTGGATGGGCCGCAGAAACACGCGTCCCTGCATCTGGTCCGTATTCCCAGGCGAGATGTGAGGATAGGGTTGCGCTGCCCCCTCAGCCTTTCTTGTCTTCCACAAGTGATTTAATGTCCTTTGCATGGACAATAAATCCATCGCGCAGCTATTGGGCGAAACTGCTGACCTGCTGGAGATTGCGGCGGGCGATCCCTTTCGTATCCGCTCTTACCGGCGGGCCGCCGAGGCCGTGGAGAACAGTACCGAGCAACTCAGTGCGTTCGTGAACGAGCCGGAGCGGCTGCTTGCCATTCAGGGAATCGGCAAGGGCATGGCGGCGAACATCCAGGAAATTGAGACCCGCGGAAGCCTCAAGCTACGCGATGAATTGCTGACAAAATATAGGGTCACCATGCTGGAGTTGCTGAAGCTGCCGGGTATGGGGCCGAAGACGGTGTCTCTTCTCTTCGAGGCGTTGCAGGTAAGCGATATAGAACAGTTGCAGGCGGCAATTGATGCCGGCAAGCTGGCCACTCTGCCCCGCTTCGGACAAAAGCTGATTGAAAAGTTGTCCCGAGGGATCGCTGAATATCACAAAAACAGCGGCCGCTTTCTGCTGGACGATGCCGAAGCTGCAGCCGAACGAGTGACCCTTTATCTGGAGCAGTTCCCGGGGATAGAACGAGTGATGCCGTCCGGATCTCTGCGCCGCGGACGGGAGACCGTCGGCGATTTGGACCTGCTGGTGACGGGGCCGGCTTGCGCCGAGGAGAAGGTGGCCGCGGCCGTCGAGTACACCGCGGCCTACCCCCCAATCGCCGAGCTATTGGCGAAAGGCCAGAACAAAGTCAGCTTTCGTTTGCGCAGCGGCCTGCAGGTCGATGTGCGTTTACTGCCGATGGCGTCCTATGGCGCGGCCCTGCAATACTTCACCGGTTCGAAAATGCATAACGTGTGGCTGCGCCAGCGAGCACTGAAACGTGGTTACACCCTGAGCGAATATGCACTGGCACGCCTGGATGACGGCGCCGTCGTAGCCGCCGCATCTGAGGAAGAGATCTATCAGGCGCTAGGGCTCGATTGGATTCCGCCAGAGCTACGCGAAAACCAGGGCGAAATCGAAGCTGCGGCTGAACACCGCCTGCCTCAGCTGATCGAAACCGCTGACCTCCGCGGCGATGTGCACATGCATACCGTCGCGACGGATGGGAAAAACACCATCCTCGAAATGGCCGAAGCAGGCATCGCGCGCGGATACGAATACATCGCGATTACCGATCACTCCAAGAATCTGGCCATGGTGAATGGGCTCGACGATCAGCGCGCGCTTGAGCACATGAAACAGATTCGCGAGGTGGATGCCCGCATGGAGGGCCGCATCCGCGTGCTGACCGGCATCGAAGTGGATATCCTGGGCGATGGAGAGATCGACCTCTCGAACGAAGTTCTGGCGCAGATGGACGTGGTGATCGCCAGCGTTCACTCTCTTTTCCAGCAACCCAAAGAGCAGATGACGGAGCGCCTTCTCCGGGCGTTGGAGAATCCCTACATCAGGATTCTTGGCCATTTGACTGGGCGCTTATTGCTGCGCAGAGACAGCTACGAAATGGATTTGACGGCCGTGCTCAAGCAGGCGGCGAGGCTTGGTGTGGCGGTGGAGCACAATGCGTACCCGGACCGGCTTGACCTCTGCGACATCGACTTGCGCCGCGCGCGCGAGCTGGGTTGCAATATTGTGATCAATACAGACTCGCACCAGATCGCCCATCTGGACGCGATGCACTATGGTGTCCGGCAATTACGACGTGCCTGGCTGACGAAAGCCGATGTACTGAATACCAGGCCGATTGGGGATTTCTTGGCGGGGTTGCGTCCGCGGCCCTAGTTTGCCCGCTGAAGAAACCGCAGATCTCTCCACTGCGCTCTCTTGAAAAACATTTCCACGAAAGGTCCGCGGAAACTGCAGATCCCTCGGCTTCGCTCCTAATGACAAAGAGCAGGGAGGGTGTTTCCAGGAGGAATCGGCTTGAGGGATCCCAGGTCTCAAAAGCGAGACCTGGGGCACCCTTCGATTTCACCCTTCGATATTGCAGAGGGCACAAGCTTTGTCATTTCTCTCCCGACTCGCCTCAGCGAGTCGGTTGCTCCTCGGGATGACAAAAAGGGGAGGACTGATGCAAGGAGAGAGCGGTTGCTAAAGGAGAGGGTGTCAGTAACGGGAGGGGGTGTTTTTGTCGCGGCAGGCTCGTGGATGAAGAGTCAGTAAAGTAGATAGGGCTTCCGCCTGTTTTCGAAATCGTGTAGTTGCTGTTGCCAGTCTTCGGCGATGCGTTGCGGATCGCGCCTAGCTTGCAGAGCTTCCAGCACGTTCCGGCTGGCGAGCAAGGTTTCGATTTTGTCCAGTGAGTATTTGTCTGCGTACAGTTTGTGGAGAGCGGAAGCGATTTCCAGGCCAAGCTCCGGTGAGTCAACAACATCGCGGTCGGTTACGATCAGCTCGGTTCCATGACAAAGTTGATCGGCATACGGATAGGGCGAATGGGGCGTGAACTCTACAGGGAGGAATCGCACTCCGGGCAGCCACCTGGCGTTCAGCGCGCGCGCAAGCTGCGGACCGTCAATCCAGGGTGCCCCAACATAGGCAAAGGGAGTGTCTGTTCCGCGGCCGACAGAGATATTTGTCGTCTCGATCAAGCCCAGGGCGGGATAAAGAATCGCCTCCCGCAAGCTCCGTAGATTAGGAGAAGGATTGGTCCAGGTGAGGCCAGTGTCGTCGAACCAGTCACCCCGCTGCCAGCCTTTCATTTCGACCACACTCAGCGGTGCGCCCAGCTTGTACTCCCCATTGAGATAGCGTGCAAGTTCACCCAACGTCATGCCGTGGCGCACGGGTATCGGCGCTACGTTGACGTAGCTCTCGCTTCCAGCGTCTGAAAGCGGTCCCTGCACAAACGCGCCCGCGAGCGGATTGGGACGGTCGAGGACCACGATGTCCGTGCCGGTGTGACCCGCAGCTTCCAGAAAATAGCGGACCACCGTTTCATAGGTGTAGAAGCGCACTCCTGCATCCTGGAGATCGATGAGCACGGCATCGAGTCCACGCAACGTTTCCAGGGATGGCCGGCGATCAGCCGCGGAGGCGCCATACAGGCTCACCACGGGCAGGCCGGTCGATGGGTCCTTTCCATTCTCAATGCCTTCCTTGTCGAGCGCGCCGTTGATTCCGTGTTCCGGGCTGAAGAGTAGCTCGAGCTTGAGGCCGGGGACTGCTGTCTCCGCTTCATGGGCAAGGATGTCGATGGTTCTGCGGCCCTGGGCATCGAGCCCGGTCTGATTGGTGAGCAGCCCCAGCCGTAACTTACCACCGTGTTTGGCAGCGAGCGCGGCTAGCGGGGAGAAGTGATCTTCTTCCAGCCCATCAATGCCCGCAGTGACCTTTCCGTTGCGATCCTGCCAACGCCGCTCGCCTGCGATCGATTCGTTGTAGCCGGTAAGCGTGGCAGCGAGAGCTCCGCTATCGGGCTGCAGCTTCACCCACCTGGCAATGGCGGTTGCGACTCCTCCGCGAATGGCGTTGATCCCGGTCGGTCCGTTGGGATAAACGGCGTTGGACATAAAAACCACGTAGGTATCGCTGGTGGGGTCCATCCAGATGGAGGTCCCGGTAAAACCCGTATGCCCAAAGGAACCCACCGGGAACAGCTCGCCACGATTGCTGGAGAAAGGGGATTCGATGTCCCAGCCAAGTCCGCGCAGTGCGGTGCCGGTAGCCGGCTGGCCGGGCGTGGTCATCTTTTCCAGTGTGAGTTGCTGGAGCGGAAAACGGCTCGGCCTGCCGGCAAGGCGATCAAGCAGGTTCTGCGCGTAGATGGCGACATCGCCGGCAGTGCCGAAGAGTCCCGCGTGCCCGGCAACGCCGCCCATGCGCCGGGAAGTTGGATCATGCACCGACCCGCGAAGCATGACTCCATGATCGTATTGTGTGGGTGCAATGCGGGTACGCCAGCTCTCAGGAGGAAGAAATCTCATGTGCTCTACACCCAGGGGTTCCGCTAGATAGCGTAGCTGATATTGATCGAGGGTGAGCCCGGAAAGCTTCTCAACCAACGCGCCCAGCACGATGAAGTTGATATCGCTGTAGCGGAATTGCACGCCGGGAGCCGTCACTGGGATCGCCGCGAACGCGCGCCGCAACGCCTCTTCTTTGCCCAGCCACGGGTCTTCGAGCGAGACATCAGGAGGCAAACCGGAGTAGTGGGTAAGCAACTGGCGAATGGTGATGTCCTGCTTGCCATTGGCGGCAAACTCGGGCAGATATTCGGCAACCGGATCGTTCAAGCGAAAGCGGCCCTGCTCGTAGAGTTGCATGACCGCCGGTGCGGTGGCCAGGACCTTGGTCAACGAGGCAACATCGAAGATGGTGTCTTCGGTCATGGGTTCGGGCGCAGGCACCAGCGAACGGTTGCCATACGCCTTATGAAAGATAATGTGACCGTTGTGCCCAGCGATGACCACCGCTCCGGGAAACTTTTTGGCCGCGATGCCGCCTTCGACTATGCGATCGATTTGCCGGAACTCCGCGTCCTGCGCTTTCAACTGCGGCAGCAGCAGAACGATGAGCAGGGCTGCGATTTTCGACGCGGATTTTCTGGATAGGAGTTTGCTCATCATCCATCCCAAGATAAACGTAATCATCGATCCGATGAGCACGAACCATGTAAAGGCAACTTTGGGGACCGGAAACCAGTGAGGTTGTCTCCAGAGGAGGATGTTGGCCACCAGGCCGCCGATCATGCCGATCATCGCGCCTGCTTCGGTTGCGCTTTTGGTAAGGGTACCGAGGAGGAAGACCCCCAACAGGGCTCCATAGGCTACAGACGCGATGGACAAGCCGACTTCTACCACGTGGCCTCCGCCTCGCGACATCAATGCCAGCACAAACAACAGCAGGGCCCAGAAAACAGTCATGACGCGCGACAGGCGGGCACGCTCTCGTTCATCGGCATCCGGCTTCCAGGCCAGGTAGAAGTCGACCATGCTGCTGGAGCTGAGCGAGTTGACCGCCGCACTCAGGTTTGACATCGCGGCGGCCAGGATAGCTGCGACCATCAGCCCAGCGACGCCATGCGGCATCTCGGTCACGATGAATGCCGGGAAGACCCGGTCGGGGCTGGTGGGAGCCATGCCTTTGGTCACATGACCGTAGAAATAATAGAGCCCGGTACCAATGGCAAGAAAGAGCGCGAACTGAACCAGGATCACGACACCGCTGCTGAGTAAGGCGATGCGCGAGTCGCGCAGGTTTTTTGCCGCCAGCAGCCGCTGCACCATGAGCTGATCGGTACCATGGCTGGCCATGGTCAGGAAACAGCCGCCGGCCAGACCCGCCCAAAAGGTATAGTTCTGGCTCAAGCTGAAGGCGAAGTGGAAGATAGTGAGTTTACCGGAAGCAGCGGCGATGGTGTGGATGGCCTGCCAGCCGCCGGGGACACGATGCCCTAACAGGATGACGCTGACGAGGGTGCCTGCAATATACAGCCCCATCTGCACCACATCGGTCCAGATCACTGCGGCCATTCCGCCTTCCAGGGTGTAAATCAACGTCAGAACGCAAATGATGGCGATGGAAACGACATCCCGTGTGCCGATGGCGAGGCCCACGACAATGGAGACAGCAAAGACACGGACCCCTTCCGCAGCCGCACGCAGAAAGAGGAAAAGAAATGCGGTGAGCTTATGCAGCCGGGGGCCAAAGCGCTCACCAATGACCTGGTACGCGGTGAGGAGTTCGCCGCGAAAATAGCGGGGGAGAAAAATGATGCAGACGACGATTCTGCCCAGGAGATAGCCGAGGACAATTTCGAGAAATCCCCAGTCTCCGGTGTAGGCAAGGCCGGGCACGCTGATGATGGTCAGCGTGCTGGTTTCGGCGGCCACGATGGAGAGGGCTATGGCCCACCAGGGAATTTTGCGATCGGCAAGGAAGTAGCTCTTTAAGGACCGGTCTTTGCTGCGAAACTGCAGCCCGAAGAGGGTGATGCCGGCGAGGTAGATCGCTACCAGCGACAAATCAAGCGCGCTCAGCCGGTGCATCCATCCTCATGGGAAGTCATGATCTGGTTCCTGTCATGCCACAAATATGTGCGCGGTAAGCGCGGTAAGTCCTCGTTTCTTCCCTTTTACCCTTCTCATGCCCCAAAGGAAAAGGGTGAAATTGCAAAAGAGTGTCATCGCAGTCTTCGATTCGGATTGCCGGTGTTTCGTAGCGGTCGCAGAAATCTTTTTTTTGGAGCCAGAGGGGCGACGGCATAGCACTCGCAATCATGAGGGCTTCAGCCCCTGAGGTACGTCTTTCCCCATCGTTTGTGGCGAACTCTGCGCGGCAAGAGATGACTTCGCCCTGCAGCTTTCGAAAAAAGTACCTCAGCGGCTGAAGCCGTCAACCGCGTAGGCCTTTTACGGCACGGCTGAACCCGTGCCCTTCGTTTAGGGTGATTGCCCAGGACACAAGTACTTCAGGGGCTAAAGCCCAGCGTATTCTCAATTGTTACGGCCCGACTAAAACCTAGTTTTCAGCAGCCTTTGAAGCCGTGCCCTTCGTTCGACAGTCTCTTCCCCAGCCTCTTAGGGTCAGTGAAGGCCCTCGCCTTCGGTGATGGTGACGTACTTGTCGATGGGAAGTTGGCTAAACCTCTCGATCTTTCCGCTGGGCTCCGGCCACTTCACCTCCAGCCAGTCGATCTTGGTCCGCACGCCCAGGCCCAGCACCACGCGCGGATCGTGCGAGGACAAATAACTTCCCCCACCCACTTTCGTTCGGCTGCGCTTGAGATCTCCTGCCTGATAAGTGATCCGCGCCCCAATCGCATCACGGTTCGACTTTTTGCCCACCAGCTTGATTCCCAGCCAATGATTGCCTTTGGCGGCGAGGTTGCGCATGAGGAGCGGCGCTGCATCGTTGACGGAGACCAGCACGTCGACAGCGCCATCGTTGTCGAAGTCTCCAATGGCGAGGCCCCGGGAGGAGAGATTTCTGGCGAAGAGGGGCCCGCTTTCCGCGCTGACGTTGTGCAGCGTCTTGCCGTCGTTGTGAAACAGCATCAGCGGCTCGCGATAGGTCACGTCCTTCTGCATGGTCTCAATCAGGTCGTCAGGATTTCCATTGGCCAGGAACAGGTCGAGGTTGCCATCGTTGTCATAGTCGAAAAACTTCAGTCCCCAGCCACTCATCAAGCGCGTTGCGGCGCCGATGGAGGTCGAGTTGGCCTGGTCATCAAAGGTTTCGTCGCGATTGTTCTGGTAAAGGGAAAATCTCTCATGGTCGATGTTGGCCACGAACAGGTCCATCCAGCCATCCTGATTAAAGTCTGCCGAGTCCACGCCCATGCCTGAACGGGGCCGGCCGCTCTCACTAAAGCCGACGCCTGCCAGCGCGGCAATCTCTTCAAACTTGCCGTTGCCCCGGTTCATATAGAGATAGTTCTGTACTGTGTCGTTGGCTACAAAGAGATCCATTTTGCCGTCGTTGCTCAGATCGGTCGCGACCACACCCCACGCTTTTCCCAGGTGTTTCGCAATGCCTGAAGATTGGCTGACATCGGTGAAGGTGCCGTCGCCATTGTTGTGGAAGAGCCAGCTGGCTGTCGGCTTGTACAGAGTCGGAACGCAATATCCGGGCTTGTTGTAAGCGAGGCAATTGAGATTCTTGGCTTTATTGAAATCGACGAAGTTGCAGACAAACAGATCCAGGCGTCCGTCGTTGTCATAGTCGAACCACACCGCGCTCGAAGCCCATCCAGGGGCTGCAAGGCCCGCTTTTTCGGTAACGTCACTAAAGGTTCCGTCGCCGTTGTTGTGATACAGAATGCATTTCCCGTACTGGGTTACATACAGGTCGGGAAAACCGTCTCCGTCATAGTCCCCAACCGCGACGCCTTGTCCGTAGCCACCGGCCGCGACGCCTGCTTTTTCCGTGACGTCGGTGAACGTGCCGTCTCGGTTGTTGTGGTAGAGCGCGTTGCGTAAGGGCGGATCAGGATTGTAGAAGTCACATTTGCCGCTGTTGACGAGATAGATGTCCATCCAGCCGTCGTTGTCGTAGTCGAGAAAGGCACAACCTGCGCCAGTGGTTTCCGGGAGATATTTCTGTGGCGACTTGCCGGCTGTGTGCACCCAGGTAATGTGACTAGTGGAAGCGGGCACTTCTTCGAACGGGTAGAGTGGCGTTGCAGAGGCGGCTGTGGCAAACCGAGGCCAGGAAGCGTAGGCGCCAGCGAGCCCGGCGGTGTTGGCCAGAGTGCGGAGAAAATAACGGCGGGACAACCCAGTAGACTGCGCAATCACTGCTGAGGCGGAGCTCCTTGCGCGCCTGCGGGTGCTGAGGTTTTCTGCTGCAAGGCGAACTCCTTATCCGCATCTTCTCTTCGGCCAGTGCGTGCGTAGGCAGTAGCGAGACTGTAGTGTCCGGCAGGATTTGCGGGCTGGAGTTTGACAGCCTTTTCCAGTGGAGCGACGGCGTCCGGGTATTTCTTCTGCGCGAGTAGTGCCATGCCCAGGCCAAGATAGGCATCGGCGAAATTAGGGTCGAGCTGGGTGGCTTTCGAAAGATGCTTTACGGCCTCAGGCAAGTCCTGGGCTTGACGCGCGAGTTCCCCCATGACGTATTCGGCACCCGCATTCGCGGGATCGATTTCCAGTTCCTGTTGCAACTCTTTCTTTGCCTGCTCGGCGAAGTCAGGCGGCGGACTTGGCTTGGATAGGATCAGCCGCGCCAGGCGAAAATGAATGCCTGGATAGCGCGGATTTTGCTCTAGAATTTTTCGATAGTCCTTCTCTGCCTGATCCCATTTGCCCTGCTGCTCGCTTGCGTCCGCGTCCATTTCGAGGGCGGGGATGGAAGTCGGAGCCGTAGTCGCCAGCTCGCCGGCGGCGCGCGCCGCCAGATCTGAATAAGCGTGCGTCAACGCGTAGAGCACCTCTGGATCCCGTGGAAACTGCCGGCTCAACATGCGCAGAAAGTCCTGGAGGGGTTCCTGCTGCTGCAGCGTGGAAGCGCAGCGCACACCGTCGAGGCCGACTCTCTTTTGCAGCTCTTTGTCTGAGATGTGGGCAGCTGTCTTCGTCAGGAGAGGCAACGCCTCCAGACAACGTCCGCTCTCAGCCAGAGTTGCGGCATGTTCGGCGGCTGCCGGGGTAACAGCAGGGGCTGCTTTGCCGGAAACCTGCGCAGAGGACGAGAGGCTCATGGCCGGGACGAGGAAGATCAGCGAGGACCACTTGGTAGGTTTACGCATCATGGGACCAGGAGGTAGGCCGGGGATTTATCCCCGGCATAAACGTTGTCATATTTGTGGCCTTTAGGCCCTGAGGTGCGATTTTTCGCGGGGATAAATAGGAAGAGCATACCTCAGGGCCTAAAGGCCTAATAATTCTGCTGGATTTATGTACGGGCTAAAGCCCGTACCTACCTTTCCCTGTCCTCGGAAATGATTTTTCCAAGCCGTGCAAGCCGGGACCAAAAAAACAAGGGGCAGACGCTGCCGAAACAGTGTCTGCCCCTGAGTTTAACAGGCGCCTAATAGTAGAACTTAAGCGCGAATTGGATGTTCCTTGCGGGTTGCGATGTTTTGATCAAGCCGAAGGTTGAACTAGGGAAGTTGGTGTTGGGGGGGCCCAACTGAACGTTATTGAAGGCGTTCAGGAAGTCGCCCCGGAACTGGAAGTATTTAGACTCGGTGAGATGAATGTTCTTTGACACACCGAGATCGGTATCCACAAAACCTGCGCCAGTTTGCGGTCCCTGAAGCGGGCAATTGCCGAAGGCCCCGGTCGGTGCGGAATATCCGGCCGGGCTTATGTACTGATATCCCGAGAAGGCGCCGTTGTTCACGAAGGGATGGCGACCGAAGGATTGCATGAGCGACGGCGTGCAGTCGGGACGAGCCCCACGGCCGCCTATCGCGTTGTAAAGATTATTGGCTGCCTGGTAAACGGCCAGAGGAAAGCCGCTGTGAATCTGGACAATGGTAGACCCCTGCCAGCCGCCTACAACTGCATTGAGAACCGGGTTCATGTTGCTGCCGATCGCCTTGCCCTTGCCAATCGGCAGCTCGTAGGTACCGTAGGCAGAGAGAATATTTCTGGAGTCAAAGTAGCAACTCGCGTAATCGGCATGCGGGTCGTAGAGATTCTGGTAATACGGGGATCCCGGGGTTGCCTGGGTCGCATAGCTCCAGGTGCCATAGTACCCGCTGTTGTTAGACATGCAATGAGACCAGGTGTAGGCCACCTGCCCCTCAAGGCCATTGGAAATGCGCTTCTGCAAGACAGCCTGCAGCGCATGATAGGTTTGGAAACCGGCGCTGGAGGTCCCGGATACGGTAGAGATGTCCGCCAGCAAAGCGGGATTGCCCTGGAAATATTGTCCAGGGCTGGGCACCCCGTTGGTCAGTTGTAACTGTGAATAGGGTGTGGGCACGATCAAGTGGGTTCCGTGATCGCCCACATAGCCGAGCTGGAAAGTAGTGGTCGAGCTGGCTTCGCTTTGGACGGTCAGATTCCATTCCTGATTCATCTCAGGGTAAATCTTAGGCGCCCAAACATACACGATCGCACCGGCGAAAGGGTCGCCTGGTACTGCGCCACCGGGACCCGATTGGGTCTGATCGCTGGCGGTGGTGTAGACCGCGGAAACTTCCGTTGGGGTAAACGGAGGGTTGCGAGCGAGGCGAAGATTGGTGCCCGTTCCTTCCAGGTAAGAGGAGATAGTGTATGCGCCGCGAAGCACTGTCTTGCCTTGCAAACTTGCAGGGGACCATGCGAAGCCGACGCGGGGTTGGAAGTCGGGCAAACCGTATACCGAGTTGTAAAGGGAGCGGCTGTTGCCGCCTACGCCCGCGTATTCGATGGCCCCGGTGGTTAGATTCAGGTTGTCCTGGCGGTTGTTCAGTTCCACCCAGGGAGTGCTGGCTTCGTAGCGCAATCCGAGATTCAGGGTAAGCGTCGGAGTAATCCGCCAGTCATCCTGACCATACCCGGCAAACCTCCAGGCCATCTGGTGCCAAGTGCCACCGGTGCTGACGCCCTTGCCTGTCGCCTCCGGAAACCCAGTGAAGAAATCACTTGACGGGTCACCGCTAAAGGAGCCACCAAAAAGGATGGAGCCGTACTCACCGCTGTTGCCACTATAGAAAGTGTCCAGACGGTACCGCCACATCTGGAAGCCGGCCTTGAGCACGTGTTTGCCGTGGGTGATCGTCACTCCGTCGTCGAACTGAATGACAGTGTCGTTGAAGTTCTGGTTTACGACACTGTTGCCGACGTTGGTGAGCGTCCCATTACCGGGAGCCGGCGCGGTGCCGCCGCCAAAGCCCAGTAGCAACAGGCCAGGACCGACGGTGTTGGCGTTGGCAATGCCGAGCGTCGTACCGAGATCGCCGATGCTGGGAACAAACGATGTATCCGTCGTGATCCCGATCCATGACGCGCCAAAACGAGCTTCGTTCAATATGTTGGGGCTGAGGGTATGGGTCCAGGTCCCGACCGCATTATGAACCGGAGCGTGGGTGGCGGTATTGGCCAGGATTGCCAGCGAGTTGGTCAGAGGGTCGTTCTGATATTGCTGCGCCCAGCGGGCGCTGAGACGGTCCTTCTGGGTGATATTCCAGTCGATCTTGGCATCGCCCTGGTCCGTGTTGTAAGCCTGATTCGTCTGATTGATCGCGTTATTGGTGATGTTGCTGTTGATCGGGGTCGGGTAAAATTTCGACGCAAAAAGAGCCGCTGCCACCGGGTTTTCCTGTGACATCGGAATCTGATTGTTGACGTAAGGTACACCCGTGGTCGGATTCTTGAGCTGGATGGGCGACGAACCCGCCAAAAGCTGCGAGAAGTCGCCGTTGCGCTCGGCGTTGGTGAAGACCGTAATGGACTGGCTCGTGGTCGGATGGTCAAAACGCTGCCCCTGATAATCCACGAAAAAGAAGAGCTTATCTTTCCAAATTGGTCCGCCAAGGGTGGCACCAAACATGTTCCAACGCAGAGCTCCTCTGGGCAAATAATTCCCCGGACCGTCGAATTTGTTCTCCCACTGGTTGGCATTGAAAATATCGTTACGGAAGAACTCCCAGACGTCTCCATGGAAACTGTTGGTGCCCGACTTGATCGAGGCGTTGATGATGCCGCCCGAGAAATTGCCGAACTCTGCGGAAGCGTTGGACGTGATTACGTTGAATTCTTCAATCGCATCAGGGGAGGGCGTGTAACCTAACTGGTTTTCGGAGGTCTGGTTGTTATCCATCCCGTCCAGGATGAAGTTGTCGGACTGTTCACGATGCCCATCGATCAATGGCCGGCCACCGTTTGCGGTGTTGTCGCCATTGTTGAAGCTTGCGTTGTCGGTGGTGACACTACCCGGCGCCAACAGAGTTAATTCGACGTAGTTGCGCGTGGCCAGGGGGATGCCGACGATTGTGTTGGCATCGATCAGGGTGCTGACCTGGGTCGTGTCGGCCTGCAGCTGCGGAGCCTCAGAGGTGACCTGCACCGTGTTGGTAACCGCGCCGACGTTCATTTTGAACTCAAGACGCGCTCTCTGATTCAGCACGAGAGTGATCGGCGGCAGGACTTCGGTATTAAAACCGGCCGATTCGGCTTTCAGCTCATAGGTGCCAATAGGAAGGCTGTTGAAATTAAAGACACCACCCTGGGTGGTTTTGGTGGAGGAGGAAGTACCGCGGTCGGTGTCGCGAGCGGTGACGGTAGCGTCGTTGAGGGCCGCTCCGGCCGAATCTTCCACAGTGCCGGTGATCGACGCCGTGATCTGCTGACCCAACGCGGGCTGACGAACGGCAAACGTCGCCAGGACCATTACGAGGGCGAAGCCCCATAAGGAAATGCGTTTCATACTCGCCTCCAAAACCAACAATGTGTAACCGGGCCCTATTGACAGGAACGATTGGCAACCCTCTTACAAGCTGCTCTTTCACCCGAGGACTTACTTCAGTTTCTGTACTATATCGACAGCATTGTTGGAAATGCAAGCAAGATTGTTGAGGAAAACACTTTTTCTTAACCTGGTTGTGACGACGGGCACCCGGAAAACACCCGTTTGTCTGGGGGCCATCCGCCCGTTGAACGGCTGGTCAGGAGTTGAGTGCCTTGCCCATGGGCAGATTACTTTGCCGGAGCCAACTCCTCCACCAGTATTTGGGAGAGCGCAGCGATCAACAGATTGCCCGGATTGTCCACCCCATAGTCGACCACCGGGATGTTGTTCACGGTGATCGACATAGCCACGGGTCCATGCGGGGAGTAAACGATTGCCGCCTCGCTTCTCAGGTGATCGAGCGCTCCGGACTTGCTGGCGACGACCGTGTCTTTCATATCCCGACCGACGCCCTGTAGATCCCGCTGGCGTTTCAAGACATTGATCATTTCGTCGGAAGCGGATTTGCTGACCAGCTGACCGCGGTAGAGTTTTTCCAGGATGACGACCATGTCCCGGGGACAACTTCTGCCGGTTCCCCAACGATCGTTGCCCTGCTTTTTGCCTTCGGCGGTGTAGTCCTCCGGCTTGGTCTGCATGATTTTTCGCATGACGGCGGTTTGCTTTAGCCCGAGCTGAGCCATGCGCTGATTGACTGCGTTTCCGCCAATCCGATCCAGGATCAGGTTGGTGGCCGTGTTGTCGCTGACCACGATCATCAGGTGCATCAGGTCCCGGATGGGTAAGAGGTCTCCTGCGGAGAGCTCAGTCAGCACGCCGCTGCCGGACACCTTGTCCTGATCGGTAAGTTCCAGCTTCTGATTCCAGTCGAGGTTTCCCTCCTCTGCTTCGGCAAAAAGCTCGACCATAATAGGGAGCTTGATGGTACTGGCCGTGGGAACCGGGGCGTCGGCTCGGAGCTCATAGCTGGTTCCGGTGTCGAGGTTTTTGGCAAAGAGGCTGACGCTGCCAGGAAAACCCTGAATTGCCGCCTGGACGCGGTGATCGATGGTCACGGTACTTTTGGTTTGACTGGCTGCCGTGAAGGCCAGGAGGAGCGTTGATGAAACGAGAAAGCGAGTGGGGAATGACATTTAGGTTCATTGTCCTCCGTAGGAGGTATCGCATGACTGCAGCACTCCGTACAGGGTCAATGTCAACCGCGTACCGCAGCAGATCCTGTTCTCGGGCTTCGGTGGTCGAAAAGCTCCGAGCAGCATGGGTAAGATAAGCACCGCCGGGGTCCTTCGACTCCGCGCCACAAGCGCTGTGTCACGCGATAAATCTGTTAGGCGCTGCGCTCAGGATGACGATTTTGTGGGAATTTTGACGAAAAACATCCTAAATAGAACTTGAGGGTCACGGGTACATCTTTTCATGCACTGTAATCACCTTCGATCCCCAGGTCTGTGCAATCTTCATGCGGCTTTCCTTAAAGAAAGCCGCACACGTGGCCGTGTCCAGCGCTGCGTGGCAGGAAATCCGGGTACGCTCCGGTCGAGATGACAATTCTGTTTGAGCATAGTATTCCGCGTTTCCAGCAGAGGTCCGCGATACTGC
>Ga0302325_10015171_pt1 | contig 16379 bp, 18 predicted proteins | sample Palsa_T0_2_FD_201948 | JGI IMG/M metagenome (GOLD analysis project Ga0302325, IMG submission 201948) | Peat permafrost microbial communities from Stordalen Mire near Abisko, Sweden - Palsa_T0_2 | ecosystem: Environmental > Terrestrial > Soil > Palsa > Peat permafrost | place: Sweden: Abisko... | reverse complement strand
TCTTTTTCGCAAGCTTCGAATCTATATTTCCATTAAAAATAATTTAATTTTTGGTGTTGTGGATGTTAATGTGCTATGGTCGCAAAATCGGGTCATATTTGTCGTGTTTGGGCCGGATTGACTGTAGCTATATATACCGTCGGCTTAATAGCTTAACAACTGAGATATTATGACAAGAATACTACTCTCGACGCGTTACTGTAGATGCTAAAGGTAAGTATTCCTAGCAAATAAAGCAACGACTAACAGACCCAAAGGTCGTCTCCTCCCTCTAGAAAATTGTTTATTCTCTATCGTTACAGTTGAGAGCTACCGCTTAAAAGATATTCTAGAAGCTTAAAGGCTCGAGGAAGACAAAGGAGGCCAATTTGTCACTGGCCGCAGTCCTTCAAGTCCGCGAGGTTGCCTTGCACAATGAGATACGTCCCATGTTCGAGAGCTATATAATATACCTATTAAACTTTTAGAGGCCTATCAAGTAAGAGGCAAATCCGAATACTAGAGGATTAGTTAAGATGATGGCATCCTAAGCTTACCTGGTAACGAGATGCCTCGATGTTAATCGGAAGTGGGATATTGTGGTCTGGAGATACTACACGCTATTCTTTTACAAGCTTGCCTTATTATATGGTTTAGTTCACTAGAATGCCGGTCTTTACCGACAACTTCTCGCAATCATCGCCAACTCGGGATGGGTTATAGACGATCTCTAGACGATCGACAATAATTTGAGTAGATGGACAGCTGCTGGCCTAAGATATCACAAGATATATTCTTCGCTAGATGATAGCGCTCTATTTTTGCTTCTGCATTTGTTTGATACCGTGTATGTACTTCTTCTTCCATAGTTAAGCCTTGCGCTGATATATCAGGTGGGAGGACGGCTTTTAGCTTTGCGGGTTTATATACGAGAAAGCTATCAAGCATCTTATTAACCTAGGAATCTGCAAGTTATTACGTACTATTAGGGCTGATGCCCTTGGAATTGCTATCCGGGCGACCGCACTTGCACCGTTTCAGTGGAATACCTACATCTTCCAATCCCATATCGAAGATGTTTCTAAAGCACTACTCCGGAATAGGCCGTTAATCACTCTAATTTATAGCTCTACTAGTAGTTCGCAAGGTAAGTTTAATTGTTGTGTTCAATACTATTGCTGAAAACTCGTAAATAGTGCATCGATAGACCTTGTTGCAGTAAAAGCAAATGTTGTGGGTTGGGTTGTAATAATAATAAGATGATGAGCGAGTGAAGCTCGCGAAGAGGATTAATATACAGCTGAGGGAGTCACGTGCCTTGCATATGACATTGCATGCAACAGACCTGCCCTATCAAGTTGCAATGCAAGCAAATATAGATAGCATTAAGGCTAGTATATAATAGCGGTTCCTAGAGTTAAAACATCCCAAAGGCTAACTACTTCCACAAGCTAACAGCAATCCAACTTCCCAAGTGAAAAATCTTATTATTTGCTACCTGTACACCCTAGCTCCACTGGCGAACCAGTTTTTGCTAATTCGACAAGACTAATAGACTCCAGCTCTAACTCCACTAAACCGACTAGGCTTTGCCAGAATGCGACGAGTAGGCACAGTCCCCCAAGAGTGACAAGTCTAACAAAGTAGCAGCCTAATATCAAAGTTTAAATGATGACTGGAAATCAGGCTTGCACATTCCGGCTGTAAACCTAGCTAACCCAATCAACAATGTAGTACTTAAGCTGATATCTGTTCCTGCTTAAACCCCCTTGTGCGTAAGCTAGTAGTGTGGTGTAGTTACACAGCTTTGAATGCAAGGCAAAAGAATCCTGGTTCCACCTTCACGTCTTCGGTGAGCTGTACATATGAGCCGACTTCAAGTGCTTTCCCTGATATGGCAGGGCTACTACCAGAACTGACGGCAACGGGTACGGGGAGGTTTGCAGGCTAAAGAAATCGCATAGCCAGGAGTTTGGAGTCCTTGCCACCGAACTTGTTTTAGATGAAAAATTAGCCTGTGTTTACTTGTCATGCGCGAGATCTGTGGGTATGGCACCTTTATCCCTAGAGCAAAAATATCAATAAATACTTGTGAAGAAGTCCTAAGACCCGTATTATCCGTACAAACTTTGTAATCGTCCTGTGCTTTAAATGGTGCTATACTGAGAAATTTCCCGCATTCTAGCACCGCCTCCTTTTCCTTCGAGGATAGCTGCGTAACTTTGAGGTGTTGGAACGCTGCAGTCATGGCTCCCAGCGGTTTGAGTCGTTGTGCGCAGTTGTGGTACAGGAAGTGGGCGGAGGACGTAGGAACGCATTTTCCCAGGCCGCCGGCGTGGGTGATTACTCGTAGCGCCACGATCACGAGAAGTTTGGTATGCTTCGGCAGTTCGGCGAACGAGGGGCGACATCTGAATTCCCTCCGGATTCTGCCAGCAAGAAGACCCTCGAACTTGGTGCTAGGCCTCCAAGGAAAGCACAGTGACGAGTCTCCGAGCGGTGCAAACTGGCTCAATGCCGCAGCGGAACGAGCGTGAACGAGCGGCGAAGGGTGTAAAACCCTAGAAGACAGCATGATGGCCGCTGACTCTGGCTTTGCATCGCCTTCACCTTCTCCTGCCGAAGGCGGTGATTTTTCTGGTATTTAGTGCAGTGCCCCGCCTCCCCTCGAAGCTCAAGCAGCAGACCTCTAGCTCACAGAAACTTCTGATACAGTCAAATGGTGCATTGTATCTTCAGCGATACAGACACCCGCCGCCCCCTAAGGCGCGAGCTCGATATATACCAGAGACCCTGCGACGCCTTGCCGACTACATCCCGCGACGAGAATACCTTCAGAAGCGCACAACAGGACCAGAGCTCTGGTCAGAAGTCGTCAATGTAAGCACGGAAGCATTCATGACGGCGCTGCTTGGACGCTGTCACGCCCCTGATGCCCTCCTGGAAGAGTTTTGACTTGCTCATTGATCTTCCAGGCGGGATTCGGGAGCTTGACGGGATTTGTGGACCCCGCCAGCACACATTGACCCTGTGGTGCTCTGGATCATGAACGGGAGGTGCTATCCGGATCCTATACAGGCGTGGAGCCACGTCGTATATCCAGAAGAATTCCCCCAAGCGTCCTCGAAAGAAAGATGAATGACCCAAGAGGTGCGGTTGCTGAGCGGGGTGTATATGTCGATGGCCGAGTGGCCAAGTGCATGCAGGACCATAGGCCAATCTAGCAATGCTGGAGCGTCGACAAGCCAAGAGGTTGCTGTGCGTTCCAAGAGTCCGCTAGAGATCAGAGACAGGTATTTCACAGGATCTGTTAGGTTTGTCCGGGACGCGGATGAGCTTCTAAACACTAGCCCAACTGTGCTCTAGCACATAGCTCCTGCTGGATTGGATAGGGTTCATACTTTATAGCGTTGAAAGCAACTTCTAACCTAGTGAGATTAAAGAATCGCTAAAATGAGATACCGCAGTTTTCCTACTCAAATAGGAAGAAGAGTCTCTCGGTATACGAGCTTAACCAGGCCTGTATGGAACGCGTTGTGAACGGAAGTGTCCTGCCGCACCATAGCTCGAACTTCAATGGACAATTTGGGAGTGTGGAACAAGGATCATTTTTCGTGGGGTTGCTGTAAAGTGAAGATCTCAAATAACATTGGAAGTTCTGTATGATATAGTGGGTCCATCCCGTTGTGCGCGCAAGACTAAACGAACCTCTTTCATGCATTCAAAAAGATGTTTCAGCAGGGGTAATTCGAAAGATTTAATTGAGAAGGAACTACCGGTTTCTCTAAGTGCCATAGAAAAATCTCAAATACTCTCTCAACGCACTCGCCGGATCCGTAGCCGGACTAAATCTCGCACCCCTCCTAATCCACCACATTGCAACTTTCGCCATCCATTCAGATCCTAGCGCTCTCCACAGTCCTGAAGTGGAGTTAGAAAGGACAATTTGTTTGTATATAAACCTCTCTTCATCATAATACTTCCTAGCATGAGGAATAAATGACGCGTTTGATGATGAATCCGGGGTTTCGCTGCTAACATACCAGACCTCTGGGAGAAGGAGACAATTTCCGGATCTTGGTTTGTAGTGCTGTTTGAATAGCTCGATGGTCTCGATTGCAGAAATGCACTCCTCGTTACCAATGATCAAAATATCGGTGTTGGTAAGAATCTCAATCATTTTTTGACCTTCCCCAAAAATGTTGAGTTCCTGTACACAATTCACCGACTCTCTTAACTCCAATTCCTTCTTGATCGCTTGGCCAAACCCTCCCTCGAGGCCAGACATCATAATTCGCCGTGATCTTAGCGTATACGATGTCCCAAAAATCCAATCAAAGACCCGAAATGAAGAGCTGATATACGCAGATGGATCAACATGATGCATAGCATGATACTCTGGTCCGACAAGAAAAGAATGAGGGTCTTTGGGCATATCAGTTTCGTAAGTCTGGTGATTTGAATCTCGTCCCTGAAGTATTGCAACCACGAAAGACCTCAGCACTTCAAACACCATCACCAGGTTCAACAATTCCTGAGACACGAGCCCGGGGAGAGCAAGGTACCCAAGCCAAGTCCCAAAGAGCTGACAGCTAAGTTCGAGAGGAAGTTCACAGAACATGTTCTGCCAGAGATACCGGTTGTTGAATTTCAGACGCCGGTTGAAGTAGAGGTGGTGCACTTCATGGATGTAGCCTATGCACCGGAGGAGTTTGGAGCGGGATTTGGAGAGTTGGTGGAGGGTGTAGTGGACTATGTCGAAGAAGAGGGAGCCGGTGAGGTAGAGGTAGAGGGTGGATACTATGAGGACTGGGATGGAGGAGGCGGTGAATGTGGTGAGCATGGGTGATACGAGATGTTGTGTAACTCTCTTGAGTAGCATGAGAGCCATGACAAGCTGCTGGGCTGACTTTGAAGAAGTTAAGGCTTCTGAGAGGACCAAGAGAGGTAGATAGCGCGCTGTCATGCAAAAATAACCGATAACAAGAGATTTATGTAGAGAAATTTGAATTGTGCCCTAGTAGGCGGGAGAAAAAGTCCAATTTGCCTGGGGAGGTTTGCTGGTAGGGACGTTTGATGAGGAAATGTTCCGAAGAATGCCTTCTCAAAGTAAGACCACATCATATATAGCTCTTTGAAGAACCACATCACTGCCTCATCACAGCGCAGCATATCAGCCTCCCCATAGTACTGTCGTAAGTGTCGCCCTTCTAAGCCACCTTCAGTCACGTGCCCACCCCTGAAACTCCCGAGCCTGCCACTAGTGTGACTCGTCCTGGCTGAGGTAAGCTGTGGAATCCACATCGAATACGATCTTCGTCAGATTTGCGCAGGGCCATGAGCAATGCCCCCTTTGGCGGATCTAAAGTTCGCTTTCTGAAATGGCAATTGGGTGATTCTGCGCTATAGATTCGTCAGCTCGTCCAATGTTTCAGAGACTCGGAGTTCAATACCGTGAATTCAGCCTGGAGCCTGATTCCTATTTTCAGATTATCGTTTGTGAATAATTTGTGATCTTTGTACAGTTGAATCGAGTTTCTGAAAGGTCCAATGTTTTCAATCGCAGGAGATGCGATGACTTGCCGCACGGAATTGTACCCCACTTGTCACAAAGGAATGATGAGGTGCTTGGTTGGCTTTTGGCCCTTTGAGTGCTGCATTCGGACGAATTTACGCGAACTTATCTAATAGGAGCATTCAGCGTCGAGTTCTCCTGACATGGTATGTGACGTTTTAGGTGTACATCATTCTTCAATGTGTGCTATGTGGTTGTGGAAGCTAATTCAAAAAGAAAATACTTTCTATCCCCTTGTTGTCCGCACTACCCCTATCCCTTCGTCTGGCAGCCATTGCCTCACACTAGCGGCCGCATAAATGCACGAGGCCTAATTAGAGGAAAATATTCGTATTTTAAATATTCACGTGCGGCCGCTAGCGTGAGGCAATGGCTGCCAGACGAAGGGATACATGTTCCTCGGAAATGAGAAGGGCTCATTGTACTGTAGTTCGAACCCTATCTCATAGTTTCTGTCGATGTTTGTTCTTCAATTCGTACTCTCAAGGAGGGCAGCCGTCAAAAGAATGGTTCCCAGGAGAATAAATTGGGCATGGATATTCAAAAATGTCGTAATTGTCTTCTGTAGAGTGCAGACTGCTCATGGGTCCCCTATTTCCCCTATTGACAAGGGTAGCGGGGTTGAAGTATCCGGCTTCCGTGTCACCGAATGAGGGCGGTAGTATCTGAAAATCAGCATCTGATGAGCGGCGGTGGGAATGCGTGGCTAGCTGGTTGCAAAAATAGCAATTGCCCATACATTCAGGATTGCCACATATCGATCCGTATCCTGAATCTGTCCAGGATGCCCCAGATGTTCTATGGCGCGTCTTGTTGGATTCACCGAAACTTGGAGTAGCAGGGAAATTTGGAAGTGGCTGTTTCATATCGGCAATAACATCGGTGATGATATTTCTTTTCGTCTGTTCCCTCGATACTGGGTCCGGAATAAGTTGGGAGAGATGGTCATCCAGCCTCTTGTCGAGAATTTGCGGGAGTTCGGAATCGCTGCTGAAGCCATCGGCATTTTGAAAAGAGGAGAGAGGACTTTCAGTATCCTCTCGGTCTATAACATTTTGTCAATAAATGATCTGTTCTTGTAGAATGACTTCGCCGTGGTTTACTTACAAGCACCGGAAGTCGGGCAAGGATCACAGTCAAAAAGAGAATGGTAGATCTGGAGCCATTGTTCTTCTTGGGAAGGCTTCTTCCCGTGCTTCGATCTGCCCTTCAACTCTTGCTGTATGTGAGGGTTGATGCCTTTTGGAGGTGGCAGCCTCCGAACTTGGCAACCGTTGGTCTCGATTTTCAGGGTGTGATCATCCAAATCCTTTTGCTTCTCAAATTCCAATCCACATCTGTTGCACGCAAGTGGTAGTACATGCACTCTGAAAATGTGCTCTCTGGTAAAGGAGTTCAGTATTTGGGTCAATCACACATGAGTAACAAAATATTTGACTTAAGCCGAGAAATCCCATCAAACCCCATGCCTGCCGCGCAGTTCGTATATTTCGATTTGTGGAGATGACTCGTTTGGTAATAATGGGGGTCTTTTCTCCAGATCGGACAAGCAAGTCGCTTTTCGAATTTTGCTTTCTTCGAAAGATCGGGATCATCTCCTTCGCCCGATCCTCCACCTTCTTCGGACAGGCGCTTTTGGCTTCTACCGCGACCATTCGTTGGACTTCCTGCGTTTCCAGGGAGATCTGATTGAGAAGTACCTCCTCCCGGACCGTTTGATGGAGTTGAGCTTGACTCAGTAGGCCCTCCTGGACAAGCTCTCAATGTAGACTGCCAGTCTTCACCAAATAGACCAGTCAGAACGGGCGGTGGACGATCAATCGAGGCCAGCTCCAAAACATTGCCATTGGCCTGGGAGGTTGCATTGTTCTCAGGTTCTTGAATCCAGGATCCTGCACCAAGGACTGAGGAAGACATCATTTCGGATTCTGATTTACCTTCTTGTTGAACTTTATATGGCTTGACCGTTGGAACTCCTGTGATATCTGTGATAAGAGGATGTACTGTAGAATTATATATGAGGTTTAGTGTCGTTATTCCTAGGGTAATAGTCTTTTCGTCGCTCTCCTTGTCAGCATGCTCACTGATACCCTTCCGCTCGTTGTTGATTTTAGCTTCGGCAACCTTTGCGCATTCTTCAAGTTTTGTGACCATTTCCCTTCTGCTGACGGTCCCCTTTTTAGGTATGCGGGTAGCCACTGGAGTTTCCGTTCCAGCTTCGTCGGTAGAAGTGCCTTCCTCTGACGGGATGGTGGGCATTCCCATGGACTTAGATGCAAATGCCTGTTCCTGTTGGCCATGCTCGATGGTTGTAAAGTAGTGAATGTGCTCTCGAGGGTGAGGTTCCACCTTCATTTCAATTTGAGATTCGTAGTTGCAATATGGAGAAGAATATTCTGGATGGGCGTAAATTTGTGCTTGCTCCTTGTCGTGAGACTCCTGTGTCATTTGAGGCCCCTGCACGAGCGAGTGCCAATCATCATGAAACCCATTGGCTGAGGATGGATACGATGAGCTGTTTGCTTCGGTTGAAGCAAAATGGAAGAGTTCTTTCCGCTTGCCCGTGGGATCACCAGTTAGAGATTCGGAATCGTCTTCCATTCCTTGGATATCCGAAGGCCACATGCAAATTGGCCCAGTGCAATTGCCAGCCAGGGCCCAATCTTTCGAAGTTGTATAATTGCTCGATAGTGCGTAATTATTGGAGTCAAAGTCCTCGGTACTTTCCGCAAAGTGCACAGCTGAACGCGGCACTGTCAATCAGAGAGTCAGCAGATATTCTTCGCGGAAGAGAGCATGGCTAAAAGAAAATACTCTTGGATTAAAAAGCACAAACCGTACTTGAATAACGACGCTGGGAGTATTGTGTAAAAAAAAATCCCGCAACCCACCGAAATCTAGGACTGTTCGTGGGTGCGAGCGGAAGCATCTCCGGGATAAGTGTACTCTATGGTACGAGTCTGAGATAGGAGATCATCTCTGCTTTCAAAGCCACTGTCCGCTTTTATCTTAGCATTTTTCCTCGTCCACATTGTGACTCCGGTGTGTTACGCTACGGACGAACATGGTATTAGCAATTCTGTTGCGGGCACAAGATCTCAAGCCTCGAGACCGCCACACTTACAATCCTCAAACACTTTGTTCCAGGCGTGCGACACCAATGTGATGGGGACGGCTCCTTGCGTCTGCAAAGCCGGCAACCCGCGCAGAAATATCTGGGATGGTGATATTGTGCTCAAATCCGCGAAATCTGCCGGCAACATGCAGAAACGAGAATTCCCGCGAGCCGTGAATTCGAATACGAGATCAGTTAAGTTCTCAACTTCTAATGTTGAAAGTCTGCCTGGGCAAGGGAAGTTTTACGCAATTGCGTGAAACCTTTGGTGGCGCTGATGCTGTGCAGTGATCGGCCAATGGTGGCTTACACTGCCTTCGAGGCGCCAGGCAGCATCACCCCAAGACAACCCACGCGACGGCAATTCCCCCACCATGGGACCAAATCTTCAATTAAGGTAGAGGAGCGTGCATTTTGCAGCAGGATAGAGTGTTTTATCCATCGATAATTAATTGAAAAGGGGTCAGGATATGATCCGAAGCGCATCAGTGCCCATGAAACGTGAAGGGATGCGATCGAAATTGCGCAAAAGTGATGCAGCGAATAATCTGATCTCGAAACCAGCCTCCTTTAAGATTCTAAATGGAACCTTTGAGACATTTCGTGACTCTTTTGAAGTCGATTGACGTTCTGAGACGTCCAATTTGTTCAATTGCAAGGGATACGATGAGCTGCTGCAAGGAATTGGACCCCACCCGTCACCGGAAGACCAGGCGATTTGACGTGTTGCTGAATGATCAGAACCTCCTTTGCAATCTTCGCAGTCGTTCTTGGATCCCAAAATCCTTCTTTTCCCTTGATTCTATAAAGGAGGTCAATAGCTTGCTGGCGAATAGAGGGACTCGCATTCATGGCTGCGAAATAGAGGGGTCCAATCACGCCCATATCAGACGAGAATTTCGGTTTCGATAAATTGCTGGAATTGATCAAGGAACGAGATAGATTGATGATCCGGACACATTTCAGATCGATCTCATTCTCGAAGACGACCGGATTGGCTCTGAGGTCAAGCATGAGTGTTGCGGCTTGGAAATGGAGGCCAAGCATCACACTCAGTTGAAGGTCTCTCGTGTCCATGGATGGGCTCTCCCTGTCTGAGAATGTGTCGAATGATTTCTTCCATGCGTTGAAACGTATGGCCAGTCCTCGCAGTAATGTGGTTCTGGTAGGAGAATATTTGGGATGAGACTTCAAAGTAAGAACGTAGAATAAACGGATCGCAATCCTTTCGAACTCGTCTTGAGCTTGTTGAAGACTTTTGAAGTATGACGATGCTGAGTTGGACGATTCAGGAGCATATTCATCCACCGAAGTCGCATTGATATGTGGTTGTCTGGAATCCATGAAAGCAGTGGCTTGCATGTCGAGTCGACGGAAAACCCGAGTGATACTCTCTCGTACGTCGATTTCGGATGTGGACTCTATCTCTTTCGTACGCCAGTCTTGAAGAATCTTCAGTCCACTTTGTAGATGGGCAAGAGCCGTATCATGATTGCCACGAAAGTTCTCGAGGCATACGAAAAGGATGCAGCAAATCAGCGTCGCTGAGACAGCCTGAAAGTCTTGGCTTGAACGCAGGTGTTGAATGGCTTTGTTGTACTGCTTCAAAAAGAGCATTTCGCCGCTTGACGTGGATGTGATTGAGCGCCCTTCTAGTAGGTCTTCGTGGAGTGCGCTGACGCTGAGCACTGCATGAAGCACTGCCGGTGAACCAGCGCTGAATTGAAGAACTGTCTGATTCCAGAAAACCGAATTATGATCAAAGCCCATGAGCCCCGCAAGTGTATTGTGCCGAAAGAAGTCAAAGTCTCGACTCCCATTCCCGTTTCTGAGGCCGTTGAGGGCGATCGTGGTGGGGGATTGAGAGCGTGTTTGACCAATTATACCTCGCGGGAAATATCCATCACAGGTTCGATTGGTGTTAGTACACCGTAAGCACGCTGGCTTTTGCTCGTCGCATTTGAGGTGGCGAATTCTAAAAGAGTAGTATGTCAATGATTTTCATAATTGCTAGGCAGAATGTAACGTACTTGCAAGTCCTACATCCTGTTCTGGATTTGGGAGCCCTCGCTCTTGCTCTCTTCACTAGTGACTTGTCCATCTTGGCTACGACCGAGCAAGAGCTCAAAGGAGAATCCCGATGGAAAGAAATTTCCACGAATTAGAAGAGATTGGTGATGCGCTCGAGACCTTGCTCCTTTGGAAGATCATTAAGAACGATCACCAGAAGTTGGAGGAAAACTCCGTGAAGTGGTGTTTCAGCCTTTTGGGGCCAGATACGCGACTCCTCCGTGGCGCAGGCGGCACAGGAGTGGTAACGAGCCAGCTGGATTAGGTTTGTGCGTTCAGGGCATTTTAGCGCTAAGTAAAATTAAGAGCTATTCGGCGAAAGCGGTTTGTCCGGCGAAAGCGGTTTGTTCGCGGCGATATTATTTACTTAATAATTCCACGTTAACACATTATTATAAATTTTTAAAAAGTGCATTTGATTCGCAATGCTTTAATATATAATTGCATAACTTAAAATTAAAAATCTAACTGTAGTGGTTGCAAAGTTATTAAAATCGCAATCACAAGTTATTTTTTTCGCTTGGTTTTTGACACGCGATTTTGCGATTTTTTAGTATCAAATATAAAAAATCACATAAAAACATAAATAACTTTATAATTACACTTTATCTTTGAAATCTAAAAAGTACATTTTGTTTATAATATTCAAATCTATAATTCTGTTAATTAATATATGCTAATTGGCTTTATAATTATAAAGTTATTTAAGTATTTGTCCCCGCGGACAAACCGCTTTCGCCGACTAAGGGTAGGGCCCCTTAGTTGTGCGCACGGGCGGCCGACTATTACACGACATTTAGGCGTAGTGGGAGTTGATTCCAAATCCGCGAGTTATATGGAATCGGACTAGCTACCACTTAGGGAACACAGCTTTTTTCTAAGCTACACTTAAATCTTGTGTTCAGCGTAACCACTTTAACATTTAATATATTTGGAAACATAACCACTTATTGCGAGATTAACAGGATATCAACTTGTAATAACTCGACTTCTAGTGGTTAGGTTTAATTAGCTCGTGAAAATATACCTACTAAACCAACCGACCAGGCGTTCCTGAGAATGTGGAATCAGGGTCTGTCAAAGCTTTGAGGATTTGAAATGAATCTGCCTCTTGATTATCAAGACCTGTACATAATGTAAGCACTACTGTACGGTTACAGTGATGGAAAGCACAAGCCAAGCAAACAGAAAGACTCATAAGAAGCCTGGGACTCTTCCCAAGGAGCTCTGGTCATCGATTTCCCATTATTTCCCATCGCAGCTTAAAAAATATCTAGGATACCCTAGAGAAGATCCATCAGGTAGTCTGCAGTAATGAAGCCCCAAATATCCCTAATCTCCTTTGCTATGGCGGTACTTGTCCAGGCAACAAGTCCAAAGGTATAATAACCTCCCTATAGTTTTCAGTCAGGAGCTAACTATTACGTGATGAAAAATAGCAAGCCCAAGAGGCATCCGCTATGATAGACACTATGGGCCAGACAGAGACAGCCGACAATGGAGTACTCGACAACACAACCACGTCATTGAGGTTCGGGAAAAGAGGATATGTCTTGTTGGAGGACACGATCGTTAGAAAGAAGATGTTACACTTTGACCGCGAACGTGCTCCTGAGAGAGTAGTACATGCATTGGGACACGCAGCTTATGGTAACCAACCCCTGAGAAATTGCGCGAACTTAGCAATTGACTCTCAACAGGCACCTTCACCCCCACTGGAGATTGGAGCAACCTCACATCTGCATGCTGGTTGCAGGGAAACACCCCCAGCGACGTTTTCACTCGTTTCTCGGTCGTTGTGGCTGGAATTGGTGGAGCAGACACGGGACGCGATACACATGGATTCGCTACGAAGATCTACAGCAAGTGCGGAAACCATGATCTCGTCGGAAATCATGTACCTAGTTTCTTCATCAACGATGGTGCTCTCTTCCCGGACTTAGTCCATGCTGTAAAAGCAGAACCCAACACGGGTTTCCCCACAGGTTGGTGTCGCCGGGCTTGAGATGTCTAAATTGAGGCTGATTGGTTGCTCGTAGGTGGCAGTGCTCATACTAATGCGTATGACTTCTTCACCCAACGCCCAGAGCATACGGAACAACTGATGGCCGTTCTCTCTGATATGGGGATTCCACGGTGAGTAAAATCCGAGAACGTTGTCCGTGCGATACTGAACCAGGATCAGTGACACTCGTCACATCAGTGGCAATGGAGTCCATACGTACCGCTTCATCAACGCTCAAGGAAAATCAACTCTGTTCAAATGGTACTGGCTCCCTAAGCTAGGGCATCGAGCTTTAGTCTATGATGAAGCCACTAAGCTTGCCGGAAAGAATAACAACTTTCAAAGAATCGATCTTTTCACCACAATTGAGGCCGGACTGTATCCTGAGTGGGAATTCTCAGTTCAATTGTTCCCCGACGATGGTGAATACATGTACAATGGCATTGATCTATTGGATGCCACCCAGGTCTGAGACCCTCTGAGCGTACTTGGGTTATTTTGAGGACGCATAACTGATGCTAGGGTCGCGCAGATCGTTCCGTTCGAAATGAACGCTCCTGTAACGCTCGGTGAAATGGTCCTTAACAGGAATCCTTCGAACTATTTTGCCGAGACCGAGTCTGTCAGCTTCGCACCGTCTAACGTTGTTGATGGGGTTTCCTTTGTCCCTGATCCTCTCCTCCAATGGCGTCTCATGGCGTACGACGACACAGCCACCCACCGCCACAACTCTCCGAATGGCTACCTCCTCCCAGTCAACGCTCCAATTGGCCCAGTTAACAACAACTACCGTGATGGTTACATGCAACCTAAGATCTTCGAAGGCGAATCCGCGAGTTCTCCAGACGGGATCGGCGGCGTCATGGCCGCCTCCCCTCAGGGAGCACTCGCTGTAGCTAATGAGACTGTATCCGGCCAAGTCGGGCGTTTTCAACCTTCCAATGACCCGTTTACCCAAGCCCGAGGTTTTTGGTTTTCTATGGACCAGTTTGCACAACAGCATACAGTTGATGCATACCGATTCGAGCTTGGTCATGTGTCGAACCCGAACGTCACCGCCAAATACATCTCCACCATCTTGAATCCAGTCAACAACTGTCTTGCGAGACGTGTTGCACTCGGAGTTGGGGCTCCCATGCCAGCCATTGGTACAGGATCTTCCGTTGTACCGAATATGACTTTCCCAAGTCTCTACCCACTCAGCATGAATGTATCGCTGCCAGTGACCGGGCTCGTTGTAGCAATACTCACCACCAGCGACGATGTTCCTATGGCGACATATAAGACTTTGACTTCGGCTCTCAGCTCCCAAGAGGCGTTGTTCGAAGTCGTCGCTTCTCACCAAGGAGTCCTAGCCAGCGGAGTTCCGGCGAACGAGTCCTACATTACTACCTCGTCCGTCTTGTTCGATGCGGTTATTATCGTGTCCGGAGGCTTCAGCATGAACGCATCGATACCATTGGTAGAGCAGGAGTTTGTGCGAGAAGCTTTCGGGCATGGGAAACCGATTGGTGAAGTGGGTAGCGGTTTCTTGTCATCGTTGCAGTTGACGGGCCCGGGATTGTTTATGAACTCCGATGCTGGCTCTGTAATTAACTCTATCATTGGAGCTATGGAGATGCCTAGGAGATTCCCACAGAGAAACCCTTTAGATGATGTCAAGGCCATTTGTGGATAAGTTGAGCGTGTTGATGGAAGACTTGCAATTATTTAATGGGAAGAAGTTTTGAATATGAAAGAAGTCTGTAGATAATGTAGGCTGTATTATTTGCCACAAGCTTGATGAGTCATTAATGGTGCACTTGAAGAACGAGAATTCGACAGGCTAGTTCATGTTGCGAGCAGCCCCAACGACTGACTTCGGAGCTCAGGCATCTGTCGTCGACACTTTATATAGAATAGAATGCTCAACAGGGAAACTATGGCCGGGACGCATATGGCGCCATAATTGGATCTTCATTAATGGGCAGGCTGACTCATAGCGTGCTCAGGATGCTCAGGTCCTACTGAGTCTCTGCTCAGGTTCTGCCCAGGCTTTACTCAGGCTCTGCTCAGGCATACCCACCCTCGGCTCAGGTATGCTTACTCTCAGCTCAGGTTAAAGCAGCAGCTGCTCACGTCCGGAGACTAAAACGGAACTGGCGAAGATGAGATTAGAGGCTAACTTTTGTGGTAGAGGCGCTCGAAAGTAAATGCATTGATGAAGTTCTCCGAGTGGAGAATAATAGCGGGGAAGTGGAGAGCTATGGATTTGGACTGGGTCTTTTCATAGACGGGTGCAGGATGGCAAACAGGAGTATCCTTACATTAGTAGACTAGTTATAAGCAGACTTCCTCTTGCACTGCAGCAGGAATGAAAACGACTATGTACAGCTTTTAATGATCTATGAGGACAAGTATAGCCAGAACAACCCACACGTGCAAATCATTGGTAAGACCTATAGATTACACGATGCTACGTTTTTGATCCAACGAGACTAAGGCGATCGTTATAGAGGTGGATCCGTTGCTGGCCATATTGAGTGGAAGTACGCACTAACCTCTGCTTTTAGATCTAATTTCAACAGGCTATTAAGCAACCATCGAGCCTTTGGCGGTGCCGTTGGAAATATTGCTCGAATTATAAAGGCCATCGCTTCCGCTAAGAACACTATCGGCGTAAGCTTTCGCCAAAGTTGAAAGTACTACAAAGTAGATTCCTACAGCGGAGAATTCATAACAAATTTGATACACTAGTTCCCCGAGCTAACTCCCTTGAAGGATATCATAAAGGAAGCTGCGAAGCAAGATATCTCCACAGCTGTCGCGCGGTACGAAGCATACATAACGGCCTTGAAAATTGCTTGTGACTGTGTCATATGCAAAGGAGTTTTGGCTGCACAAGAAACATACTGCCTTGTGCTTGCCGTGGGCCGTACTATGTCTGCTCCGCCCCGTTTACCAATACTAGCGATTGCCCAATCGCGGCCCGGATTAGGGTAGGCTCTTAGGTTGTGAACCATCAAAATGTCAAAACATAAAACATATAAATAATAAATAAATAAAGTATCTTCAAATCCCCCCTTTTTTAATTAAATTATTATTTTAAGATATTAAAAAAGGTTCAAATAAAGAAAATTTATTTATTTAATATATAAAAAGAGGGTTAATAAGAGTATAAATATATAAATGTAAAGGGAGGGAAGAAGAGTAACAAGCAAGGGGGGTCCTTCGCTTAAAGTTGGCCTATAATTTCTGCGTTTATAGCACGTGCATATATTGGCACGCTATAATTATAAGCTCTAAACCATCAAAATGTTAAAACGTGGAAACGCGAACTCCTTTCGTCTTTATAAGGCACGAGTGCCTGTTTTTATAGCGTGTAAGAGCTTATAATTATAGCATACAAATATATATATAAAAAAATAAATAAAGAACATTTATTTATTATTTAATAATAATTTTAGAAAAATAAAGTTTTTGAAAATCTAAAGCTAAGTTATTTTAAAAATAATTAAAAATAATTAACTTTAAATAAAACAATAAATATATAATTATAATATTAGGATTATTTAAATTTTATTTTAATTAATTTACTTATAGAGTCAAGGTAGTAGTGTTTCAATCCCCAGATCCGGGATAGTTATGTCGCTGTT
>Ga0302325_10015168_pt1 | contig 16382 bp, 12 predicted proteins | sample Palsa_T0_2_FD_201948 | JGI IMG/M metagenome (GOLD analysis project Ga0302325, IMG submission 201948) | Peat permafrost microbial communities from Stordalen Mire near Abisko, Sweden - Palsa_T0_2 | ecosystem: Environmental > Terrestrial > Soil > Palsa > Peat permafrost | place: Sweden: Abisko... | reverse complement strand
ATCGATCCCAACACCGCCGACTGGGAGACGCTCGCCGCCATTCCCGGGCTCGGAGAAAAACGGGCAAAGGTCATCGTCGCCTATCGTGAAAAAGCGCTCGCCGCCGGCCGCGGTCCACTCGTTTTTCGGGTCGCGTTTGATCTGACGCGCATCAGGGGAATCGGCCGTTCGACGGCGTCCAATCTCGAACCATATCTCATCTTTCCTGTGACGACGCAGCCCGCGAAGAAGAAGTAACTGTCGAGCCCCGCAGTCTGCGAGCGGGCTCGGAAACCTGACAGTGTCGTCCTATGATTCCAGCGAACTCCTTGAGCAACCCCGAGGTATCGATGGCAGATTTTCAGGTCGTCAGTCCCTACTCCCCGCAAGGCGATCAGCCGGCGGCGATCGACCAGCTCGTGACGGGGCTCAACGGCGGCCGGAAGTTTCAGACGCTCATGGGCGTCACCGGCTCCGGCAAAACCTTCACGATGGCGCAGACCATCGCCCGCATCAATCGTCCGACGCTGGTTCTCAGTCACAACAAAACCCTCGCCGCGCAGCTTTACGAGGAATTCAAGGATCTCTTCCCGCACAATGCGGTTGGGTACTTCGTCAGCTATTACGACTATTACCAGCCTGAAGCGTACATTCCGCAGCGGGACATCTACATCGAGAAAGACGCAAGTCGCAATGACGATCTGGATCGGCTGCGGCTGTCGGCCACCAGCAATCTGGTGAGCCGGCGCGACGTGCTGCTCGTGGCGTCCGTGAGCTGCATCTTCGGGCTCGGCTCACCGATGGAATATCAGAAGAGCGTGCTGCCGATCCGCAAAGACGTCGAGACCGATCGCGACGAGATGCTCCGCAAGCTGGTCGATCTGCAATACGCCCGCAACGACATCGACTTTAAGCGTGGCACGTTCCGCGTTCGCGGCGATGTGGTCGAGCTGCACCCAGCTTACGAAGAGTTCGCCTACCGCATCGAATTCTTCGGCGAGCAGATCACCAACATCGAAGCCATCAATCCCCTCACCGGTGAACTGCTCAAGAGCGAAGAGCAGCTTTTCATTTATCCCGCGGTTCACTACGTGATGCCGGAGGATAAACTCGCCGGGGCGCTGGAATCGATCAAACAGGAACTGGAGCTGCGCGTCATGACGCTGCGCGGCCAGGGGAAGCTGCTCGAAGCGCAGCGGCTGCTGGCCCGCACCCGCTATGACCTGGAGATGATGGCGGAGGTCGGGTTCTGCTCCGGCATCGAAAACTACAGCCGGCATCTGGACGGCCGTAAGCCGGGCGAAAAGCCGTACACGCTGATCGACTACTTCCCCAAGGATTACCTGCTGATCCTCGACGAATCGCACGTGACGATCCCGCAGATCAAGGCGATGTACAACGGCGACCGCCAACGCAAGGAAGTGCTCGTCGAGCACGGCTTCCGGCTTCCCAGCGCCATGGACAATCGACCGCTGAAGTATGAGGAATTCGAGCAGATGTGGAACCAGGTGCTGTACGTATCGGCTACACCTGGCAAGGTCGAGCTGGAAAACAGCGGGGGCGAAGTCGTGGAGCAGGTGATCCGCCCAACCGGCTTGGTCGATCCGGAAATTCTCGTGCAGCCGGCGCAAGGTCAGGTGCCGCATTTATTGGCGGAAATCGGCGCCCGCTCCGCTGTGGGGGAACGCGTGCTGGTGACGACGCTCACCAAGCGGTTGGCCGAGGATCTCAGCGCGTACATCCAGGAAGCGGGATTCAAGGGCCGGTATCTGCACAGCGAGATTCAGACGCTCGAGCGTGTCGAGATCCTCAACGAACTTCGGCAGGGAGAGTTCGACGTGTTGGTCGGGGTCAATCTGCTGCGCGAGGGGCTCGATCTGCCGGAAGTATCGATGGTGGCGATTCTCGACGCCGACAAAGCGGGGTTTCTCCGCAGCGAAACGTCGATCATTCAGATGGTCGGCCGAGCCGCGCGCAATGTGAATGCCAAAGTCATTCTCTATGCTGACCGCGTTACCCCTGCAATGCAGAAGGCGATGGATGAAACTGCGCGACGGCGCGAGCTTCAACTTGCTTACAACGCCGAGCACGGGATTACGCCCACCACCGTGAAGAAAGCGATTCGCAGCTCGCTGGAATCCGAGGCCAGGGCGCGGCGAGTCGCGCAGGAGGCGATTCATTCCGGCAGCACGGAATATGACCAAACCGAGCTGGTACGACTGTTGGAAGAGGAGATGCTTCAGGCGGCCAAGAACCTCGAGTTCGAGCGGGCCGCCCAGTTGCGCGACAAATTGAAGGAGATCTCCGGCGCGCCGACGATCAAGAGCGGATCAGAGGTGCTCGCCACCTCCGAAGAAGAAAACAAAATCTGGCGTCCCAAAACCCCCAAGCGCGGCGCTCGCCGGGCGGCGCGCTAAACTTGCGGAACACTTCCCCCTCTCCCGGTACTCCGGGAGAGGGCAGGGGTGAGGGTGATTTCGAGTACCAAAACGCGCGACGTTCGAAATCACCCTCACCCCAACCCTCTCCCGGAGTACCGGGAGAGGGAGTGCCGTTAATACCCGCTCGCACACGGCCCCGGGCCGCCGCAACGGCCGCACATTCCCGGAGCAGGGGACTCCCCGCCGCCGCTACTCGATTGGCTGGAGACAGCAAAAACGCTCAACGCGCGCTTCGTGTTTGCAGAAGCACATTTGGGACATTGCACTTTGTGCTCACCATGCATGCTCCGGACGAGCTGCTCGAACTTTTCTCCACACGCTTCACAGGCGTATTCGTAAATCGGCACGTGAACTCCTTGAAAATCGATTGGCCGAAAGCGGCATCTAACGATATTGTACGGTCAAGTTTTCAAAACCAACCAACTATGACTGCACACTTGAGTATCGACAAATTCATCAACGTCAGCCAGATCGGCGGAATCGAGCGGTACACGATCGACGACGGACCGGGTCGCGGCGTACGTGCCCTGTGCGTGAACACCGGCGGGGGGCTTTGTTATCGGGTGCTCGTTGACCGCGGGCTCGACATCGATCAGGCTTTTTTTCACCACTACAGCCTGACATTTCTCACGCACAAGGGGCCAACCGCCGCGAGCCAGGGACTCGCCAGCGGGCTCGACTGGCTCAAGGGATTCCCGGGTGGATTGCTCACCAGTTGCGGGCCGACTCAGATCGGGCCACCCGGCAAGGATGGCGACGAGGAGCTGGGATTGCACGGACCACATTCCAATTCAGCCGCCACTCTGGAAGCCGTGCATCAGCCTGACCCGCACAAAAAGCGGCCGGGGATGTCGATCACCGGCGTTGTTCGGTATGGCGGTCTTTACGGGCCGTGCGTCGAACTCCACCGCACCATCGCTTCGCCGCTGGGCGAAAACGCGATCGACGTCATCGACGAATTCCACAATCTTGGGAATCAGCCATCCCCGCACGCGTGGCTGCTTCACATCAACTTCGGCTATCCGCTGGTCGATGAGGGCGCAGAATTCTGCTTCGATTCTCCCCAAGTGGTGCCCACCGAAGCACCCGCTTCAATTGCGCGCTTCAAACCCGGCGTGGACTACAAGCGTGTTACCGCGCCTTTGGAATCGCATCGCGGCTCCGACTCGGCAGTCGCCTATCTGTTTCCACGTGCCAAGGACAGCAGCGGCCGAACAACGGTCGCGATCGTTAACAGCAAACTCGGCCTGGGCGCGGCGGTCCACTACAACACCAGGCAATTCCCACGCTGCGGAAACTGGCAGCATTTCGGGCCCGGCGAGTACGTCACGGCGCTGGAGCCGATGAACGGAACCATTGACGGACGCTGGAAAGACCGTGAGCGCAACGCACTCGACTTCATCGAGCCGGGCGCGGTTCGTCGCTATCGATATCGCATTGAAGTCGTGACGGGTGCGGCTGGGATTGAGAGCCTGCGCGCGCTGAATCAGCGGGGCAAAAGCGTGTAATTCGAGCACAGCAAGAATGCGAAAAGTGTGCGTCAGGCGTTCACGTCTTTCACAATCGCCTTGAGCAGGCCGTCTGACCACGAAAGCTCCAACCTTGCTTTGCCGGACAGAAGCGCCGCCAGATCGGTCCCGATTGCCTCGCGCCGCCAGCCGCTCATGAGGTGGTTGGATTCCACACCGGCCTTTGAGTGGAATGCCCGGACAAAATCGCCGACTTCCTGCCGGTCCGTCGCCACACCCGGGTCGATCGACTTGCCGGCACACAGGCACTGCGCCGCCGCCCAGAGCGCCTCGGCCGAAAATTTCTCGCCCGGCGACGGCTCCGGCTCGCGGTGCGGTGGCAGCGCGCTCTCAGGCAGCGCTATAGCGCGCAGCGTCATTTCCACGATCTGCGCCCCGTGGGCATGTTCCACCGGACGCGGCAGGCCGCGCACGCGGCTGAGCTTCTCAACTGCCTTCACGGGACTGCGCGCCAGTTCCAGCATCACCTCGTCCCGCAGAAATGTGCGCGGGGGAACATCGTGCGCCCGCGCCGAAGCATCACGCCAGGCGGTCAGCTCGCGCAATACCGCAAGATTTCTCGGCAATAGCGACGTTGCACCCCGAACGCGCAGATACTGCGTAGCCGGGTCGAACCGGTAGACGGTCACGTCGCACAGCGCCGCACACTGCTGGGCCGCCCAGTGCTCGTGCCCCAGCGATTTGAGTCGGTCGCCAATTTTCTGACGCACCAGCGGAAGATATCGGACGTCGTCGGCGGCATAGCGCAACTGCATCGCCGACAGAGGCCGCTTGTCCCAATGCGAAAATGTCAGCCCCTTGCCCAGTCGTGCACCGGTCAATTCCATCACCAGTTTGGAGAGAGAAACCGGATACGGCATGGCGGCGAACCCCGCGCACACCTGCGTGTCAAAAATATTCTCCGGCGATCGACCAGTATGCCGGATCACCGGTTCGATGTCTTGCGAGCCGGCGTGAACGATTTTCTCGACTTTCGGGTCGCAGAGCAGATCCCAGAACGGAGCCAGAGAGAGAGCGGCCAGCGGATCGATCAGTGCGATCTGGTCGCGGGAGGCGACCTGAATAAGGCAGAGCTTGGGGAAATATGTGAGTTCGCCGATGAACTCGCTGTCGTAGGCAAAGCTGCCGGCAGTGCGCAATCGCTCGATCAACCGCGACAAGGCGTCATCGGAAGTGATCAGTTCCGGCTCGCCGCGCGGCACCAGCGGATGGTCCATCCGCGTTGCTTCCGGCACCGAAAAGTTCTCGTTCGCATGGGCCGACTCATGACTGCGCGATCGATGATCGGTCCGCGGCGAGCGCGGCTTCTTCGAGTTTCCGCCAGTTTGAGCGTCAGATGTCACATCCATGTGAGTGAGTCCGTGCTAGCGTTCGCTCTCGGTATCCCCGGCCGAGTGATCCGACCACCATAGTTTATGGGACATCTTCCCGCCAGCACGACACGATCGCTGCACACGTCGGCATAGGGTTTGCCGCTTTTCCCCAAATGTTCGCAACTCTGTCGCAACCCGCCTCCATCGATCGCGCGGTGCCACATCAGTCGGTTCTGGTTGTCGAGGATGAACAGGCATCACGGCGGGCGCTGTCTTCGTTGCTGCGCGCAGCCGGGTACGAAACGTGTGCTGCGGAGTCCGCCGAAGAGGCGCTGCGCCTGATCGCAGCCGGGCGATTCCCTGCGATTGCTCTAGTTGACCTGAACCTGCCGGGGATGGACGGACTGGAGTTCATCGCACGCCTTCATGCCTTGGACGCTGATGTTTTTGTGATCCTAATTACCGCCAATGACTCCCCATACGTGCATTCGCACGTCAGGGCGGGCTACGTCGAATATTTGCGCAAGCCGATTAATTTCGGGCACTTGCTGCAAGTGATTCAATATCGCCTCCCTAATGCATAGAGATCGCGCGTTCAGAATCGCTTTGCGCAAAAAACCAGCCGATACCTCCTTATTTTGCTTGATCCCGGCGTTGGCAAGCCGATATCATGTTGCCATCGCCTTGCGCGTGGCTGGCGGACACATGTTTGGGAGGTCTCATGAATCTGGAATACGCGGTCGATCGTTTGCTCGAAAGTGGTTGGATGCCCCTCGGCGAGATCGACTTGGAGCGACTCCCGGACGGCCGCAGCTATCCCTCCGTTCTCACGGTTCAGCGCGAATTCGCTCGAGCCGGGCTTGAGCTTTCGATCAAGCACAACCTGATGTTTGGTTGTTATCGGGCCACTTGGGGCCCCGTCGGCGAGCCGCTCGATCCCTCTCGCTCGGCCGACGAACGCCACGGGACCGTGGTAGGAGCCTGCGAGCGCGAAGCCGCCGTCTACGCTTTCGCGCAGCTCCGCGCTGCCCAAAGCGAACGGATGCTCGTCAACGCCTGATCGCTGTCATCTCGACTGCGGCTCTCAGTATTGCGATTGGCGTCTTCTGCGCGCCCAGAGCAAGTGGAGGCATTGCCATCTCTCCGTCATCGCTGCGATCCAGTGCGCATCGCATCTTCGAAGTCCGCATCCGCCACATGCTTGAGGCGGCCGAAAAGGTCACGACTTTCACGAACGGATCGGCAAGATTTGGATTCTGACGAGACGAGAATAGAAAAAAACGGCCGCGAAAATCGCGGCCGTTATCGTGTTGGTCTCCCAACTGGCTTTTAACCCACGGTCGCCGGCTCAAGCACTTGGCTCCACTTGCGGCCTTGGCGGGCTTTCCAACCGGCCTTGTGGTAGGCGTAGCCGACGATCAGCGGCACGGCGATCGTCGCTTCGCTGTAGACCATCTGCTCGAATACGGTGTCGACTTTGCCCCAACTGCTGGCTTCCTTGAGGGTGCTTCCGGAGAGGGCGCCGTCGCGGACGTCAGCGACGGTGATCTGGACGGCGTACTTGTGCATGGGAGCGTCGTTGCCGAGAACCTCAGCGGCCACGACGATGTCTTGCGCGAAGTTCTTCGGAACGCCACCGCCGATCATGAACAGGCCGGTCTCGGCGTTCTTGATCTTCAATTGCGTCAATTCATAGAAGTCCTTGGCACTGTCGATGCTCACCTTGGGCTGATCGCCGCGGTTGTGCTGGTGCGCTACCAGCCCGAAGCCGGCGGAGCAGTCGCTGAAGGCGGGGCAGAAGATCGGCACGTCGCGCTTGTACGCCTCGAACACGATGCTGTCGGGGGTTTTACAGCCGATCTTCTGAAGGTATGCGCCCATCTCGCGGATGAACTCGCGGGAAGAGTACGGCCGCGGATCCAGCTCGTCGGCGATCTTTTGCGTGGTTTCGTCGCAAATGCGCAGCTCATCTTCGTCGATCAATGTGTCGTAGATGCGGTCGATGTGCAGATCGCGCAGGGTGGCGTCATCGTAGAAGGGGCTGCCGATCCAGTGGTGGAAGCCGAGGGCTTCGAAGAAGTCCTGATCGACGATATTGGCGCCGGTGCTGACGATGGCGTCGACCATGTTGTTGCGGATCATGTCGACGAAGACTTTCTTCAACCCGGCACTAATCAGCGAGCCAGCCAGACAGAGGATAATGCCGCAGTCCTTGTCGCGGAGCATACGGTCGTAGATGTCGGCGGCGCGGGCCAGGTCGCGGGCACTAAAGGCCATGCTCTGCATCGCCTCGACAACGGGGACGACGTTATGCCTGGTGATATCGATGTGATCGATCGCCTTACGGAGAAAATCTTTTTTTGTCTTGGCGATTGCCATGATGCACCTCACTCTGCTCAGAAAGTTTCCAGCCGATCGCGTGGAGTCTTGCACGACTCCATCAACGCGAAAAGCCACCGCGACCCGCTACGGTGTGCGTCCCTATCGGGTGGCACCCGCCATTGCGGATCGTGGTGGCTTTTCAGAACTTCAGCGTAAGAAATCGGGCGGCGCTGTCAAGCTCTGCGCGCACGAAAAAATCTGTTTCTAATGCAGTCTTTTTGTCACGTTGTTCTTCGGCCGCGCGGGGCATACCATGCCGCCGGTCATGAGTGATCCCCTGCGACATCGCGCCCAGTTGTGGCTCAGGAGTGAGAGGGCGCTGGGACTGTCGACGGTGCGTCACGCTCGTCGTCCAGGGCGTTCCACGTTGCCTGCGCGTTCCACGGCCGGCACGCCCATCGCCGCGCCGCGGGCAATTCCCGCAGTAACGCCCGCCCCGCGCGCAGTGGCTGCCACTGGAGCGAAACAGCCTGTGGCTCACCAGCTACGAGTTGATAAGCCCGAGTTACAGCCAGTTGCGATTGTCGTGCCTGCGGCATCGAGCATGCCGTTTCAGCCGCTGGACCTACCTGAGTTGAGTGACGGCGAAAAGCGCAGACAGCTCACCGCGATGGATGAAGCGGAAGTGCGCGGCTGCACGAAATGCGATCTCTGCAAAACGCGCACGCGGACGGTCTTCGGGGAGGGTGATCCAGGCGCGAAGATTTTTTTCATCGGGGAGGGACCGGGTGAAACCGAGGATTTGACCGGCCGCCCGTTTGTTGGCAAGGCGGGGCAACTGCTCGACAAGATGATCGCCGCGATGGGTCTGGGGCGGGAGCAGGTGTTTATCGCCAATATTGTGAAGTGTCGCCCGCCTGGTAACCGCGTGCCGGCACCGGAGGAGGTTACCAGTTGCACGCCATATCTCGAACGCCAACTTGCGATCGTGCGCCCGAAAGTGATTGTCACACTGGGGCTTCCGGCTACGCGGTACATGCTGCAATCGAGCGCGACAATGGGATCGATGCGTGGGCGTTTCCACTCATGGCGCGGAATTAAAGTGATGCCGACGTATCATCCTTCCTACGTATTGCGAGTCTACACGGAGCAGACACGAGCGGCGGTATGGAGCGATCTGCAGCAGGTGATGGCGCTGCTCTCGCTGCCGGGTCCGGCGCGCAAGACGGCGGAGAAGTCATGAAAAATATTCTCGCAGATTATCCGTGCGCGACAGGCGCGCCGCGGCAAAAGAATATTCGAGCGGAGCGCGCACAGTACGATGCACACGCGACTTGCCGCGCGAATTTTTTTTTCGGGGAGCGCGCGAAAAACAAATCTCGCGCTTCGCGGGAAAATTCCTTGGCGTCGCGCGGCTCGGTCGCTACAGTGCCGCCTCGTCAGTTCACGTTCGGGCGGTTGATTCACGCCGCCAGTTGACCAGCAGGAAAGTTACCAGTCTCCAACGCCATGACTACGATCCAACCGCTTTCGACGCGCGAGAATATTCGTCGCGCTCCGGAGCCCTCTTTTGACCCGGCAATCTGGCAGCGCATGCTCCAGCACGTTCGCTCGCAGCATCCCAGCCTCAACCGCACCTGGTTCGACGAGATGAGCCCGCGACAGCTGACCAACGGAATCATTCAGGTCACCGTTGCAACCCCGGCGCAGCTCAACTTTTGCCAGAGCCAGTGCCAGCAGCCATTCACCGTCGCGGCGCAAGCGCTGACGGGCCGGCTCATTGCGGTGAGCTTTCACTGCAACAACCTCCCCCGCGGCGGGGTTTTCAATGAAGGGGATGAGCCGGTACCGCTGAATCCCGATTACGTCTTCGAAAATTTTGTGACCGGGCCGTGCAATCGCCTGCCGCACGCAGCCTCGCTGGCCGTCGCGGAGCAGCCGGGAAGCGCGTACAATCCGCTGTTTATCCACGGCGGCGTTGGTCTGGGGAAGACGCACCTCCTGCAGGCGATCTCTCAGAAATTGCTGCTGCACAAGGGAGATGCGCGGATTTTATTCCTCTCGTGCGACTCGTTCATTAATCAGTTCATCCTGGCGATCGAGAACGGCGACATGCACCAGTTCCGCCATCGCTATCGCCACCTCGATCTGCTGGTGATCGACGACATCCACTTCCTGGCCGGGCGCGACCGGACCCAGGAAGAGTTTTTCCACACGTTTAACACGCTTTATCAACAGCATAAGCAGATCATTCTGTCAGCCGACTGTCCGCCGAGTGAAATCCCCGAGTTGGAAGAGCGGCTGGTGAGCCGATTCAACTGGGGACTGGTGGCGCGGATCGAAAAGCCGTGCTACGAGACGCGTGTGGCGATTCTGCAGAAGAAGGCGCGGATGCGCGGGCTGACGCTGCCGGAGGATGTCGTCTGCTACATCGCGGCAAAGGTGGAGAACAATACCCGCGAACTGGAAGGCGCGATCACCAAGCTCCAGGGGCTGGGGATGCTGCAAAATGGGCGGATCGATCTCGAACTGGCCAAAAGCGCTTTGGGGGATGCGGTCACGCCGGAGCAGAAGCGGATCACGATTCAGCAGATCCTCGATGCGGTCACGAAGTATTACAATGTTCGCCTCAGCGACCTGCAGGGCAAGCGCCGCCACAAGAGCATCACCTTTCCACGGCAGGTCTGCATGTACCTCGCCAGACGTTATACCCGTTACTCGCTCGAAGAGATCGGTGGATATTTCGGCGGGCGCGACCACACCACCGTGCTCCACGCGGTGAGAACCGTCGACGCCGACGCCAAAACCGAACGCGAGGTTGCCGATCAGCTCACGCAGCTCGAATCGCAGCTGACTTCTAATTGAGCTTCCAGATGAAGCTCGCCTTTTCTACCAACGCTTACACCCGCTTCCCGCTGGTCGACGCGCTGCGCGGCATCAAGGCGGCGGGGTTTGGAGGCGTCGAAATTCTCGCGGATGTTCCGCACGCGTATCCCCCCCAGATCACGGACCAGCTTACCTCCGACGTTTGCCGAACGCTGCAAGAGCTGTCACTTCAGGTGAGCAACGTCAATTGCAACTGCTCATTCGGCTATTGGAAAGACGCGCCGCCCGAGGCATATTTCGAGCCAAGCCTGATCAGTCCGAATCCGAAGCATCGGGCGGATCGCGCGGCAATGATTCTGCGAGCGCTGCAATTCGCCCGGGACGTCGGCGCCGCCAACATCAGCATCACCAGCGGCCGGATGCTCGGCGGCATGCCGCCCGGGCCGGCGGCTGAGCAGTTTGCCAAATCGATCCGCCCGATTCTCGATCGAGCGGACCAACTCGGCATTGATGTCGGAATCGAGTGCGAACCAGGATTATTTCTCGAGTATGTCGACGAGTTGTGTGATTGGATCGCTCGCCTCGGCCATCCGCGGCTCGGGGCAAATCTCGACGTGGGGCATTCCCAGGTGATTGGCGAGTCCGTTCCCGAGTCCGTCGAAAAATTGCGGAGACGCCTCTGGAACCTGCACGTTGAAGACATTCCCCGCCGCAAGCACTACCACATGATTCCCGGCGAGGGAACCATGGACTGGAGCGGCTTGCGCGGCGCGCTGCAGAGCATCGATTATCGACGGTTCCTGACAGTGGAACTGTATACGCACACCGAAGACCCGCAGGCGGCGGCTGTCAAGAGTTATCGGTTCCTCAGTCGATGCTTCGCCTGATTTCTGCCCCTTCACGCTTGAGGCTTTCCCTGAACCACCAGGTTTGATAACGCGGTGAGCGGTCCATAAAGTTGCCGGTGCGACTTCGATCATTGCCGTACGTTTTTGCACTGCTCCCAATCGTGGCTTGGGGCTGCGCCACGGTTCCGCTGCACGACAGACCTACCCAGCCGCCGCAGAATGACGTTCCGGCTCCCGACCGCAGCACGCAGATCATCCGTGTCGGGGGCGGTTCGATCGACGTTCGCGTCGCCGACGATCACTTCCTGGCGACCGGCCCGCAGCTTCTTCAATGGGTTCAGGCTGGCGCAAATGCAGTGACTAATTATTTGGGCAAGTTCCCCGTAACCCACGTCACGATCGAAATCACGGCCGAGGGTGAAGGCGACGAAATCCACGGGACCGAATACGAAGGCAGTTTGATCCGGATGCGCATCGGCCGCAAGACGACGCGGGCGGAACTGGCCGACGATTGGACGATGACCCACGAGATGCTGCATCTCGGATTCCCCAACATGGGTGAGGAGCACCTGTGGATGAACGAGGGTCTTTCGGTCTATCTCGAGCCGATAGCGCGAGCGCGGATCGGAATCGTTTCGCCGAGCCGATACTGGCGCGAACTGGTCGAGGGGCTCGCGAATGGCCAACCCGAGGCTGGTGACCAAGGCCTGGATCGCACACACACGTGGGGGCGGACCTATTGGGGAGGGACGATTTTCTGGTTTCTCGTGGACGTGGAGATTCGCGATCAGACGCTCGGCCGCAAGTCGATTGACGATGTCGTGAAAACGATCCTGGCGGCCGGCGGGGACGGATCGCAGGCGTGGCCCATGCAGCGCGTGCTGGAGGCGGGGGACCAAGCGAGCGGAACACAGGTGATGCACGATGTCTATGACATGTTGGCCACACAGCCCGCGCGTGTCGATCTCGATCCGTGGTGGAAACGACTCGGCATTCGGTATGCCAACGGCGATGTGACGTTCGACGACACGGCATCGCTGGCATGGATGAGGAAGGCGATCATCGCGCCCGATGGACGCGGCACGCCGTAACCCCCCCCATTAGCCGCCCGGCTTGCCGGGCGCGTCGCGCAAGCGAACAACTCGCCGACTTCACGATGTACCCGACAAAGCCAATCGGCCACTATTTCGGCGCCGGCGCCGTTGTGGCATTAGGCACTCCGGCGACAGCCGGGGCCGGGACGGCATCCAACCCCGTGTTGATCATCACGCCCGGAATCGACTTCTTCAATTCTTCCACGCCGGCCGGCGTCACCTTGGTTTCCCAAAGATAGAGTTCCTTCAGATTCTTCAGCCCGGAGAGCTGGGCAATTCCCGCGTCGCTCACCGCGGTTGAGTAAAGGTTGAGATACCCCAGATTCGTCGATCCTTTCAGATGAGCAAGGCCGGCATCGGTAATCGACGTCTTTTCCAGGTGAAGCTTGCGAAGATTCTTGAGCGGCTCAATGGCGGCCAGTCCGTCGTCCGTGATCTTCGTGCCGGCGAGATTCAGCCAGAAAACCTGCGGAGCCACCGGGCCAAGAGTCGCGAGCTGCGCATCGGTAATTTTGTCTCCCGCGATTTGGAATCCGATATCGAGGAAATTGGTATTTTGCGCGATCGGCAGCGCCATCGCCCCCGCGTTCTGGACGGCGGCAACGGCAGCGGGATCGGCGGCGCTGATCGGCGGGAGTTGCGGCTCTACCAGTGCTGCGGGAGCGGTGGCCGGCCCGGTGGTCGCGACGGCGAGATCCCTCTTCCAGTCGCCGAACTTCGCCCCCCCAGCGATCCACTGCTTAATCAAAACCGTCTTGGTCTTGGCCAGCATGTCCCCTTTGGGCGGCATGCGCTCGTCGGCGTCCTTGTCGGCGATGATGCGGGCATACAGATCGCTCTTGGACGGGTCGCCGGGGACGACGGCTGGGTCATCCTTGCCCCCCTTGAGGATCGCGGCGGCGCTGTCCAGCTGCAGCCCCCCCTTATGTTTTTCGCCGGCATGGCACTTGTAGCAGCTTTCGGCAAAAATCGGCCGAATCTGCTTCGCGAAATCAACGCTCTGGGCGCGCGTCCAAACGGTCAGCGACATCAGGCACGCGACGAAGCTCAAGGTGTTGCGGCGGTACAATCGACTCCCTTGCAAATGCATTTGCCAAATATAGCAATACAATACGGCGACGATAAGCTCCCGCAGTTTTTTCCGCCAGATCGCTACCCGCAAGGCTGCGGCGGGCGCCGAATCCCGCGTGTAGCCGGCGAGCACGCTCGACGTCAGTATTCCGCTCAACAAAGATACAGCCTTCTCCGACTCGCGTTGAGCCTGTTTGACACCCTTCAGCACGGATGTCATTTCTAAATCGCAAAATTTAGCCGCGACACGCTCCGCTCCGCTTCGCGGCTAAACTTTACAAAAAGTCGGTCCCGTAGCCGCCGTAAAGCCCAGTTTTTCCCGTCCGACGCTCAACACCGTGCCTCGGCGACATTGCTCCGCTACAATCTCCGTCGAGGCTCCCATGGAAACTGCCATCCGGCGTTTTGCCCGCAGAGTGCTGCTGATTCACCTCGCCTTGCTGGCGGCGGTGCTGATCATCGTCTTTCTGGCCGCGCGCGAGGTCTATCAGTCGGCGCGCGAGCACGCTCTGCTGCAGGCTCAGCGACGGCAGTCGCTGCTCGCCGAGGAGACGGCGCGCGGCGTCCAAAGCTATTACGACTCGATTCTCAGCGACCTGATCATGATGCGGCCGGTTAATCCGGATGACCCGGACACCCAATACGTCAGTCCGCGTATTCCCACCTCGCAGCCCACCACGCCCGCCGCCCGCGCCGCCGCGGGGATCATCGGGCCGCTGATACTCAACCGTCAGCTCGACGGCCGCGTCTCTCATCTCTTCACGGTTGACAAGAGTACCTTCCACCTCCGATGGGTCGGCATTGGCCGCAACGAAAAATCCCCCTCCGCGGAGGAGATCGTCACACAGATTCAGCCGTGGCTCAAGACTCTCAAGCAGCCGAGCATGAGCGGTTTTCAGATTGTCGATGATCGCGGCTTCCACTTCATCGCGATTCCATCCCTTGCGGTTGGCCGCGATGTTATCATCGTTGCCGCCGTACCCACCAAGCGCATCGACCAGTGGTTCTTCAATGAGCTGAACGATACCTCGGGCGTTGCCGCTACATTCCTGATCAACGATTCGCTGGAAATTCTCACCACCGGCCGAAAGCAACTGGTCGGCAAGAAACTGTCAGCCGTCGGCAGCCCGGACATTCAATCCGCGATTACCTCGCTCGCCGCCGAGGGCTTTCACGGCACGCGCTTACTCCCCACCGGGTTCAGGGTCGCCGACACAGAGGTCGGCCCGTCGCTGGTCGCGACCGAACCGGTCTACGTCGACGGCCATCTTTGGTTCGTGATGCTCACGTCGCCGCTGGCGGACGTGGGCGCGATTGTCAGGCAGTTTCTCGACAGGGCGCTCTTTTGGGCGATCTTCCTGGTCGTTTCGATGACGGCAATCCTCGTCTCCACCGCCGCACAACTGATTCGCAACCGGGCCCGGCTCGAACAGCTGCGCCACGCGCTGCTCGATCGCGAGATCGCCGAGGCTCGCAAAATTCAGCTCGCCTGGTTGCCGCAGGGACGCCCGGCCGATGTCATGCTCGATGTCGCGACTGCCAACGAACCGGCCACACAGATCAGCGGCGACTTCTATAACTGGTTCGATCTCCCCGATGGGCGTACGGCCGTCGCCATTGGCGATGTGACGGGTCACGGCATGTCCGCCGCCTTTCTCATGGCCACCACTCAATTGCTGGTCCGCACCACGCTTCCCAGCCTCTGCGACCCGGGCCAGTGCCTTGAGCAGGTGAATCACCAGCTCTGCGTTCAGGCGTTCAACGGTCAGTTTGTCACGATGGTGCTACTTATCATTGATGTGCAGAGCGGCCGAGTCGTTCTCGCCAGCGCGGGTCATCCGCTCCCGCTGCTTACATCTCAGGCCGGCACGGGCCCGGTCCGCGCCGAACCCGACCTTGTCCTCGGCGTCGAAGCCAATGCGAAGTATCACTCGCAATCCTTCACGGTCCGCCCCGGCGACAGCCTCCTGCTCTACACCGACGGCGTGGTGGACTCGGAAAACCCCGCCGGCGAACGTTTCGGCATCAAACGCCTGATCACCTGCACCTTGAAGGCCACCGGAGGTGCGCAGGGCACGATCGACGCAGTCATCGGCGCGGTCACCTCTTTCCGTGAGAAAAGAGCTCGTGCCGACGATGTGACGCTTCTCGCCGTCAGGCTCACCCCAACCTCATCTTCTTTATCCGCGCCGCCGGCGCAAGAGCGCCCTCAAAAGCGCGAGATTGCATCCGTGCCCGCAAAGTAACGAGAAAGATGATCCGGGCGAAGGACAATTCGCAAACTCGCCATTGCCCGGTGCAGCTACCGTTCAGTTCCCTGCGGAAAGCTCTTCCAGCGCGGTTTGCAACATTGCCTGGGGATTCGGCGGGAGCTGATGGCCGCCGTCGAACCGGATAACGTGGACGGGGCGACCTGCGGACCTCCAAAGCGACTCCAGGGCAGCGACATTTTTGTCGATCCCGGGCGCGTCGTGGCTCGCGACTGAGAGCACAATCGACCCGGTTTGCGCGGGGATGGCCAATTTTACGGGGAGCAGCCACGCGGAGCCGGGCGAGTTGCAGATTGCTCCGGCGTACAACTCAGGGTGGTCTGCCAGGAGACGCGCCGCATACATCGCGCCCTGCGAGAAGCCCTGCAGATAGACGCGTTTCGGGTCGGTCGGGACACTCAGGCTCTTGATCGCAGCCTCGATGCGAGCGGTTGTCGGCTCGATTGACTCATGACCCCAGGAATATGCGCCAGGTCCCATTGGCTCATTGCCATCGAGCGTTACACCAACGTAGCCAAGCGTGGCGACGAAAGACGCATCTTCGTCGAAATCATGACGGTTTGAGCCCCAGCCGTGGAGGAAGAAGACAACCGGCCAGCCGGCGGCAGGCGCCTGACCCGACGGTACTTTTTCGGTCATGCCCGGTGCGTGTTGGGGAGCTTCGGTTGCGAACGTCTTCTGTATTTTTT
>Ga0302325_10015167_pt1 | contig 16382 bp, 14 predicted proteins | sample Palsa_T0_2_FD_201948 | JGI IMG/M metagenome (GOLD analysis project Ga0302325, IMG submission 201948) | Peat permafrost microbial communities from Stordalen Mire near Abisko, Sweden - Palsa_T0_2 | ecosystem: Environmental > Terrestrial > Soil > Palsa > Peat permafrost | place: Sweden: Abisko... | reverse complement strand
GGTGGGTGCCCGTCTTGATGGCGGCATTCTCGGCCGGCAGGCCGAAGGAGTCGAACCCGAAAGGGGTGAGTACCGCCTTGCCCAGCATGGTCTGGTAGCGAACGGCCAAGTCACCGAAGGTGTAATTCCGCACATGCCCCTGGTGGGCCGCCCCCGACGGATAGGGGTACATGCACAGGGCGTAGAACTTCTCACGCGGATCGTCGTTGTCAATCCGATAGGTGCCCTCGTGCTCCCAGTGCCGTTGCCACTTCGCTTCGATCGCGACCACGTCGTACGCCCGTGCCATCGCACCAGGGTAGGCGAGGGTCCGGGGTGCCCGGCGCAGATCGGGGCGGCGTGGATGCCGTGGTGACGCCGGCCGAAAAGGGGTACCTGCGCCGACTGCTAGCGTGTCCCCCGCCACTGGGGGCGTAGCTCAGCTGGTAGAGCGCCTGACTGGCAGTCAGGAGGTCCGAGGGTTCGAGTCCCTTCGCCTCCACTCTGAAGTCCCAGGTCAGATAGCATAAGACCTGGGACTTCAGGTGGTCCCCGCCGTGTGAATGTAAGCAATGTAAGCAGTTATGTAAGCAACGCCGGCGACCTTCTACGGACGGGGACGGACGCTCATGGCTGGACGAAGGATGAACGGTGAGGGCTCGATCTATCAGCGCAAGACTGACGATCGGTGGTTCGGATCCATCGTCATAAGTGACGAGTTCGGTAAGCCGAAGCGCAAGACCGTCAGCGCGAAAACCAAGGAAAACGTTCGACAGAAACTCAAGGCCCTCATCGCGGAGAAAGAGCGGCAAGAAGCCGAAGGGCTTCCTCCGATTGACAAGACCGTCACGGTGGCCGAACTCCTCGACCGCTGGCACAAGGTGATCGTCGCTACGAGACGCGAAACGACTGCCATCAATTACAAATACGTCATTGATGGTCATCTCGTCGGGTGCGTTCTTCCTGGCGGCAAGACGCTCGGGTCAAAGAAGCTGGCATTGCTCACTTTCGCAGACGTTGATGCCTTGCTCGAATCGAAACTCAAGGCCGGCCTGGCGCCTTCAACCAGGCGGCTGATCCGCTCGGTTCTGGTGCAAGCAACTAATCAAGCGATCAAGTGGCGCGTAGTGACTCGCAATGAAGCCGCGATGTCTACACCGGTTGCCATCCCTCGAGCCGCTGGCCGATCGATGACGGCGGCTCAAGCTCGACGCTTCATGAAGGCTTTGAAGGATTTGCCACAGGGGCACCTCTTCATGTTGATGCTCGTCACGGGAGTGCGAAGAGGTGAGGCGCTCGGCCTCCGGTGGGAGGACGTCGATCTTAAGAAGGGAGTGATTTCGATTCGACAGCAGCTGCAACGGATCGACGGTGAATTGAAGGCGACCGATGTGAAAACCGAGAAGTCACGACGATCCATCAACCTTTCAAAGGCGATGGTGCAAGAATTGAAAGCACATAAGGCGGCGCAGGCGGAAGAGCGACTCGCTTCTGAGGTGTGGCAGGAGACCGGCTACGTGTTCACATCTAACGTTGGAACACCGCTCGATCCCCGAAATGTTGCCAAGAGGTTCTCGTCGGCGTGCACTAAGGCAAAGATCGGAAAGTGGCACCCGCACGAGCTGCGTCACACTGCAGCTTCGCTCATGCTGGCAAACGGCGTTCCACTGCAGGTTGTGTCGGACATACTTGGTCACGCATCCATTCGCATTACCAGCGATGTCTACGGACATGTCCTCGCACCTCAGCGGCAGGAGGCCGCAGAAACGATGGCGACCTTCTTTGCTGCTTAGGAACTCACCTTCTCCGCTAACGCTTGCCACATGCCGCAAAAGGCCGTACAAATCCCTTGCGCTGTACGCGTATTCGACTCTCTAATGGAGTCCTCCGCAGACCCCTGACCTGCACTAATAGTTTCACGAGCGGTTCCAAGAGCGGTTCCACCAGCGGGGGTTCTGCACGGCTTCGCGTTCCATCCAAGCGAAGTGCTCCTTGGCCGTAGGCCGGATGGCGATGACCGCGAGGATCCCGGCGAGGACGAAGGGGGTGTGTCGGCGGGGCGTGTCGCGGACTGCGGCGAGAACTCCGGCCCCGGCCCAGGCATAGAGCACGGCGTTGTACAGAGGCATAATTGACGCGGGAAGGCCCTCGGCCTCGGTGAGGACCGGCACAGCCTTGCGGACCTGCCAGGGGAACAGGGTGAAATGCAGCAGGGGCGTCATGATGGCGACGCCAGCGCCGAAGGCAAGCAGCCGCTCGGGTGGCTTCTCGCGGGTGGCGGCATAGAGCCAGCCCACGTCCATGGCGGACGAAGCGGCGAGCGCGCCGGCGAATCCAGACTGCGCCTGGCCGATGATGCCGGTCCCGAGAGCCAGTTCGAGGACCTGGTGGGCGGTGGTCATCGAGCCGGCAAGCAGGTGTCCCGGCCGCGTCATGCGGGCCACGTTATGCCGTTACAAGCAAGATTGGGTCACCGTGGCCATGAGAACCCTCCCGTGCAACCTCTGGCGAAGGCAAACGGTTCGAGTTGTGGAGCATTTTGTGGGGCAAGAATCCGCCCACATCTTGAGGGAGTGGTCAGTCACGCTGGAACGAGCTATGGATCATCCGGGGCTGAACCTCCCGCAATAACTCGATCTCTGAAAGCCTGAACTCAAGCATCCCTCACCGGTACGGGGTCAGAGATCCGGCCTCCGGGTGCTCATCTCCTATCGCACCATCACCGTTCCGAGGCGCCCGTTAATCGCAATCGAGGACGTAGAGGGGACCGGCACCTCGTTTCGCAGCCAGGTCGTCGGGATTTAGCAGCTTGCAAACCTCGCCCAGCGGTTCGATACGCGTGATTCCCGAGTCGACCAGCGCAACGCTTAAGGCGTCGAACAATTCATCACGCATGCGGGCAGCGAGAGCGTTGAGGCGGTCGACGATGAACACATACCCGTCCTCGTCCATCACCACGATGTCGCCCGTGTGGAACCAGCCACCGCTAAACGCCTGCTCCGTGGCATACGATACGCACCTCTGGTGCCCACTTCGGGGTCGGATCGGACCGAAGCCCTGAAACAGTGAACTAGTCGTTCATCCATTTCTGCAGGTTGAAAGGGGCACGATGAAACGAGGATCGGCCATCTTGGCCGCCATTGGAGTTCTTGCCGGAGCGGCCGTCAGTCGACGTCATCGACAGATTTCGGGCGTTGCGCCCGAACTTCGAAAGCCCATGCTCTACTTTCCCATCCCTACGCTACGCAATCGGTGCTCGCTTCTTCTCTTTCGACTAATGCTCACCAGGATGACCATTGGTTCGATCGCACCCGGTGTGCAGGTGTACACCGAACACATTTCCGCGGCCGAGGCGACCGCAACAGTGCGAGTGCTCATCTACGAGCCTGGCCAGCGGACCCGCCTCCCATCTGGCGCTCTCTTATGGATCCATGGTGGCGGGCTGGTGACGGGGAGGCCCGAACAGGGGAATGACATCTGCAGCCGCATTGCCGCTGATCTCGGCATCATCGTTGTAAGCGTCGACTACCGACTCGCGCCGGAGCATCCGTTCCCCGCAGGGCTTGAAGACTGCTATGCCGCACTGGAGTGGATACACCACGGGTCACATGCGCTCGACATCGACGCCTCGCGGGTAGCCGTTGGCGGCGACAGTGCCGGCGGCGGCCTTGCGGCATGTCTGGCACAAATGGCCGCTGACCGCGGCGGACCCCCGGTGCGTTTCCAACTGCTTCAGTACCCGATGCTGGACGACCGTACGGCGCTCCGCCGTGATCACGACGCAATTCTTTGGAGCAATCGGTCGAACCGATTTGGATGGGAGGCCTACCTCGGCCATCGGCTCGGTCAGGAAGACCCGCCGAGCCACGCTGTCGCCGCCCGTCGCTCCGATTTCGCTGGCCTTCCTCCAGCCTGGATCGGGGTTGGAAGCATCGACCTGTTCTACGACGAGTGCCGTAAGTTCGCCCATCAGATGCGGTCTGCCGGAGTAGATTGCGAACTATACGACGTGCAAGGCATGTATCACGGGGCTGACCGCCTCGCACCAGGCGCAACGTCCATGGCCACATTCATGGCAGAAATGATCACATCACTCCGCTCCGCTTTGGCCTGACCTGTCCCAAGCCCGAAGCCCGAAGCCCGAAGCCCGCAGCCCGCAGCCCGCAGCCCGCAGCCCGCAGCCCGCAAACAGATCCAAGCCGATCAACGTACGGTCTGTCTCCGGCTTCGGTTGACTTCGGTGATAACGGCGTCAGCGGACCCCTTAGACGGAATTCGGGTCGTCTCCAGCAGTCCAAATACTTGGCACCGCTGGGAGCGCGGTACCCCTTGCGCAGCGTGCAATGTGTCATTGCGTTCTGGCTCAGTGGGAAGATTTCCGTACTCGGGTGGTATAGCTCCACAAGGATTACTGCACGATCTCGACCGTGTGAACCTGACAACGTCGGAACTCCTGTTTGTGTTGTTCGCTAGCGTGCTCCGGCCGAAGCTGGGGCGGTGAGGGTCCACAAGTCAAAGCCAAAGCCAAAGTTTTCACCGTCCTCGAGGCTTCCCCTGTTTCTTGTTGCCTTTGAACTGTGTCTGCAGACACCCGCCCTCGGCGACGGACCGGCCGATAGGCGGTTTCTGGTTCGAGAAGGCGGCGCTCAGTCGCGTCGTGCAGGCCAGGGTAATAAATTCCACTGGTCAGTTGCTCAGTTGGTCAGTTGGTCAGTTCGCCGCCGCTCGCCTTTTATAACATCGTGGGACTCGGTGCCAAGTCGCATTGGTCAGTTGGTCAGCGGATTGGCCAGTCCAAGGCCCCGTTTCGGCAAAACGATTAGGCGGGTAGGGGGTAGGCGGTGCGAATGATGGCGGTGCGCAAAGGAGATCGCCTTAGGGAGTCGCAAGGCGGGGACTTGCTTCGACCCAATTGGAACATTCGGCGCCATCGACTCGTCGTCTTCAGCGCTCTGTCCGCCCTTTGCCTGATCACTTCGGCCTGCGGCTCGCGGCTGACCGGCAGGGATGCGTTACTCGCCCAGGGTGCCGGATTCGGCAATTCGGCCAGTTCGAGCCAGAACCCAAGCAACATCGCTGCGGGCTCGGGGGCCAGTGCTACAACCACGACAACCCTCAACACGACTACTTCCTCCGGCGGCATCGCCAGTGGTGCGCCGGGTGCCTCAGGAAGCACTGACACCACCGCGACCACCTCTCCGTCGACCTCGGGTGGGTCCAGTTCTGCCGCGGCAACGTCGGCCGCCGCCTGCGGGGCCAACGGGAACCAGACGCCGGCCGCCGGCAACGGTGGGGCCACGGCCACCGGGGTCACCGCCACCGCCATCAACGTGGGCAACATCGCAAGCATCAGCGGCGTTGCGCCGGGACTGACCCAGAGCGCGCAGCAAGCCACGGAGGCCTGGGCGGCCTACGTGAACAGCCAGGGCGGTATCTGCGGTCGCATGATCAAGGTCCAGCCCTTCGACGATGGCAACGACTCGGGCACCAACTATGCCGACGCCTCCCAGGCGTGCACCAGCGACTTCGCCATGGTGGGCAACGCCTCGGGCTTCGATGACGGGAGCGCCCAAGCCGTGACTGCCTGCAGCATCCCCGACATGGCGGCCGAGGTCTCCACCGCGGCGGCGGGCGCCACAGCGGATATCTTCGGGGCCACCTCCGGCTCCGATCACTACTGGCTCCTCGGGCCGGCCAACTACCTCAAGGCCACTTACCCCAGCGCCATTACCCACGCCGCCATGATCTACCTCAACGTCCCGGCCACCCAGACTGCGGCGCTCCACGAGGTGGCGGCCTACCAGAGCGTCGGCTTCAAGTACGTGTACAACACCTCGACCACGCCGACCAACGCCAATTACGCCGCCAACGTGCAGGCCATGCAAAGCGCCGGCGTGCAGTACGTGACCGAGTACTCCGATGCCTCCTCGGCCGAACGGCTCTTGCAGTCCATGCAGCAGGCCAACTACACGCCGCAGGTGGTCGACTGGTTCTCTGAGGAGTACTCACCGCAGTTCGCCCAGCAGACCGAGCCCGAGTCCAACGGGGACCTGGTGCTGATGTCGGCCACCGCCGCCTACCAGGAAGCGAGCGCCAACCCAGGCATGCAGCTCATGGAGAGCTGGCTCAACCGGGTGGCTCCGGGCTACCACCAGGACATCTTCGCCATCTTGGCCTGGTCGGCTGGCCTGGCCTTCGAACAGGCGGCCAAGGCGGTCGGCCCCGACCTGACCCGGCCGGCGCTCATCGCGCAGATCAAGCAGATTACCAACTGGACCGGTGACGGCATCACCCCGCCGGTGAACATCGGGCAGAAGATCCCGTCCAAGTGCTTTTTCTACATGAAGATCGAGAACGGGGCCTTCCAGCGCGTCTATCCGACCACGCCGAACACGTACGACTGCAACAGCGGCCTGTTCCAGTACTAAGAAGGGCCTTCTAGTTCCGGACATCCCTGACCGACGTTCGAAGCTGTCTGCGTTTCAAAGGTGATAAGGCTGGTCGCCGACCATCTCCGACGATCCTGTGCCGTCGGGCTCCATCACGCCGATGATCGACCAGACTTGAGTTCTACAGTCGGGCAAACCAATCAGGTTGCGCGCATTGCCACCCAGAACCGCGGCCTTCTGAGCATCGTCGAAGTCGTCGAGATCTCCTTCAGATAGTCGGCTGGCTGGTCGAGACCCTCAACATGGGGCCAATCCGAGCCAAAGAGGATCCGATCGGCGCCTATGAGATCTCTCAGATCGTTGAAGTTATCCTCGAAGAACGGAGACACCCAGACCTGGCGCCGAAAAGTCTCGATCGGTGGTTCCATGAACCCCTCCTGTCGCTTGCCGTACACACTGCCTATCTCCTGAAGGAAATGTCCGACCCAATGGCAGCCGGTCTCAATGGTCGCAATGCGCAAGTCGGGAAAGCGTGCGAAGAGACCATGGCACATGGGTGCCGCCATCGTGTCAAATATCGGGCGACCATGAATAACAGCCATATTGAATATCGATGCGAACATCGCAACCCTTTGTTGGGTTCCTCCCATTGTGCGATGTAACGGTCAAGCACCTTGTCCGTTCCATCAAAGCCGACCGGCACTCCCGCTTCTTGGATTCGAGCCCAAACCGGATCGAGGTCCGCAGATGCGGGAGAACGGGTTGCCCCGTTGCGATTCGGTACTGGTCCCGGGACCAGGAAGATGCTCCGCTCGCAGTACGGACGAGGCGCTCTGAGCGATGGCGTAGGCAACGATGTACGTCGGAACCACTGGGCCAGGGAAGAGCGCGCGACCCACTTCCTCGGCCACGATGCTCGCGTCGACTACCGGGCGGCCAGACACACTCCCGCCACCATCTTGCTCGTCAGCGAACGCAGCGAACCAACCGAGCTCAGCGGCCTATCTCCACGCCGACCTATCGAAGCCAGACTCGCTCCCCCAAAGCTCCCGAACGTGCGCCATGGGAGACATATGTTGGAACATCTTCTGTTCATCTGTTAGGTCCAGATCCACCGGTTCGCTCCTCACGAAGGTCGCTGTGCACTCGGTACTATCGTTGCCGATTGCCCAGTTGGACGCTCTCCCTGCACGAGGTGCTGGTCGGCAAGCAGGGTACGGCAGTGATGGCGGTGTGCTTGGAGGGCGCTGGGTCCGGCTAGCTGTGGCGGAGTCGCTATAGCCAGTCCAGCATGGTTGGTATCGAGGGCACCGCATTCATCATACGATTGGGCGTTCGTCGGCCATCTGTCGCAGTTTGTTCTTGAGGAGCTTGTCCAAGGTCCCCAGTGGAAACCCATCTACGGCGTAAACCGCTCGTGGCACCTTGAAGTCGGCCAATCGCATCCGGCATGTCTCGATGACCTGCGATGCCAGGGCCACTTCGTCGACGTCCGGGGCCAGGACCACGAACGCCACCACCACTTGGTCCAAGAAATCGTCGTGCTTGCCCACGACCGCGACCTGGGCGACGCCGGGCACCGTCGTAATCACCTCCTCGACCTCGCGGGCCGAGACATTCTCGCCACCCACCTTGAGCAAGTCCTTGTCCCGCTCGCGGTAGAAGACGTTGCCGCCAGTACCCAGGACGACCATATCGCCGGTCTTGAACCAGTCGTCTACAAACGCCTTCGCGTTGGCCTCGTCGTTGTCGTAGTACTCCAGGAAGAGCTGAATCCCCCGAGTTCCCCGCAACCAGAGTTCGCCGGTCTCGCCTTCGGCGCACAGGGTTCCCGTCTCCTGGTCGACCACGGCGAACTCGTAGCCCGGTGTAATGCGGCCCATGGATCGCTCAGGAAGGTGTTCGAACGGCTTGCCGCTCGTGGCGTGGATGACCGTCTCGGTCATGCCATAGGCGGCGTAGACGTCAATGCCGAGCATCGTGTCGAGCGCCGGCATGATCAGTCCGAATACCCCGATGCGTAACGTGGTGGATGTCGGGCGATCGGGACCCGCGATGGTGCCGAAGCAGAACGGCATGAGAGAGATGTGGGTGATCTCGTTCGCCGTCACCACTTCCCAGAACCGACTTGACGACCACTTGGGCATCAGCACCGCGGTGGCGCCGACGCCGAGTACCGAGAAGAAGGACCAGCTCTGGGCGTTGACGTGGAAAAGAGGAAGGTAGATCAGATACCGGTCGTCCGTGCCGAGGTCGATGTTGCGAGGACCGATGCGGCTGGCCCACACGGCGTTGGCATGGGTGTGGACAACGGCCTTGGGCCGACTCGTCGTACCCGACGTGAACATGATGCCGAACGGCAGCATCGGCTCGATCGGGCGACCAGTCCACGAGCCAGCGTGCCCGGACAGGGCGGTGAACGGAATCCGACTTGGCCGGACATAGCCCGGCATCTTGTCATCGACAGAGCTGTCGTCGCCGTCGGGGATCACCGCAATCCACTTGAGATACGGCGCCGCCTCGGCCACTGCGTCGGCATGGCGGGCGTCGGTGATAGCAGCGACGCACCCGGTATGCCCGGCGAAGTACGTGATCTCGGTCACGACCGACCGTGTATTCGTAGTGACCGCGACTGCACCCAGCATGGCGCAGGCCAACCAGGCCAGGAGCATCTCGGGTGAGTTCTCGGCGTGGATAAGCACCCGGTCGCCGAGCCCCAGACCCAGATCGCGCAGCCCCACGGCCATCCCCCGTGTGCCTTCTAGGAGCTCCGCATAGGTCCACTTCCAAACAACGCCCTCAGGCGGGTCCCAGACGAGAGCCGGATGGTCGGGCTTATTGGTCGCCCAGGTCTCCAGCAGCCAGGGGATGTCTTGGCCGCTCATCTGCAGCTGAGATATTGCCGTGCGGTCCGTCGACGGCGAACCTGCGCTCATCGCAATCCCATGTGACTAAGGAATCATGACGTTCTGTCGGGACTCCCCGATGTCCTCGCGCAACCGACCCGGGGCACCGGGTGTCCGGTCGGCGGCCAGGTCGGCTTGAATCTGGAGATGCGCTGCCTGGCACCCGATTTCGTTGCGGCCCAGTACGACGTCGGTGCGGCCGATGGCGAGGCCCTTGCCTGATCGCTCCAGCACGGAGCCGTCCTCATCGCGGACGATGCCTTGGATCAGGGGCGCATAGGCCTCGAAGAAGGCGGCGACCTCTTGGTCAGAGAGCGGGAGTCGGGACAGGACGGTGTGACGGATGGTGCTGCTCGACGGGCTCGGTCCGGGATAAAACTGCAACAGCTCGCCGCCTAGCATTGACGTGGCGATCACCGAACAGGGATAGATGTAGTAGATGCAGGAGAGGTGCTCGCCTTCGGGCGGTTCCGGGTCTGTTCCGATGGTGACGAGTGGTACGCCTAGCCGATGGTGGCGGCCGAACTGATCGAATGTCGTGATATTGGAGATCGTTCCTTGGCCGACCATTGAACTGCCATGGACGTACGGGAAGTGATAAGTCTCCTGGAACGCTTCGAGGGCGCACTTCCAGTTCGATCCCAGCTCAAGTTCCATTGTTGCAGCCACGTAGTAGTGGTGCTCCCACGCCGCCAGTTCGGCATCGAGCGGTCCGAGATGACTATCGAGGTCCAGGATGCTGTCGGGATCTCGCATGGCCCACACGAACCCGTGACGTTCTTCGCTCGGGAGCTCGATTAGCCCGTGGGATGCCATGTCCAGATCATCAAAGCCTTCTCGACCGGGCATCCCGATCAGGGCACCATCGGAGCCGTATACCCAGTTGTGGTACGGGCAGGTAAAGCGGCGTGTGCAGCCTTCACCTTCCACCAGCTTCGCACCACGGTGCCTGCAGACGTTGAGCAACACCCGCACACGACCGTCGGCACCTCGGACGACGACCACCGGCCTGTCGAGCAGGTCCAACGCCACAAAGTCACCGGGCCCGACTATGGCCGAACTCGCCAGCACCAAGAGCGGCGCGGAGAACGTCGTGCGCAGTTCGGCCTCGGCGATAGCCGGGTCGGTGTAGTGCGCGTTGGGGATCCGCATCGTCGAGGGCATGAGATCGCCCACGCCCGCACAAGCCGCCGCGTGTACCCTCGCCGTGAGTTCACGCACCGGGGCCGGAACGTTGATGTTGTCCGGGTCGGCGCGGGTGTGGGCCGTGTTGGCTTCGATGTCGGCCATGTCGGCGAAGCGCACCTTTGTTGGATTTTCTTCCATCTTCAGACCTTTCGTCGGATGAGCACGCTCATCCGAATGGTTGGAGACTGTTGGACACGATCCACGTAGAGAAGTATTGGTTCTGCGCGCCGTAGGCCATAGCTAAGGCAACCTTGGCGCCGTCGACCTGGTGCTCCCCCGCCGTGCCTCGAACCTGGTTGGCCGCCTCAGCGAAGCGCAGGAGGCCGGAGGCACCGATCGGGTTCGTCGACAGCACGCCGCCCGAACAGTTGACCGGGAACGAACCCCCGATCTCGGTAGAACCGTCGTCGACCATCTTCCAGCCCTCCCCCTCGGGCGCGAGGTGATGGGCCTCCAACCAGATCGGCTCGAGCCAAGAAAATGGCACGTACAACTCGGCCATGTCGATTTGTGCCCGAGGGTCCGTGATGCCTGCTTGCCGGTAGACGTCTTCGGCACACTGCAGGCAGGCCTGTGGCCGCACGGGGTCCCTCCCCGGGAACCCAAGGGGTTCGCTTCGAGACGATGTCCCCAGGATCCACGCTGGTGTGCGCGAGGCCGCCATGGCGCCCGCTTCATCGGTGATAACCACCGCGCACGCTCCGTCGGACGACGGACACGACTCGAGGAACCGAATGGGGTCCCACATCATCGGCGAGTTCTTCACCTTCTCGATCGAGATGTCCTCGATCTTGAGGTGGGCATAGGGGTTCTTCAGCGCGTTGAGGCGATCCTTAACTGCTACTTTCCATCCGATGTGCTCGGGCGCTCCACTACGGTGGATGTAGGCCCGGAGGAAGGGAGCAAAGGCACCTCCGGCACCGATTGATGCGCCCCGGCCGCTGCCCAGTGCGAACTGAGCGTTGCCCTCGGATTGCTTCTCAAATGCCACAGCGAGGACGGTGCGGTGCTTACCAGCCTGCACGTGAGAGGCCGCGACCACCGCGGTCGTTCCACCGACCGATCCGGCCGTGTGCACACGGAACATCGGCTTGCCGACCGCACCCAGCGCGTCGGAGAGGTACAGCTCAGGCTTCATCACGCCCTCGAAGATGTCGGGCGCCTTTCCGAGCACGACAGCATCAATGTCGGCCATTGTCATCTGAGCGTCGTCAAGGGCTCGGAACATGGCCTCGCGCACGAGGCCGCCGAGGGACACGTCGAGACGACGTTTCGAATGCTGGGTCTGGCCCACGCCAACTACCGCGCACGCGATCATGACGGTCCCTCCAGAATGCAGATCAGGTTCTGCTGTAGGCACGGTCCGCTCGTCGCATGGGCCAACGCCCGGGCCCCGCCGTCGAGAATGTGATCGGCGGCATAGCCGATGCGGCACAAGCCGGTCGCCATGATGGGGTTGGCCTTCAGAGCGCCACCCGACTGGTTGATTTTCACGTCGTCGTCCAACTCAAGTACGTGGTGCAACAGCAACTCCTCGTGGGTGAAGGCCGCCTGCAGCTCGGCTACCTCGACCCGGCCGTTGCCAAGCCCGGCCTCAGCTGCCGCGATCCGGGTCGACGGCGAGTCGTCGAGCCGCCTGAACGCAGGGTTGTGGCATTCGGTCCGGTGGTCGAACCCGGTGATGTATGCCGGCCGGTCCACCAGCTCATCTGCCCGGTCGCCTATCGCCAACACCATGGCAGCTGCACCGTCGGTGACGGGCGGCAGGTCATGGCGCCGCAGCGGTTCACGGACGTACTCTCCGGCCAGCAACTCCTCGACGGTCCCCTTGCCTCGAGCGCGGATTGCCACCTCGGCCATGGACCGCTCGTCGGCGAGTCCAGCGGCGATGACGGCTCGGGCCTGCAGGGCGGCGAAGGTGACCGGGTCGGCACCAAGCGGCGCCAAGACGTAGGGGTCCATCTCCATCGGGTAAATGAGCGCCGGGTCACCAGTCGACGATCGGCCCGATCCGGTGACCACTGCGATCTCGATGTCTCCCTCGTGCAAGCGAAGCCATGCCTCGTAGAGCGCCCAGGCGCCATCCATCTCCACGTGCGAGTCACGCTTTGGGGGCCACGCACCAATGGCGTCAAGGTTGGTGACGAATGAGAACGCCTGGCCTGTGATGTAGTCGCATGACCCCAAGCAAGTGAAGTCGACATCGGCGCGGGTGAGCCCGAGCGGAGCCAGGGCGTCGGTGATGACTCGCAACAACATCTGCGCTTCGGTGAGGTCGGTCTGGCGAACCATGGGCGTCTGTGCCCACCCGACTACTGCGATGTCCTTGCTGGTCTTGGGAGCGCGGCGCGGTGTCATCAATAGACCCTGTTGACGAGGTCGGGATCGTTCACGTCGGTCTCTCCGTTCGGGATCCAACCGATGAGGTTTCCGAGTGGCTGATCTGTGCCGCTGAGCCGGTCGCCTTCTTCGGCTGCGGAAGCCCATACTGCCGCGACGCGCATGCCAATCCTGAGGTCCTCGACCGGCAATTCGATGACTGGCTGGTAGCTGAGCACAACGTCAAACCCATCGATCAGCACGAAGGCACGGGCAAAAGGCTCGGTCTCGGTCTGACCGGGATATTGCACTGGTGTCACCACCACGAAGTTGGTGATCGTGCCCGTATGCGGGAGTTCAATCTCCGCGTCGGGCCCGAATTCGATCGAGTCGATCGGACACATCCCCGTGCCACCCACGTAGACCCGGCCACAGGTCGGACAGCGCAGGCCGATGAGCCGGTTCTGAAGGGACGCCTCACGGGCGCGATCGGCCATGACGGGGATCGGGCTTCGGTACGTGATCAAAGCCAGATAATCCATCAGTTCAACCGGTTGGTCAGCCGGTCCTTCATCGGGACCATCGACTTCGGGCCTCTCGCCCGGTACGAAACAGCAGATGTCTGTGATGTGACCGATACGCCGACCCCGCCACCTCGGTGCCACCCGCATACCGTCGACCATGGACGCGCGCTCCCCCACGTCAACGGCGTGCAGAAGTGGCGTCGAAGCTCCGTCGAGGCGTATGAAAGCGAATGCGAACGGTTGGTTGAGCGGGTGCTGCTCGCTCGGCGCCGGCACCCAGGTCCACGACTCGACCGTGCCCGCCGGCCCGACTTCGACCAGCTCGGGTGCCAACTCCGCACCAGTGGCCGGATCCCACTCCATCGGTGGGACCAGTATCGCCTGTCCGTTCCGGACGCCCAGAATCCGTTTTTCGGTCAATGCAGTCATGAATGCACCCAGCACGGGTCCGAGCGACCGTTTGTACGGGAAGGTAATGGTGCTCTCCACAAACCTCGTCACGGCACAAGCCGATCGATTTGGAACCACCCCATAGGGCATTGACCGTACACTTCTAGCCATTATGTATGGTCAAGGGTCCGGCCGCAAGCGGGGGGTAGGATCAACGGCCCGCCCGGCTATCTCGGTGCGGCGTTTCTAGGGAGGAGCAGGCATCTCTTGCGCACGCATGGATGGGGTGGCGCTCCGCCGTCGAGCGACGAAGAGGCGATTGCCCGCATCGTCGGGGCGATGCGTCAGTGCATCGACGCCAAGGGGGCTCGGGCCAGCATCATGGATGTGGCTCACTCCTTGGGTGTGACTCGCCAGACCGTCTACCGGTACTTCTCCAGCACTGCCGCCCTACTCACGGCCACTGCCATCGATGCCACCGACGACTTGGCAGAACGACTCGCCTCGCTCGTAAAAGACGTCAGCGATCCCGGAGATGCCGTCGTCGAGATGGTGGTCTACGTCCTAGAGTCTCTTCGGTCCGAACCTTACGTTGGGCTGCTCTTAACGTCGGATCGGGCCGGATCCTTCGCCCAGGGAGTGACATCTGCCGTGGCGAGAGCTACAGGGTATTCGCTCCTGGAACAGCTGAACGTGGACTGGGAAGCGTCCGGCGTCACCCAGGAACTGCTCGATGAATTCGTCGAACACATCTTGCGAACCATCCAGTCCCTGGTTCTCGACCCAGGTGAGCCACCGCGCAAGGGAGACGACCTTCGCCACTATCTTCGTCGCTGGGTCTGGGACCCGATTTACTTCGCGGCCGATCTTCACGAATTTCGGCGACTCACGGTCAGGGAGACAACTAGCTAGCGACGTCCGCCTCGTAGCGACGACATGCCACCGCTTCCCTGGGGAGCCCGCCTAGGCCCGCGAGTGGAAGCGGATCGCCTTGATGAACTACTTGCCGAATCGATCATCTGAGTTGGTACCGCCTGCTGACGCATCGATCTCAGGGGACCACTGTCCAATTGAGCTCGATGGATTACTGCCATAAAGTTCTAGGGGCAGGGGCTTCGCGTCATGACCGATATGCCCGTACCAAAGACCCGACGAAATCAGGATTCTGATTAGAAAGGACTTATGTCGGATTACGAGTTCGTGAGGTATGAGCCTCAAGACGACGGCACCATTGTCCGAATCATCCTGAACCGCCCCGAAGCCAGGAATGCACAGAACAGGGGGATGCTGGTCGAGCTCGACGAGGCCTTCTTGGCGGCCGAGGCGGATGATCGTGTGCGTGTCGTAATTCTGAGCGGCGAGGGAAAGATGTTCTCGTCGGGGCACGACATGGGCTCCAAGGTCGCCTTGGGCGAAATGAGTGGTGGGGAGAACGAGCATCCCACAAGGGCCATCAACGGCGGAAGCCGCAACGGCACTGAGAGTCGCATGCTGCAGGAGTGGCACTACTTCTTCGAGAACACCCGACGTTGGCGGAACCTGCGCAAGATCACCATCGCCCAGGTGCACGGTGACGTCTACTCCGCCGGCCTGATGTTGATGTGGGCCTGCGATCTCATCGTCGGCGCTGACAATGTGAACTTCGCCGACGTGGTGGGCACCCGACTGGGCATGTGCGGTATGGAGTACTTCGCCCATCCGTGGGAGTTCGGTGCCCGCAAAACCAAGGAATTGATGTTGACGGGCGACTCCATCGACGTCCACGAGGCCCACGCGCTAGGCATGGTCTCCAAGGTGTTCCCGGCGGCCGACCTGGACCAAATGACACTCGACTTCGCCCGTCGGATTGCCAAAGTCCCGACCATGGCCGCCCTGATGATCAAGGAGTCGGTGAACCAGACTCAGGACAATCAGGGCTTCTTCAACTCTCTCAACTCGTGCTTCACGCTGCATGAGTTGAACCACTCGCATTGGGCCGAGATCAACGACGACCACTACCCCATTGCCAAAGAAGATTCCGGGGTGCCGAACTGGAAAGACGCGCCACCCATCGTCCCGTCACGAAAAGACGAGGTCAGATCGAGGTCGACCTAGAGGCGCTTGTCAAGCTCAACCTCGAGTTCGCCATCTGCGCCGAGTTTGTCAATGACTTCAAGTTGGCGGGAACGGGCGCTCGACATGGGCTCCAATCTCCAAAAAGGGGGTTCCGCGATCGTTCCCTGATTGAGCCTGACCTCTTTAGGACAAATGCGTGGAGCGGGGTGTGGCTTTGGATGTGGCTTTGGATCAGGCTGGTATCGGCGAAGGTTGCGTCAGCCGCCGTTACAACGACATCAGCTTCTCCGATTAGTTCTGAATCTTCATTACAGGCGGGACCCCTAATGCCGATACCAACTGGCTTCAGGAGCCCGTTCGTTATGGGGGCCAAGGCTACCTCGCTCTGGCCCGCCATTCGTCCCGCGCCGGAGCGGACGCTAGGACGGATGTCTCGGTAACATTCATGCCGATCCAGTTGGAAGCCAGATCGTGGGAGCCGGGGAAACATATGCTCACAGGAGTACGGGTCGTGGACTGCACCACCGATATCGCCGGCCCATACTGCACCAAGATCTTGGCCGATGCGGGGGCCGACGTCGTTAAAGTCGAGCCGCGCAGTGGAGATCCACTGCGCTTATGGGGTTCTGGAG
>Ga0302325_10015165_pt1 | contig 16384 bp, 14 predicted proteins | sample Palsa_T0_2_FD_201948 | JGI IMG/M metagenome (GOLD analysis project Ga0302325, IMG submission 201948) | Peat permafrost microbial communities from Stordalen Mire near Abisko, Sweden - Palsa_T0_2 | ecosystem: Environmental > Terrestrial > Soil > Palsa > Peat permafrost | place: Sweden: Abisko... | reverse complement strand
CGCCAGATGAACGGCTCGATATTGCGAAGAAACTCGGCCGCAGCATGCGGGTCGCCGGCCGCGGGGCGCGCCTTGATCATCGCGGCGCGTTCCCAGTTCTGCCCCATTTCCTCGTAATAGGCTTCCGCGGCGTCCGTAGAGATCGCGACTTGGGTTGCGCCGGCATCGGGCCTGAGCCGCAAATCGACGCGAAACACATAGCCATCCTGCGTCGTCTCGCCGAGCAGCTTCACGAGCCCCTTGACGATATCGACCGCTGCACCGCGCGCGTCGCCCTTCTTGCGAAACGGAAAACGCTCCGCGTCGTAGAAGACGACGAGATCGATGTCGCTCGAATAGTTGAGCTCGAAGGCGCCGAACTTGCCCATCGCCAGCACCACGAGTCCGGTCTCGGCTTCGAGCCTGACGGGATCCGCGTCCGGCAACCCCGCGTTTCGCGCAGCTTCCCGCAACAGGAAGCGCAAGGCGCTGCCGAGACTCGCATCGGCCAGGCGGGACAACGCGCCCGTGACCGCCGCGAGATCCCAGGCGCCGGAAATATCCGCGAGGGCGACAGCGAGCGATGCCTGCCGCTTCGCACGCCGTAGAATTGTCATCGCCGTGGCGATATCCGCGCCCTCGTGTGCGGACGCTGCCGCCTTCTCGATCGTCTCGAAGGCACGACCCGGGCCGCGTGCCAGCAACTCACCCAGAAATGCATGCTCGCGCACCGCCATTCGCGCGAGAAACGGGCTATTGCCGAAAACGGCCTCCAGCAACCTGTCCGAACCGGCCGGCACTGCGAAGTTCAGTTCGGCCAGGGCGTCGAAGGTTCGCGCCGCGCGCGCCCTGTCGAAAGGCGCGGGCAAAGCGGCTGGGGCTTGTGTAAACGCGTCGCTCGTCATGCGATGAGTGTAGATGAAAAAGCCCGCCTGATGTGGCGGGCTCCTTCATGCGCGGGCAGGCGTTTCAGCAGCCTGCAGCTTCCTTCAGCTGGGAAGCCGGCTTGAACCGCAGGCTCTTCGAAGCCTTGATCTTGATCGCTTCACCCGTTCTCGGGTTGCGTCCCATCCGGGCGCCCCGCTTGGATACCACGAAGGTGCCGAACGTCCCGATTTGAAAGCGCCCCCCGGTCTTTGCGCCCTTAAGCCCAATCTCGATCGTTTCGAACACCAGCTCGACCGCGCGCTTGGCGTCGGCCTTGCTCACACTTCCCTTCTTCGCCACGGCTTCGATAAAGTCCGCCTTGCTCATTTTTGCCATCCCTTTTATGCGGCGTTGACAACGTGAGATATAGCGAAAGACGAAACGCGCACCTAATGGAATCCCTTGCGGGAATTGGCTTTCCGTGCGCCGCCCCACAGAAAACCCTTAAATTACGTGGATTTCTTAGTCCTTTGCTTTGCTGTGTACGAAAGACGAATGGCGTCCTTCCATTCCGGGAAGCGCCAAAACGGCTACGCTTTGCGCGAATCACCCGGCCTTGAAAGGGCGCGGATGGACGGGCGGCGGCAACGCGCGAATTGCGCTGCCGGTGAAAAGCAGCGTCGCTTTCAGCCCCGGCCGATTGTCGGCGAGTTCAAACTGCGCGTCGTGCAGGCGCGCGACTGCGGCCACGAGGCTGAGGCCAAGGCCCGTGCCGGGTGAATTCCGGCTTGCCTCCAGTCGCACGAAACGCTCAAGCACGCGCGCGCGATCTTCCGCCGGAATGCCCGGTCCGGAATCCGAGACAGAGAGCGCCACCCCGGCCGGCCTGTCTTCCACCGCGACTTTCACCTTGCCGCCGGAGGGCGTGTATTTGATGGCGTTGTCGATTAGATTGGCGAGTGCCTGCGAAATAAGGCTGCCATTGCCCCTGATTGTCGCGGCACCGCCGGGGGCGATGGCGAGCGCAACACCCTTGTCGTCGGCGAGCGGGGCGTAAAGCTCGGCCACGCCTTCGACCACGCCCGGCAGATCGACAGGCGCCATCGCCTCCCGCGCAACGCCGGCTTCCGCTTCCGCGATCAACAACAAGGCATTGAACGTGGCGATGAGACGATCGCTCTCTTCAATTGCCGCTTCGAGTTCGCCTGTTGCCCCGCGTCCCATGTCGATGGTGTGCAGCGCGCCTTCGAGACGATTGCGCAGGCGATTGAGCGGCGTGCGCAGGTCATGGGCGATCGAATCGGTAACGTCGCGCATGCCGCGCATCAGCCGTTCCGTACGGTCGAGCATCCGGTTGAGATTGGCGGCGAGCACGTCGAACTCGTCGCCCGACTTCCCCATCGGAAGCCGCCGCGAAAGATCGCCCGCCATGATCTCGCGGCTGGTGCGGTTGATCGAATCGAGCCGCTTGACAAAGCTGCGGCTGATGAGGGCGCCGCCTAGGACACCCAACAGAACGACGAGACCAACGCTCCAGGGCAGCGTTGTCGTGAAGTATCTTTCCGTTTCGTGGCGCTCGTAGACATCGCGCGCGACCAGCAACTGGAATCCGCCGGTCAGCGCGAAGATGCGACCCCGTGCGCGGCGGCGTTCGGAGCCGCTGCCCACGCGCCGCTCGTAATCGAACTCCACGAGGTCGCCGCCGGCTGCCGATGTTTCGGGCCATGCGTCCAGATTGCCCGCGATGGGGCGCTGCTGTGTGTCGACGAGGAGGTAGAGTTCCGGTCCCCCATGGATGGAGCGGTTGGCGATCGCATCGCTCAATCCACCCAGACCGAACCTCTCGTAGTGCTCGGAAAGGGAAGCCACCTCCGTTTCGTTCGCCTGGTCGGTCTGCGCGTCGAGCGCGCGTCCTGTGTTCCAGTAGGTGAAGGCGACGATCGCCGTGGCCGATAGCGCAAAGACGACGAGATAGATGAGGACGATGCGAAACGCGAGCGTGCGGAGAACGTTAGGCGCGCGCACGGATCATATAGCCCGCGCCGCGCACGGTATGCAGCAGCGGCGCCTCGAAGCCCTTGTCGATCTTTGCGCGCAGACGGGAGATATGAACGTCGATCACATTTGTCTGCGGATCGAAGTGATATTCCCACACGCTTTCGAGCAGCATTGTGCGCGTGACGACCTGCCCGGCATGGCGCATGAGATATTCGAGCAGGCGGAATTCGCGCGGCTGGAGGTCGATCGCGGAACTGTTGCGCTTGGCGGTGCGCGTGAGCAGATCGAGCTCGAGATCGCCCACCTGCAGCCGCGTCTTGACGGCCGAGGGATGGCGGCGGCGCATCAGGGCGTCGATGCGCGCGAGCAATTCCACGAAGGCATAGGGTTTGGTGAGGTAGTCGTCGCCGCCTGCCTTCAGCCCTTTCACGCGATCGTCCACTTCCGAAAGCGCGCTCAGGAACAGAACCGGCGTGGAATTGCCGTGTTCGCGGATTTCTTCGACGAGGCGCAACCCATCCATCTTGGGCAACATCCGGTCGATGATTGCCACGTCATAGGGCCGCGATAGTGCGAGCGTGAGCCCGGTGTCGCCATCCGCCGCATCGTCGACGACATGACCGGCCTCTTTGAGGCCGTTCACCAGATAGCGTTGAGCCTCGAGATCGTCTTCCACGACGAGTATGCGCATGCGCGATCTCCTCCAATGTCATTTCGCGAGCGAAAAGCTACGCTGTGAAAACGGGTCCGCGCCGGCGGCAGCAACGGGGGGGATGATGCCGCCACCACCGGCGCGGGGGCCGGACGCCGCCGGCTCGAAAGCCCGCGCCGTCCGGTACTCTGCAAATTCGCGTCTATGCGATCTTCAGCGCGACAAAGCGCTGTCCGCCATTCGATCCGTTGACCAGAATGAGAATACTCTTGCGGCCCTGGGCTTGCGCGCCGGCGATCTGGGCCTTGATGTCCTGTGGCGTGTGAACCGGCCTGTTGGCGACCGACATCACCACATCGCCGGGCTCGATTCCCTTGTCCGCCGCATCGCTGTCGGGGTCGACGCGCGTTACGAGCACGCCGTTGACGTGATCGTCGAGATTGTAGGACCGGCGCACTTCCGGTGTCACGGCTGCGAGCCCGAGGCCCATCGCTTCGCCTGTCGACGGCGCGCTGCTGTTCTTCTGCGGCCCGTCATTGGAGGCGACTTGTTCTTCCTTGCGCTGCCCGATCGTGGCTGTCAGCGTTTTCGGCGTGCTGCCGCGGACAACCGCGAACACCGCCTTGGCGCCGGCCGGAAGCGCGGCCACGCGCCGCGTCAGATCGCGCGAATCTTCTACCGACTTGCCGTTCACCGCGAGGACCAGATCGCCCTGCACGAAACCGGCTTTGGCAGCGGGACTGCCCGGGACAATGGAGGCGACGATGGCGCCCTTGTTTTCTTTCGCGCCCAGCGACTGCGCAATCTCGGGCGTCAGGTTCTGAATCTGCACGCCGAGCCAGCCGCGCGCCACTTTGCCATGCGCCTCAAGCTGCGCCACCACTTCGTGGACGGTGGAGGCGGGAATGGCGAACCCGATGCCCACGCTGCCGCCAGAGGGCGAGTAGATCATCGAATTCATGCCGATGACCTGGCCCTGGAGATCGAAAGTGGGGCCGCCGGAATTGCCGCGGTTGATCGGCGCGTCGATCTGCAAATAATCTGTATAAGGACCATTCCCCACATCCCGGTTGATGGAGGAGATGATGCCGGCGGTGACCGAATTGCTGAGACCGAACGGATTTCCCACCGCGATCACCCAATCGCCGACGCGAACGGAGTGGTCGTCGCCGAATTCAACCGCAGGCAAGGGCTTGTCGCTTTTGATCTTGAGCAGCGCAATGTCGGTAGCCGCGTCGGCGCCCAGCAATTTGGCGTCGAATTCGCGCCCGTCGGGAAGCTTGACGGTAATCTTGTGGCCATCTGCCACGACATGATTGTTGGTGACGATGAAACCGGATTTGTCGATGATGAAGCCCGAGCCCATGGCAACGGCCTTGCGGGGCGCCTGGAACTGGTGCCCACCCTCGCCCTGACCGAACTGGTCGAAAAAGTCGCGGAAAGGTTCAGGCAAATCTTCCGGGTTGAACGCCTGCTGCTGGGCGGAAACCTGCTGCTCTACGGTGACGGTGACGACGGCGGGGCTCACCCGCTCGACGAGATCGGCGAAACTGAAAGGCGCGCCGTTTTCGAGCATGCGAGGTGTCGCGGGCCGACCGGCTGCAGCGGTCGCCGCACCTGCTGCACCTAACGGGGGAAAAGCCGCGGCGAAGCCGAGGCCCAGGACCAAGGCCGAGGTAAGCAATCCCACTCGTGTCGTTCCGGGCCGGCATTCCACCTGACTAACGCGATTCATTTCATTCTCCCTAGAGCAGCGACTGTGTTCAGCGATGGGCGCATTCGCCGGATGCCCAACCGCGATACGACGTTACCAAGCCTTATGCCGCCCCCATTACGCCTTTCTTTCCATAGCATTAAAGGTCTGACACTTTCAGCGTGAGCCCGCCTGCTCTCGCTGTCGTGATCGACGCCTGGGCATTTCAACCGGGCTCTTGCGCCCTGGCATTCCTCCGGGCGCGAAAAATAACCGCTGCGGCCGCCGCGCCGCCGATCGACAGGACGATGAGCGGGCCGAACCACAGCGCATAGGTCAGCGGTTCGAGCGGGGGTTGCATTAGTATAAAGTCCCCGTAACGCGCAACCAGATATTTCTCTATTTCCGTGTCCGTCCAGCCTTTTTCAATTTTAGCGCGAATAAGATTACGGAGATCGGCCGCCAACGGGGCGCCGGATTCGTCGAGCGATTCCCCCTGGCACACGACACAACGCAGCGCCCTTTGCAGCGCCACGGCACGCGCTTCAAGCCGGGGGTCGGCCAGTCTTTCCGGGCCATAGGCGCCAAAGGCGGCCGGCGCGAGCAACAGGCTCAAAACGAATATGACGGCCTGTCGCATCTTCGTCATTCGGCAGGCGCCAACCGAACGACGCGCAAGCGCAGCCGGCCTACGAGGCTCGCCAACCCACCAAGCGCCATGACCGCGCCGCCGAACCAGATGAAAGGCGCCAGCGGATTGACATAGGCGCGGATCACATAGCGTCCGCCGCCGCGGTCGTCACCCAACGCGACGTAAAGGTCGGAGAACCCCGTCGTGTGGATCGCGGTCTTCGTCACTGCCTGGCCCTCTGCGGGATAGGACCGCGTCTCGGGGTAAAGCATCGCGACAAACTTGCCGCGATCGCGCACTTCGATGGTGGCGCGCGCCGCCGTGTAATTCGGACCCATGAACGGCGCCACACCATCGAAGACAAGCGTATAGGATGCTATCGTAACCGACCGGCCCGGCGCCACGATCTCAAGCGCTTCGCTCTTCCACAAAGACGTGCCCGCAATACCGAGAAGCGAGAGCCCGAGTCCCGCATGAGCGAAGACGGAGGCCAGCGAAGACACCGGCAGCGCCCCGGTCTTCAATTTCTCACGCATGTCGAGAACGCTGGCCGCGATCACCCAGCCGGCCAACGCAAAGGCACAAGCAGCAGCAAGACTGGACGGCGCCCCGGCGGCGAAGGCGACCACACCCGCCACCAAAGCAACGCCAAGCCCCGGCGCCAGCTGGCGCGCGGCCAAAGCAAGATCGCCACGTCGCCAGGACAGTCTCGGACCGAAAGGCAGCAGCAGCAGCAGGGCCACAAAGATGGGCGCGAACGTGACGGCAAAATAAGGCGGACCCACGGAGATGCGCGTACTCGTCGCCGCTTCCAGAAACAGCGGGTAGAGGGTGCCGAGAAAGACCGTCGCCACCGCCGCCGTAAGAAGGACATTGTTGAGCAGCAATGCGGATTCGCGGCTGACGGGTTCGAACGCCGCGCCGCCGCCGAGTTTCGGCGCCCGCCAGGCGAACAGGCAAAGCGCGCTGCCGATGGTGGCGAACAGCATTGCCAGAATGAATTTGCCGCGCTCGGGATCGTTCGCGAAGGAATGAACCGACGTCAGCACGCCCGAGCGCACCAGGAACGTGCCGATCAGGCTCAGCGAAAACGCGCCCAGCGACAAAAGCAGGCTCCAGTTGCGGAATGCGCCGGTGCGCTCCGTGGCAAGCGCGGAGTGCAACAGAGCGGTGGCCGCGAGCCATGGCATCAGGGATGCGTTCTCGACCGGGTCCCAGAACCAGAAGCCGCCCCAGCCGAGCACGTAGTAAGCCCACCAGCTGCCCAGCGTGATGCCCAGTGTGAGCGCCATCCAGGCCGCGAGCATGAAGGGGCGGGCGGCACGTGCCCAGCCGGCATCCACATCGCCCGTGATGAGTGCCGCGGCGGCATAGGCGAAGGTAGCCGAAAGGCCGACATAGCCCAGGTAGAGCATGGGCGGATGGAACGCGAGACCGGGATCCTGCAGCAACGGATTGAGGCCGGCGCCCTCGAAAGGCGGCGGATCCAGACGCAGGAACGGATTCGATTTGAGGATGATGTAAAGCAGGAAGGCTACCGCCAGCAGACCTTGCGCGCCCAGCGCGGCCGAAGTGAGCCGCGGGCCGCCGCGCTGCCCGAACGCCATCGCACTGGTATAAAGCGCCAGCACCAGCATCCACAGCAGCATCGAACCTTCGTGGTTTCCCCATACGCCGGTGATCTTGTAGAGCAGCGGCTTCAGCGTATGGGAATTCTGGGCCACATCGAGAATGCTGAAATCCGATGTGACGAACCCCCAGGTGAGCGCACCGAACGCGAGGCACACGAAGACCGAGAATCCGAGCGCGCTGCTCGACGCCACGCTGCGCGCGAGCTCAGCGTCGCTGCGTGCGCCGATGAGTCCTGCCGCCGCCTGGACAAGCGCCAGCGCCAGCGCAAGGCATAGTGCCAAAAAACCGATCTCGCCCGTCACGAGCCGCCTTCCTTCCAGCGCCCGGCCCGCTTCAGCGCATCCACCACATCGGGCGGCATGTAGCGCTCATCGTGTTTGGCGAGGACTTCGCTGGCGGTGAACACGCCGCCCGGCCCGAAGGCACCGGCCGCAACCACACCCTGGCCCTCGCGGAACAGGTCCGGCAGCACACCCACATAATCCACGGGCACCTGCTTGCGGCCGTCCGTCACCACGAACCGCACTTCGGCGCCGGGACCGCGTGCGACGCTGCCGCGCGCAACCAGCCCGCCCAGATGAAAGGCAACACCGGGTGCCACATGTTTCGCGGCCACGTCGCTGGGGCTGTAAAAATAGAGCACATTGTCCTTGAGCGCGGTGAGCACGAGGGCCGTGCCCCCGACGCTGGCGGTGAGGAGTGCCGCCACGAACAGCAGCCGGCGGCGCTTGCGCGGATTCATCGAGGGTCTTTCATCGCGGGCCGGATTATAGGCGACGCCGCCTCGCCTCTCCAATGTCGTGCCGCCGCACGCCGCCGTTCCGCCTGAATCGTGCCCCAGGCTGCGTCATATTCGAAGGGGAAACGCCTCTTGTACCTTTGTCTCCGCGCGGCCGCCACGATCGCCGCGGCACTCGCCGTATCCGCCTGCCTGCCCGTCACGAGCAAAACGCCGGTCGGCACGACGGTGGGCCTCAAAGCCGACCAGACCCTCGCCGGCATGTGGAAAGGACGTTCCGGCACAGACAACAATTCCTTCTATCTGACCTTTTTTCCGCAGGACGACGGCACGCTGAAAGCTTTGCTGCTCACGCCGCCCGACACAAAGGACAAAGGTGGCTGGCTGACCTTCTCCGTCCAGACCGCCATGCTCGGGCGCAACCAGTTCCTCGACGCGAAGGAACTCGACGACAGCGGCAAGCCGCCGGACACCAAGCTTGCGGACAATACGATTCCGCTGCTCTACCGCGTCAATGGCGACGGCGCGCTCGTGCTTTATCTCGCGGACGAGAAAGCCGTCTCTGCCGCCATCAAACAGGGCAAGATCGCGGGCGACATCGAGCCGGGCCAGTTTGGCGATGTGACGCTCACCGCCTCCGCCGCCGAACTCGATGCTCTGCTGGGAACACCGACGGGCCGGGCGCTGTTCAAGAAACCGCTGGCAATTTTCAAACGCGTTAAATGACGCGCCTCAATGCGGGGAGCGGCGGAGGATTTCGCCGCTGAGACCCGTCACATATTCCAGCCCCGATGGCGTGAGCGTGAGGCGGTGCGGCCAGTCGGCTTTCGCCAGGCCCTTGCGCTCCAGCGCATGCCAGACTTTTTCATTGTAAAGGCCCGACGCATCCTTGGTCGCCACGACCGCATCGCCCAGGTGGAAATGATCGCCATGGGCCTGCGGAAACCGCTCGACCGTCCGTTCGCCGGCGCCCGGCCCGTTGACGGCGACGCCCGGCTGAATGGCCAGCGCCTGCAACACGGTCAGCGTGCGCAATTGCAACGGATTGAGCTTCAGCGGATTCTGCTTGGGCGGCATGCGGTCCTCGCGTGTTTCAGGGCCGACCGGTATATTTCGCGGGGGCCCGCGCCGCAATCGGCGGTCGAAGGAGAACTTTCATGAGCCTGCCGCTCGAAGGCATACGCGTCGTCGATTTCGGCCGCTATATCGCGGGGCCATATTGCGCGGCCCTGCTCGGCGATTTCGGCGCCGACGTGATCCGTGTCGAGAAGCGCGACGGACGCGAGGACCGCACGCTCGTCTCGCTTGGCGAGACGGCGGATGGCGAGCCCCGCGAAGGCGCGATGTTCCTGCAGATGAACAGGAACAAACGCAGCCTCACTCTCGATCCCGCAAGCCCGCGCGGCCGCGAGGTGGTACGCCGCCTCATCGCCCAAAGCGATGTCGTGATCGCCAACCTGCCCGGCCAGACGCTGAAGGTACTGGGCCTAGACTATGATGCGGTGTCTGCCGTCAATCCGCGCGCGATCCTCGCCGTCGTTTCCACCTTCGGCCTCGAAGGCCCCTATGCCGACCGCGTGGGCTTCGACGGCATCGCCCAGGCCATGACGGGCGTGGCCTATCTTTCGGGCACGCCGGAACAGCCCGTGCGGGCCGCAGCGCCATGGGTCGATTTCGGCACGGCGTCGCTGCTGGCGCTGGGCATCATGGCGGCGCTCAGGTCGCGCGACACGACGGGCCGCGGACAGCTCGTCGAAGGCGCATTGCTGCGCACGGCCGCGACCTTCTTCAGCACCATGCTGATCGAAGAGGCCGTGCTCAGGCTCGACCGCAAGCCCACGCTCAACCGCAGTCAGACGGCGGCGCCCTCCGATATCCTCCGCACCAGCGACGGCTGGATCACCGTCGCGGTGAACGGCGATCCGCTGTTCCGGCGCGTGGCGAAACTCGTGGGCGCGCCGGAATGGCTCGAAGACGAACGTTTCGCGAGCGACAAGACGCGCGGCGATCACGGCGAGATCGTGAGCGCCAGACTCTCCGAATGGTGCGCCACGCGCACGAGCGCGGAAGCCGTTGCCTCCTTCGAACAGGCGCGCGTGCCGTGCGGCCCCGTCTACACACTGCGCGAAGCGCTCGACGATCCGCATATGCGCGCGAGCGATATCTTCACCGACGTCGAATATCCGGGCTTGGGCCACGCACCCATCGCGGTCACGCCCGTCAAGCTGCACGCAACGCCAGGCCAGGTGCGCCGGCCGCCGCCCGTCATCGGCGCGCACAATGACGAAATCCTGCGCGAGCTCGGCTATTCGCCGGACGAAATCCGCACGCTCGCAGCCGACGGTACTTTGTAGCAGGTGGCCGGGTCGAAAGCCCGGCCATGGAACTCCCCGGCAACAGGGAATTTAACAGGGAACAAATCGGCGGAACTTTTGGGCAACGAATTCCCTGCTAGCAGGGAATTTAACAGGGAATAATCGGAACAGGGAATAACAGGGGCGGGTTCCCGCAGAAAAGTCATCGAATTTTTGTTTGCCGATTGCGCAGCACCGAGCCTTCCCCCAGGCGGAGGTCGTCGCACAACTCGCAAAGATGGCCAAAGAAAAACCCGGCCGCTCCTTGCGGAGCGCCGGGCGCACGATGCCGTTATGACGAAATTTATAGTGCGTTTGATCAAACGCATCAAGCGGTTTTATTCGTACACGGAACGTACCGTGTACTCTTCAGGGATTCCGCGGGTTTTTACGAAGGTGGCGGATTCGCGAGCAGATAGGGCAGACCGCCATTGATGCCGGCGTTTTCGCCCCAGATCGACGGATCGAATCCCGCCGGCAGGCCCGACTGGAATTGCGCGGTGGTCAATCCCGTGATGCCGGGATCGTTCGCGATATTGCCCGCGCCCTGACTGAGATTGGTGATCCCGCTCGTCGTCGTGTCCCAATACGAATCCACATTGTTGCCGGCTGTAGAGCCGTCATAGCCGATCAGTCCTCCGAGCGTGCCGCCGCCCGTCACCGTTCCCGTCGAATAGGAGTCGCTGATTGTGCTGGTGGACGCATAATTGTCGCCGACCAGACCACCGACCTTACTCTCCGATCCGCCCGTCACCGCGCCCGTCGCATAAGATTGCGAGATGCTGTTCTCATTCTCCGCAACCAGGCCGCCGACCCATGAGTCATATCCGCTCGTTACGGAGCCGGTCGCGTAGGACGCGACGATCGTACCCTGATTTTCGCCAACAAGTCCGCCGGCCTCGTTGTTGAGCCCGGCTTTCACGGCGCCGGTCGCAGAAGAATTGCTGATCGTACCAAGACTTGCACCCACCAGGTCGCCAACCAACCCGCCTTTGTCGCTTGACACTGCCGCCGATGAAAAGCAGTTGACGATGGCGCCGCCGGTGTAATTCAGGCCGACTAGGCCGCCCGTAGAACCGTTTTTGCGTCCCAGAACCTTGCCACTGACGGAGTCACCGAACAGGAGCCCGAGATTTTGACCCACGAGGCCGCCTATCTCCCCTCCGTGTCGGCCTTTCGGGCCTGCGATATTGACCTTGGACAGGGCGAGATTGTCGATGGACGCGCCTGTGCCCAAATTGGCGAACAAGCCGATATAAACATAGGGTTGCCTATCGGTCATATCGATCGCAAGGTGAGAAATCGTGTTGCCGAGACCCTCGAAAGCACCCTCGAAGGTTGTTGAAACGGGTGAGGACGCATAAGTGCCGTCCGCGCTCGCATCGTAGCCGGCAGCGAGCGCGTAATCGCCAGTCGGATTGGTCTTGATGGCGCTTGCAAGTGCAGCGATGGTATTCACGAGCGTGTAGCCCGCGCCGTTGATCGTGAGCGCGCTCGACAGATCAGCGAAACCGACATGGCCTTTCTTGCCGAAAGAGAGCGTGCCGTTTCTTGCGCTCGTATCAAGAGTCAATCCACTAAAGCCGGCGATCGACATGGCTTGGTCGATCGCGATCGAGCGGTTGGCGTCGAGCGTGAGCGCGCCTGTGCTCGACCACGCGAGCGCGGCCTTGACGTTGATGTCCTTTGCCTGCACGCCGGACCCTGTGGTCGTCACCGCGACATTGCCGGAGGCCAGCAGCGTTTCGAGGTCGCCGACATTGAGCACCGCGCTCGCCGCCGTCGGCGCGCAGGTGCCGCCGGAGCACACCATGTTCGCCGTCGCGGCGGACGAGATCGTCACCGCGGCGTGGGCAGAGGCCGCGACCCCCATCAGCGGCGCGGCAAGAGCCAGAACAGAAATGCTTGCGCCCGCGCGCAGCGAACGTGCGGTCTTTGTCGAGTTCATCTTGCAATCTCCTTTGGCTGACCTTCGGAACACTACCACGCATGCGCGACGAAAATGTGCCAAACCACCCTCACACAATCGCCGGCAAGGTGAGCTTCACTTCCAAACCTCCGAGCGGACTGTCGCCGAGTTCCATCGCGCCGCCATAGAGCTTGGCGATGTCGCGCACGATGGCGAGGCCGAGCCCCGAACCCGGCACGCTTTCATCGAGCCTTTCGCCGCGCTCGCCGACGCGATCGCGCTCCTCCGGTTCGATGCCTTCGCCGTCGTCGCCCACCCGCAATTCGAAGCTCGTGCTTGACACACGCTGCGCGGTCACGGCGACGCGGCTGTGGGCCCATTTGCACGCATTGTCGACGAGATTGCCCGCCATCTCCTCGAGATCCTGGCGCTCGCCGCGAAACGCGAGAAGCGGCGGGCATTCCACCGCGATCGCGAGATCGCGGTCCGCATGGATGCGCTTGAGTACGCGCGCGAGATCGTCGAGCACGGGCTTGACGCTCGTGCGGTTGCCGATCACATCGACGGCGCCGGCGGCGCGGGCACGCGCGAGATAGTGATCCGTCTGGCGGCGCATGGTGACGACCTGGCGTTTCACCTGGTCGGCGAGCGGCCCCGGATTGGCCTGGGCTTCGCTCGCAAGCACGGTGAGCGGCGTCTTGAGGAAATGCGCGAGATTGGAGACATGCGTGCGGGCGCGGCCGACCACTTCCGCGCTGTGTTCGATGAGGCTGTTGAGTTCTGTGGCGAGCGGCGCGATCTCGGCCGGAAAATGCCCGTCCAGCCGCTGCGCCTTGCCGTCGCGAATGCGTGCCAGCGCCTCACTCACGCCGCGCAGGGGCCTGAGCCCGATGCGCACCTGCACGAAGATCGCGCCGATGAGGCCCAACCCCAGAAGCGCGAACGACCAGATGAGCGTACCTTCGAAATTCGCCACTTCCGTTTCGACTTCCGTCACGTCGGCCGCGACGAGGAAGGAATAGGCGCGCGTGTCGTTTTTCTCCGGCGTGCCGGAGACAGGAAACTCGATGCGCTCGGCCACGAAACGCAACCGCTGGCCTTCCGGACCTTCGCCATGGCCCCAGGTGAGGGTGCCGCGCGACCAGAAATCCGTCACCTTGACGGTGCGGTCGAACAGCGAGCGCGAGATTTGCGCGTCGTTCGTTTCCGGCCCTTTGGGTCCTTCCGGCGTGATCTGCCAGTACCAGCCCGAATAGACGCGCTCGAAGCGGGGATCGGCGAAACGTCCCTGCAAAGAGACCTCGCCCTGCGGGTCTGGCTCGGCCGCGGCGATCATGCCGTCGAGATCGGATTTCAATCGCGCGTCGAAATTGTTTTCGACCGAGGAACGAAAAATTCCGGCCAGCAGGGTGCCGCCGATCAGGAGCCCCAGCAGCGTCCATATGGCGGCCGCGGCGATGAGCCTTGCGGCAAGGGAATCAAACCTTCGCGCGATCGTCCTGCTGAACCGCGTCCGGAACGTCGAGACAATAGCCAAGGCCGCGCACCGTCTGAATCAAATTCGAATCGAGTTTCTTGCGCAATCTTCCCACGAATACTTCGATGGTGTTCGAATCGCGATCGAAATCCTGATCGTACAAATGCTCCACCAGTTCGGTGCGCGAGACCACGCGTCCGCGATGATGTGCGAGATAGGCAAGCAAGCGATATTCGAGCGAGGTGAGCTTCACGGGATTGCCGTCGAGCGTGACGCGCGAGGCGCGCGTATCGATACGCAAGGGGCCGATCTCGATCTCGGAGGTGGCGAAGCCCGCCGCCCGGCGCAGCAGCGCGCGCACGCGGGCAAGCAGTTCCTCGGTGTAGAAAGGTTTCGCCAGATAATCGTCGGCGCCGGCGTCGAAGCCCGCCACCTTGTCGCTCCAGCGGTCGCGCGCGGTGAGGATGAGCACGGGCATGGTGCGGCCCGCCTTGCGCCATTGCTGCAGCACGCGCACGCCATCCATTTTCGGCAGGCCCAGATCGAGGATAACGGCGTCATAGGGTTCGGTATCGCCCAAGAAATGGCCTTCCTCGCCATCGGTGGCCGAATCCACCACATAGCCCGCGTCCGTCAGCGCCCGCTTGAGCAGGCGCTGGAGATCCTGATCGTCCTCGACAAGAAGAATACGCATCTTTCCCTCAATGCCCGTGCCGGGGGCCCCAGCCGAGGCCGGCGCGCCCCCAGCCGCGGGGGCCGAAAGGACGCCCGCCGAAACGCGGCCGTCCCCAATAGCGCAGCCCGCTGGGCGGCATGCCCGGAGCATAGCCCCGGAAGGCGCCCATGACATGCCCCGTGCGGGCATCGGCATCGAGCCAGACGATCCGCCCCTCGGGCGTGAGCCATTTGATGCGATAATGCAACCCGCCATCCGGGCTCGAGAACGGCCCCTCCGCATCATAGAAGCGGCCGGGCCGCCCTTCGCGGATGGCGGGCAGGATGCGATCCAGGGGCTGCACGGCGCCATAGCTGTGCGCGCCATAGTCGCGAGAATAAGGCGTCTGTGCGGCAGGCGCTGTGTACATCTGCGCCGCCGCGGGCGCGCTCAGCGCCAGCACCGCCAGGAACACGCCAAGGAGAGCACGCTTGCGCATGAGGCGTTTCTACTGAGTTCGCAATGAACGGCCGATGAACGGAGAAACCGTCCCGCGCCCGGCATCTCCAGCGGGCAACCTAGAGCAGTTTTTGACAGAACCAAATCGCCAAAATCTCACCATGGGCGGACTTGATCCGCCCATCCATTCGCCGCGCAGACGCGCGGCGGCTTGGTGGCCGGCTCAGGGGCCGGCCATGGTGAGGGATTGATGGTGATCTGGGTCCACTGCGCACCCTCCGCGCCCTCTGCGTTAACAATGTTTCCGCCGGAACCTTCCTGGCGGGCGAGACTTGAAAGTCTTGAAACCGCCGCAAAGTTCGGCGACGAACCCGGCCATTCCCGGACGAACAACGATTGGAACCCATGCTGGCATTGGTCGAATGGTTGCAGGCGCACCGCACGCTCTCGCGTTGGGTTCTGGCGATTGCGTTCTGCGTCGCGGCCCTGCCCCTGGCGTTGTTCTATCTCGCGCCCGCCGTTCTCGTTTGGACGGCGCCGAAAATCGATCTGAGCCAGGACCTCTATGCCGTCAACCGGCCCATCGCGTTCACCTTCCTCGACGCGAATGGCGATGTCGTCGGCCATCGCGGCGCCGTGGTCGGCGAGCGCCTGCATCTGGAGGACATGCCGGCCTATCTGCCGGCGGCCTTCATCGCGATGGAGGATCGCCGTTTCTACCAGCATGACGGCATCGACATCCGCGGCCTCGTGCGCGCCATGCTCACCAATCTGCGTGCCGGCCATGTGGTGGCGGGCGGCTCCACGATCACGCAGCAGACGGCGAAGATCGTGTTCCTGTCGCCGCAACGCACCTTCGCGCGCAAATATGAGGAATTGCTGGACGCCGCATCGCTCGAAAAATCGCTGACGAAGAAACAGATCCTCGAACTCTATCTCAACCGCATCTATCTGGGTTCCGGCGCCTATGGCGTCGACGCCGCGGCGCATGTCTATTTCGGTAAATCCGCGCGCGACGTCACGCTGCCGGAAGCCGCGATGCTGGCCACGCTCACCCGTGCGCCGTCCGCCTTTTCACCCCGGCGCAATCTCGAAGCGGCGCAGTCTCGCGCCAGGCTCGTACTCGCCGCGATGACGGAGACGGGCGCGATCACAAAAGCGCAGGCCGACGATGCGCGCGCGAATGCCGCCTCAATCAGCGACCGCACGCGCACCGAAGCGCGCAATTTCTTCCTCGACACCGCGGCCGACGAAGCGCTGCGCGTGACCGGGCTCAACAGCGCAACCGGCGCGTCCGACCTCGTCGTGCATACGACGCTCAGGCCCAAATTGCAGGAAG
>Ga0302325_10015162_pt1 | contig 16386 bp, 15 predicted proteins | sample Palsa_T0_2_FD_201948 | JGI IMG/M metagenome (GOLD analysis project Ga0302325, IMG submission 201948) | Peat permafrost microbial communities from Stordalen Mire near Abisko, Sweden - Palsa_T0_2 | ecosystem: Environmental > Terrestrial > Soil > Palsa > Peat permafrost | place: Sweden: Abisko... | reverse complement strand
GGCCGAGGCCTTCACATAGCTTCGCCGCCGCGCGAACCGCCTCGGCGCATTCCGGGTCGAGTCCGGGCGAGGAGAAGGCGGCGGTGGTGAAGGCGATGCGCAAGCGCGCCGGATCGCGGCCGGCGGCGGTCAGGAACGGTTCGGCGGGCGGCGCGGTCCAATAGGGATCGCCGGGCATGGGCTGGCCGGCGACGTCGAGCAGCAGCGCGCTGTCCCGCACCGAATGGGAGACCACGTGGCCGCAGGAAAAGCCGCCCCAGCCCTCGTCCTTCGGCGCGGCGGAGACGCGGGCGCGCGACGGCTTCAGCCCGAACAGGCCGCAGCAGGAGGCCGGGATGCGGATCGAGCCGCCGCCGTCGCTGGCGTGCGCGACCGGCAGGATCCCCGCCGCCACCGCCGCGGCCGCGCCGCCGGACGAGCCGCCCGACGAGCGGCTAAGGTCCCATGGGTTGCGGGTCGGGCCGAACATCGCCGGCTCCGTCACCGGCTCCAGCCCCAACTCCGGGGTGTTGGTCTTGCCGAAGATGGTCAGGCCGGCGGCCTTGTAGAGGCTGGTGAGTGGGCTGTCGGCCTCGGCGACGTCGTCCGCGTAGAGCTTGCAGGAATCGGTGGTCGCCGTGCCGGCGAGCTTCGGTCCCAGGTCCTTGAGTAGGAACGGTACGCCCGCGAGCGGACCTGTGGGCGCCTTGGCCGCCACCTCGCGACGCGCCCGGTCGGCGAGATCCAGGGTGATGGCGTTGATCTTCGGGTTGACCTTGGCCGAGCGGGCCAGTGCGGCCTCCAGCGCCTCGGCGGCGGTGATCTGGCCGCCGGCGATCAGACCGGCCAGTCCGATCGCGTCCTGGGCACGGTAGTCGTCCTCGGTGATCGCCATCGCGCCCTCGCCTTCCAATCGCGTTCGGGTTGGAGCACAGGGGGCGGCGAAAGCCAACGCATCCGCATGATTCCCGTCACTGACCAGATCAGCCTCGCCGAGGACGAGCTCGAGGAGAGCTTCATCCGCGCCTCCGGGCCGGGCGGCCAGAACGTCAACAAGGTGGCGTCGGCGGTGCAGCTGCGCTTCGACGCGGCCGCTTCGCCCTCGCTGCAGCCGGCGGTGAAGGAGCGGCTGCGGCGCGTCGCGGGGCGCAAGATGACCGAGGCCGGCGTCATCGTCATCACCGCCAATCGCTTCCGCACCCAGGAGCGCAACCGCGCCGACGCGGTCGAGCGGCTGGTGGGCCTGATCGCCCTGGCCGCGCACGCCCCGACGCCGCGGCGGCCGACCAAGCCGACCTACGCCTCGCGCCAGCGCCGGGTGGACGACAAGAAGAAGCGCGGCGCGATCAAGACCAACCGCGCCCGCCTGTTCGACTGACCGCCATTGCCAAGCTCGGCCGCGCGGGTAGGTTCGCGCGAGATTCTCGAGGAGACGAAACTTGATCCGCACGACGTCGCTGTTCGGCCTCGCCACCGCCCTGGCGCTCGCGCTCGCCGGCTGCGGACCCTCGGGCGGATCGGCGTCCAACACCGCAGCCGCGACCGCCCCGCCCGCGGCGCCGACCCTGACCGACGCCCAGAAGAAGGCGCTGATCGCCCAGCTGCCGGCGGCCTACCAGGCGGCGGACCTCTCCAACGGCGAGGCCAAGTTCGCGCTCTGCCGCTCGTGTCACACCACCGCGCCAGGCGGCGACGACATGACCGGCCCGAACCTGTGGGGCATTTTCGGGCGCAAAGCCGGCTCGAAGGCCAGCTTCACCTACTCCGACGACCTGAAGAACGCCGGCTGGACCTGGGACGCCGACCGCATCGACAAGTGGATCACCAATCCGCGCGCCGTGCTCCCCGGCACCAAGATGACCTTCATCGGCATGCCCGACCCCAACGACCGCCGCGACGTGGTGGCGTTCCTGAAGGTGCAGACGAGCGACGCGCCGAAGAGCTGAGACGGGCTTCACACCCGCGAACGCCCTTACCTAGCCCCACCCCCACGGTCATAGCCGGGCGTAAGTCCCGGCTAGCCAAGAACATCCATGCGAGTGGTGGCCGCGCGCCGCGGCCAATCGCCAGCCCGCGTTCATGGGCAGCCGGGACTTACGCCCGGCTGTGACCGAATTTGGAGGAGGCTCGACGCGACGTGGGAGACTAGGCGTCGTACCCCGGGCTTTCGCGTTCCAGCAGGCGCAGGGCGCCGGGCCAGGCAAGGGCGCCGCCGACCCCGCGGGAGGTCTGGCCCTTCACTTCGGCGACGGCTGGCGCAGGCGAGAGCAGCACGTTGTCGCGTCCGGCCGAGAGCGCCATCACCTGCATCTTGCAGGCGCGTTCCAGGTAGAACATGCCGGTCCAGCAGTCGCCGGCGGTCGTCCCCAGCGACAGGGTGCCGTGATTGCGCAGTAGCATCAGGGTGCTGTCGGGGCCGAGGTCGCTCACCAGCCGCTCGCGCTCGTCGAGGTTGAGCGCGATGCCTTCGTAGTCGTGATAGGACAGCCGGGGCAGCACGACCAGCGCGTGTTGGGTCAGCGGCAGCAGGCCCTCCTTCTGGGCGGCGACGGCCGCGCCCTGGTCGGTGTGCAGGTGCATCACGAAGTGGGCGTCTTCGCGGTTCATGTGCACCGCCGAGTGGATGGTGAAGCCGGCCGCATTCACGAAGTAGGGCGTCTCCTGCAGGATGTTGCCCTCGGTGTCGATCTTCACCAGCGCCGAGGCGGTCATCTCGCCGAACCAGACGCCGTAGGGGTTGATCAGGAAGTGGTGCTCGGGCCCCGGCACGCGGGCCGAGATGTGGGTGTAGATCATGTCGTCCCAGCCGTAGAGCGCCACCAGCCGGTAGAGGGCGGCGAGCTCGACCCGCGCCAGCCACTCTTCCTCGGATACCTTGCCCTTCAGCGAGACCGAACCCGCCAGCGAACCATCAGCCATGGAGCTATCTCCCGATCATGAATCCGGTTTGCGCAAAGACTCGGCCTTCGCACGGCCTGCGTCAAGCGCGCCGGGTTGGATCGAATTCGCCTAAGCCTGTTCTTAACCTAGCCTCTGTAACTATTTGGGCTGAGAGCCGACGACACGAGGACGCGCGTGGAATTCCTAGTCGAAGCCAAGCCGTTATTGACGCTGGCGCGCAGCCGCGAACCAGGCGATCGCGAGCGGCTGCTGGCGCGGCTGGTCGACATCTGCGAAGCTGGCGCCGAAACCGAGGCGGCGGCCCAGGCGGCCGCCGAGATCGAGGCCGTGTTCCTGGCCCTGGTCGCCGAGGCCGAGCGCGACATCCGCGCCCGGCTCGCCGAGCGCCTGGCCCGCGCCGACTGGGTCCCGCCGCGCCTGATCGAGACCCTCGCCAACGACGACATCGAAGTCGCTCGGCCGATTATCGCCGCCAGTCCGCTCCTCAAGGACGAGTCGCTGATCCGGCTGATCACCGAGGCGACGCTGGCGCACCGGGTCGAGGTGGCGCAGCGTCCGCGCCTGTCGGTCGCCGTGGTCGAAGCGGCGCTGGACAAGGCCGAGCCGGCGGTGCTGACCGCGCTCGCCGGCAACAAGACGGCCGAGATTACCGAGCCCTGCATGGCCCGCATGGTCGAATACGCCAAGACCATAACCGCGATGGGCGGACCGCTCTCGATGCACCCGCGGCTCAGCGGCGAACTGGCCACCGCGCTCTATCTGTGGGTCGGGCAGTCGCTGCGCCGCGCGATCGTCGACCGCTTCGACGTCGATGTCGCCGCCCTCGACGCCACGCTGGCGGCCTCGATGTCCGACGGCCAGGCGCGGCCCAAGCGCAGCGGCCCCGACACCTCGCAGATCAAGCTGGTGGAAAAGCTGGCGGCCGCCGACCAGCTGAAGCCGGGTTACCTGCTGCGGGTGCTGAAGGAGCATCAGCTCGGCCTGTTCGAGGCCGCACTGGCCAAGCTCGGCGGTTTCCGGGTCGAGGAGGTGCACCGGGCGGTGATGAGCCCGGACCGGCCGGAGCTGGTGGCACTGGCACTGGCTGCGATCGGCCTCGACCGCAGCGTCTTTCCGACCATCCTGGAGCTGGTGCGCCAGTGCAACGACGGCCTGCCCGGCGGCGGCTCCGAAGGCGCGCGCCGCGCCGTCAGCGCGTTTGGTCCGTTCTCGGCCGATATCGCCGCCAGCGCCTTCCGCCAGGCCGTTTCCACGGTTTGACAAACAGCGGTCGCCAAGGCCTTTGCTCCAAGCATGGCCCCTCGCCTCGCCTTCCTCGCCGCGGACCGACCCGAGGCGAACGCCGCCCGCGACGCCCTCGTCCGCCGCTACGGCGAATCGCCGGAGGAACAGGCCGACGTCGTCGTGGCGCTGGGCGGTGACGGCTTCATGCTGGAAACCCTGCACCGCAACCTGCCCAGCCGCCGTCCGGTCTACGGCATGAACCGCGGCTCCGTGGGCTTCCTGATGAACAGCTACGACGAGGGCGGCCTGTTGGAGCGCATCGCGGCGGCGGAAAAGGCCGTCATCCACCCGCTGACGATGCGCGCCCGCGACGCCGCCGGCGTGGTCCACGAGGCCATCGCCATCAACGAGGTCTCGCTGCTGCGCCAGACCTACCAGACCGCCAAGCTGCGCATCCTGATCGACGACAAGGTGCGCATGGCCGAGCTGACCTGCGACGGCGTGCTGGTCTCGACGCCGGCCGGTTCGACCGCCTACAACCTGTCCGTCCACGGACCGATAATCCCCCTAAGCGGGCAGGTGTTGGCGCTAACCCCGATCAGCGCGTTTCGGCCGCGGCGTTGGCGCGGGGCGCTTTTGTCGCACAAGGACAGGGTCACCTTCGAGATCCTCGAACCGGAGAAACGACCGGTCAGCGCGGTCGCCGACAACGTCGAAGTTCGCGATGTAATTCAAGTAGATGTCGCCGAGGATCGGTCCGTCAGCCTGACCGTCCTGTTCGACGCCGGCCGCAGCCTCGAGGAGCGGGTCCTGGCCGAGCAGTTCACCGTCTGATCCGGGCTAAATCACGTACCGTTAAGCCTTTTCCCATAGCGTGTTTGGCTATCGGCGCGTGGGAGACATCTGCGGTGAGCGACAACAATCCGGGCCAGATGATCCAGGTCCCCAACACCTTGCGCTTGAAGGTCGGCGGCCGCCTTGGGGCTATCGACCCGGCGGCGATCGCCAAGGCGGAGGCGGCGCTGAAGAGCCTGTCCGGCAATTTCGCGGAGTGGCTGGCCGACGAGGTCGCCAAGCTCGAAGCCGCCCGCCAGCGCATCAAGACCGAAGGCCCGACCCCGGAAGCCTCCGAAAACCTCTATCTGCGCGCCCACGATCTGAAGGGCCTCGGCGCCACCTACGAATATCCGCTGGTCACCCGCATCGCCGGTTCGCTGTGCAAGCTGATCGACGAGCCATCCAAGCGCGCCTCCGCGCCGATGATCCTGGTCGACGCGCACATCGACGCGATCAAGGCCGCGGTCAAAGGCGGCATCCAGACCGACACCCACCCCCTCGGCCGCACCCTGGTCACCGAGTTGGAACAGCAGGTGAAGGACTTCGCGGGCTAGTCGGCCCTAAGTCACCCGCGACATCGGCTCGATCACGTCGCCGTAGCCGGCGTCCGGCGGCAGGATAAGCACGCGCTCGCCGTCGCGTTCGCCGACTTTCGGCTCGACCGTCACCAGTTCGCGCGCCCTGGCGCGATGGACGGCGTCCTCGGCGCTGTTCGCCTCCCCCAGCAGCTGCAGGTTCATGCGGGTCGGGAAGATCACCGTGCGCTGGCCAAGCTCGCCCAGCCGCAGCGCTTCCGCCGGCTCGATCCACTCCGCGTCCACCGTCTCCGAGCCGTCGCAGACCGCAAGCTGCTCCTCCGGCGCCTTGGCGACGTAGAACCAGGTGTCGAAGCGGCGCGGCATGATGTTGGGCGTGATCCAGCGGGCGAACACGCTCAGCGCTTCGAGGTCGAGGTAGAGATCAAGTTCGAGGATCAGGTCGATGAACGGGCGGCGATCCTTGCCGATGTCCTCCCGCGCCGCCGTGGCCCGCTCGTCGCCGCGGAACGGCGCGCCGCCGAGATGCCGCGCCAACAGGATGCCAGCCTCCTCGTAAGCCTCGCGGATCGCCGCGATGCGCAGCGCCCGCTTGTGCGGCAGGGAGTCGCCCCAGCCGAGACAGCGTTCTTCCCAACGCCAGTCGTCGTCGCCGGCATGGGTCTTGCCGCCGGGAAACACCAGCGCGCCGGCGGCGAAGTCGATCTGGTGATGGCGCTTGACCATCAGCACTTCGAATGCCGGGTCGTCGCGCAGCATCAGGATGGTCGCGGCGGGCTGGATGGGGACGGCGGGCTTGTCGGTCATGCCGCAAGCTTAGACCCCTGACGTTACGGTGGGAAAGCCGCCAAAGCCGTCACGGGGCGCTCAGATATCCCGGTCGCGGTGCACGTCGTGGGTGGCCAGGCCGCTTTCAGGCATCGTCAGCCAGTGCTTGTGGCCGAGACTGTGCTTGGTGTCCTCGTGCCCGCTGAGGCGGTGCTCGCGCATCGAGGTGCCCGAGAACTCATAGTCCTTCGCCGCGCCTTCATAGTCCTGCTGCTGGTAGATCAGCTGGACAATGCTGTGGCACGGCAGGTTGGCCAGCTTGTCGCGCATCGCCCGCTCCTCGTCAGTGAGGTCTGCGTCCGGCACCTTCACCAGCGCGTTATAGGCCCGCTTCTTCCACCGCTGCAGGCGCTGGAAGCTGTCGGTGATCTGGCGCGTTCGCGACGAGTACATGATGTCCTTCTGCCGGCTCATCACGTCCTGGATCGTGCGCGGCAGCGGGCCGCGGGCGCTGAAAAGATCGACCTGGAAGACCAGGGCGTTAATGTCGTCGTCCTGCGCCAGCAGGTGCGCGAGCGGCGTGTTGGAAACCAGGCCCCCGTCCCAGTAATAGTCAGTGCCGATCTTCACGGTCTGGAACGCCGGCGGCAAAGCGCCCGACGCCATGATGTGTTCCGGCTCGATCTCGGTGGTGGCGTTGTCGAAGAAGACGAAGTTGCCGGAGCGCACGTTCACGGCGCCGACCGAGAAGCGGCAGACCCCGGAGTTGAGCAGGTCGAAATCGACCAGTTCGAGCAGGGTCTCGCGCAGCGGGCTGTTGTCGTAGTAGCTGGTCGCCGCCTTGGCGCCGGCCGCGGCCAGCCACGGATTGACCGGGTGCGGGGCGAAGAAGCCCGGCTGGCCCATCATCGTCGTCATCAGCGAGCTTGTCATGTTGCGCGCCTGGCGGAAAACGTCGCCGTCGGGCGTGTGCAGCCAGACCTTGCGCTCGGTGATCTTCTCCCAGAAGGCGTTCAGGCGCTCCAGCCGCCGCTCGGGCGGATTGCCGGCGATCAGCGCCGAATTGATCGCGCCAATCGAGACGCCAGACACCCAGTCCGGCTCAATGCCCGCCTCGTGCAGCGCCTCGTAAACGCCTATTTGGTAGGCGCCCAGCGCCCCTCCGCCTTGCAGAACCAGGGCGACGCGGCCGCAGCCGTCGGGCCGCCAGCCAAGTGAAGTTGCGGTGGTTGGGAGCGATCCGTCCATGTGCCTACTGTAAAGAGCCTCACCGCAATGGTCTTGTGACATGCCCAGGCAAAGGCCAAGATGTCATTAATACTTCACCCGCCCACCGAAGAGCGTCGCCATATTATGTGGCGAGTTCCGATACGTGCTGCCTGTCAGGAGGATTGCTATGCTGAAAGATAAGGTCGCGCTGGTCACAGGTTCGACCAGCGGCATCGGTCTGGCGATCGCCAGGGCCATGGCCAAGGAAGGCGCCAACGTCGTCATCAACGGCTTCGGCGACGCCGCCGCGATCGAAAAGGAGCGCGCCGGCATCGAGACCGATTTCGGCGTCAAGGCGCTCTATTCGGGCGCCGATATGACGAAGGGCGCCGAGATCGCCGCCATGATCGCCGATGCCCAAAAGGCGCTCGGCGGCGTCGACATCCTGGTCAACAACGCCGGCATCCAGTTCGTCTCGCCGATCGAAGACTTCCCAGTCGAGAAATGGGACCAGATCATCGCCATCAACCTCTCGGCCGCCTTCCACGCGATCCGCGCGGCGTTCCCGGGCATGAAGGCCAAGAAGTGGGGCCGGATCATCAGCACCGCCTCGGCCCACGCCCTGGTCGCCTCGCCGTTCAAGTCGGCCTACGTCGCGGCCAAGCACGGCATCGCCGGCCTGACCAAGACCGTCGCGCTGGAGGGCGCCACCTTCGGCATCACCGCCAACGCCATCTGCCCCGGCTACGTCTGGACCCCGCTGGTCGAACATCAGATCCCGGAGACCATGGAAGCGCGGCATATGACGCGCGAGCAGGTGATCAACGACGTCCTGCTCACCGCCCAGCCGACCAAGCAGTTCGTCACGGTCGAAGAGGTGGCTGCCTACGCCGTCTTCCTCACCTCGGACGCGGCCCGGTCGATCACCGGCGCGATCCTCTCCATCGACGGCGGCTGGACCGCGGAATAACACCGATCTACGAGGGTCGGACGGCGGCGGCGCAGGCCAAGGCCGCCGCCGCTCGGGATCGAAAGCGCACACATGCCGGCGACCGCGAACGCCTGGAGCCGCGCGCTCCAGCCCATCACCTCGCGCCCTCACCTGGTGATCGGCGCGCTGGTCGGCGTCCTGGTGTTCGCCTTCACCGGCCCGCTGATGATCAGAGTGATGACGCGCGCCTTGGTAGGCTGGGACTGCGGCGTGCTTGCCTTCATCGTGCTTTCGCTCAACTCGATGCGCGACAGCGATTACCAGCGGATGCGGGCGCGGGCGATCGCCCATGACGAGGGGCGCCATTCCATGCTGGCGCTGGCCATGTTCGCGGCTGCGGCCAGCGTCGCCGCCATCGTCACCGAGCTATCCGGCGCGAAGGGGCGCGAGCAGGTGCTCGAGGCGTTCAGCGTCGCGCTTACCGCCGGTACGATCGCGCTGTCCTGGTTCTTCGTGCACCTGGTGTTCGCGATCCACTACGCGCATGTCTATTACCTGGCCGAGGAAGGCGCCGACTCGGCGCACCGCTGCGGCCTCGACTTTCCCGACGACGAAGAACCCGATTATTGGGACTTCCTCTATTTCGCCGTCGTCATCGGCGCGACGTCGCAGACGGCGGACGTCAATATCCGCTCCAAGGAAATCCGCCGCATCGCGACCGCGCATTGCCTGATCTCGTTCGCCTTCAATACCGCCATCCTGGCGACGATGATCAACCTGGCGGCCGGGCTGTTCTAAGGGGTGGCCGTCAGGCCGCCTGCGACTCGTCCGCCGCGACCGCGTCCTTCGTCGAGAGCCGGTCCATCTTGTCGAGCAAATAGTCGACGTCCTCGCGCGACATCGACTGCGGCTGACTGAGGAAGCGCTCCACCATGCGGCGCTGGAACCGCGCGACATCGCCATGCTCGCCGTCGAAGTCGAGGCTGTGGAAGGCGTCGACCGCGGCGCGGAACGCCGGCAGGAGGCGCGTGGGCAGCCCGGCCCGCTCGTAGATCGCTCTCAGGCCGAGCTCGCCGGCGTCGTGGACCATCAGCCAGGTGCGGTGGTGCGGCACGCCGGAAAGCTCCGAGAGGCCCCACTCGAAGAAGCCCATGTGGCCGAACGCCAGCGCGCGCAACAGCAGGGACACGGTCAGCCTGTGGCCGCGGTGCAGGTGGGCGACGAAGCCCGGCAGGTCGGAGGCGCGGGTCGCCTGTTCGACCAGATCCAGGCTGGCCCGTTCGCGCGTGCCGATCGCCACCGCCAGCGCGGTCTGCGGCGTCGCGCCGTGGCCGCTGATCAACTGCTCGCGCAGATCGCCAGTGACCAGCGTCACCAGCCGCTCGCTGACAGAAGCCGGCAGCGCATTGCGCAGCGCGATCGCCGCAAGCACCGTCTCCGACGCTTCGAACCGGTCAATCGCCGTCTGCAGACCGTGTTCGGAAAAGGCGGCGCCCTTGTTCGCGCTGGCGGTCCGCACGGCGTCCGATTCGGCGTGCTCGGCGATCGCGTCGGTGACCTGTTCGGTGAGCACCGGCCGCTGAGCGACGGCCTTTTGCCGCACCGGCCCGCCGATGCGCACGATTTCGGCCAGATCGTCGTCGCTGAACACCGGCGAGAAGTTGAGCATCGGCACCGAGATGCTGTCGACGTCCCGCGCCAGGCGGTTGGCGACGTCGCGCGGCACCAGGGGCGAGGCCTTCAGCGTCACGGCCAGGGCCCGGCGGACCTGTTCGGCCGCATCGTGCGCCATCAGGCGAAGGATCTTGTGCGCCTCCTCCCGTTCCTCGTCGGTGAGCTCCGCGCGGTCGATATGGCGGCACAGGCGGTGCGCGACCATTGCGCGTTCTTCCGGCTCGGTTCCCTTAACCAGGAGACGGATGTCCGCATCGCTGAGCGCGGCTCTGGTGGTCGTCATGCGCCGGTCGGCTCCCCAGCCAAGTTGATGGTGGATTCGCCCTCGATTACACGCCTTTAAGCTTAACGCTTGGTTCGAGCCGTCACGCCTCGTTAAGGCTGAATCGTAACCAGGGCACAACCGTCACCCCGCTAGGCTGGTCCCCGTTCGCGAGGATCGGTCCCGATGTCCACAGCTCCAGCACCTTCTCTCCACGGCGCGTTCGCCCTCGATGGCGTCACGATTCGCGACGGCGCTTCAGTCACCGAGCAGTCGCTGTACGCCCAGGCCGCCTTGCTACCGCAGGCGCTCGGCGTCTTCGCGGTCTGCCTGCCGATCTACGTCTGGGCTGGATCGTTCGCCCACGACGCAGCCTGGATGTCGGCCAGCTTCGCGATTTTCGCCATCAACTGGGGCGCGTTCTACTTCGCGGTTCAGCAGCTGCGCCGCCCAGAGATGCAGAACGTCGGCCGGCGCGCCCGAATCCACGTGCTCTGCGGCCTGCTCTGGTCGGTCGCGGTCTGGCAGATGGCCGCCTTCGCCGATCACGCTGGGCCGGCGCGCGAGACCCTGCTGGTGCTGACCGTCGGCGCGGCAGTGATCTGCCTCTTCTTCACCACGCCCTACCTGCCCTGCCTGATGCTGGTCGGGCCCGCGGCGATGGCTGGGCCGCTGATCGCGCTGCTGGCGCGGCCGCAGAGCTCGAGCCTGGCCCAGATGGCTTGGGCGGCGTTCGCCCTCGCCTCGATGCTGTCGCTGATTCTGAATCAGAATCTGCGTCGCCAGTACGCGCTGGCCGCCGAGCGCGAACAGCTGACGCGCGAGCGCAGCGCCTCGCTCGAGGAAGCCGAGCGCCTCGCCCGCTCTAAATCGGCCCTGATCGCCACGCTTTCGCATGAGATTCGCAACGGCCTCACCGGCGTCGCCCACGTGCTCGCCGCCGCCGCCGGTCAGGGCGGGCGCAGCCAGCCGTCGCGCGAGCAGTCGGCCGCCGCGCTGGCCGCCGCCAACGACCTGATCGCGGTGCTGAACGCCACCCTTGATTCGGAGACAGCCGAATCTGGCCGTCTGTCGGTCGACCGGGTCCCGTTCGATCCGGTGCGTATGGTGCGCGAACTGGCCGTCCACCTGCGACCGCAGGCGGCGGCCAAGGGGCTGGAGCTAAACATCTTCGTCGAACCGCAACTGGAAGGCCGCAACGCCGGCCAGGCCATGGCCGACCCGGCGAGGGTGAAGCAGGTGCTCTCCAACCTGCTCATGAACGCGGTGAAATACACCACCCGCGGCCGGATCGAGGCGCGGATCGAGCAGCGTGGCGATGACCGCATCGCCATCGCCATCGCCGACACCGGTCCCGGCCTTTCGCCGGAGGAGCTCGCCGAGGCGTTCGAGCCGTTCCGGCGGCTGGATCGCACCGCGGCCGGCGTCCCAGGCGCGGGCCTTGGCCTTTCGCTGTCCAAGCGCCTCGTCACCTTGATGGGCGCCGACCTGATCGCCGACTCGGCCGTCGGGGTCGGCAGCTGCTTCACCCTGGAGCTGCCGTTCGACACCACCGTCCTGGCCGACGTGCGCGAACGCCCGGGCCAGTTGGCGGCGGTGCCCGACGGCTCGCTGCGCGTGCTGATGGCCGAGGCCGACGGCCTCAACGCCGCCATGCTGCGCACCATCCTCGAGCAGCTCGGCCACCAGGTAGTGCACGCCCAGAACGGTCGCCGCGCGGTCGATCTCGCCCGTGCGGTCGGCTTCGACCTGATCATCCTCGACGGACGCATGCCTGAGATGGCGACGCCCGCGGCGATCACCACCATCCGCGAGTTCTCCGCGCCGGTCGGCCTGGTGCCGATCATCGCGGTGATCGGCGGCGATGCGGCCGAGGACGCCGGCGCCTGCCAGGCCGCCGGCGCCGACGCGGTGATGCGCAAGCCGGTCTCGGTCGCCGGCGTCGCCCGCGCCATCGCCGAGGCCATGGCGTCGCGGAAGAAGGCGGCTGCGTAAGCCTCGGATCTACGCGGCTTGCGCCGCTCCGTCCGGGGTGACGGCTTGGAGGGATGCGGCGACGGTCCCCCGTCGCAGGATCGCGACAAACACACCGGCCAGCACGAACGGGGCCAGCGGCAGCCGGGCCTCGGTCGCGAGCGTTCTTGAGACGGCGGGCAGCACGAAGGCCGCCAGCAGGATCGTCTTCTCCCAGCTCAGGAAGCCCTTGCTGGCGCCTTCGCGCAGCATCCAGGCCAGCGGCGCGGCGAGGATGATCAGGTCGTAGTCGAGCAGGAACGGGCTGGCGATCAGGGCCGCGACGATCATCGCCGGGCCCTCCGCGCCGCTGTTCGGGGCCCGGCGCTGCAGCCAGAACAGGCCGGCCGCCGCCAAGACCGCGACCATTGCCTGCAGGCCGTAAGCCAGGACCAGGCCGCCGCCCCAGAGCCGCACGGCGGCGAAGGCGCTCTGCATCTTGGCGTCGCCGACCAGGCCCTGCTCCAGCGTCGATCGCGCCAGACTGGAGTCGGCCAGGAAGCCACGCCAGCTTTCCGGGCCGAACAGTCCGTAGGAGACCGCCGCGAGCGTGAGCACAGTCACGGCGGCGGCGGCGAACGTCTTCCAGCGGCCCGCGATGGCCAGCGCGATCGGGATCATGATCCCCAGGTGCGGCTTATAGGCCAGCGCCCCGAGGCAGACGCCCGCCAGGACCGGCCGTCGCTGCAGCCAAAGCGCGCCAGCGCCGAACAGGGCTGCGCTGAGAAAGCCGTTCTGGCCGTGGCCAATGTTGCTCAGCACCGCCGGGAAGGCGAGGATTGGCATCGCGCCGAACGCCCCGCCGAGCCAGGCCCGCACCATCCGCCAATAGAGCGCGCCGGTCGCCGTCAGCCACGCCGCCAGCGAGGCCAGATAGGGCAAGGCGGCCAGCGGCAGGCAGACCAGCAGGAAGATCGGCGGATAGAAGAACGCCGCGTAGCCGGTGTCGCGGCCGAAGATCGCCGTCTGCTGGGCATGGTGGGCGGCCACGTCGTAGGCGCTGGCCGGCGATCCGCCGAGGGCGAGCTTGGAGGCGGTCCAGAAACTGGTGAAGTCGGTCCCCAACGGCCGGCCGGCCAGATCCAGCCCGCCGCGCGCGGTGGCGACCCAGGTAAGGCCGATCGCCATGGTCACGCCTAGCAGCAGCCAGCCCCAGGCCCGGGCCCGTTTCGCGGTTAGCCAGTCGGCCCGGCTGAGGGCGCCAAGGCGCAGCGGCGGCGCGCGGTCGGGCGCGGCGAGGGTCATGCGTGTGCGGGTCCGGGCGACTGAGTCGATCGCGAGGCTAGCGGGCAACTGCTTAATCCGCGAAGAATGCCGCCAAGACAGACCCAAGGGAGACGCCGCGTGCTTGAAGGACTGAAGATCGTCGAGTTCGCGACCTACGTGGCCGCGCCGAGCGCCGCGGCGGTGATGAGCGACTGGGGCGCCGACGTGATCAAGGTCGAGAGCGACCGCGGCGATCCCACCCGCCGCAGCTTCGCCAACCTGACGCACCTGGAAGGCAACCCGGTGTTCGAACTGGAGAACCACGGCAAGCGCGGCGTCGTGCTCGATATCGCGAAGCCTGCCGGGCGCGACGCCTTGCTCCGTATCCTGAAGGACGCCGACGTTTTCCTGACCAACGTTCGCCCGGCGGCGCTGAAGCGGGCGAGGCTCGACTACGACAGCCTGAAGGATGTCTTCCCCGCGCTGATCTACACAAGCGTCACCGGCTATGGGCTCGAAGGCGAAGGCGCCGATCTGCCCGCGTTCGACCAGGCGGCCTACTGGTCGCGCGGCGGCGTGGCGGGCTCGCTGACGCCCAAGGGTCACGAGCCGCCGCTGTGCCGGCCCGCCATGGGCGATGCCGCCTGTGCGCTTGCCACCATCTCGGCGACCCTGGCGGCGGTGATCGAACGGCAAACCACCGGACGCGGACGCCTGGTGGAAACCTCGCTGATCCGCACCGGGGTCTATTCGATCGGCTGGGACATGGCGATCCAGCTGAAGTGGGGTCGGCTCGGCTCGCAGCGCACCCGCAAGGAGGTGTTCGACCCGATCCAGAACTACTTCAAGACCAAGGACGAGCGCTGGGTCGGCATCTTTCCGCGCGAGGGCCGCGACGACTTCGGTCACCTGCTGGCGATCCTGGAGAGCGAACACCTGGCCACCGACGAGCGCTTCGCCAAGCACGGCGCGCGCACCAGGAACGTCGCGGCGATGGTCGAAGCGTTGGACGAGGGCTTCGCGCGGCTGACGCTGGAGCAGGTCGGCGCCCGGCTCACGGCGGCGGACATGGTCTGGGGGCCGCTGAACTACCCGCGCGATACGGCGGTGGATCCGCTGGCCGAGGCGGCTGGCTGCTTCGTCGATGTCGTCGACGCCGACGGCGTGGCCTACCGCCAGCCCGCCTCCCCGGCCCGCTTCCCCGGCGCCGACGACGGCCCCAAGCGTCCCGCGCCGAAGCTCGGCCAGCACACCCGCGAGGTGCTGGCCCAGGCCGGTTACGATGACGGTGAGATCGACCGCCTGGTGGCGGACGGGGCCGCGACCTAGCTTTGCCGGGTCTTGCTCGAAGCCAGTGACAGTGCGCGCAGCATCTCGCTCGAGAACAGGCTGTTGGCGGTCTGGACGCTGACACCCATGTCGTCGGCGGGTTCGGGGCCGCGCAGGATCAGGTCGACCATCTCCTGTTGCTGCTGCAGCCGCTCCTGGCGCCGCGCCGACGCGTACTGGATGAAGCCCTGGTCGGCGTCGTTGTTGGCAGGCGGCGGCGCCACCTGCGCCGGCCCGCCGCCAGGACTGGCGGTGAGGTTGGCGTAGACCTCGGTGACGGTCGCGGCCCGGCCGCCCCGGTAGAAAATGCCGCGGTTGGAGGCCGCCGCGTCTGGGAACAGCGCCGGCGCGCTGGCGGTCGGCGAAATGCGCACCGCGTCGATCAGCTTGGCGGAGCCCTGCGGGCCTAGCACATGCGCCACATAGAGTTCGCCGGCGGTCGGCTCGCGCCCGACCCGGCCGCGCAGATAGGCGGCGTGGTCGGCCGCCAGTTCACCGGCCATCAGCGCGGAGGCGTGCGGGTCGAGGCGCAGGTCCATCACCGTCGCGCGCGCCTCGGGGCCGTTAACATAATAGTGGCCGCTCGGCCCCTTCTCGATCAGGTCGGCGTAGCGGGCATAACCGTACTTGGCGCCGTGCTGCTTCAGCGTCGCCAGCCAGGTCTGGTCGAGGAACTGGAACAGGCCCGTGGCCGATGAAGTCTTGGCCTTGGCGTTGGGATTGTAGCCGCTCTCGCGCTTGGCGGCGCCCATCAGATAGCCGAAGTCGACCCCGGTCGCGCTGGAGGCGCGCTGGATCGCCGCCTCGACGACTCCGCGGATCGATTGAACGGACATGCGGGTAGTTGGATGAGATTCGTGGTTAACCGGGTCTTAACGCGCCGGCGATTGCCCAGAGGAATACCGGGCCGAATACGGAAGCTTGGCCGCGCAAGTCGGGAACAGTTCCCGTAGCGGAAGCGTGGCCGTCGCCTTATATTGACCTCACGTAAACTTGGGGAACCCCGCCGAGGACAACGCCATGGTCATTAATCCCGCCCTGCAGCCGGCACTCGCCCGCGCCATCGACGGCGTCTCGCCCGACCGGCAAAAGCGCGCCCGCGTCGCCACGGCAGCCATCGCCGCCTCGGTCGCCGCGCATGTGATTGTGGGGCTCTATATCTACGAGGCGAAGTACGCGCCGACCGCCTCAACGGTAGTCGACACCCAGCCGCCGATCGTCACCACGATGCCGAAGCTCCCGCCGCCGGCGAAGCCGCTCAAGCAGATGCCGCCGCCCCCCGCGCATGTGATCACGCCCCACAGGCCGGTGCTGCGGGCGCCGCCGACGGTCACGACCCTACGGCTCGCGCCCCCGCCACGCACGATCGCCAAGGCTGACACGTTCCTACCGCCCGTAATCAGCGATGTCGTCACGCCACCGGCCCCGCCCGCGCCGCCGACGCCGAGCGTGATCGCCTCGCCCCACTGGCTCGAGATGCCGGACGCGAACGCGTTCTCGAAATACTATCCCTCGCC
>Ga0302325_10015160_pt1 | contig 16388 bp, 17 predicted proteins | sample Palsa_T0_2_FD_201948 | JGI IMG/M metagenome (GOLD analysis project Ga0302325, IMG submission 201948) | Peat permafrost microbial communities from Stordalen Mire near Abisko, Sweden - Palsa_T0_2 | ecosystem: Environmental > Terrestrial > Soil > Palsa > Peat permafrost | place: Sweden: Abisko... | reverse complement strand
ACCCTGGCGGACACGGACAGCCCGAATGTTACAACGAAGCATGAGATGCAGATTCCGAGATACAAACAGAGATGCTTGAAGCTTGTTGGCGGTTGCGAGGTAGCAGGTACTTTGCCCTGCTCCCGCTCCTGAGCTTCTTTAGTCCACTGGCTGGCCGTATCCCAGCCTTCGTATCTACGTTCTCCTCCTTGAACAGAATAGCCAAAGTAAACACGTTCACACATAATTTACACTTCTTCTCCATGTCCATCTCAGAAACGATAGCAAATCAGCGATGCTTCCAGATATCAAAATGGCCATCTTCCGCCTCACAAAGGGCTTTCATTGCTTCTGAACTACTACTAACGTCAAGATGGTATACGAGTGAAAGCGCTTGTCTAACGCAATGCCATTCCAGGGTGTAGACAGTCAATTTTGACCCCGAAACTCCCATAAATCGTAGACATCATTCAAATGATCATCTCATCATTTATTCGTTACTCTTCGCCCATGGCGCCGCGTGCTTTGATGTAAAGCTAAACGGGCTTTTAGTCATCTCTGGACTCCGCGGGGACATCTTAACTGCAAATAAACCATCCTCCGCCTCTATGTCGTCATTGATCACTTGCCCGCTCGCGATGGCATCTATAGAGCTGATCTGACTATTGGTCCGTGGGTGTGCTTTCGCTGCGATCCTTGACCTCGAAGCCGCGCCGTGAAATTGCGAGAAAGATGAAACTGCAATGTCTCCAAGATCTGGGGACATGAGATGGGAGCCATCCAAGCTAGGCTCATCTATGTTGCTCAGTAAGATTTTATCTCTCGTAATCCGAAATACACACCTGAAGGCCCCAGTTGTGAGGCACTGGTTCCTAACTTCAATCCTTTGAGCTTCTCTGATAACCTTCCACGACCTGGTGCCTTGGGACTGGTAGGTGACGTGGTGTTTGGTAGATCAGGGACACCCTTTGGCCCAACACCAAAATTATCCTCAATCCACTGCTTTTCCTGCATTGCCATTTCTAGACCGACCCCTTCACCATTCTTCATCTCAACCTCAATCTCTTTCTGTAGAACCGAAAGCCGCTGCTTTGCCCATACAGTATGTAGAGCCCCCTTCCGACCTTGCGTCGTAGCACTTAGACCGAGCTCTGGTGGAAAGATTGCCGGCAGAGGATTTGTCTGGATCTTCTCTCCACTCCCTGCCTGCGAAAGCTTTACTATTCGAGGTATGTTTACCCCAGGAGCAAGTAAAAAATAGATTCGATGGAGCTTCCCTTCTGCTCCATCTCTAGCTGAGAGGACGGTTGTTTTGCCTTCCCAAGATACCTCCCAATCTCCCATATTGTTCGTACCATCAGAATCGGACCATTCAACCATCAAAATTTTTGTTCCCTCGTTACCCTTGCCGGACTCGAACTCGAAGCGGGCGAGGGCTCTCGACGAAGATAGGGCGGGAGCTTCATCCGGGCTGCTTGCAACTGCCGTTAAGATATTGTCTGGTTCGAAGTCCAGTCTTTGAGGCGATGGGACTGCCATAGTCGTTGATTTGAGAGTCTTCCTCCAGGAGTCCAGAACGGAGGAGTTTGAAGCTGTGCGCAGGTGGCACTGCGAGATCAACGGTCTTCAGGCTACTCGGTGGTAATGAACCAAATCCTATGGGACATTGAGTGTGGTTCTATAGCCTCTGTAGTGCAGTTGAAGTGCTCGAGGATATCCGTACGTCTGCTCGCAGCACGAAAAAGAACGCCTGAAAATCGGACATTCGTGTTTTGTCATCTTGTCCAATGAAGTAGCGACTTCCGTCAATGGGAGGAGTTTCGGGATGGAGTTGATGTATTCTAATAATAGAACGCGGAGGGTTTCTGAAGACGGGATAGCACAAGAGCTTAAATCCAGACCTACCCCACCTTGCAGATGTCACGGGAGAGCATCTCCATACTTCATAGCTTTCGGAGCTTTGTGTGAGAACAAGGAAAATATGTCGGAGACATTATACTCTAGTGTTCCAAGACAAAATGCCCTATTTTTGCACTCCATTTACCGTCTTTCCTGTTCGAAACCATATCTTCGATTCATTCTTACGTTGCCCGTTACGGCTGCCATCAGGTGCGCCCCTTCGCTTAAATGTGAGGAAATATGCGCAGCATCAGTTTGTTTTTATTTCGCGAAAACCTATGGAGAGGCGAAGGGCGAATTTTAAAAGTTGAGATATCAACTACTTTTTGAAAAGAAAAGTTGAACCTTCCATGATTTTATAGAGATTGTTCAAAGCTTGAAGTGAAGAGAAAGGTCGTAAGCGAGGGCGCGCCTGGTCGTAGTGCAACAGACTATGCAAGAAATAAAAAACTCGCAAAGCAGGTTATTGTGACTGACGGCGTAGTGCATGATTAGTAGAAACAGCTCAAGAACTTCCTCGCATATTGCTTGTTCCAATTACGGTCGAGGCAACTGCGCTAAATGGTCTGATTGAGGTCGTATTCTGCAATGATCTTTTCTGCGGCTGTCTCCCCAACCAAATAAGCCGTTGATTGCGTATGGTTGCTGTTCTGTCAGTAAAGAAGATGCCTTCTGGTTTGGGGGTTCTTACTTTGGAAGTAGAGGAATCACGCTGAGATCCACAACTCGGAGGTTTTCGACACCCCTCACTCGGAAATCTGTAGCAACGCAAGCACCATCCTCGCCCTGCTTCCCCATTCTCACGGTGCCTAGAGAGTGTCAAATCTGCATTATTCAATGATGAGAGCTCAATGATCTATAGGTCAGGGATTCTGTGGAAGAATAGGAAAAGTCCGAAAGACATACTGCACATGTGCCACGAGCTAAAGAGATTCTGTGCAACGAAGAAGTCAGTAATTACTCAGTATAAGTTGATTCAAATGAGAGACAGGTAATTCAGGGGCAGTCAGAAATTAGATAGGGATTTGTTCATCAGCACGCACACTCGAGCAATGATCCTACAGCTGGTCAGCGAGATTTCTATGTAGATGCTTGTTTACATACCCAAATATCCTGCTCAGATTTACTGGCGGGGCATCCAATCATTTTCACAGTGTTTTTCTTAAACACCGGTGCCTCTAAAAACTCGAGTAGTTTTCTCATGGCTTCAATCATAGTTCTCCGATCGTATGGATGAGATAGGAGGTTTGGATCGACCCGGGGAGCATCCTGCATTTTCCTCGTATCAGTAGGCTTTTGTAAGCGAACCTGGTATTGAGGAGATCCGAACTCCCGTTCCCTCAGCTCGGGTCCAAGCAGCTAGTGAGACATAAGGAATAGATGCACTTGCCGAAGGGACTGCAGAACTCAAAGTCACTTCTCCATGTGATTGCGGATTCATCACAAACGCCAAAGCTGTGAGGTAACAGTCCGTTGGCAGAAGATCATAGTCACCAACGAAGAGCGGTGGAGTGTGCTAGTGATGGATTTAGCTACATGCATACCACTCTGTGGAATGAGACTGACTGTTGCAATTTCGAAGATGGGTACATGTGGTTGCTTCAAAAATTCCTGGGTGTGCTTCCCGAGCGCGTTGAATTCGTCCGACATGTATACCGCATCGTTTTTGAACCATCCCATCGGGACTGAGCAATACATGCTTGACAAAACACCTTTTTTATCTTTGGCATGTTGGGCTCTTACGGCTGCTATATTTTCTGGCGCTTGAGTCTCGAAAGCCATTCTATCATTACTACCTGGGCGCAAGAGCAGTGTTGCTGTTGAGAAGCAGTGGTCCTGTAAGTTCTTTCCCACGCCGGGAAGGTTCTGGACGACGGGAATGCCATGCCTTTCGAGCTCCGCAGCTGGACCAATCCCAGACAACATTAAAAGTTGTGGAGAATTGATGGCTCCACCAGAAAGGATAACGTCGTACCTGGCGCGGAAGTCATTGCCTGCAATCGTTCTGACCCCTAATGCTTCGTGTCCTGACATTAGAACTTGGGCGACTGGCGAGTCGACTTTTATAGTGAGGTTCGGCGGAGCATTTTCAAGATACGCTGAGGCGGTTGTCCGAGAACCCTTGTACATGCAAGCCGCTCCCAATCCCATGCCTGTTGTCAGAATTCACAGTAAGTATAAATACAGCATACTTTCTAGGAGCTTGAGGGAATCATTTCAAAAATCGATGGGAAAATCGTGAGTGTACTAGTCGACAGTTCGAAGACATTTCTACAGAACTACACCTACCTAAGGGATTGCCGGAGTTTACATCTGAAAAATAGAAGAGTTAGCCCCTTCGCCAACATGGGATTGAAGGAGAATAAATAGATCTCTTGCAAGGAAGCAATTTAACTTACCAGAATTGACGCCCAAACCAAGCTCTTCAGCGGCCTGGAATACGTCTGTGAGACCTTTCTCGAACGGATCGGCATAGCTAAGGTGGAGGGGCCCAGAAGTCCCATGATCTAGCAGATTCAGTGACTTTCTTCTTATTTTGAACAGAGCTTACCCGCTTCGTTTGGTGAGATGTATCTCCTTCCCTCCTGAGGAATGTCCACATGATAGTTCTCGATCTTCTTAAAGCGTTCTTTCACATTCTTCCAGGCCCACGTTTCATCATCTACCTTTCTTGCCCACTGGGTAACATGGCGGTCAGCAATTAATCGATGAAATGAATTGTAGTAAAACTGAGATATTGTGTAACGACATAGCATGGGACTATTTATAATTCTAAAGATGTTCTCCACCTTAAGCCTACCTCGTTGTAGTCTTCATCAGCACCGATCACCCCTACCACCCAGGATCGCGGATCAGTATGGCTTTAATAGTTGGGAGGGTGCCTTGCAAGAAGTCTACCCCATCAAGGGGTCAACCGCGCGTAGGATACGGGAAGTGCGAAACAATGGGTGAAGAAATCGAGACTTACAACAAGAAAAGTTAATTGCCGTGCTACCACCAAGCCCCTTGCCCCGAGAGTAATCAATTTGCTGGCCTTTGAGATGATTCTGAGGCACGGTTTTATAACCCCAATTCATTGTAGCTTCTTGGAATGTCTTGAATCGGTCTGCAGGGACACGATAGGAGATATCTCCATTGTCTGATCCTGCTTCGAGGAGAAGCACTTTCGGTCGTTGCTTGGTGTTTGCAAGTCTTGCTGCAACGACGCAACCAGAGGCACCGGCTGAGAACGAATTAGCTTGGAGGACGGGGTGTCCAGGAGAAACCGACCTCCAACAACAATAAAGTCATATTCGGACGACATATTAATAATCCTCAGACAACAAAAAGATTCGGACGGTATATGAGATAAGTTTTAATTCTGCGAGGAAACGGGTTTCTCCTTACTCATCGATGAAGGCGGAAAGGATGCGGGGTCGAATTTGGGGCTTAAGTGTAAGTCATTTAGTGAGGGGTTCTCAATCGCACCAACAGTTTATCGCGTTCGCAATCTCCGGGAAGCATGTACGGGAGAGCTAGCAGATGGCAAGCCCCCTCTATGTGCTTCCCCAATTGGACTTGATCTGGATTTTGGCGAGTCATTGATGGTTAAACAATTTGGATTGACGAAAGTCGGTCTCAGAACTGTCGCGCTCATATCGTATTGTTAATCTGGGATCTTGGAACGAGGTTGTTCATAGATTCGGTTTCGAATCTGGAGAAAAGGAGCCTGGATATGAGTAGTTGAAATATGGAATTGGATCCGTGATTGTCTTTATTTCATACCTGTTCTTCTCGACCTTAAATAAGCAATTTAACCACTTAGCTTGGGCATACTTGGTGTGGAGGATAATATTACACACGGAATTAGATGTGCTCAGGAATTTACTGGTTGTTTCATCGGTAACACTGGTATTAATCATATGCCATTCCTGTCGACTCATGAAGCTTCTGCAACGAGTGATTAATTTCCTGGTTGGCGGAAACAAACCCAAACACCTTGAAGAGGGGACCAGAGAGTACGGCAACTCAAAAGGATGCTCCATAATTGGAGAAATAGCTCCCAATATGCATCATAGAGCCTCGATCTGCTCAATTCACCCCAACGCGTCCGACCGTGCCCAAAGTTCTCTTTCTACCCAGAGACATCGGTTGTGATGCTCGATAGGGAAATTGACATTTAAAGGTCCGCGGTGGTTGACTCAAGCAGGCCTTAGTGGCAGGAAAGAAATCCTGCATCAAAGTGCAGGACCTAGACCTTTGTCGAGCCTTATTGAGAGTACGTGAACGAAGATCGCAACAAAGGATGCTAATTTGAGGGGCGTCCTCAGCATAGGCCATTCGAATAGCAACTGTAGATCTCTTCCCTGCTCTTAAGCAAGCCAGCAACGCCGCTGGAGAGACTTGCTAACTTTCACATTGTTCCACACGCCTGCAAGCCAAAAAAGGCCTCACAGAAACGCCGGTAAGATCCCAGCAACGTTTTCGTACATAATTGGATAACAGCACCGCAATGTCTACTTTCAGAAATGGTGTAGGTGATCAAAAGTAGCTTTTATCTGGACGCTTGCTGATTCAAAGTCGTCCAACGCGAAGCTTGCCAGCGTGAAATATTCGGTGTGAGGCACTGTGACGTGTGCTTTGGTGAGAACCGCGAAATTTTCAAGGTATCACGTCCAGCCGCCTATTCGCCCCTCATCCCACCTTTCTTTGCGTTCCTGTCGCGAATAGTATATCTTCTTTGCCTCGCGATACCTCCTCACCCACTCAAGAGCCTCTCTCTCATTTGCGGTGGCACCATCACCCTCCAGAAAACTCTCCTCTAAAGCTTGACACACCATCCCCTGTTCTTGGACCCCCTGACTCAGCTTCTGGTAGAGAGACGAAGGGGAAAATGGCGCCAATGCACGATCCATGTCGGACTGCTTTTGGCGCCACTGCCGTTCTAGAGCATGCGTAGACAACAGCTGAGCTTGAGTAGAAGATCTCAGATGAATCAATCGTGCCTCGAGGTCATTTAAATGTGATGCGAGAGCTATGTTATCCTCTAGCGCAGCGTATAAAGGTTCCTGTGATGCAGCAATTGATGGGTGTGCGGTGGAGGACGAGTGTGCAAGAGCAGCGAGAAGTTCAGGCTTTGCTAGGATTTCGGCGAGATCTTGTTTACTGCAGAGCCCGTCAGCTGATATTTTGGCAGTTAAGCAACAAAAACGTTACAGACGATTTGTCTTGCAAGATTATTGGGAGCCACTGGTCGCCGGGATCTTGGCTGTGCAGTGCATAGGCGGCCTCATTCACCCGGGCCTGCTGAGTATGCTGGAGATCATCAGAGGCTCCTCCGCGAGCGCCGAATTGCTGTTGCTGTTGAGGTGGTGGGGGATTCCAGGATTGGCTGCCCGCAGGCGTGCTACGCCGACTCACTTCCTGACTGCTTGGCTTGGGAGGAGGTGCAGGAGGAGCATCGGGATCAAAAGATTGAGAGTTTCGATGTGTTTGGTATGGAGGATATGCGGGCGAGGACATGGCGACAGGAGGTGGAGCGGAGCAGGAAGGGAGCCTTGACACCAAACAAGAGTGCTGTTTGCTTTTTGATACTAGAAGAGGAGGAAGAAGGAGGAAAAGAAGAAAAGGAGAGGAAGGCGCCGAAATGGCAGTCAGTGACTGAATCCTAGGAGATAAAGCTCGGTGGAGAGCTTGGCTTTTGGGTTGCGTTGGTCCAAGACTTCCAGTTGATGTTCTCCCAGGCGTCCATGCTTTCGCGAAACAACGTCGTTGCCGTCAGAAGGCGAGAGGCTTCGATCTAGCCTTATCTTATCGTGTGCCCATTTCCGAAGTCTCCATTTGGGAGCAAAAGCGGCATGAGATTATATGTTAACGTTTGACCGAATACTCCGTACAGTACCTTCCTTATTCTACCCAGATACTGTACATTTAGACTCATCTACGCCTTTCGAAGCTTCCCGAACGTCTACTGAAGCGAATCGCCCAATTGTTCCGCTTCGACTTGCGACATTGAGCGAGCGTCAGTGCCGCTTTGTGTGCTCCCCCCCCGCGCGAGGGCCGCCTCGTTTCGGTGCCACGGCTGGAACTCGCAGCATCTCACAGGGGCGGGGGGCCCGATGATTGGCCGGTCTGCGAACCTGGGGAAGGCTCGCCAAGTAACCGTGGTTTTATGATTGCGCTGCTTTCCTGTCTCCTCCTGGGCGCACGCAAATTTTGCTGATACAGGACATCTGGTTTACGCCTAGGAATGAGTGCCGACCGCCTCTTGCGATCTTTCGTCCCATTTACCGTGCACGAGCTGCAGCACGCCGAAGCGAAAAGTTGAAGCTTTCTTTCTGCGGTCGAGAGCCCCTTGATGCCGTTTTATGGGTCGCTCTAGATCACCGCTGGCGAGACAATCTCTTTTCGGTCCGATCCTCTCGTGGGTGCAAGTGTCGATCTTCCTCTCGGTACAATCCAAAAGAACATTGCCTGCGGCAGATGCTCTCGTTCTTGCAATTTGAGTTCAGGAGTCAGGAGTCAGGAGTCAAGAGTCAAGAGTCAAGAGTCGGGAGTCAACTTGAAGACTCGAAAACACCAGGAACCCCCCGGGAGGAGGCGACTTAGTCGAGATCGGCGTGTGAAGTGAACCACTGCAACAGTACTGTCGGGACGGCAACACCGTTGCCGCACGCATACTTGAACAGAAATACCACTGGCCATGAACTTTTACAGAGATTCTTTACCACACAATAGCACGGTCTTGTGTCGTCAGATGTTATACGAGTGGCCGGAGGAAGCCATCTCCAGAGGAATTATCCATAGCATCAACCCCAAGTCCCAACGTCCCCAATCCTCCCCATACGATATCCACATCACGGCTGCCCTACAATTTAGCAACTTTTCCAGCGCATAGCAGCCAAAAGGTACCGGGTCCAGAACGTTTGTGAAGAAACTCGCATCTGCGAGTTCTGGATCATTGTATGAAGGGGAAAGGAGGCGGGGCAGTTGATGGTCAAATGCTCGAGGTAGTGAAAGTGTCAGCAGTCAGCAACTGCTGCACGCCATAATACCTACCTACTGCGTACTGTACTGCACAAGTAGACGACTCGGACTACTCCACGGGCGGTCCCTTCTCCTTCCTCCTTCCTCCTTCCTTCCCTCCTCCTCCCTGGCAGCACTGAAATTGGGACGAAGGGTCTTGCAGTGCTCGCGAATCTTTTTACCCACCATAGCCGGGACGACGGGCGTACGAGCGGCCAGCCAGGGTCGCTGATTCGCTGGCGCTTTTTCGGAACCAAAGACCCATTCTCCACAACACTGGGCCACTGGGCCACTGGGCCACGGTCCACCAGGCTCAGGCTCGGCCTCTGCTTCTCTCGCTCACTCACTCATCTCAACTCAACTCACCTGCCAGTCTACAATCCGACTCTTGTCGACCATCCCCCCCCCACGAACACCACGAACACCACGAACACCACGAACACCACGAACACCACGAACACCACGAACACCACGAACACTCGACCACCCTCGACGAAAAAAAAAAACACACCATATCCCCCAGCGAATCTCGACCTAGCGGAAACACCGCTATGCACAGAGCTGTGGATTGAGTGTCCGCTTTCCTCTCCCCTCGGCTCGACCAGTTTTGGTCCGTTCGTTTCTTCGTCTGCTACTGGCGCAACACAGCGAACCTCACCTCATCTGCCTCTCGTCCTGGGCACGCTGCCACCGTTTTCAATTCTTGCCGGTCCTGGCCATAAACCTTGAATCCCACCATGCATGAGGCTCGCCCGTGCGACGACGTTATTTTCCCCATTCTCGCTGTCTGCGCATCTCCGGCGACCTTGTGAAGAGTGTCGTCCCTCTCCCAGATCATGATACGCTCTATCAACCACACTGCACCTCGACTCTGCGGCCGGATGGCATAGCGGCCACACGTAGGTCATTATGGATCCTCTTCACATCACCGAATTCGCCTCGGAGAGATACTTCGAGAAGTTAAGGCGGCTGAATGAGAGCAATGAAAATGCCGCCGCCTCCTCATCCAGTCCCGCAGCTACGACGACGACCACAGTCCCTGCGGAACCGCCATTATTAGAAGGACCTACATTTACGCTGCCATTAGGACGGCAGCGGTCACACGACAATGATACTGCTCCTCTCGCTCTAAGGCCTAGTGAGCAGAAGAAACGCTCGCTGGGCCATGACCTCACGGCACTGCGGACCCAGCGACGTCCTACTTTCAGTGGATCATTTGGGAGTTTGCGTTCTAAGGTCACAGTCATAAACAAGGCGCCATTAATCAGTGAACACCACGAAGATGTCCTGGCCGAAGATCCGACAACGCCTCACATGTAGGTTCTGTTTATCTCACCAATTTCCATGTACTAACTCAAATCTACAGCTTCGCTTTGCAGAACCTCTTACTTGCTCTGCCTAATGAACTCCAAGCACAGGTCATTGCGCCCCTTCCGATACATACCATACTCACCCTACGATTGGTCTCAAAATCATTTCACACCTTAATAACTCTCAATGAGGCTTCCATTGCGCGATACCATGCTTCACATAATCTTCCCGCATACGCTCTACGATTATACCCCTTACCGGATCCTACTGCGATCAATCTCCACTATCTGTGTTGTATATGGCATCGACTACATGTTGCAACAAAATTGTCAACCATGATTTCGGCTCAAGCCACGAAGGAGATATTTCTCCGGACGACCGAAGCTCAGCGATTGGAGTTTGAACCACAACACCGGCGGATGCGGCAACGACTCGTCCCACTTATCTTTGCCCTTTTTCATTTCTTTGAAACATATCGAGATCTCCATGTTCGGCACCTTGCCAACGGGGGCATTCCAATCCGGCTGCAACCATTTACTTTAAATCCTATCGAATGTCAGGTTATGGCGATGTACGACGATCGGACACTTCTTAAAGTTCACCAGGTATTTCCATTGGTGATGTCTTCTTTTTCTCGGCGGTTGCGGCCACCATCTTATGCTGGAACGCTTGAACGGTCCATCAAGGGTTATCTCAAGGATCGGCCTGCGGATGAGGTGTATTCAACCATTATATCTATCGGAGGATTGCGCCAAGCACAGCGATTCTGGGAAACGAAAGGATATAATTCGCGGCGTGCTGCCGTTGATATATGGTATGGCTTTGTCACGCGAAGTCCTGTCGAGGCCCCCCCGAAATCAAAGATGTCGATAATAACATCCCTGGGCCGAAAGAAGCCCAACGCCACAGTAGATGCGGCCACTTCAGAAACAGCAGCAGGCCATAATTCAACGAGCTGCAACGAATGGTTCTGCGTCAAGCCAGCTTGTCAGAACGGCCGACGGCGGCATTCCACCGATAATCTTGTCTTTCATAGTAGCCTCTCTGCAGGTCCGCCTATGAGCCCCCTTTCACGTGATCAACTTCGACTCGTCCTGCCGGATCTGCAGCATCTATCGAATATTTGGTGTCACACAGCCGAAGCCTTAATCTTGGAGCGGAAAATAGTGGAACGGGCGCAGGATATCAAGCGGACGCATCAAGTACTTTTAGAGCTAATCCGTGATGATGGGACGGATGGCCTGGATGACTGGAGCGCTGGAAACATAGCAGATCCAAGTCGAACTATAAATACCGCGGGGCAGGAAGGCATGGATGCTTCCGGAGGCGTATCAGACTAGTCGGGCAGCATTTATTGGGCGTTTTTGAGCGGACTTCATATTGTATTCGAACCATGAAACGCGGCGTTTGGGAATAAGGGGCATTTGGGTATAGATATCATACATATTCGACATGTATGTCACGCGCGGTTTGGATGCCGCTGGATGCAGAAGATATACCAAACAATACCAAACACAAATCAAAAATATCATTGGCCAGCCATCATCATTTAATTTCGCCCTGCGACTATGTGTCGCAATCAAGCCACCAAACTATTTAAGGTTTTTGTGATCTTGGTGCCTCCTGGGTAAAGCTCCAGCTCATTCCAATCTCGACTTTCATTAATATTTAGCAAAGACGAAGGTAAAGTACAAAGTAACGCCACCATTCCCAGCCGTTCCCGACCCTGTCATCAATGTCCGAAAATGGTATTTATCAATTGATCATCACCGACGCCCCATACCACGAAGTAAATGATCCCTGATTTCATTTGTGCCCGTATCAAATGCATTGGTCAATCCCGATGAAGTTGTGCTATAGCCTGCATTGCTATTGCTCGCTGACCTTGCAACGCTCCTCAAAAGATCATTCGTTCCAGAATCATAGGCATTGCTCAGCCCTGCGCTCGTCCCATAGAGGCTGTTGGTGGTGACAGAAGACCTAGATGTACCAAGACCGACGCCAATTGACTGTCCATAAGGGCCACCGCCACTTAGGCTCACATTTGTCGTACCACTGCTTCCAGAATGACCGAGGGACTCCAGAGTAGGAAGATCGATATACGATGAATCAGAGAAGTGGTTATAGTGGTTCTGATGCGACGATTGTGTTTGCGGATGAGCACGCGAGCTTGTGTAGGAAGGCGATGGTTGAGCCATTGAATTAGTGCTCGGAGCTCTATAGGCATTTTCCGCCTGAGAAAAGGAGGGAGAAGGCTGGGCAAGGGTGTGTGTACTATTTGTTCTGAAATTTGTGTCTGGTTGAGAGAAGGATGGTGATGGTTGCGCGACCGTATGTGGACTGGCCGTTCTATATGTATTCTCTGCCTGAGGAAATTGAGGCGATGCTTGTGATAAAGTGTGTGTAGTAGACGTCCTGTAGCTATTGTTGCTCATCTGAGGGGAAGGTTGATGTGCCCCATACAGTTGTGAAGGTTGGTGAGAGGGGTATTGCTGACTGTAGGTGGTTGAAGGTTGGCTGCGTTGATTGTAGAATGTAGTTGACGATGGCCTTGCTGCTGTTGCCTGTGTCATTTTCTGCTCCTCACGCTGAATGCTCTGCTGGTTACTCTGCTGATTACTCTGCTGACCACTTTGTTGACTACTCTGCTGAGACTTTTGTGTCTGCATCTGTTGTACTTGAGGCGTGGATTGTTGTGGTGTTACGGACGAAGATTTCGCTTGCTGTCGCTGCTGTTGCTGTTGTATCATAGTGGGGGTATGACTCCGCCCGTTTTGCTGATTTGAAAGATTTGCGAAACGCTCATAGTGGGCTTCGAGACCTTCTGCTGGAGGTCGAGAAATAGGCAAACTTTGCTGAGAAGAGGCCGCTGTTGAATCGGGGATCGTGCTGGGCGCAGTTGGAGGAGTGGCACTGCTGACAAGAGAGGTGGTTTGATTTCGAGATGGAGGATCATTCGTGGTTGGTGCTTTGGGCTTGCGCTGGCGGGGTCGTTTTGCAGGTGGGGCAGTAGGTGTAGAGGTATCTATACGAGCGCCCCATTGCAATGCGTCCTTTGTCATGCCCACCGGAGCTTCACCATTAGGAGGTAAGACACTAGAATTGTGCACTGGGTTTGAATTGGGGGTCGGGAAGCTTGCAGCTGGTAGTGTGCTGGGCTTGGGTTTGGGAGGGGCACGTTTTCGTTTTTGACCCCCATCCGGAGCAGTCTTCGGAGGAACGATAGGAGACGGGACGATATTCATTGCCTCAGAACCATGATTTCTGAAAGCTTCTAGGACAGCACGTTCCTCTGGACTAAGCTCGTCTGCAGGGGGAATAGACGAAGTGTGGCTTGACTGTCCAATTTGATTTTGATTTTGGTTTGGATTAGTCTGCCATGCTTGCTGAGGATATTGATGAACTGGAGGCTGTTTTGATATGGCTGGGGGTTGGCTATCAGATATTGGTACATAGCTAGGTTCAGGCGGTGCATGATTTGGCTGCAAAGATTTTCCAGCAGCTGCATGTAATTCCGGTGATTGTGATGCCTGCAAAACTTGGTCATGACCGTCCACCTGGGTTTTGTTTACCCCGGCATCGGATTGTGCGCCCTCTGACCTGCCCTTGTTCCTAGATCCTTTGGGTCTGCCTCTTCTCCGTTTACTTGCAGAGGCGTTGCTGTTGGGCACTTCTTCGAGCTGGTCTTTGCTTGGAGTCGAGGGCGGGGGCGGTTTGCTCTGTTCCGTGATAGACTTTCCCCCCTGCCGGCCCTCATTGAGAGAAATAGGAATTGCAGGAACAGGAGTGTTGACTAGCGCTAGAGACTGAGGGAGACCCCATGCGGGAGCGGAAATCGCAGGACCAAAGCCATACCCATTCCTGGAGTTTGGAGGTTCATTGGTAGACCCCTCTGCCCCCGATGCGGCAGCCTTGCCTTTGGTCGGACGTGCTCCCTTTCTCTTCCCTGCGCCGTGGGCTGTGTCTTTCTGAATCTCCGGGCTTCGATCTGAGAGATCGGGAAAAATCTCAGCAAGCCAACCGATGAATAGTGCCCCAGTCTCCTTTGTATTGGCACTCTCTGGGAAAATTCCATCCTCCGGAGGAGGCGCCCCAGGGATTCCCCCGAAGTATGCAACCGCTTTGCAGATCTGGTCTACTACTGTGAAAGGATTGATGCTCCTTAGCAGTGTAAGCAGTCGTGCCTGCTCGATCTTTGTCTCGTCCGGGGCCAACGGTCTTGCTCGTTGTTTGTGGTCGTCTCGGGAGACAGCAAATGGCGAGCCGCGGTTTGTTGATGGATCACCTAGGCTGGCCTCCAATCCTCTCTTCTTCGGAGGCACGTACTTCTCGGACTGAGCGGCCTTCGCTCGAGAGGCAGTATTCTCACTCGTCCGTCTTGCAGCAGCATCTCGCTCAGCAGCAGCATCCCTTCCTTGGGCTTCAGTCTTCTTCCCTCCAGGGCTCATGCCCATATGCATCACTCCAAAATTCCCTTGCTTATTGTCGGTTTTCCCCTTCAGCTTGCTTGGCACGGGATTCCTCACACGCCCATCTTTGTTAGGCCCCAGTATGCCCTCGATTAATGGATTGGATGTTATCTCCACGAGCTCGAGAGCAGCATTGGCTTGGTGGTGATCTTGCTGAGGCGTCCTCGAGGGTGCGATGGATGGCATACGATCAGAATTCTGGCCCGATGAAGGTCGAGGTGCTTGTGCCATTTGCTCTGTCTCTAGATGCTGGCTGGAGTCGTTTGGAGGGTTCACCACATCGTCTGCGAACTGTGTGAGCCGGAAGGAGCCAAACGAAGAGCCTTTGCCAGTTACAAGGGACGCGCGCCCAGCAGAGGCTGTTGCCATGATCGCGGATTGGAACTCAACGATATCGCCATGGGGTTTATTGTTGGAGGTGAGGTGCTCCGGCGATGGTGATGGGATGCAACGCCCGCACGCGATGAGGCGCCGCTAAAAGGGCCAATGAGTAGCTGGTCCTGCTTTGAAGGGACAAGGTAATGTAGCGTCTATTAATAAAGCAAACTTCATTGCAATTATTCATATCCTTCAACACACGGATATACTCCTGATTGTGTGCTATTCATCCAATCGTCCCATATCTATCGTCCATTCCTTTTATGAAAAGGACAGCATGAGAAGTCACAAGCGGGAAAATGGCGCACCTTGGTTCTAAAATTGAGAAATATTGGGCCAAGTCAGCGGTCGTTTTGATAACTCGGTAATCTACATTGTCCTACAACCCACTCCTTACAATTCCGGTGTCTGTACCACCAGATGATTCCAAGTTTGGCTCAGCGTCTAAATCCCATTCACACCCCGAGCCAAGTATGAGAAGTTGCCCGCCATTGACGATTTCCACTGATTTCGCCTCCATATGCAGTATGAAAATCTTCCACAACTATTCTTAGGTAGGTATGTTGTAGTCCACATCGTATCCCAGCAGCGCCGACTAAGGCTTGACGTTCCACAATGATTGCGTGTATCCTTTCAAGCGCATCTTTTTTGAAGTACTTCTCGATCCGGGAGCCTGCCTCGCAGAGGTCACGAGAAGCAATGTTTTGCTAGCCATAGCCAGAGCGTCCACAAGTTCCTGCATCCGGCCAGTTTCAATGAAAACGCTGAGAAGATCGGAACCCTCTGCAGCAATCAGTGCAGATAGCTCCATGCATTCCACGAGAAAGTCGCGAGTCAATACATTGCCTGCAAACTGTAGGGACACAATATAAGCCAGTAGAGTTTCAGGGAGATACGCCTCTCTCAGAAGCTTGAATTCCGCTTGAAGCACTTCTGCTATATGGTTAGAATTGGACGTCGAGTACGTAGAGTCGAACACGTACCGTTTGGGCTTGTCATTAACCATCCTTTCAGTAATGGTTGAATTGTAGCTCGCGTGGGCTGAAATGCTTTGGCAAGCTGACCGCGCCAATTCCTCTCTGCGCTGGCGCCATCCCTGAGTAATTGTTAGCTAATAGTGAACTACTAAATAGGAGCGATCTTACTCTTTCATTAGAGCTGCCATGCTGGTGACTGTCTCAATGTTGTCTAGGCACTCTATGAGCGTTTCGAGTTCCCGAAAGCTTTTCGCTTCAGCCAACAGGCGTTTTCTCAGAAGCCTCCTCTGCTCTCCGGAGCCATCAAGCACTTCAGTCAAGTCCTCATCCTCGCCCGATTCTAGAGTGAAGTAATCAGTAGATTGGCCTA
>Ga0302325_10015159_pt1 | contig 16389 bp, 12 predicted proteins | sample Palsa_T0_2_FD_201948 | JGI IMG/M metagenome (GOLD analysis project Ga0302325, IMG submission 201948) | Peat permafrost microbial communities from Stordalen Mire near Abisko, Sweden - Palsa_T0_2 | ecosystem: Environmental > Terrestrial > Soil > Palsa > Peat permafrost | place: Sweden: Abisko... | reverse complement strand
GTTCCGTCTTACCGCGCGCGTATGTCGCACTGGCAAGTAAGGCGTCGACCTTGCCAAGCAATTGCGCGGCGCGCGCGGGTTGCCCACGAAGCGCAGCGACCGCAGCCAGAGCCTGAATTGAAAACATCAAGCGCGCGCTGAGAAAACTCACGTACGCGGGATCAAACTCGTGCGCATCGCTCAAGACTTCCGCTGCGTCTGCGTAGGCCCCATCGACGTCGCCCGCCGCAATCTTGTAGCTGGCACGATTCGACAGGGCAACAGACCTGAATTTATGTTCCCACGCGGTATCCTTCGATTCAAGCATCCGGGTTAGCATGTCGATAGCCGCATCGAGCTTTCCGTTGCAAAAATGGATCTCCGCGCGCATGGCGCTAGCAGCCGTCGCGAAGAAATCTTCCCCAAAGGCTTGGGCGAGATCGAGCGCGCGAAATATCACGCTCGGCATCTTCGGAGCGACTCATGTCATGGAAAACGGTGGCGCGAGCAAAATACACGTACGCGCAAGCAAGAGATTGCGCTAGGTCGGTTTGGTCGTAGAGAGCCACTGCGCGATCGAGCGACGCCAACGCATCGTCGAAAGAACCGGCAGAGGCGTAGTAAGCTCCAAGCTTTGAAAGCGCCTCGGCGGCTCCGATGGGGTCATTGCAATGACGAAAGATTGAAATGGCCCGCGTGGCAGTGGCAAAGCGTTCGGAACCGGATTGGCAATACGTTAGCGTTAGGAGAACCGAGGCAAGCGGGTGTGAATCGTCGCGCTCGTCCAGGCGGACAAGTGTCGCCTCGGCGAGGCGCCGCAGCTCCACGACGCGGCCGGAGTCGATCCAGAGCCACCGAAAACCGGTGATGATTCGCGCCGCGATGAGGGGATCTCCCGACTCGGAGAGGGCCCAGGCGAGTGCTTTTCGGGCGTTGTCAATCTCTGGATCGTACCGCGATCGCCAGATGCTGCGCGCCGTCGTTTGAAAGTCGACGGACGCTCGATCCCCAAGTTCGGCCACCCATGCCGCGTGACGCAGGGCGCGCGAATGCTCGTTCGCTTCCTCGGCCTTTCCTTCGGCGAAATCTTTCGTCAGCTCCAACATACGATACCGGGCGAACGGTCCACGTGGTCTTTGTCGACCTGGCCTCGCCCGAGGGCGACGCACCGATCGCAGCCTACCTCCCTACCCTCGCAACGCTCGAGAGTTTGAAGGCGTTTCTGGTGCTCGACAACTGCGAGCATCTCGTTCGCTCCGCGGGCGAGGCGGGGGCGATCGTCCGCGCTTGCCCGAGCGTTACCATCCTTACCACAAGCCGGGAACGGATGCGGATCGGCGGCGAAGTCGTGTATCAAATACCTATGCTGCCGGTTGCCGCGGCGATGCGCCTGTTCTTGGATCGCGCGCACGACGTCGATCGGGCTTTTATCGATGATGACGATCGGCGCGAAGCAGCGGAAGATATTTGCCGCCAACTCGATGGAATTCCGCTCGCAATCGAACTCGCAGCGTCGCGCGCTCCATCGCTCGGCATCTACACGTTACGCCACCATGTAACCCGCCATCTCTCGATGCTCGCCGGCGGAAATAGAGATCTTCCGACGCGACAGCAGACGTTGAAGGCAACGCTCTCTTGGAGCTACGATCTGCTGGAAGACCAGGAGCGAGCGCTTTTCCGACGACTTGCCGCCTTTCCGGGCCCCTTCACCGCCGACGCGGTTCGCGACGCCTGCTGCGGCAACGATCTGTCTGAAGGCGTGGCGATCGAAGCGCTTACTTCGCTCGTAGAGAAATCGATGATGGCGGTAGAGACCGACTCGGGGATCACGCGCTATCGAATGCTTGGCGCGGCAAGACTATTTGCGAAGGAGAAGGCCACCGAGTGCGGGGACCTTCGTCTTGTCGATGAGGCGCAACCACAATGACACGCGCCCGGGCGCAGATTGGATGAAGTGCCGTGCGCTTGTCGGAGTAGAGACACTCGTGGTTATGTGGGCCGCGTTCTCCGGTTCACGGGCGCGGAACTCTCGATCTGAAAGTCCTCTAAGATGCCTTGGCGAGGCTGGGCTCCGGATGTTTCCGTTGAAGTTCTTGCTCGGTGACAAGGCCTATCTAACTAGCGATGCGCAGCCAGTCCGTCTTGAGGCAGCCGCGGAGTCGCTCCACGGTCATCCCATCGGCGCCTGGCGCGCCGCCGTTCTCCTCGATGCGTCGTAGCGCCGGCCAGATGTTTTCCCCACCTGTCGCCGCCGCGTTGACGCCACCGCCCCTGGTCGTACTGGGCTTCGTTCTGAATCGCGGACTGGCCCAGACGGCGACGCCGTATGCGATTCGTGTTCCTCGGCGCGCGGGTTTGCCTCCGGCTTCCTGCCGATCTCGCCTCACGATGAGCAGCGTTGCCATGGGCTAGCGGTTGCCGCGACCAGGCCCCGCAAAGGACTTTCACCTCCTCCTGGGGGCGCCCATGCCGTGCGCGCGATAGAAGAAAGCCTCGCATTTGCAGGGCTTTTTCGCTCGCGTTTATTCCAGTGCCGGCGACATTTCCACTCTTGGAGGCATTTTACCCTATCTTGGGTTTTTTCGTCAGATAGGGTGACCGAGCATTAGAACGGGACCTCGCTGTCGTCGCCGTCCATGTCGCCGTCCGATCGTGCGCCGGCTCCCGAGTACGCCGGCGCGCTGCCACGATCGAAGCCGCCGCCGTTTCCGTCGCCGGGCCGGGCGTTGCGGCTGTCGAGCATCTGCATATCGTTGGCGACGACCTCGGTCGCCTTGCGCTTCTCGCCCTCCTTCGTCTCGTACGAACGGATGGAGAGGCGCCCGTCGATGAGCACCGTCATGCCCTTCTTCAAGTACGTATTGCAGATCTCTGCGAGCTTGCGACCGGGGCTATCCCACGCGACGATGTCGACGAACATCGCCTCTTCGCCCTGTTTCGTGCGGCGATTGACCGCGATCGAGAAGGACGTGACCGCGGTGCCGCTCTGGACGTAGCGGATCTCCGGATCGCGCGTGAGGCGCCCCACGAGCGTGATGTGATTGTAACTGCCGGCCATGTGCCGACCCTCCCAACTTTAGGCGTCGAGGTTGATGATCAGATGCCGCATCACGTCTTCGTTCAGGCGGAGCTGGCGTTCGAACTCTTTGGTGAGGGTGGCCTCGCTCTTGAACTTCATGACGACGTAGTAGCCTTCGCGGACGTCGTCGATCTCGTAGGCCAAGCGACGCTTTCCCATCTTCTCGACTTCACCGACCTCGCCCCCGCCGTTGCGCAGAATGTCGGCCAGTTGGGTGATCCGCGTATCGACGTCCGCCTCCTCGAGGCTCGGGCGGACGATGTAGGTGACTTCGTAGTCGGTCGGCATCAAGGTTCCCCTCTGTGGACGTCGCCGCGGTGCGGCGGACGGCCCGCGGGCCGGCAATTCCGGTCGCGAGCAGCGGGCAGGCGCAAGCGAACTCGCGCGAGCGACTCCGAGCGCAGGCGCTCGGACAACCCAGGAATGGTATCACACGCAATCGAGCGTCGTCTAGGCAGCGTCATCTGGATCGAGCCCATCTTCTCACGCGGCAGTGTCAGAATGTGGCACAGGCAAAAGTTGCGCCAAGCCGAGTCCGCGGCTTGGCGGACCAAGCGGGCGGTCGAGAGTCCGCCAAGCGGGAACAGGGCGGGAGTTGTGCTGCGTTTCGTTTGCGTGTTCGGCTACCCGCTGATCCTCGCGTTGGCCGCGTCGCCCTCGCCTGCGCCCTCCGCCGCGCCGGCCCCACCGTGCACGACCGTCGAGGTGACGGTTGTCGACACGATCGACTCCAGCCGGGCGAAGGCCGGCGACGGGTTCCGCTTCGAGACGCTCGGCGACGTACCGGGCGCCGCGGCGCGTCCACCGATTCCGAAGGGCACGGTCGGCTACGGACTCGTGATGCTCGCGCACCACAACGGAAACCGCGGCAAGCCCGGGTTCATGGTGATTGACGCGCGGTTCGTGGTGCTCGCCGATGGGACGCACGTCCCCGTTGCCATCGTGCCGGATCCTTCGCGCGATGCGCACATGCTCGAAGGGATGAGCGTGGATGCGCCGGGCTTCTTGGGGTTCATTCCCTACGCGAGCATCATGACCGGCGCGTACAACACGATACACCGCGGGCACGAGATCGTCGTCGCCCCGGGCACGCACTGGACGCTGGTCGTCGGCGACGACCTCGAGATGGGGGAGTGTACGATCGGCCCCACCCCGAGCGCCGCGCCGTCGCCACGCGCCGACGCGACGCCTCGAGGCTAACGTCGCGACGTTCCCGCGCCTCAGTCGGCGTTCTTGCGCTGATGAATGCAGAATCCGTTTCCGTCGGGATCCTGGCCAAACGCCATGAAGCACACCGGCGTCTCCTCGGGATCGGTGACCGTCGCGCCGCGCTCGCGTAGCCGCTGGACGGCCGCCTTTGCGTCGCCGACCGCGAACATCACGCAGCCGCCGGGCGCATGCTCGGCCTGATCAGGTCGCCACACACCAAACGTCGAGCCGTCCGAGAGCGTGAACTCCGCGCCGCGACCTTCGTCGTCGATCGCCGTCGGGACCAGGCCGAGGACGTCGCGGTAGAACGCGATCGAGCGCGCGGGATCCTTCACCAGATAGGCGGCGAGGTCGAGGCCGGTGATGGTCGACGCCTCGGTCTTCGTGGGTTCTGCGGTTTGCATTGCGCTGTCTCCAGGCGGTGAGTGTATGCGCAAGCCTAGCACGATGAATATGACACTGACTGTCATATTCCCGAGAGAAACGGGCTCGTCCACCTGGGCGCGGCCATCGCTGGCCTCGTTTTCTCGCACCGCTCGCCGCGGCCGCCTCGACTCACCGGGGCTCCGTTCACGTCGGTGCCCGTCGGGAAGTCGGTTCGGGACTCAGGATCCAGGTCTCCGGGGGCACCGCAATCGTCGCGTGCCCGGCGGTCGGAGTACTTGTTCTCGGTCCAGCCGACGACGACCAATCCCGCGATCGCCTGCCTGTGGTGCGGAAGCAGCTCCTTCACGCTTTCGCTGACCGGCGACAGTCCGCACGAGTTTTGTCCAGTCGCTTCGACGGCGCACAGGTCGCCGGAGTTCACGTCTTGGGTCTGGCCGCTGCGGAGGGATCGTGGGAAACGCCGTCCCTCCGCAGCGCCCGCGTGAGGTCACGAGTAGTTAAACCAGAACCACGTGCTGGTTCCGCCCGGAAAGTACATACCGGCAGAGACCGTGTCGTTACCGTGGGCGATGGTATACGTGTTGGACGAGTCCTGAAGGGGTTGCTCGTAGTGCTTCTTTACGGTGTCGTAGGCTTGCATTCCGGTCATCGTCGCAAACTCGTAGTCGGGTAGGGGGTATTCGCCGGAATCGGGTCGCTCCAAGATATACTCCGCAGTGTTTCCCTTGAAGTTGGACGGGTTCTCGGGGTACTCGTAGGACTGTTGCGATTCGCCCTGCGTGATATCGATCAGATAGTAGCAGCCCAGAAGGTTGTGATGCGTGTCGTAGCACGAGTTCGCCTCGGCATAGATCTCGTCGCCGGGGTTGACGCTGATGTTCGACATCTGACTGGACCCGCCGTCCGGATAGAACTCGTACCATGCGTAGTACGAGCTGAACGTCCAGCCGAGGAAGGCGTAGACGTCCTGCTCCGTGCCGTCCTGCAGAACGTCCGGGGAGATGCCGGCGCCATCGAGCCCCACCCAGAACGACGAGAGGGCAGGGGCCTCCGACGATGGTGCGGAGACGCTCGGTACGTACCAATTCGCCTCGATGCGGTTGAACTGCCCGGTTTTGCCCGGGTTGGCGATGCCGCTCCAGATGTTGTTATTGTAATTGGATTCGATCCGGTCGGCGCGCAACACGTGCGTCGGCGCCACCCGAATCGTCGCCGCCGACACGGCGCGGGCCCACGACGCATAGGCGTCGGGAGACGTGAGGCGCTCAGGGCGCGGCGGAAAACCGTAGCGCTGCAGGTCGGCGTCGGAAGCCGTCAGTGCGTTAAACCCGGTGGGAAGATGGAACGTGCGATCCGCGACGATCGGCGGCTTGGGGTTGTGGACAACGCCCGGCACTGCCCGCAGCTCGAGCGGGACGGCAAGGTGTCGTCCCTGCGCGTCGCAGGCGGCAGTCAGCTTGATGGATACCGGGCCGCCAGGGGTTGGCCGAGCGTCGAAGCGGATGGTTCCGTTGTCGTCGGCGTAGAGGGTCAGCGGCCGTCGTGCGCCTGAACCCAGGACGCAGCGTGCGCCGGGGAGCGCGGTGAACGAGACGGCCGTCTCGGAGCTCGCCGACACCGTCAACGTGACGGTGTTGGTGCCGGCGAACGCCTTGGCAAGGGCCTGTGAGGGGTGTGCGATCGTCGCATAGGCGACGGCAAGGCCGAGAGCGGTGCGCGCAGCTGCAGTCAGCGACCGCGAGGAACGTGGTAGACGCGTGTTCATGGTTGGTAACCTCCATCGGATGATGCCGAGCACAATTGCACCGGCTGAGCCCATCCTACGGAACAGGCGCCCTCCAAGCGCCCTCGTGTGCGTCAAGAAGAATGAGAGCGCTCATTCCTCACGAGACGCTAATGAGGCCATACCGCCGGCGATCAGCCGGTACTCAGAACGGAGGTGCGGCTCGACCGGGCGAAGGCCCCGCCCGCAGTGTCCCTCCGACCGAGCCAACCATAGTGTCCGTCGCGCGCTTCGCCGTCACCAGGCCCGTTGCGGTGACGATGCTGGCCCTCGCCATCGTCATACTCGGGATCTTCGCGTTCCCGCGTCTGGCCGTGGATCTGCTGCCGTCGTTTCAGCCGCCCGTCGTCTCGGTGACGATCAACTACGGCAACGTCGCGCCGGAAACCATGGAGTCGACGGTCACCCGCCCGATCGAAAACGCGGTCGCGCGCGTCTCGGGGATCGACATCCTGCAATCCGACTCGTTCCAGGGCCAGTCCGCGATCCGCGCGCAATTCAAGTACGGCACGGACATCAACGTCGCGGCGACGGACATTCAAGAGCAGATCGCGCGCATCCAAAACGAGCTGCCGAACGACCCGAACCTGCAGCCGCCGCAGATCGTCAAGGCCGACCCGAACGCCCTTCCCGTCGCGCGCGTGATCATCACCGACCCCACGCGAACGGCGCGCGACCTGTACGACCTCTTCAACAACTCGCTGAGCGACGAGTTCTCGTCGGTTCCCGGGGTCGGCAGCGTGAACACGGGCGGTGGGCCCCAGCGCGCGATCATGGTCGAACCGAGTCAGGCGCAGCTCGCGGGCAACAACCTCACCACGAACGACCTCATCAGGAAGATCTCCGCCGAGAACGTCGACGACCCGGCTGGGATCATCGCGATCGGTCCGCGCGAGTTCGGGATTCGAACGAGTGCGCTGTACAAGTCCGCCGCGGAAGTCGGCGACACGGTCGTCGCCATCCGCAACAGTGCCCCGGTGTACATCCGCGACGTTGCGAAGGTCAGCGACTCGATCGAAGAGCTCCGTTCGTTCGCCCGCGTCGACGGCAAGCCGGCGGTGCAGGTGATCGTCATCGCGCAGCCCGACGCGAACGTCGTCGAAGTGTCGGACGGGACTCGGGCGAAGATTGCCGAGCTGCAGCGGCGCTATCCTACGATGCGCTTCCGCATTGTATTCGCCGTCGAGGACTTCATTCTCGAGGCGGTGACGGCGCTCGAGCATACCGCCCTGTACGGAGCGATCCTCGCCGTCCTGGTCATCTTACTCTTCTTACACGCGTGGCGCTCGACGCTGATCGTTGCCGTCTCGCTGCCAGTTTCCGTGCTCGGGACGCTGTTCGCCGCATACGTGTTCCACCAGTCGCTCAACACGATGACCCTGGGCGGCCTCGCGCTCGCCGTGGGGCTGATCGTCGACGACGCGGTGGTCGTCATCGAAAACATCTTCCGGCACCTCGACGACGGCGACCGGCCGAAGCAAGCGGCCGAGAAGGGGACGACGCAGATCTTCAGCGCGGTCCTCTCGTCGTCGATCACGGTCATCACCGTGTTCGTGCCGCTCCTGCTCATTCCAGGGCTGCAAGGGTTGATCTTCGGGCCGTTCGCGCTCGTCGTGATGACCGCTGTCGGCATCTCGTTCGTGGTGGCCGTGACGACCGTGCCGATGCTCGCGAGCCGCTTTCTGCACGCGGAAGCGCACGGCCAGGAACGCCCCGGAGCGTACGGCCGGTTCGTGCGCGCATTCGATGCCGGCTACGGACGCTTCGAGGCGTGGTACCGGCGCGCGCTCTCGTGGTCGATCGCGCATCCGGCCGTCGTGCTTGGCGCCGGCGTCGGGGCGTTCGTCGTCACGCTCTTCGCACTGCGGCTGGGCTTCGTCCAAACGGAAGTCTTCCCGGCGGCCGACTCGCGCTTCGCGCGCATCGATATCCGGCTGCCGAACGGCGCGGCGCTCGCGCTGACGGACCATGCGTCGCGACTCCTAACGGTCGCGCTGCGTGGCGACCCGCGCGTCGTCGCGGTGGGCGAAGGTGTGGGCGGAGCGTCCGCCGGCAGCTTCGATCGCAGCGTCAGCAACCAGTCGTTCCTGTCGATCACGCTCGCGCCGGGCATCACCGGAAGCTCGGCGACGAAGTTCGTCCTGGACTGGCAGGGATGGCTCGGCGCGAGCGGACGCAGCGGGGGCGCCGCGCACGAGTCGTCGCTCGCGGACCTGCCGCCGGAGCAGGCGGGGCGCATCCGCGTGGCGCGGCGCGTGCTCGTCGGGGCGCAGGTCCGTGCGCGCACGGTCGACATTCTGCAGCAGACGATCACGCAGGGCGCCGACGCGCTGCAGGTGCAGATATTCGGGCCCGACTACAACAGGCTCTTCGAGCTCGCGCAGACCGTGATCCCGCAGCTCGGTCAGATCCCCGGTGTCGTACGGCCCGATACAAACGTCACGCCCACGCAGCCCGAGGTCGACGTGCGGATCGATCGCCGCAAGGCGGCCCAGTTCGGCTTCGCGACCGGCGACATCGCGTTCCAGATCGCGACCGCGACGAGCGGGACGATCGCGTCGTACTTTCAGATCGACGGTATCCAGTATCCGATCCTCGTTGAGATGCCGCCCGCGCAACGCCGCACGTTCGCGTCGTTGACCCAGCTCTCGCTGGTCCCGCCGGCTGCGGGAACGGGCGTCTCCACGGGATCGGCGTCCGGCGTTGCATCGGCGACGACGGGCAGCAGCGGCGCACCCAGCGCGGGCGGATCCATCGTCGCGACGTCGGCGTCGCCGGCACCGTCGTCGATCTCGGCCCCAACCGTTCCGCTGGCAGCGGTCGCGACCATCCACACCGGCGTTGGACCATCGCAGATCAGCCGCCAGAACAAGCAACGCCGGATCGACATCAATGCCGCGGTGCTCGGCGTGCCGCTGGGCGGCGTGGTCGCGCAGGCCGGCGCGATCATGGATCGGTTCACCCTGCCGAGCGGCTACCGCTGGCAGTTCGGCCCCGCAATCACGCAAAACAACGACGTCTTCGGGGCGATGGCCCTCGTCGTGCTGCTCGCGATCGCGCTTATCTATATGTTACTCGCGGCGCAGTTCGAGTCGTTCCTCGACCCGCTCGTCATCATGATGAGCGTGCCGCTCGCGCTCGTCGGAATCGTTGGGTCGCTGATGCTCACGCATCGCTCGTTCGGGCTCACCGCCTTCATCGGGTCGCTGATGCTCGTCGGGATCGCCGTGAAGAACGCGATCCTCGTCGTCGAGTTCACGAAACAGCTGCGCCGCAGCGGCATGGACGCGCGCGAGGCGTTGATGCACGCCGGCCCGCGCCGCTTGCGGCCGATCATCATGACCACGCTCGCTACGATCGGCGGCATGCTGCCACTGGCGCTCGGCCTCGAAGCGGGGAGCAGCACGCAAGCGCCGCTCGGAACGGTCGTTATCGGGGGTTTGCTAACCTCGACGGTGCTCTCGCTGCTCGTGGTGCCGACGCTCTACCTCGTCGTCGCCGAGCACATCGAACCTCGCTTCTCGCCCAAGCCGCCGTCGCTGCGCTCCAGACCGGCACGGCCGGCTCCCCCGCGGGAGGCCGCGGGGCTGCCCCAGTGATCTCCGATTCAATCGACCATCGCGACGCGACCGACCCGGTCTGCAGCGTGCCGAGCGACTTCGCGAAGTCGGAGTAGATCAACCGCTCGCGCGGGCCTCGCGCTTCGTGACGCGGTAGACGTTGCGCACGTCGCGCAGCGTGCGCAGGCGCTCCATGACGCGGTGGAGGTGGTCGAGATTGTTGATCTGCAGCGTGAGGCTGATGAGCGCGGTCTTGTCGCGCTTCACGCGGGCGGTGACCGAGGACGCCGACGTCTTGAACTCGGAGCAGACGCCCATCACGTCCTGCAGGAGGCCGGAACGGTCGAACGCCTCGACCTCGACCTCGACCGCGTGCGTGAGTTCCGCCGCGTCCGCCCAGGACGCTTGGAGGATGCGTTCCGGGAGTGCGCTCATGTAGGCGACGTTGGGACAATCCGCCCGGTGTACCGACACGCCTTTCCCGATCGTCACGTAGCCCATGATCGGGTCGCCGGGCACCGGGCTACAACACTTCGAGAGGCGCACGAGCACGTCGTCGACGCCCGCGATGCGGATGCCGCTCTGCCGCGACGCACGCCGCGCGGGGGCAACGGGACGCTGCACGGTCGCGAGCTCGACGATGTTCGTCGACTTGATCTCCTCGCGCAGCCGCGTGATGACCGGTGCGGCCGAGGCGTCGCCGAACCCGATCGCCGCGAACAGGGTCGTGGCGCTGGTGTAGTTCATCCGCTTGGCGATCTTCTCGATCAACTCGCCGCGCGCGAGGTCCACGCGCATGTGCTGGCGCGCTAGTTCGTTCTCCACGGACTCCTGCCCGGCAAGAACGTTCTCTTCTTTGCGCTCCTTGCGGAACCACTGCTTGATCTTGTGCTTCGCGCTCGACGTGCGCACGACCGAGATCCAGTCGAGCGACGGTCGCGAACTCTTGTTGACGAGGATCTCCGCGATGTCGCCGTTCTTGAGCTGATAGTCGAGCGGCACGATCTTGCCGTTCACCTTCGCCCCGACGCAATGATGCCCCACGTCGGTGTGGACGTGGTACGCGAAGTCGAGCGGCGTCGCCGCGGCCGGCATCGAGAACACATCGCCCTTTGGTGAGAACACGAAAACCTGGTTCTCGAACAGGTCGAGCTTGAGGTTCTCCATGAACGCGCGCGAGTCGCGCATGTCGTTCTGCCACTCCAGCAGGGAGCGCAGCCACGTCAGCTTGTTCTCGAACGCGTCGGGCTTCGTGCCTTCCTTGTAGCGCCAGTGCGCTGCGATGCCGTACTCACTCGTGCGATGCATCTCGAGCGTGCGGATCTGGATCTCGAGCGGGTCGCCGCCAGGACCGACGACGGTCGTATGCAGCGATTGGTACATGTTCGGCTTCGGCATCGCGATGTAGTCTTTGAAGCGCCCGGGCAGCGGCTTCCAGATCGAGTGCACCGTGCCGAGCGTCGCGTAGCAATCCTTGACCGAATCGACGATGATGCGCACCGCCGTGAGATCGTAGATCGTCGAGAAGTCGCGGCCCTTGCGCATCTTCGAGTAGATCGAGTAGAAGTGCTTTGGCCGGCCGGTCACGTCCGCGTGGATGCCGAGGCTCTCGAACTGGCCGCGCAGCTCGTGGACGACTTCGCCGACGGCGGTTTCGCGCTCCTCACGCTTCTTCGCCACGCGATCCGCGATGTCGCGATAGGCCTCGGGGTCCAGATACCGCAGGGCGAGGTCCTCGAGGTCCCACTTGATCTTCCAGATGCCGAGGCGATGCGCGATCGGCGCGTAGATCTCGACCGTCTCGCGCGCGATGGCCTGCTGCTTCTCCGGCGGCAGGCTCGCCAGCGTCCGCATGTTGTGCAGGCGGTCGGCCAGCTTGATGATGATGACGCGGATGTCCTTGGCCATCGCCATGAACATTTTGCGCAGGTTCTCCACCTGCGCGTCTTCCTTGGACTGGTACGGGATGCGCGTCAGCTTGGTGACGCCGTCGACGAGCGTCGCAATCTCGGCGCCGAACTGCTCGGCGACCTCCTCGCTCGTGACGACCGTGTCTTCGACGACGTCGTGGAGCAGGGCCGCCGCGATCGTGGCCCGGTCCATCTCCATGTCCGCCAGGATGCTGGCGACGGCAAGAGGATGGGCGATGTAGGACTCGCCGGAGGCCCGAAGCTGGCCGGCGTGTGCCCCTTCCGCGACCTCGTACGCGCGACGAAGGAGGCCGTCATCCTGCGACGGGTCGTACTGCCGTACCCTCGCGACGAGGTCCCCGATCGTCATGTGTCCACCCAGTGTGCCACATCGGGGGCCTCTTGGTAAATGGGTTTCGCCACTGTCCCTTCACCGGACCGCGGGAACGAGAGCGGCCCGCCGGGTTCGGCGAGCCGCTGGGGAGGCACCGGTGGGCCCGGCGCCGGGGGGACGACCCCGCGCCTAGCTAGCGATCAGCGTGAAGGAGAAGCCGTTGTCGACGGGCTTCGACTTCCCGACTTTGTCGGTTAGCTGGATCGTGAACGACGCTCCTCCGTTCGCACCGGTCTCGCCGGCGATGATGGCCGTGGTCGAGTGTCCATCGAAGCCGAACGGCGTCACCGTCATGAGGGGGAAGCTGGTGAAGGTGCCGGTGGGGTACGTGATCACGTACGTGCCTGCTCCCGTGTGTTGGACCGTGAAGCCGGTGCCGACATCGACGTTGCCGTTTTGGTCGACGAGGCCGGACGAGTAGAAGGGCAGGTCTGCAGCCGCCGCCGGCGCGCTGACGTAGGCAAGTGAAGCAACTGCGAGGATGGGGGCGAGCGCCAGGATTCTGAGCGTCTTGAACATTGTCGGGGAACTCCTTGTGCTAGGTGGTTTGGTCGGCCGCCGGCCCGGTGCTGATCGGCCTCTGTGAGCACAATAGCGGCCGCGCGTCTCAACTGCGTCTCAACGGCGTCCCAACCGCGGCTTCGGCCTCGGCCGGCTCCGAATCGAGTCGCCGACGAAGGAATTCCGTCAATTCGGCGAGGTCGGAGAACGCGAGCTGCTGCCGGCTCGCGACGTCCTCGACGGTCCCGCGCAGGCTCTCGGCAGGCGCGCCCACCTCTCTCCAGAGGCGAACGACGAACGCCCCCTCGCGACGGCGTCCGCGGGCCGATCGGTGCTGCATACGTGAGACCTCCTTGCCGACAGCTTGCGCCACGGCCGTCTCGCGCGCGTCTCAGAGCGAGCGCGCGACCTCGATTGCGCCTTCGGGGGCCATCGCGGCACCCTCGCGCGTCAGGGTCTCGAGGCGCTCGATGCCAAGGCGCTCGGCCAGCGACGCGCGGGCTCGATCGAATGGCTTCCGCTCCGCCCGCCACCAGAAGGTGCCGCGCTCCGCGAGGCGCGCTTCGACAAAACCGAGCAGCCGCGCGGAGCGTTCCCGAACGCCGGCGCCGTCCTCCGCAGCGTCGTGCTCGCGCAGGACGGCGCCGGTCGCGAGATGCAGGGCCGCATAGAGGGTGACGAGTCCCGCGTTCAAATCGCGCGAGAGCCCGATCGACTCGAGGGCGTACCCGCGGCCTTCGTCGTAGCGGCCGAGGTCGTTCAGATAGGCGGCGGTCGCGTTCAGGTACGCGGGAACGCTCGGGTGACGGAAGGCGCGCAGCACCGGGAGGGCCTGCTCTGCGTAGGCGAGCGCGCCGGCGGCATTGCCGCGCTCGAATTCGATGTCGGCGACGTGCATGCGAGTGCCGGTCAGCGCGAGAACGCTGGTGACGGTCAGGCGCTCTTGATTCTGCTCGAGCATCCGCAGCGCTTGAAGCGCGAGCGATTCCGACTCGGTGGCGTCGCCCGCTGCGGAGCGGGCCTGAGAGAGCGCGATCAACGCATATGCCAGCGCCTCGTCGTCGCCGATGGCGCGGTGCGCGTCTGCAGCCTCTCGAATCATCGCTTCGCCTTCGGCCCCGCGCCCGAGGAAGACGAGCGCGGTGCCCGCCAGGCGTTGCGCGCTCGCGAGGCTCTCCGTATCGCCCGTTTCCCGGTGGATGCGCATCGCAGTTTGCAGCTCGGCGAGGCACGCCTCGAACTCGCCGAGCTCGATGAGGGCCCCCGCCTGCCGAGCCGCGAGCTTCCCTACGGTGATCGCGGGGAGCGTTTCGTCTGCCACTCGCTTGGCAAGGCGCAGCCAATGCTGCGGGCGCGCGCTCCAGTTGAGCCACATCGGACGCGCGAGGACGAGCCGGCAGCCGAGCGCGGGATCGTGTGCCGCGCCCAGCGACCACGCAAGCGCCGCGGTCCAGTTGGCCTGCTCGTGCTCGATCTCCGCCAGCAACTCGGCGTCGAGCGTCGGCTGGAGCGATCGCTCCAACCGCTCGGCGAGCGCGAGGTACTCCTCCGCGTGGCGGCGCGCAATTGTCTGCGCCTCGTTCCGGTCGCGCAGCCGCTCGGCGCCGTACTCGCGCGACGATTCCAGCATCGTATATCGCGTCGCCGCGACTCCGCGCTCTGCGACGACGAGCGACTTATCGACGAGCGACGAGAGCAGCTCGAACGTGGCTCCGGCATCGATGCCGTCGCCCGTGCACACCGCCTCCGCCGCCGCGAGCGTGAACCCACCCGCGAATACGGATAGCCGGTCGAAGAGCAGCTGCTCGGCCGGCGAGAGCAGATCGTAGCTCCAGTCGATCAGTGCGCGCATCGTGCGATGCCGCCCGATCGCAGCGCGCTCTCCGCCGATCAGCACGCGCAGGCGTTCGTCGAGCATCCGGGCCAGCTCCGCAGGAGCGAGCACCTTCACGCGCGCGGCGGCGAGCTCGATCGCCATGGGAATGCCGTCGAGCCGTCGGCAGATATCTGCCACCGCTGCCGAGTTCTCGTCGCGCAGCTCGAATTCGCCGGCGGCGTGCGCGCGCGCGCAGAACAGCGCGACTGCATCGAATCGCGCGAGCTCGCCGGTCGACGGATCCGAACCGGCAACCGGGAACGTGAGCGACGGTAGACGGTACGCGCTCTCGCCGGCGACGCGCAGGCTCTGGCGGCTGGTCGCGAGGACGCGTACGCGGGGCGCAACCCGCAGCACGGCGTCGGCGACGCGGGCCGCCTCCTCGATCACGTGCTCGCAGTTGTCGAGCACGATCAGGAGGTTACGCGACGCGAGATAGCCCCGCAGCGCCTTGAGATCGTCGGCCTCCGAGGCACGGATGCCGAGCGTCCGCGCGATCGTGCTCGCGGCGAGCGCGGGATCGCCGATCGCTCCGAGGTCGACGAACCACGCCCCGTCTTCGAATGCCTCGCGCAGCGCCGCGGCCACGTGCAGCGCGACGCGCGTCTTCCCGACACCGCCGGAGCCGACGACCGTCACGAGGCGCGCTGCCTGCAGGCGACGCTCGATCTCTGCGACCTCGGCGACGCGTCCGACGAACGACGATGGCGGCGATGGCAGGTTGTGCGGGATTGGCAGCGCCGGCAGCGGCGTGCCCGCGGCCAGCGCGTCGCGGAGGGCAACGGTCTCCGGCATGAGCCCGACTCGCATCTCGCCGTACAAGCGCTGTTCGAATTCCAGGCACGTGCGCATGGCGCCGGCGCGATCGCCGGTCCCGTGGCGTACCAGCATCAGCTCGCGCACGGCGTCCTCGCGCCACGGGTCTGCTGCGAGCAGGCGCTGGAGGTACCTCGCGGCGCTCGTCCCGTCGCGGCGCAGGCGTGCGTCCTTCGCAAGCTCCCAGAGCGCGCCGAGAAACTGGCTACGCAGCCGCTCGCGGGGCGCGAGCAACCAATCGTGCTCGAGCGATGCGAGGAGGTCGCCGGCATACAGGTCGACGGCGGCGGCGCGCGTCTCGCGATGGTCGACCCAGCGCTCGAACTCGGCGACGTCGATCGCCGCGGCGGCGTCGGGATTCCACTGCACGGTCTCGAGGTCAGCGCGCACGAACGGTTCCGTGCTCGCGGGCAGCGCCTCGCGCAGGTACAGGAGGTGCCGGCGCAGGTTCGTACGCGCTTCGTCTTCGGGATCGTCCGGCCAGAGCGCGAAGGCAAGCTCGTCGCGAGGTGTGGGTTGCGCGGCCTTGAGCACCAGGTACGCCAGCAAGGGAACGACCATCGGACGCACCGCGAAGCGAATGCGCCTCCCGTCGACCGAAAGCAGTAGATTGCCGAACAGCGCGATCCGCAGGTGCCCGCGATGCGCGGCGCCGGCCCGCTTCGTCACGCCCGGGCCAGCGCTAACGAATGGCTAGTAGACGACGAACGACGTGACGTCGGCGCCCGGGAGGGCTTTGCGTCCATCGAGGAATGCGAGCTCGATCAGGAAGGCGTAGCCGACGACGTGGGCGCCGAGGCGGTTCAGCAAGCGGCCGGTCGCGGCGGCGGTTCCGCCGGTCGCCAGGAGGTCGTCCACGACGAGGACGCGGTGGCCGTGCCCGACGGCGTCTTCG
>Ga0302325_10015157_pt1 | contig 16390 bp, 32 predicted proteins | sample Palsa_T0_2_FD_201948 | JGI IMG/M metagenome (GOLD analysis project Ga0302325, IMG submission 201948) | Peat permafrost microbial communities from Stordalen Mire near Abisko, Sweden - Palsa_T0_2 | ecosystem: Environmental > Terrestrial > Soil > Palsa > Peat permafrost | place: Sweden: Abisko... | reverse complement strand
CCGCACGACAGACGTGACGGGAGTGGCGCAGTTGCCGGAAGGTACGGAAATGGTGATGCCGGGCGACAACGTGCAGTTGACCGTTGAGCTGATTACGCCGGTCGCCATGGATAAGGGCCTGCGCTTCGCCATTCGCGAAGGCGGCCGTACCGTGGGAGCTGGAACCGTGTCTGAAGTGTTGAAGTAAGCGTTAAGAAAGACCAAAATGGCATCGCTCAGAGAACGAATACGGATCCGGCTGAAAGCTTACGATCACCGGATACTGGATCAATCGACAACCGAAATTGTCGACACCGCGAAGAGGACCGGCGCACAGGTGGCCGGTCCCATTCCGCTGCCCACCTCGACCAGCCGGACGACGGTGTTGCGTTCGCCCCACGTGGATAAGAAGTCGCGGGAACAGTTTGAAATCCGGACGCATAAGCGTTTGCTCGATATTCTCGAGCCGACGCAGCAAACGGTCGACGCATTGATGAAGCTCGATCTCCCGGCTGGCGTCGATGTGGAAATCAAGGCATTTGGCAAAGATCACAAGTAGGTAGCCCGCTTCGGTAGCGGAGTGGATTGAAACGGATTGGAATTGGAAACATGAGTCCAGGCATTCTCGGTAAAAAAATTGGTATGACCCAGGTCTTTCGGCCTGACGGTCAAGCGGTCCCGGTGACGCTCTTGAAGACCGGCCCTTGCACAGTGGTACAGCGCAAAACCATGACGTCCGATGGTTACGAAGCTGTCCAATTGGGGCTGGTGGAGTTCGTCAAAGCGGCTCGCATCAACAAGCCCTCGACCGGCCACCTCAAAAAGGCTGGCGCTGAGGGCGTGAAGTTCCTGCGTGAGTTTCGTCTCGGTTCGGGCCGTGGTCCTTCCGGCGCGACGACGGGCGAACTCAAGCCGGGCGATAAGGTCCTGGTGGATGAATTCAAGCCTAAGGAAATGGTCGATGTGATTGGCGTCTCGAAGGGCCGTGGATTCGCCGGCGTCGTGCGCCGCCATCACTTCGGAGGCGGCGAGCCGACTCACGGTTCGATGCACCACCGCGCGCCTGGTTCGATCGGCGCTTCCAGCTTCCCCTCGCGCGTCATCCCCGGCATGCGCATGGGCGGCCAGATGGGTAATGAGCAGGTAACAGTGCGGAACCTTGAGATCGTCGATGTGATGGCCGAGGACAACGTGCTTGTGGTGAAGGGAGCAGTCCCGGGCCCCAATGGCGGCTACGTGGTTGTTCAGAGGTCCAAACGGTAACCGCCATGCCGAAAGTTGACGTATTCGATCTAGCAGGCGTGAAGGCCGGAGAGCTCGACCTCTCCGAAGAAGTCTTCGGCGCTGAAGTAAACGAAGCACTCCTCTATGAAGCCGTCCGCCAGCACCAGGCCAGCCTGCGCTCCGGTACGGTGAAGACCAAGACCCGGCACGAAGTGGCCGGTTCCGGCAAGAAGTTGTGGAAGCAGAAGGGCACGGGCCGCGCGCGTATGGGTTCGATCCGGTCGCCACTCTGGCGGCATGGCGGCACCACGCACGGTCCGCAACCCCGCGACTACAGCTACAATCTGCCGAAGAAAATGATGGTTGGCGCTCTGCGCTCCGCCTTGACCGCGAAGTTGCGTGATGGCGAACTGGCTGTGATCTCCGCTTTCACCTTCGCAGACCACAAGTCGAAGACGGTGCGTGCAACGCTGAACAAGCTCGAAGCCACCAAGAAAGTTCTGATCGTCGACAACGACGATAACCGGAACCTGGAGCTCGGCGCGCGCAACCTTGAAGGCGTCAAGTTGATGTCCAGCCGTGAAATGAGCGTGTACGATCTGCTCGGCGCGCGCAAGGTTCTTCTTTCGAAGGCTGCTGCAGAGCGACTCTCGGCGACCCTCGGATCCAAGAAGGAGGCCGCATAAATGTTGCTTCATCAAATCATCAAGCGCCCTCTGATCACCGAAAAGGGCACGACTAAAAAAGAAACCGAACGGACCCTTTGTTTTGAAGTGTCCGCCGATGCGAACAAGACCGAAGTCGCCAACGCTGTGGAGAAACTCTTCAAGGTGAAGGTGGAAGCGGTTCGGACTTCGAATGTGGAAGGTAAGTTGCGGCGCCGGGGCAAGTTTGCCGGCTACCGTTCCGATTGGAAGAAGGCCTACGTAAAACTGAAGGCCGGCGAGAAAGTTCCGGAGTTCACGGACCTCTAATATGCCGATTAAATCATTTCGTCCCACAACTCCCAGCCGCCGTTTCATGACGGTGGTCACCCGCGAACAGATTACGGTGGACAAGCCGGAAAAGTCGCTGGTTGAAAAGAAGGTCCGCTCAGGCGGCCGTAATAGCACGGGCCGCGTGACCAGCCGCTTCATCGGCGGCGGCCACAAGCAGGCGTACCGCGTGATCGATTTCAAGCGCGATAAGACGGGCGTTCCCGCCGTCGTCGCCACCATTGAGTACGATCCGAATCGTTCGGCGCGCATCGCTCTTCTGAACTACAAGGACGGCGAAAAGCGCTACATCCTGCAGCCGGAAGGCCTCAAGGTCGGGATGACGATTTCGTCCGGTCCCACCGCCGACATTCTGATCGGCAACGCGCTTCCCCTCAAGAACATCCCCGCCGGCACCATCGTTCACAACATCGAACTGCGTCCCGGCAAAGGTGCGCAGATGGCCCGCTCGGCCGGCACTCAAGCGCAGTTAGTCTCCCGCGAAGGCGGCACGGCGCTCTTGAAGCTGCCATCGGGCGAAACGCGCCGCGTATCTTCCGATTGCATGGCCACCATCGGCGTGGTCGGTAATTCGGACCACGAAAATCAATCGTTCGGCAAAGCGGGCCGTTCCCGCTGGCTGGGCAAGATGCCTCACAACCGCGGCGTCACAATGAACCCGGTCGATCACCCGCACGGCGGCGGTGAAGGCAAAACGTCCGGCGGCCGCCATCCTGTGACTCCCTGGGGCCAGCCGACTCGTGGATTCAAGACCCGCAACAACAAGCGCACGGATAAGTTCATCGTGAGCAGGAAGTCGAAGAAGCGTTAATTTATGGGGCGTAGCGTAAAAAAAGGACCGTTTACAGACGGCCACCTCGAACAGAAAATCGACAAGATGAACGCGGCCAACGAGAAGAAGGTCGTTCGCACCTGGTCCCGCCGTTCTACCGTGCTGCCGGAGTTTGTCGGTCACACGATCGCCGTTCACAACGGCCGCAAATTCATCCCCGTGTACGTCACGGAAAACATGGTTGGCCACAAGCTGGGCGAATTCTCCCCTAGCCGCACTTTTAAAGGACATTCGGTGAAGGCAGCGACAGAGAAATCGTCGCGGCCTTCGTAAGGTAAACATCATGGAAGCCAGAGCCGAAGCAAGATACATGAAAGTTTCGCCCCAGAAGGCCCGCCTCGTGGTGGACCTCATCCGCGGGCAATTCGTCGGACCCGCCATCGCGACGTTGAAATCCACCAACAAGGGCATCGCGCCCGATGTCGAAAAAGTGTTGAAGTCCGCGATCGCTAACGCGCAGAATCTCTCCGACGACGTGGATGTCGACCGCTTGTATGTGGCCGAAGCCTACGTCAACGAAGGCCCTCGCATGAAGCGCATTCGTCCTGCCCCTATGGGCCGCGCCTACCGGTATCAACGCCGGATGTCGCACATCGTCGTCAAGGTTGCTGAAAAAGGAAGCGCTGCTTAATGGGACAGAAAGTACATCCATACGGTTTTCGCGTCGGCATCACCAAGCCCTGGCGCTCCCGCTGGTTCGCCAAGCAGGGTTACGCCAAGCTCCTGCAGGAAGATCTCGAACTCAAGGAGAGCTTGCGTGAACGGCTGAAGTCAGCCGGCGTCAGTTCGATTGAAGTCGATCGCCCGGGCAACAAGCTGCGCGTCACGATCCGCACTTCCCGCCCCGGTATCATCATCGGACGCAAAGGCGCTGAGATCGAAAAGCTCAAACAGGAACTTGCCAAGAAGACCAAGCGCGAAGTTTTCATCGACATTCAGGAAGTCCACAAGCCGGAGCTCGATGCTCAGCTCGTCTCCGAATCAGTCGCTCTGCAACTCGAAAAGCGTGTTGCGTTTCGGCGCGCCATGCGTAAAGCGGTCGATAGCGCTCTGCGTTTCGGATGCAAAGGTATTAAGGTTCGCGTCTCCGGCCGTCTCAATGGCGCGGAAATCGCCCGTAGCGAATGGTATCTGCAAGGCCAGCTTCCGCTGCACACCCTGCGCGCCGATATCGACTACGGATTTACCGAAGCCCACACCACCTACGGTGTGATCGGCATCAAAGCATGGATTTATAAGGGTGAAATCATCGAAGGCAAGCGCCGCTCGCTGAATTCCGATCCCGAACCGCGCCGCCAGGAACCCCGTGGCGATCGTGGTGGAGATCGTGATCGCGGTGACCGAGGTGGCGATCGTAATCGTGGCCCGCGCCGCGAGCCGCAAGCCGCAGCGCCGGCCGCTGACGGTCCCGCAACTCAGGCCGCTCCGGGCGATCTGCCCCGTCCCGTTCGCACTGGCGGAGCTCTCATGCCGCCCGTGAGTGCCCCATCCTGGAAACAGAAACCCGAAGCAACCGGTGAAGCTGCCGCAGTGGAAACTCCGGCTCCTGAAGTGGCGCCTACCACGGCCCCCACCGAGAAAGCCGGGGAGGAGTAAAGCAACATGTTGATGCCCAAGAAGGTCAAGTACCGCAAGCAGCAGCGCGGACGCATGACCGGTAAAGCCTGGCGCGGTTCATCCCTGTCGTTCGGCGAATTCGGATTGAAGGTAATGTCTTGCGGTTGGGTGACTGCCCGCCAGATCGAAGCGGCCCGTATCGCGATGACGCGCTACATCAAGCGTGGCGGCAAGGTTTGGATCCGGGTATTCCCCGATAAGCCGATCACGAAGAAGCCCGCTGAAACCCGTATGGGTAAGGGTAAAGGTGCTCCGGAAGAGTGGGTGGCAGTGGTTCGCCCCGGTAAGATCCTTTTCGAGATGGAAGGTGTCACCCGCGAAGTTGCGGAAGCGGCGTTCCGTCTGGCGGCTCACAAGATCCCTTACACCACCAAGTTCATTCAGCGTGAGAAGCAGGAAGAACCTGCTGCAGAAGAGTAGATAAGATGGCCAAGAAAAAGAATATCCGCGATCTCGACGATCGTGAAATCAAGCAGCAATTAACCGAAATGGACGAACAGGCCTTCCGCCTGCGGTTCCAGATGTCGATGGGCCAGACCGACGGTCTGAAGAAAATCCGGGTGATGCGCAAGGAACGTGCGCGGCTGTTGACCATCCAGCGTGAACGTGAGCTTGCGGCTCAAGAGGTGACCAAGTAATGGCGGCTGAAAATACAGTACCCCCGGTGAGCGAAGAAGCTCCTGGTGCGACCAAAGTGTCGAACAAGAACGAGAAGGTCGGAGAAGTTGTTTCGACCAAGATGCAGAAAACCATTGTGGTCGCCGTCAGCCGGCGGGTCCCGCATCCTTTGTACAAGCGCATCATGAAGAAGCGCAAGAAGTTTTACGCTCATGACGAGAAGGGCGAAGCGAATCTGGGCGACATCGTCCGCATCGTGGAATGCCGTCCGCTGAGCAAGCTCAAGCATTGGCAGTTGGGTGATATCATCCGCCGCGCGCCGCAGGTTGCTGCGCAGCCGAAGGATCTGGACGTAGCGGTATAAGAATCTAGCCGCAGCGGCTATTTAGGGACTTGGTGAATTTATGATTGGAATGCGAACAATTCTTGCGGTGGCCGATAACTCCGGCGCGCGCCGCCTGTCTTGCATCCTCCCCCGTGGAGGCGATCTCGGCCTTCGCGCAGGGCTCGGGGATGTAGTGACGGCAGCCGTGAAGGAAGCCACCCCGGATTCGAACGTCAAAAAGGGTAAAGTGGTGCGCTGCGTGATCGTCCGCATGCGCAAGGAACAGCGCCGCCGTGATGGCAGCTACATCCGCTTCGATGAGAACGCCGCCGTTCTCGTCAACGAAATTAACGAACCGATCGGGACGCGCGTATTCGGCCCCGTCGCCCGCGAGCTGCGCGACAAGAAGTTCATGAAGATCGTCTCGCTCGCTCCGGAGGTCATATAAATGGCAGCCACAGCAGCTAACCGGCCCGTGAAGCAGAAGATCCGGGTCCAACTCAAGCGCAACGATCAGGTCAAAGTGATCGCCGGGCGCGACAAGGGTAAGACCGGTCGTGTGCTCGATATCAACGACGAAACCGGCCGCATTCTGGTCGAACATGTCGGCATGGTCAAGAAGCACATGAAGCCGAATCCCCAGAAACAGGTCAAGGGCGGCATCGCCGAGCGGGAAAGTTCGATCGCCGTTTCCAACGTGATGATTCTTTGCGGCAAGTGCGGACCGGTGCGGATCGCCCACCTGGTGACCGAGGGCGTGAAGGGTACCAAAACCAAGAGGACGAGAGTTTGCCGCAAATGCGGTCAGACTCTCGACAAGAACTAACATGGCAGCACGTCTCAGAGCGTTTTATACCGATACCGTCATTCCGGCTCTCACCAAGGAGTTCGGCTATAAGAACATCATGGCCGTTCCGAAGATCGTCAAGATCTCGGTGAACATCGGCCTCGGCGAAGCGACCCAGAACGCCAAGCTGATGGACAAAGCAGTCAACGAACTCGGCGCCATCACGGGCCAGAAGCCGGTGATTACGAAGGCCAAGAAATCCATCGCCGCGTTCAAACTGCGCGAGAACATGCCGATCGGCTGCATGGTGACCTTGCGCGGCAACCAGATGTTCGAATTTCTCGACCGCCTGGTCAATGTTTCGATTCCCCGTATTCGCGACTTTCGCGGCGTCTCTCCCAAGGCCTTCGACGGCCGCGGCAATTACACCCTGGGCATCAAAGATCAGCTGATTTTCCCTGAGATCGATTATTCGAAGGTTGATAAGACCATCGGTATGAACATCTCAATCACAACGACCGCCAAAAGCGACGCGGAAGGCATGGCGCTGCTCAAGAATATGGGAATGCCCTTCCGGCAGCAAGGGGCTTAAGGATAAATCCGATGGCAACAACCGCAAAAATCGCAAAAGATCTGAAGAAGCCCAAGTTCAAGTGCCGTCACCGAAACCGGTGCTGGCGTTGCGGACGTCCCCGCGGCTTCCTAAGCAAGTTTGGTATCTGCCGCCTCTGCTTCCGGGCTCTCGCTCTGAACGGCGAAATCCCTGGTGTGACGAAAGCAAGCTGGTAATAGGAGTTCATGAATGGTTAGTGATCCGATCGCAGACATGTTGACCCGGGTGCGGAACGCACTCCAGGCGCGCCACCCGAAGGTCGACGTCCCAGCTTCGAAGCTGAAGGCGGAAATCGCGCGCATCCTGAAAGAAGAAGGCTACATTGCCAACTTCAAGGTTGCCGAAGAGGGCGTAAAGAGCGTCATCAAAATTTATCTCAAGTACACTTCCGAAGGTCAGCCGGTTGTTCAGCACCTCAAGCGCGAATCGCGCCCGGGTTGCCGGATGTACGTCGGCCAGGAAGATATCCCCCGCGTACAGGGCGGGCTCGGAATCAATATTCTGACCACGCCGCGCGGCGTCATGACCGGCCGTCACGCCCGTAAAGAAGGCGTGGGCGGCGAACTGCTGTGTAGCATCTGGTAAGAGGAAACTATGTCGAGAATTGGTAAAAAACCGATCCCCCTTCCGACGGGTGTGAAGGTAACGATTGGGGAACAATTGGATGTACAGGGTCCCAAGGGTAAGCTCAAGGTTCCGGTGCCGGCAGGCATCGTGATCAAGCAGCTCGATGGCCGCCTTGAGCTGGAACGCGAGAGCGACCAGTATGCGGCTCTTCATGGCCTGACGCGCGCTCTGGCCGCGAATGCCGTGCAGGGTGTTTCGGCCGGGTTCACACGGGAACTCGATATCGTCGGCACCGGTTTCCGCGCCGACCTCAAGGGCCGCGTTGCCAGCTTCTCGCTGGGTTACTCTCACGCGATCGAAGTCCTTCTTCCCGAAGGCATCGATCTGAAGATCGACAAGCAGACTCACCTGGTCCTCACCGGCTTCGACAAACAGCTTCTCGGCCAGGTGGCAGCCAATATCCGCGGATTGCGCAAACCGGATCCATACAAGAACAAGGGCGTCCGTTATACGGGCGAAGTCCTTCGTAAGAAGGTCGGTAAGACAGGAGCCAAGGCCAAATAATCGGTCGGTAATCCAATGATTAAACAAATTTCCAAGAACGAAATCCGCGAGCGCATCCACACACGGATCCGCCGCAAGGTCCGCGGCACCAGCGAACGTCCCCGTCTCGCCGTGTTCCGCAGCTTGTGCCACATCTACGCTCAGGTCATCGACGATTCGAAGGGCGTGACCATCGCTTCCGCTTCGTCGGCTGAGAAGTCCAGTTCCGTCAAGGGTGGCCATGTTTCGGGAGCGACCGCGATCGGCAAAGTAGTCGCTGACCGCGCCAAGGAAAAAGGAATCAAAGCAGTTGTATTCGACCGCGGCGGCTATCTTTATCACGGGCGCATCAAGGCCCTGGCCGAAGCGGCGCGGGAAGCAGGTCTGGAGTTTTAATGCCGGTACTCACCAAGCGGATCGATCCGCAGAATCTGAATCTCAAAGAGCAGGTCGTCTCGATCAACCGCGTGACGAAGGTTGTCAAGGGCGGCAAGAACATGAGCTTTTCGGCGTTGGTTGTCGTCGGCGATTCTACCGCCAAGGTCGTGGGTTTCGGCGTCGGCAAGGCCAAGGAAGTTCCTTCGGCCATCCGCAAGGGCATCGAAGCGGCTAAGAAGAATCTCCGCAAAATCAACCTTTTGGAAAATACCATTCCGCACCAGGTACTCGGCACGTTCGGTAGCGGCATGGTATTGCTCAAGCCCGCTCCGAATGGAACCGGCGTCATTGCCGGCGGACCCGTCCGCGCCGTGATTCAGGCGACCGGCGTGCCCAACGTGCTCACCAAGTCCATCGGTTCGCACAATCCGCACAACGTCGTGAAAGCGACCATCAACGCACTCGAACAGCTTCGCGATAAGGCCGCCGTGGCGGAAATGCGCGGGCTGACCGTCGATAAGATGTAATTTGGCAGGCATCCATGGAATCCAAGATCAAAATCAAGCTCGTCCGCAGCCCTATCTGCACTCCTGAGAAACACAAGGTGATTGTGCGTTCGCTCGGACTTCGTAGAATCAATCAAATCGTCGAGCGGCCCGACACGGACGGATTCCGTGGCATGGTGAAGAAGATCCCGCATCTTCTGGAACTGGTGAAGGAGTAACAATGAATCTTAGTAATCTCAAACCCCCGAAGGGGCAGAAACACACCAAGAAGCGCGTCGGCTTCGGTATGGGCTCCGGCCTCGGTAAGTTCTCCGGCCGCGGCGCTAAGGGCGCGCGTTCGATCTCCGGTTACAGCATTATGCGCGGCTTTGAAGGCGGCCAGATGCCGCTGCATCGCCGTCTGCCGAAGCGCGGCTTCTCCAATGCGGATTTCAAAACCGAGTATGCCGTTATCAATGTCGGCAAACTCGATAAGCTCCCGGGCGACACGTTCACTGTTGAGAGCCTGATGGCCTCCGGTACCGTGAAGAAGCTTGAGGATGGCGTCAAGGTTCTCGGTACGGGTGAACTCACCCGCGCCATCAAGGTCACCGCGCATCACTTCTCGGAAGCGGCCAAGCAAAAGATCGAAGCCGCCGGCGGTACTATTGAAGTGATCCCTGCGAAAGTAAAATTCGTCCGTCAAAAGAAGTAATTTCCCGTGAAAATCTTCGAAGCCATCGCCAACGCCTTCCGGATCCCCGACCTGCGCAAGCGGATACTGTTTACGCTCGCGCTGCTGGCGGTTTATCGTCTCGGCGGGCATATACCTACGCCCGGCATTAACACCTTGCGGTGGGAGCAGTTCTTTTCAAGCAACCAGGGCGGCATCTTCGGATTCCTCGATCTTTTCGGCGGCGGCAATATCCGCCGTCTGACCATTTTTGCGCTCGGCATTATGCCGTACATTACGGCGTCGATCATTTTGCAGTTGCTCACCGTGGTCGTTCCGACCTTGGAGAAGATGCAAAAGGAAGGCGAACTCGGCCGCCGCAAAATCACGCAGTGGACCCGGTATCTCACTGTCGGCCTGGCGCTGATTCAATCGTTCGGCATTGCGACCGGGTTGCAGCAGATGGAAGGCAATATCGTCATCCACCCCGGCTTCGGTTTCACTTTGCTGACGATGATTTCGCTCACCACCGGTACGGCGTTCATCATGTGGCTTGGAGAGCAGATTACAGAGCGCGGAGTCGGCAACGGCATGTCGCTGATCATCTTCGCCGGCATCGTCGTGGGTCTGCCGAACGCCATGGGAAATATCTATACCAACGTTTTTGTGACCCGAGAATGGGGCATCATCACCTTGGTCATGATCCTCGCGATGATGATCGCCGTTGTTGCTTTTATCATCCTGGTCGAACGCGGTGAGCGCCGGATTCCCGTCCAGTACGCGAAACGCGTCGTCGGACGGCGCGTCATGGGTGGCCAATCCACTCACATGCCGCTCAAAGTGAACGCGGGCGGAGTCATTCCCGTAATCTTCGCTTCTTCAATTCTGGCTTTCCCTCAAACCATCGCCGGAATGCCGTTTGTGAAATCGAGCCGCTGGCTGACCGATACTCTCGGCGCCATTAAGCACGGCGAACCGCTTTACGTTCTTCTGTTCTGCACAGGCATCATCTTCTTCTGCTTCTTCTACGTCTCAATTATCTTCAACCCGAGCGAAGCTGCGGACAACATGCGCAAGTACGGCGGCTTCATTCCCGGCATTCGTCCGGGCCGCAATACAGCCGACTATATGAACAACATCCTCACCAAGATCACCGTGGTGGGCGGCTTGTACCTCAGCATCCTTTGCATGATTCCGGACATCATGATCTCCGGAATCCACCTTCAGCACCTGCCTTTGATCGGGGTCTTCATCGACAAGTATTTCCCCCGGTTCATCTTGGAAGGCCTTAACGTTCAGTTTTACTTCGGCGGGACTTCTCTTTTGATTGTCGTGGGCGTGGCGATGGACACCATTAATCAAATCGAAGCCCAGCTCATCATGCGGCATTACGAAGGCTTCACTCCTCGCGCCGGCCGGATCCGCGGCCGCCGCACGGCTTGATGGACCTCGCGCAAAGGGCCCCTGACTCTATAGCGGTGGCACTCCCCGGTACTCGACAGGCGCTGATCCTGTTCGGCTCTCCCGGTTCTGGGAAAGGGACTCAATCGAAGTATCTGGTCGAGCGGATTGGGATTCCGCAGATATCCACCGGCGATATGCTTCGCGAGCATATTCAGGTGGGCGATCCGATCGGGCTTCGGGTTCGAGACTTGATGCGGGCCGGATCCCTGGTTTCCGACGATCTGGTGAATACGCTGGTCGAAGCGAGACTGAGAGAGCCGGATACGGATAAGGGATTTATCCTGGACGGGTATCCTAGAACGCTACAGCAAGCCGAGACCATGACGGCGCTTCTCGACCGCCTCGGAATTAGCCCGCTGGTAATTCACTTGGTTGTTGATTATACTGTAATTATTGCCCGGATCTCGGGCCGTCGGCAGTGTCCTGCTTGCGGCACCCTGTACAATGCCACTTCGAAGCCTCCCAAGGTAGCTGGTGTGTGTGATTTGGATGGAACTCCGCTAGTCATCCGGGAAGACGACCGGGAGTCGGTTGTCAGGGAACGGCTCGATGCATATGAGAAGAACACGAGGCCGTTGCTCGATTATTTTCGCCAGTCTGGCCGGCGAATGGTCGAAATCGACGCCAGTGTTTTGAAGCCAGATCAGGTTTTCGAAAAGGTTCTGGAGCAGGTTCAGGCGCAATGATTGTTCGCAAAACGTCGGATGAATTGCAGAAGATGCGCCGCAGTGGCCTGCTTGTGTACGAGATTCTCCGGAAGGTCGGAGAGATGGCGGTCGAAGGGGTTAGCACTTATGACCTCGAAGTCGCGGCTGAAAAGATGATTGCGGATGCGGGAGCGAAGCCGGCGTTTAAAGGCTATTACGTTCCGGCCGCGGGTGAACGGTATCGGTATGTGCTCTGCACATCGGTGAACGAAGAGATCGTTCATGGCATGCCTTCGCCGAAACGGATTTTGAAGAATGGCGATATCGTCTCGATCGATACCGGGGTTTCGCTCGGTGGATATTATGGCGATTCGGCTCTGACGGTCGGCGTGGGCGAGATCAGCGCGCAGGCCAAGAAGTTGATGGAAGTAACGCGGGAGTCCCTGGAGTTGGCCATTGATCAGGTCAAGGAAGGGAACCGCCTTTTCGACATTTGTGGAACCGTCGAGGAACATGTCAAAAAGCATGGATTCTCGATCGTGAAAGAGTACGTCGGCCACGGGATTGGCACCCAGTTGCATGAGGAGCCTCAAGTCCCGAATTATGTCGACCGGAAGAACGAAAACCCCCGGCTTCGGGAGGGCATGGTGCTCGCGATCGAGCCCATGGTCAACGCGGGGAAGGCGGCCACCAAAGTTCGCAAGGACAAGTGGACCGCGGTAACTCAGGACAATTCTTATTCAGCCCACTTTGAGCATTGCGTGGCGGTGACGAAGGACGGTCCCTGGGTGCTGACACGGCCTTGAAGCCCGGAGCTCTCCATGAAAGTGGCGGCTAAGGTGCTTGAAGAATTGCCCAGCCTGCTCTATCGGCTGGAACTGGACAACCAGAAACGCGTCCTGGCCCATCCGGCAGGCGCGGCGCAGATCAACTTCGTCAGGCTGTTGCCGGGCGACCGGGTGGAAGTGGAATTGGGTAGTACGGATTTGACCCGTGGACGTATCACGAGGAAGCTCTAAAGGTTAACGATATGAAAGTTCGAGCAAGCGTCAAAAAAATGTGTGACAAGTGCAAGGTGATCAACCGCGAAGGCGTGGTGCGGGTCATTTGCGTCAATCCCAAGCATAAGCAGCGTCAAGGTTAAGGAACAGAAGATATGGCCCGTATTGCAGGCGTAGACCTCCCCGTTAAAAAGAGAGCCGAAATCGGCCTCACCTATATCTATGGCGTCGGCCGGACCCGCGCCAAGTCGCTCCTGCATCGCGCCGGTATCGACTTCGATAAGAAGATTGGCGACCTCACTGAAGAGGAAGTCAACGCTGTCCGTAACATCCTCGAAGAAGAGGGCTCGGTGGAGGGCGATCTCCGCAAGGAAATTTCACTCAACATCAAGCGCCATATCGAAATGGGCTCCTACCGCGGTTTGCGTCATCGCCGCGGCCTCCCCGTGCGCGGGCAGCGCACCCACACCAACGCTCGCACCCGCAAGGGTCCGCGCCGCGGCACCGTAACTAACAAGAAGAAGGCGGGCGTGAAGTAATGGCGACGAAAGCAGCCGCAAAGGGCGCCGCGAAGGGCGCTGCAAAAGGCCCCACGAAGGCCGCCCCCAAGAAGAAGACTTACAAGAAAAAAGAGAAGAAGGTCGTTCACAACGGCATCGTCCATATACAGGCGACCTTCAACAACACCATCGTTACAATTGCCGATATCGAAGGCAACACCGTCTCCTGGTCCAGCGCTGGTTCGCTCGGCTTCCGCGGTTCCCGCAAGGGCACGCCGTTCGCCGCGCAGCAGGCTGCGATTACCGCTGGTGGGAAGGCGAAGGAAAGCGGCCTCCGCACCGTCGATGTTCGCGTAAGCGGTCCCGGTTCCGGCCGTGAAAGCGCCATCCGCGCTCTCACCACTTTGGGTATAGAAGTCCGCTCCATCCGCGATACCACCCCGATGCCGCACAACGGCTGCCGGGCGCCCAAAAAGCGCCGGGTTTGATGTTTTGAGTAGTCAGTAGTTAAGCAGGAAGAAAGGTAGCTTAGCCACCCGTAAACTGCACGTTCTAGAAACCTGAGGAGGTTCATTTGGCACGTTATCGAGGCCCCGCCTGCCGTCTTTGCCGGCGCGAGGGCATGAAATTATTCTTGAAAGGCGAGCGTTGTCACTCGGAGAAGTGCGCCATCGAAAAGCGCAACTTCGCCCCTGGTCAACACGGTCAATCCAAAAAGCAAAAGAAGCTGGTCGGCTACGGCCTGCAGCTTCGCGAAAAACAAAAGACCAAGCGCATCTACGGCCTTCTCGAAACCCAATTCCGCAACAGTTTTGAAAAGGCTGCACACGCCAAAGGCATCACCGGCGAGAACCTGCTCGCCACCATGGAACGCCGTCTCGACAGCGTGATTTATCGCATGGGCCTTGGTACCAGCCGTCCGCAATCCCGGCAAATCGTCCGCCACGGCCATATTATGGTCAACGGCAAGAAGGTCGATATCCCCTCATACATCGTCAAGCAGGGCGAAGAAATCTCCGTTCGCGAAGCCAGCAAGAACAACCCCACCATCCTCGCCTCACGCGACGCTACAGCTCATGCGCCTGCGCCAAGCTGGATGGACGTGGATCGCGAAAATCTCAAAGGCCGCATCATCGGGCACCCGAAGCGCGACGAGTTGGTTCAGATCCCGATCAACGAGCAACTCATCGTCGAGCTTTACTCGAAGTAAGAGGCAAACAAAACTATGTTCAAAGGATTCCAAAAACCCAAGCGTCTGGTCGCCAATACCGAAACTCTTACCGAGCGGTATGGCATGTTCACCGCGCAGCCGTTTCAGCGCGGTTTTGGCACCACCATCGGTAATGCGCTTCGCCGCGTGTTGCTCAGCTCCATCGAAGGCGCGGCGATCACCGCCGTCCGCATCGAAGGCGCCGATCACGAATTCAGCCCGATCCCTGGCGTTGTCGAAGACGCTACGGACATCATCCTCAACCTCAAGCAGATCCCGTTCAAGCTGATGTCGGACGGAGTCAAGACAGTTCGCATCTCGGTCGATCAATCCGGCGACATTCTCTCCGGACAGATCATCGCCGATGCCGATGTGGAAGTTCTCGATCGCACCATGCACATCGCCACGGTTAGCGAAGGCGGCAAGCTCAACATCGAAATGCGTCTACGTTCGGGCCGCGGTTATGTCAGCGCCGATAAGAACTTCGATGAGGATCTCGCGGTCGGCTTCATTCCGATCGATTCCGTCCACTCGCCCGTTCGCAAGGTCAACTACAACGTCGAAGCAGCCCGCCTCGGCCAGATGACCGATTACGACAAGCTCACGCTCGAAGTCTGGACCAACGGCGCCGTCGCTCCGCAGGACGCCATCGGCTTCGCGGCCAAGCTCCTCAAGGACCACATGTCCATCTTCATCAACTTCGAAGAAGTCGTCGAAGCCACGGAAGAGACTGCCGAACGCGGCCTGGACAAGGCCGGCGACCAGCTCAATCGCTCTGTGGAAGAGCTGGAGCTTTCCGTCCGCTCTTACAACTGCCTCAAGAACGCCAATATTCAAACCATCGGCGAACTCGTGCAGAAGACCGAATCCGAAATGCTTCGCACGAAGAACTTCGGCCGCAAGTCTCTCAACGAGATCAAGGAGATCCTTGGCACGATGGGCCTGGCTCTGGGCATGAAACCGGATGCGCAGGGCCGTCTGGTTGCGCCGCCTCCTCCGCCTCCCGGTTCCGTACCGGATATGTCCGAGTTCGATTCTGAAGAAGGGGGTCAACGCTTCGAATGAGACACCGCGTTGGAACTGCAAAACTCAAGCGCGACGTCGGCGCCCGCAATTCGCTGCTGAAGAATCTCGTCACCAGCGTTATCGACAAGGAACGCGTCGTTACCACCGTTCCGAAGGCCAAGGCGATTAAGCCGATCGTTGAGCAAATGATCACGCTTGCCAAGCGCGACACGCTGCATGCCCGCCGTCAGGCCGCCGCGTTTCTCGAAACGCCGGCATCCGTTAAGAAACTGTTCGATACCCTCGGCTCGCGGTTCGGCCAGCGCAACGGCGGCTACACCCGCATCGTTCGGCTCGGGTTCCGCAAGGGCGACGGCGCAGAACAGGCTATGATTGAACTAATCGGTTCGGAGCTCGTGAAGCGCGCTGAAGAGCGTGCCAAACGCCGCGAGGAGCGCCTCAAGGCGCAGAACGCGGAAGAACCACCGGCGGAGTCCTAAACAACATGGCGCGCGGCTGGGAGAGTAAAGCGGTAGAAGAACAACAGACCGGTGAACTCGACCGCCGCGCGTTTCAGAATAAGCCCCTCAGTAACCTCGATGCCGAACGCTCCAGTCTCGCACTGCAGCGCAAACGTATCGAAGCCCTCCTTGCTTCCAGTACCAATCCCCGCTACATCGACCAGCAGCAGAAGGCTCTGGTCTTCCTGGACGAGAAGCTGCGCTTACTCAACACTCAAAACTAAACACTTCAAATAGAGCGTCTCGGGCACCGTTAGCAGCACAGGGTGGTCTTGCGCCTGCATGCGACGCTCGAGCACGCGCACGGTGCGCTTGGCATCGAGCGATGCCTGCGCGATCGCGCTGAGCAGCTCGGCTTCGCCCACGTGGTGGGAGCAGGAGCAGGTGATTAACACACCGCCGGGTT
>Ga0302325_10015156_pt1 | contig 16391 bp, 11 predicted proteins | sample Palsa_T0_2_FD_201948 | JGI IMG/M metagenome (GOLD analysis project Ga0302325, IMG submission 201948) | Peat permafrost microbial communities from Stordalen Mire near Abisko, Sweden - Palsa_T0_2 | ecosystem: Environmental > Terrestrial > Soil > Palsa > Peat permafrost | place: Sweden: Abisko... | reverse complement strand
TGCTGACGATCAGGTCTTTGAAGCCAAATTGCTCCATGATGGATTCATAGATGGCCGCGCCGGTCAGGATCACATCGCTTCGGCTTGGGGGAAGGCCGACGATTTTCTTCCTTTCCTCCTGGGTCATCTGCCACAGGGATTCCAAGTCGCGCCTGATGCCTTCCAAAGTGAGGGGGGTGGCTTCGATCTTTTGCCGGTCGAAATCGGTCATTTTGCCCTCCATGCGCGCCAGCAGTGTGGCGGTGCCGCCGGTGCCGACCAAGCGCGCGGATGGGCGGGATTGCAGGGCGGTCTTAAGCGGCGGCGACACTTCCTTTTTCAGGAAGTCGCGCAGCCAGACGCGGCATTGGAGGAGCGCCCGCAATCCCGGCGGGTCGCCCGGGCGCAAGTGCTCCAACAGCCGCACCGTGCCCATGCTGTAACTGCTGCGGAATTGCGGCACGGCGTGGTCGCCCACGATAAATTCCGTGCTGCCGCCGCCGACATCCAATATGAGCAGCGGCGACGCCGCCAGCCTGGGGTCCGTCGTGACGCCGCGAAAAACCCAATCCGCCTCTTTATCGCCGGAAATGACCTCCACGTTCAAGCCGCAGGCGCGCTGAATGGCTTGGGTCAATTCGTCCGCGTTAAGGGCTTCGCGGGCCGCGCTGGTGGCGATAACGCGCGTGGGCGTGGCCCCCATTTTAGAGGCAGCCTTGAAAAACTGAGCTACCGCTTCCGCCGTCAGCGCAATGGCGGGAGGCTGCAAACGGCGGGTGCTGTAAAAGCCGGCCCCCAGGCGCGTCTGGTTGCTCTCTTCCAACACGGGGGTGACCATGCTCCCGGCAATGTCGCCGATCAGCAACTTGACGGAGTTGGTGCCCACGTCGATGACGGCGCGGCGGTTTGGCACGGGGTTGCTCACGATCGCCTTTTTCTTTAAGAACTCCTTCCATCGCTATTTTATGGACCGGCGCGCCAGGACGGCGCCGCCAATAATGCCGGCATCATCCCCGGCCTTGCTAGCCAAAATTTCGACGCCTTTGTTGGTGCCGCTGAGAATATAATCTTCAGCCGTTTCCACGATAATGGCCATCATTTCGTCACCGAGGGCGTCGATGACGCCGCCGCCCAGGACGACGGTTTGGGGGTTGAGAATATTGATCAAATTGGCTACGGCGATGCCGGTGTACTCCGCGGCGTCCTCGACAATTTTCTCGACCAATTTGTCGCCTTTGCGAATGGCCTTACGCAAATCGCCGCTGCGCAAGTCGGCCAAATCCGGCCCCAGCATTTCGGTCAGGAGTGTTTTCTGGCCGTCTTTGATGGCGGCATGAATGGCCCGAAAAATGGCGGTGCGGCTGGCCAAAGCTTCGAAACATCCGCGATTGCCGCAATTGCACTTGGGGCCGCCCACCTGGATGACCATGTGGCCGATTTCCGCCGCCGTGCCGGTGGCGCCGGAATACAGTTTTCCGTCGATAATGATCCCGCCGCCCAAACCCGTGCCAATGAACACACCCACCAAATACCGGGGCTTGGATTGCAGTTCCTTTTCGAAAACGCCCAAGGTGGCGCAATTGCAATCGTTCTCCACCGCAACGGGCACGCCCAGCTCTTTCTCCAGGATTTTCTTCAGAGGCACATCCTGCCATTGCAGGTTGGCGGCAAAGATGACGCGGCCCGTCTCGGGATCGACCGCTCCGGGAGCGCCGACGCCGACGGCGCGCACCTGTTTGAAATCCAAATCGCACTCGTCAATCACATCGCGGGCGCAGCGGGCGATACGGTCAATGACTTCCTCCGGGCCGCGGTCGGACTTGGTGCTCATTTTGTTGCGGCCCAGGCAGGAGAGCTTTTCATCGAACACGCCGGCCAGAATCTTGGTGCCGCCGAGATCGACTCCGACGAAATAATCCGCTTTGGCGGTGGATTCGGGCATGTTACGGTTTGGGTTGAAGGCGGCTCATCTCATCCCTCCAGCACGGTTTGGATGCGGCGGCGCAATTCGATGTTGATTTCCTCCGGGGAACGGTGGCCATCGACAATGGTGAAGCCGTACGTGCGCTGGATTTCGCGGAACTTGGCGGCGACTAGCGACTGGTATTGCAGAAAGCAGTCAAACATATCGCGGGACAACCCTAAATCCATGCCGCTTTCCCAATAATCCAGGGCCTGGTTTTTGGCGAAATTGCGCTCGACCAATTCTTGAGGTTGCACGTTAAGATAAAACACCACGTCTGGCGCCAAGGCAATCCCGTAAAGATTTTTCAGCCAGGCCTCGTCCATCCCGCGCACCATGTCGCGCACCATCAACGTGTAAATATAACGGTCGGCCAGCACCATCAAGCCCGCCCGCAAGCCTGGCAGAATGATGTTCTCCAATTGATCGGCAAAGTCGGTCGCGTAAAAGAGACTCAAGGTCGTGTGGCTCAGGATGTTGCCTTGCTGCGCCTGATCCAACTCCTCACTGACCAGGGTGGACCTCTTCAACCCGACTTGCACCGTGGCGTGGCCGCTGCCTTCCAGCCATTCCACCAGGCGGGCGATTTGGGTCGAGCGCCCGGAACCGTCCGCGCCTTCGACCACGATCAATTTGCCGGCCAGCTTGGAGAGGTTCACCCCCGGCACACCCTGGCCGTAAAAGCGGCGCGGCTTGCACTTGGGCACGATGATGGTGGAGTGGGTTTTGCGTGGAGCTGGCGGGCGGGCGGCTTTCATGTTTTTTGGGGACGCTTGTACGGCACGAACTGAGTCAGGTCCACCTTGGCGGCCACCAGGTCGCGCACGATGTTCTGTTGCGCTTCGATCGGCTGGCTGCCATCGACCACCAGGAATTTGAAGTCCGCGCTCATGGCCAGGTACTGCTCCAGAATTCGCCCCTGAAAAATGCGGAAGCTCTCGTAAGGGTCGCTGGAAAGGCGCAAATCCATCCCGGCTTCGAAGTATTTCAATTGCGGACGCCCGTCCAGGATGCGTTGCAACGAAATCTCCAACGGCGCCTTGAAGAAAAACACCAGGTCCGGCATGGCGGCGAAATTGTAGATGCCCCGCACCCATTCGGGAGGGCAGCCGCGGACGGTGTCGCGGGCGAAGGCCGTGAAGATATAGCGGTCGCACAAGACGACGTAGCCGGCGCGCAACAGCGGCACCAGTTGGCGTTCGTAGCGGTCGGCGAAATCGGTGGCGTGAATGAGGCTGAAAGTCGTGGGGGAGAGCAGCTCGCGTTTCTTGCCTTTGCTGGTGGCGTTTTTAACCAAGGTGGAGGAATTCCATTCGCTGAAAAAAACCTTCAACCCCTGCAATTCCAGCCAGCGTTTGAGCAGGTAAATCTGAGTGGACTTGCCGGAACCATCCAGTCCTTCGACGGCAATCAGTCTTCCGGGAAATCCCAATTCAGCAAAAGTTTTCATTTGCAATCCTTCTTTTAGCCACTCCGCGCGTGAAAAGAAAAGAAAATAAATTGATTGTCCCTTGAACTTGCCGCCCGGCGCTCTTATTTTCGCAAGCATGAAACGCGTTTTTGTTCTGATGGCATTTTCACTTGGTCTGGCTGGTCGTTGCGCCTTCGCCCAGGACTCCGCCCCAGCCGCGCCCGCATCCACCAACGCCGCCGCCATCGCCGCCGAACAAGGCGCCGAGGAACGCTACAAGCGTATGGCCGCCGACATCGAAGCCCTGCAAATGGACAACGAATCCTTGAAGGCGAAGCTCGCCGCTTTCGAGCAAAAGATGGAAGATATGCGCCAACAACTAGCCGCAGCCTCCAACCGCAGCGGGGTGCAAGAGGACCTCAAGCGCCTGGCGGAAAGCATCGCGCAGGTGGATAAGAAGCGCGAAGAAGACAAGCAAGCCATCTCGGAGGAAATCCGCAAATCCATCGCTGGTCTGGAGAAGGCTGTGACAGGTGCCCCTGTCCTCATGCATGCACCCGCGACCAAACTGCAACTCGAAGCTCCAATCCCCGCAGCCGACACCGGCTTCTCCTACACGGTCCAGGAGGGCGACAACCTTTCCGCAATCCTCAAAGCGTACAACGCCGATTTCAAAAGCAAGGGATGGAAAACGATCACGTTAAGGCAGGCGATGGAAGCCAATCCCAACGTGAAATGGGATCACCTGCGCGTCGGGCAAAAGATCATCATTCCGAAACCGGAGGCGCAATAATCCAAATCCGGCAACTGGCTCCGTTCATGGCTGGCTTATCACCAAGGGTTTGATAGCCCTCGGTTCCTATCTCAAAGCGCAAAATAACCTGTCAAACGTCAACCTCCCGGAGGGGCCGCGCCGGCGGTGTTGGTGCGGTATTCCTGGGTGGTACACCACTCCACGACGGGGGAAAACCCCTGGAATACTTTTAGGAATTGCACGCTGCCGTCAATAAAACCGTTGACCGAACCGCCCGTGTTGGTGCTCACTAAGCTGTGGCTATGCTTGTTCTGATCGAGTTTCAATCCGTCGTCATAGGCGAAATAGTCCATGAAGAAATCCGGCGCGTAGGTCAGTTTTTCGGCGAACAGAATGGTGGCCGAAGGCAGCGGGATGTCCTGCTCGCTTAAGTAGGGCATCTCGGGTAGAACCATGTCCTGGTACGCGTTCGGGTCGCTATATTTCTGCCAATATCCGTCATTGAACCCGTTGATGATGTAAGTGCGCGCGGCGCAGTCGGCGGGATACTGATTGGTGTTGACTCCGCCGGTGATGGGGGTGTTGGTTTCGGTGGGGCAGACGAGCATGTTGGTGGATTTGTAGTACGAGATCAATAACGCCGGCCATCGCTCAATGGAGTTGCGCGGTGTGTACTCGCCGTTGTTGTCCCCGACGTACATCATGTTGGCCAGGCCCAATTCATGCACGTTGCTGCTGCATTTGGCGCGACGGGCGGCTTCCTTGGCCTGCCCCAGCGCGGGAAGCAGCATGCTCGCCAAAATGGCGATGATGGCTATGACCACCAGTAATTCGATCAAGGTGAACGCGGATTGCCGCGCTTCAAAGGCCTTTTCTGATTTCTTTTTCATTATTTGATGATTGACGTTCCACAGCGAAACGAAGTTACAGTTCGTCACTAGGCCGGATTGGACGAACGGGACGCGGGAAATCATCAATCTTTCTTCTGATAGTTTTAATCTTGATTTTAATCTTAAGTTCTTCTGATGGATGAATTGCGGCAAAAGACCAGGATTAGAAATGAGAGCAGACGCGTTCATAGAGTTCCGCGTAAGCCGCGGCTGTCCGTTCCCACGAGAAATCCCGCGCCATGGCGTTGCGCCGGTAATGGAGCAATAGAGGTTTGTCCGCATAGAGCGCCTGCGCTTTGCGAATGGACTTGGCGAGCGCGCGCACGGAGTACTCGGCAAATTTGATCCCGTCCGCCCTATCCGCGTTTTCGGAGATGTCTGTCACAGAGTCATCCAGCCCACCAGTCACACGCACGATGGGCGTCGTGCCGTAGCGCAGGCTGTACATTTGATTCAGCCCGCATGGCTCGAAACGCGAAGGCATCAAGTAGAAATCGCAGCCCGCCTCCACCCGATGCGATAAACCGGTGTCGAACCCAATCTGGACGGCGCATTTGGAGGGATACCGCTCGGCCAGCCGTCGGTAGCCGCGTTCGTAGTCGCGCTGGCCGCTGCCCAGCAACACGAATTGCATATTGCCGGCCAGCATCTCCTGCAACGCCGCCAATTGCAGGTCCACGCCCTTTTGGTCCGCCAGACGGGTGACGGTTCCAAACAGAGGAGCATCCGGTGTTTCCGGGAGGACAAATTCCCGCTGCAGGACTGCCTTGTTGGCGTCTTTGCCGCTCAAATCCTCGATGTTATAAGAGTATTTAAGATGGGGATTGCCCTCCGTTTTCCACTCGTCGTAATCGACGCCATTGAGGATGCCTTGCAAAACATTTTGCCGGCGGCGCAAAACGCCATCCAATCCGCAGCCCAGGGCTTCGGTGGTGATTTCCCGCGCATAACGCGGACTGACCGTGGTGATCTGGGTCGCGTAGGAGATGCCCGCCTTGAGACAATTCATGAGGCCGTAAAACTCCACCCCAGCGGGCTGGAAATAATGGCCGGGCAGATTGGTCAACGCGTATTTCGCGGCGGCAAAGTGGCCCTGGTAGGACAGATTATGAATGGTCATGCAGACCGGCGGGGCGGAGCTCCAGCCTTCGCGTGATTGCTGGTCCCGCACCATGAGCGCGGCCAGGGCCGTTTGCCAATCATGCACGTGCAGTAACTCAGGTTGCCACGGCAGGTACCGCGCCAGGTGCGTGACGCATTTGGAAAAAAAAACGAATCGCTCCGCGTTGTCCGGATAATCGAAACCACGTTCCTGATAAAGATCGCCTCGCTCAAAAAATTGATTCTGATCGATAAAGTAAATCGTCAATCCGGGCGCCGGGTCCAACGTCCAGATTTTTCCCGCCACGCGCGCCTCGCCGAGCGGCAATTCCAGATGCCAATCCAAGGCCCGCATTTCCGGCCACTTCTCCCGCAGACCGCGATAAAGCGGTGTCACCACCCCCACCTTGTGGCCGGCGCGCGCCAGGAACTTGGCCAGCGCGCCCACCATATCGGCCAGACCGCCGGTTTTGGAATACGGGAGGACTTCGCTGCTCGCGATCAGGATTTTCATTAAGAGCTTATCTGCAAATTAAAAGGCCCTCTGCGGCAATCGATTTTGGCGGCAGGCAAGGCGGCCTGTCGCGCGCATCCCCGCAGCGGGCTGTAAGCGACGGGCCAACGCAGCCTGCCGCCAAAAGCGATGCCGCCCTGCGGGTTTATGAGCAAAAGGCACCCTGGCTTCGTTGCTCGTCGGTCGCAGACCGCTGCGGGTATGCTCCTTCCTCGCGTCTTGCCATGGTGCCTTTTGCTCATAAACAGAGGGCCTTTTAATTTACGGATAGGCTCTTAGTTAGAGCGTGTCTGAATCGAAAAAATATATATCACAATCCTGCAGGGCTGGCCACAGATTTTTTTGCAAATTCTGTGCAAACTTGGATTCCAGAAACGTATCTCCATGGCGGGGGGTGGAAACGCGGGTACCCGCATCATGGAATGAGAACACAGCGCTACCAAGATATTTGTTTTGAAGCCGAAAGGGGTTGAGGCCTGGCTAGAATCAAATGCCTTAGCGAAGCCAAACCTTGAGCTTGAAAGTACCAGAAGATCATGAACACAAAAGATTGTCCATCGAATCCCCATGCCTCCGCGCGCCGGACCAGTTGGCTCGCGCATTGCAACCTGCTGCCGGCCGTTTTGGCTGGCGTTTTATTGGTCCACACCCCCGTCGCAATGGCCGCTCTTACATTTGGACGCGGCACTCCGACGGTCGTTGGGAGTATAAAGTTTGCCAGCTCGCCCGACTCTGTCACCATAACAGGGGCTTTGGTTGGTCCCGGCGCCATTAACAATGGCTTAAACATTCCGGCAAATCGCATTCAATACGACATCATCAACAGCGACCAGGGAACTGTGAGCAGTTGGACGATTACTTACGGCGCAGCCGTTGGACCGGAAATCATCGGCGCTTTCACGCCTCTCGGATACATAACTTTGTCCGGAGCCACGGAGGCTGAGGGAGGCGCCGCTTACACCACGCTTTTTAACGCTGGATATGGCGTTTACACTTACAACACTGGAGCGCCTTGGATCATTGACTACGAAGCCGACCACATTACTTTTACCAGTGCGGGCGCCCCGCCGACGGGATTGCCCGCGAATGACGGCGTCGGCTATCTGCTGCCGACGCCATATCTTCCGAGTTTTGCCATCCTCTTCAAACCCGCCTTGGGAACGGGGTTGGTTCCTGCTTCGGCCATCCTCGGCACCGCAAATTTGACCGGCCAGGTATTTGGGCCGGTGCCTGGCAACAACTGTCTGACTATCCAGTGCGGAAATCTGATCGTCCAAACCTGCAGCAACTGTATCAGCGTGCCGTTCAACGCGGCCGCGACCGATTCTTGTTGCAGCAATGTGACATTGAACTATGAACCGCCATCGGGAACTTGCTTTCCGTCCAACTCGACGAACGTCGTGCAAGTGATGGCGACCGATGCTTGCGGCAACAACGCCACGAACCAGTTCACGGTGACAGTTCTGCCTGGCGGGAACTGCGGCGGCACGACATGCATTGATATCTCATGCTCCAACATCGTCGCGGTGACCTGCAGTGATTGCGCAGTGGTGCCATTTACAGCCACCGCAACCGATGTTTGTTGCCCTGGCGCTGCCGGGCCCGACATTGTTTACAGTCCTCCCTCTGGTACGTGTTTCCCGGTCAATTCAACCAATCTGATTCAGGTCACTGCTTACGATAATTGCGGGAACATGGCCACCGACTCGTTCACCGTGACCGTGCTGCCGGGCGCGAATTGCGGCGAGACCAACAAATGCATCACTCTTAACTGCTCAAACATTGTGGCGACGACTTGCAGCAATTGCACAATCGTGCCTTACATGGTCAACGCCGTGGACACATGCTGTCAGGAAGTGAACCTCGTATACAACCCGCCTCCAGGCACCTGCTTCCCAGTTAATTCAACCAACGTTGTGGAAGTCATGGCGTACGACAACTGCCGCAACATCAGCAGCAACTTTTTCACCGTGACCATCTTGCCGGGACCCAATTGCGGCGGCACTCCTTCCAATTGCATCTCCATTCTCTGTTCAAACATTGTGGCTTTGACTTGCAGCAATTGCGCCACGGTCTTCTACTCGGCTACGGTCGAGGATCCTTGCTGCCCAAGCGCCGATGGACCTCACGTCATCTACAATCCTCCCGCAACGACTTGTTTCCCCGTCAACTCCACAAACCTTGTTCGGGTGCTGGCTTTCGATGATTGTGGCAATGGCGCTACGAATTATTTCACTGTCACGGTCCTTCCGGGGCCGAACTGCGGCGGCACGTCCAACTGCATCAGTATTTCGTGCTCGAATGTCGTGGCCTTCACATGCAGCAATTGCATGACTGTACCCTTCTCGGCCAGCGCAGTGGATCGCTGCTGCAATAGCGTCGCTGGCGGACCCAGCGGGGTGACCATTATTTACAATCCACCCACAAACACTTGCTTCCCAGTGAACTCAACAAACGTGGTCCAGGTTACCGCCTACGATCAGTGCGGCTACGTTGCTACGAGCGATTTCACCGTGACGGTTCTTCCGGGGCCGAATTGCGGAGGCAACACTTGTATCTCCATCTCGGCGCCCGATGTAACAGTCGTGACTTGCAGCAATTGCACGACCGTGCCATTTGCAGCCACGGCATCGGACGCCTGCTGCAGCAGCGTGGCTCAGCTCATCTATAACCCGCCGCCAACGACTTGCTTCCCGCTCAACTCAACTAATGTAGTTCAGGTCATCGCCAGCGACGAGTGCAACCATGCTGCCACCAACTACTTTCTAGTGACTGTCTTGCCAGGGCCTAACTGCCTCTCATTTGGCGGCCCCAACAACGGTTCTGGGACCGGCTATTCCTCCAATCCCTTGACCCTTACTTGGCCCGTATCAAATGGTCAACTGCAGCAATCAACGGACTTGATCAACTGGTCACCAGTTCCTGGAGTCACCAACTCGCAGTACATGGTTACTAATTCGACGCCAAGGACCTTTTATCGCTTGCAATATCACTAACCGGGGTCCTCAGATAAACATGCGCCAGGGTTGGCTCGCTTGCAACATCAGGCAATTCACTTTGTCTTGCGCCGCGAGGTTTAAGGCTTACCCTCCGTCGGTGACTGAGATTGAAAAACTCGTGTGCGAACTCATTGTTTTGCCCAGCGTCAATCCCGCCTTCCTCCCGCCGAACCATCCGGACGCGGGCGAAGGACGCGTGGCCGATTTCCTGGCCGCTACGGCAGCTCAGGCGGGCCTGGATGTTGAACTCCGGGAAGTCCTCCCCGGCAGGTCCAACGTCCTGGCTCGACTCACGCCTGCGGGCGCCGTTCGACACCGCGTTCTGCTGGCGCCGCATATGGACACGGTCGGAGCATTTTCGCCGGGCCAATTTTCGCCGCGGCTTCGCCAAGGGCGCATTTATGGCCGCGGTTCTTGCGACACCAAAGGCTCCATCGCCTCCATGCTCGGCGCCTTGACGGCCCTGGCGCAAAGTCCCGCCCGCCCGACCGCCACGGAGATCATTTTCGCCGGCTTGATCGACGAAGAAAGCGCCCAGGCCGGCTCGCGCGCGCTGGCCGCCAGCGGGTTGAAGGCAGATTTGGCTGTCGTCGGCGAACCGACCCGCCTGCGCGTGGTGACGGCGCATAAGGGCAGTCTATGGCTTCACCTGGAAACGCGCGGAAAGGCCGCCCATGGCGCCTGTCCGGAACTGGGCCGAAACGCCGTCCATGAAATGGCGCGCATCGTCGATTTTCTGCAAACCGATTATGCCCTGGAATTGAAACAGCGGCGCCACCTTTTGCTCGGTTGCGCGACCGTCAGCGTGGGTTCCATCAAGGGCGGCACCCAGGCCAATATCGTGCCGGCGCGGTGCGAAGCCAGCGTGGACCGGCGAACTTTGCCGGGCGAAACCGAACGCTCCGTGCGCGGTGAATTGCAAAGACTTTTCCGCCGGCACAAGCTGCGCGCGCTCATTGGCGACGAAAAGCCCTGCCCGTGCCATCCAATGGAAACCGGGGCGGAACTGCCGCTGGTTCGGAAATTCATGCAGGCCGCCCGCCAAACCAAGCCGGCGGGCGTCAATTATTTTTGCGACGCGTCGGTGCTGGCGCACGCGGGCATTCCCAGCATTGTGTTCGGGCCGGGAGACATCGCTCAGGCGCACACAGCCGAGGAATGGATCGGGCTGAAATCGCTGGCCAACGCCACCGCCTGCCTGCTCAAGTTTTTTCGGTCGTTGCCGTGAAGTTATGAGTGTGAAGAAAGAATCGGGCTTTTTGCGGCAAAGCAGTTGGATGGTCATCGCCACCTTCGCGGGCGGCATGATGATGGCCATGGTGCATACCGTCGCCCGCAAAATGGGGGCGGAGGAGTATTCCACGTTTGTCACTTTGCTGCGACTGCTTATCATTATGGGCATTCCGATGGTCGCGTTGCAAACGATCTTCGCCCGGCAGGCGGCGGCGGTGACCAACGAGGTCCAACAGCGCCATTTGACCGCCACCGTCCGCGCCATCATGCAAGGCTCGTTCCTGATGTGGCTGGTTTGCACCGCAGTCGTCCTGGCGGCCACGCGGCCACTCTCGCATTTGCTCAAGGTCAGCAATCCCTGGGCGCTCTATTTCACGCTGATCATCGCATTGGCGGGTTTGTGGATTCCCATGGCCAAGGGCGTCCTGCAAGGCCAGCATCATTTCTTCGGCTTGGGCTGGTTGCAGATCAGCGACGGGGCGGGACGGTTTGGCCTCATGCTGCTGGTCGTCCTGTGCTTCGGCGGCAAGGCGGCGGCGGCGATGTTCGCGGTGGTGGTGGGCCAAATTATAACCATTTGCATCGCCGCCTGGCTGACGCATCCGGTCTGGAGCGTCCGGCCCGCCGTTCGGTTCGGCTGGAAAGGCTGGCTGGGCGAGGCCATGCCGCTGACCTTGGGCTTGGGGACTGTCCTGCTGATGTCGAGCATCGACATGCTGTTCGTGCAGGGACTTTTCACCGACACCCGCCAAACGGCTCTCTACGGCGGAGCCATGCTGACGGGCTTTGCCATCATCCAATTCATCGCGCCGGTGGCGCTGGTGATGTTCGCGCGGGTAGTCAAGAGCGTGGCCCACTCCGAAGTCGGCGGCAGCTTGGGGCTGACGTTGTGGGCGACGATCCTGTTCGGCGCGCTGGCAGGCATTGGCTGCACGATCCTGCCAAAATTGCCTCTGCGTTTGATGTACTTCAGCAATCCCGAAATGTGGCAGGCGGCCCCTTTGGTGCCGTGGTTCGCCTGGGCGCTGCTGCCGTTGACGGTGGCCAACGTCCTGGTGCAGAACATCCTGGCACAGGGGCGCTTTAAGGCGGTCTTATGGCTGATGCTGGTGCCGCCAGCCTACATGGCCGCGCTCTGCCTCCAGGCGCCCGGCCTGGTGCGCTTAAGCCCATTCGACGCCTTTATCCGTGTCATACAAACACTGGGCGTGGCCAGCACGGTGCTTTGCTTGATCGCGGCTTGGTTCTCGCGCCATCCCGGGGCGGTCACAGTTTCGGATCCGGTTTTGGAGCCGGCGCCCTCAGTTTTCGGTAGAGCCAGTTCTCCACCGGAGCAAAAAGAGGGCGCATCGATTTGAAGCGCGAGTAAATCCAACGCACCCGGATCACTGACAACAGCATCGTCAGCGAAGACCTGAACAACGTCACCTTCGATCCCGTCTTATCGGTCCAGACAGTCGGCACCTCCACCACGGTGAAGCCATTGAGCTTGATGAGGTAAAGCAAGTTGATATCAAAGGCCATGTCGGCGATGCACAAGGATGAATGAATCTTTTCGACCACCTGTCGGCGCATGACCTTGGCCCCGCACTGCGTATCCCGTATGTTCATGCCGAAGAGAATGTCCACGATAAGATGAAACGTCCGGCTGGCAAAACGCCTTTGGCCCGATTGCATCTGATGCAACACCGCCCCCGGCAGCCAGCGGGAGCCGATCACGCAATCGGCCTCCTTGGCGTGCCGCACCAAATCCAGAAACGCCGGCGGCTCCGTCGCGCCATCGGCATCGACGTATCCGATCAAGTCGGCCCTTGGGGCCAGTTTGAGGCCCTCGATCAAGGCGCCGCCTTTGCCGATGGGGTCGGCATGCACCACCCAACTGACGACCGGGAACTCCGCCGCCACGGCCTGCACCACGGCCAGGGTATTGTCCCGGCAGCCATTGAGAACGACGACCAATTGGAATTTCCCATCATAATACTTGGGAACGAACTCGGCATAACTGCGCAAAACGGGGCCGATCCGGCGCTCCTCATTATAGGCCGGAATCAGCAGCAAAACGCTGGGGGACTCCTGGTTCACGCGCCGTGTTTACCCAAGACCCGCCCCAATGTCGAGGCAAAGCCGCAAGGCGCTAGTAGACGTTCTAAATGGAGATCTGCCGCCCGATCTCGACCACTGCATCCGAAGGCAGCCGGAAATATTCCGTCAAATGGGTGGAATTGCGTTGCATCAACATAAAACAGAATGCGATCCATTTGGGCATTCCTTTGGCATCTTCGCGGGGGAGAATGGTCTCGTGACCCACATAATAAGTGACGTCAGAAAGATCGATTCCACAGCCACACCCGTGAGCATGACTGAGCAGGGCCGTAACGTCGGGCCGCTCCATAAATCCATAACGGGCCGAGGCGCGCCAAAACTGAGGCGCGACTTCCGCCATCGTAAGACGCCCGGCATCGTTGACCCAAGGGACAGAGTCTGTTTCCACCGTGAGCACGAACAAGTGTTGATGAAGCGCCCGGCTGTGACTGAGGTGCCACACCATCAAGGGAGGGACATCCAGATTTGTCCGCGTCAGAAATACCGCCGTTCCCGGCACTCGCGGAACTTGTCTTTGCAGAACATCGGCCATGAACGCGTTAATGGGAACGACTGACTCCTGAAGCCGAGCGGAAACTGCTTTGGCTCCGCGGTGCCAGATGAGCATGGCGCCATAGGCAAGTGCCGCCAAGAGAAGGGGCACATAGCCGCCGGAGGCAATTTTCGAGAAATTGGCGGCGAAAAAAGTCATGTCAACAATAATGAATGCGCCCGCGATGCCGCCAGCCCGGATCATGCCCCAGCCCCAGATTTCGCGCATGGCGATAAAGAGCAGAGCCGAAGTGGCCAGCATGGTGGCGGAGACGGCGATGCCGTAGGCCGCCGCGAGATTGTCGGATTTCCCAAACGCCAGCGCGAGGCCACAGGTCACAATCATGAGGGTCCAGTTGACGGCTCCCACATAAATTTGCCCGTAACCCTCAGCGGAGGTCTGGGTGATTTTCAGCCGCGGCAGCCAGCCAAGATGAATGGCCTGACGCGTCATGGAAAAAGCGCCGGTGATGATCGACTGGCTGGCGATGATCGTGGCGACGGTGGCGAGCAAAACGAGCGGAATGAGCAAAACCGACGGGCAGAGACGGTAGAAAATGTTGTCGGACGTGGATGCGCCCTCCAGAACCAGGGCGGCTTGCCCCGCGTAGTTCAGCACCAGACTCGGAAAGACCAGTCCCGACCAGGCAAGGCGAATGGGGCGCGCGCCGAAATGTCCCATGTCTGCGTAAAGAGCCTCCGCGCCTGTCACGCAGAGGAAGACGCCCCCAAGCACCAGAAATCCACTCACTCCGCCCGAGCGCAGATAAGAAATTCCATACATCGGGTTGATCGCAAAAAGAACTGATGGATGCCGCGCAATTCCCCAAATTCCCAGAAGGGCAATCGTGACGAACCAAACCAGCATGATCGGCCCGAATGCCCTGCCGATCCGCGCTGTGCCCTGCGACTGAATAAAAAACAAGGCGACGAGAATCACGACAGCAAAGGCAAGAACATAGTGCGATAACGAAGGAGCGATGATGTTCAACCCTTCCACCGCCGACAAGACCGAGATCGCGGGTGTGACGGCCCCATCCCCGTAAATCAGCGCGGCACCCAATAAGCCGAGCGCGACGATGACCGGGCGGGGCCTGAGTTTGACGCCGAGAAGCGACATAAGGGCTAGGATGCCCCCCTCGCCGTCGTTGTCGATGCGCATGGCAAACGAAACATATTTGACCGTGGTCACGATGATCAAGGTCCAGAGGACGAGCGACAGAGTTCCGAGTATGACGGCGCGATCAGGTTTTCCGCCGGTCAGGGCCAGAACGGTTTTGAAGGTGTAGAGCGGACTGGTGCCGATATCGCCGAAAACCACACCCAATGCGGACAGGCTCAAGGCTTGGAGGCTTGAACTAGGCGCGGGGCGGTTTCCAGTTTTTGGAATCATGTCAGTCGGAGGCTGGCTGGCAAGGCAACGAAAAATTCATTTGCAAGGATGCGCCGGGCGCACATCAACCTTTGCGCGCGGTCATGAAAAGTGGAAGCGATCCGTCCACAGGTTCGGACAAGCCATTGTCTTTTGACCACTTTCATTTTGGGTCGCAGGTTTTTAAGCCACATTTTCACAAAAAAATATTTTTTAGGCGTTATTAGGCGTTAGCGAAATCCTTTCTAGGCTTTCACGCTTTGATTTTCGCTGCGCATAAAAAAATTCGCCATTGGTCGGATTAGGTGAGATTAGGTGGGATTAGGTGGGATTAGGTCGGATCAAGGCCGGATTGCTTCGAACGACTCGTAGCGCAGGTTTCCAAACCTGTTGTGTCGCCGACTTCCAAGTCGGCCTTGCGGGTTTGGAAACCCGCCCCACAGCAGACTTGGAAGTCTGCGCTACGCTAATCTTTTCCTGAATTTTTTCAATATTCATGCAACCATATTACCAGAACCCCCCAAAAACAAAAAACCTACCGTAGGTTTTTCGGCACGATTTTTTTTGGAGCCGCGAATTCTCCGGAAGATTTTGCCAGGCAACAACTTGCAAATGTAAAAAACCACCAAAACGTGAAAAAGTGCAAAATAAAGTATTTTTTTCCCCGCGTTCATGCCCTGTTTCCCTGCCAAAACGACCCGAAAAAGGCCCATTTTTGCTGTCAGTACGTTTTTTTGAATAGGCCAAGGCCCCCTTAGGCATTGATGGCGAATGACTTGCAAAATTTTCTGCAATCACGCTTTTTCGGGCAGAAACGGATTTGCGCCCGGATTCGCCGTCATCCTTTCCGTAAAGTTTGTTATTTCCTTCTGAAGTTATGGCCACAAGATGCCGCGCCGCTGCCACGCTTGCGATGGGGTATTCCACCCACTCAGATTTTAAGCGCGAAGCGGTAGAGGTTCCACGGGCCGGAAAGAATTGACTGCGGCAGGGGGCCCGGAGTTAAATTTCACCCGATGCGGCGAAACCAAAAGCGGGTATTGCTTGCGTTAGGCTGGTATGACTACCGTGTGCATCGTGGCATTGAAAAGTATGCAAGCGAACACCACTGGCATGTCTCTCCCGTTTACGCTCGTGAGAAGCTGATTCCCTGGGGTTGGCAAGGCGACGGCATCCTGGCGTGGCTGGGAGCGGGCGACGACCTAGCGGAATTCGTCAAGCTGGCCCGCAAGCCAACGGTTGATTTCAGCCAGCGCCGCCGGCACCTGCAATTTCCCCGTGTTCTGGTGGATTATGCGCATGGCAGCAAACTGGTGGCCGACCACTTCATGGCAAGGGGATTCCGGCATTTTTTGTATTATAGCGACTCTGATAATTGGGGGCTGGAAGAGAGGGGCGAGGGGTTCATGGCCGCGCTGAAGGAGGCAGGATACGATTGCGCATGGCTGCGCTGGCATAAAGCCAGCCAATTCCGCCAGGACCGGGATGAATGGAAGCGGAAGCGTCGTTGGCTGGCGGCGCGCCTTAAAACTTCGGCCGCG
>Ga0302325_10015155_pt1 | contig 16391 bp, 14 predicted proteins | sample Palsa_T0_2_FD_201948 | JGI IMG/M metagenome (GOLD analysis project Ga0302325, IMG submission 201948) | Peat permafrost microbial communities from Stordalen Mire near Abisko, Sweden - Palsa_T0_2 | ecosystem: Environmental > Terrestrial > Soil > Palsa > Peat permafrost | place: Sweden: Abisko... | reverse complement strand
GGACTGACCGAGGCGGTGCTCTCCGAGACCCAGCTGGCCGCGTTGTCGGCGCTGGAAGTCCACCAGGCGATGACCCCCGGTGAACTGGCCGAGCACGAAAAGGTCCAGCCGCCCTCCATGACCCGCGTGATCGCCGTGCTCACCGAGCGCGAGCTCGTGGTCAAGTCGCCGCATCCGACCGACCGGCGTCAGGTGATCCTCACCGTCACCGACGAGGGACGGGCGGTGGTGCATCGCGTCCGGCGCCGGAAAGACGCCTGGCTGGACCAGCGGCTGGCCGAGCTGACCGCGGCCGAGCGCGCGACCCTCCAGGCGGCGGTACCCATCCTGGAGAAGCTGAGCCAGTCGTTACCGGCCCGGTCGCTGCGGGCGGGGTCCTGGCCGGCCTGGCCGAGTCTCAGGACGCGGGATCGGTGTCGCGGTCACGCGCGCGCAGCGGCCAGCTCGCGAGCGAGACATACCGCGGCTGGTCGGTAGCCCCCAGGCGGCTGCGGACCAGGTGAACTCGGTCCGCAGTCCACGGCTTGCCCTGGTAGCCGGCCAGCGCCGCGACGAGCTCGGTAACATCGACCGGCATGCGGCACCGGGCCAGGGTCAGGTGCGGCTGGAAACGGCGGCCTTTGTCGGGTGGGGGCGTGCCAACCCGACTCGCGCCGGCCGCCACGGATTCGGCCAGCCGCGCGAGTGTCCCGCGGTCGCCGGACAGCCCGCTCCAGAGCACGTTCGCCCGGCCGGTCCCGGGGAATGCGCCCGCACCCGCGAACGCCAGCGCGATAGTGCCGTGCCGCCGGGCCGCGCGCTCCAGGCGCGGCAGCAGCTTGGCCACGGTGGGTTCGTCGACTTGACCGAGGAAGGCCAGCGTCACGTGCCAGGCCTCGCGGTTGGTCCAGCGGAGGTCCTGGCGTCTAGATCGCAGCGGCTCGACCAGAGCGTCAAGCTCGTCAAGTACGGCGGGCGGGGGGGCGATGGCCACGAACAGCCGCATCAGTTCACCCGTGGCCGGGCCGGATCCGCCAGACCGGTTGGCCCTGTCACGCGACCGGTGAGTCCCCGGGTCTAAACCGGTGCGCGGAGAGCGAGCAGGCTCGCTGAGCAGTTCTGCCCGGTAAGCATTGGTACTCATGACCCACCTCGGATCTTGATGCGGTTAGCGGCCGATCCGCTCGGCGACGTAATCGATGCAAACGGTGAGGGACTCGATGTCCGCCGGGTCGACTCCGGGGAACATGCCGATTCTCAGCTGATTGCGGCCTAGCTTTCGATAGGACTCCGTGTCGACGATTCCGTTCGTCCGCAAGGCTGCCGCTATGTCATCAGCGGACACCCCGCCGACGACGTCAATCGTCCCGACAACCTGCGAGCGCTGCGCGGGATCGGCGACGAACGGGTCAGCGTAAGCCGCCTTCTCCGCCCACGTATACAGTATGGCAGCCGATTGCGCCGTACGGGCTGTGGCCCAGGCCAGCCCGCCGTGGTTGAGCATCCATTCGATCTGGTCGGCGAGCAGGAACAAGGTCGCGACCGCGGGCGTGTTGTAGGTCTGATCGCTGGCCGAGTTTTCCAGCGCGATCCGCAGCGAGAGGAAGTCGGGTATGTAGCGTCCGGCCGCGGCGATCTCATGCACCCGGTCCGCGGCGGCCGGCGACAGCAGGGCGATCCAGAGGCCTCCGTCGGAGCCGAGGCCCTTCTGCGGCGCGAAGTAGTAGACGTCGAACTCCTCCGCCCGCACGGCGAGGCCGCCCGCGGCGCTGGTGGCATCGACCAGGACCAGTGACCCCGGATCGGCGCCGGGCACGCGGCGCACCGGCATGGCCACCCCGGTCGAGGTCTCGTTGTGGGTCAGCGCGTAGGCGTCCGCTCCCGGCTCCGGCCACGGGACCGGGTGCGTGCCGAGCGCGGACTCCACCACGGTCGGGGCGCCAAGCCAGGGCGCCCGGCCGGCCAGCGCCGCGAACCGCGCCGAGAACTCACCGAAGCTCAGGTGCTGCGAGTGCTCGCGGATCAGCCCGAACGTGGCCATTTCCCAGAACGCGCTGGTACCCCCGTTGCCGAGCACGACGGTGTACCCGGCGGGCAAGTGAAACAGCTCGGCCAGCCCGCCGCGGATCCTGTGGACCAGCGACCTGACCGGCGGCTGGCGGTGGGAGGTGCCGAGGTAGGTCGCTCCCGAGCTCGCGAGGGCCGCCAGCTGCTCCGGACGGATCTTGGCCGGCCCGCTGCCGAACCGGCCGTCTTTGGGCTTGAGCTGGGCCGGGATCACGAGAGTGCTCACTGGAGCAGCTTACCGGCGGGTCGTGGCCGGTTCCCCGACGGGCGCGCCTGGGGCTAAGACCTCCCGGTCCACCACCTCCGCCGCGCCGGGCACATCGTGAATGGACCGGGAGGCAGGCCCGATGTACCGGGCCGACGGCCTGACCAGCCGGCCGGTCCGCTTTTGCTCCAGGATGTGGGCCGCCCAGCCCGCCGTACGGGCGCAGGTGAACATCGAGGTGAACATGTGCGCCGGGACTTCGGCGAAGTCCAGCACGATGGCCGCCCAGAACTCGACGTTGGTCTCGAGTACCCGGTCCGGACGCCGGGCCCTGAGCTCGGCCAGGGCGGCGTTCTCCAGGGCCAGCGCGACCTCGTACCGCGGTGCGCCGAGCTCCTTGGCCGTGCGGCGGAGCACCCTGGCCCGCGGGTCCTCGGCCCGGTAGACCCGGTGCCCGAAACCCATCAGCCGTTCGCCCCGGTCCAGGACCGAGGTCACGTACGTCTTGGCGTCCCCGGTCCGCTCGACCTGCTCGATCATGCCCAGGACGCGGGCGGGCGCGCCGCCGTGCAGCGGTCCTGACATGGCGCCGACCGCCCCGGACAGGGCCGCGGCTACATCGGCACCGGTAGAGGCGATGACGCGGGCGGTGAAGGTGGAGGCGTTCAGGCCGTGCTCGGCCGCCGAGGTCCAGTACGCGTCGACCGCCTTCACATGCCGGGGATCGGGGTCGCCGCGCCAGCGGATCATGAACCGCTCGGTGATCGACGACGCCTCGTCCACCCGGCGCTGCGGCACCATCGGCAGGCCGGGGCCGCGGGCCGCCTGGGCCACGAACGACAACGCCATCACCGAGGCGCGGGCGAGATCCTCGCGGGCCTGCTCATCACTGATGTCGAGGAGCTGCCGCAACCCCCAGGCGGGCGCGAGCATGGCCAGCGCGCTCTGCACGTCGACCCGGATATCGCCGGAATGAACTGGGATCGGGTAGGGCTCGGCGGGCGGCAGCCCGGGCGCGAAGGCATCATCGACGAGCAGGCCCCAGACCGGCGCGTAGGAGACATGGCCGACGAGTTCCTCAATATCGACTCCGCGGTACCGGAGCGCGCCGCCCTCTTTGTCAGGTTCGGCGATCTCGGTCTCGAAGGCGATGACGCCTTCAAGTCCTGGCTTGAAGTCCGACATCGGCGTTCCTCCTGCTCCCTGGTGGGGTGAGGCTGACTCCAGCGCTACCATTCAACCGCCCTGATCTGGGTTGCGGTAGCCAAAACTGGTGTGAGGATCATTACCCATGGACGCGACACAACGTGATTCCGATTCGAGCGGCTTGTCCGAGGGCACGATGGCCGCTGACCCGATGACGCAGTTCGACCGGTGGATGTCGGACGCCCAGGCGCTGGTGCGGCCGGAACCGACCGCGATGGTGCTCGCGACCGCCGCCGCCGATGGCCGCCCGCGGGCTCGGACGGTGCTGCTGAAAGCACATGATCAGACGGGTTTCACCTTCTACAGCAACCGGGCGTCGCGCAAGGGCAGGGACATCGCGGCCGACCCCCGGGTGTGCGCGGTTTTCCCCTGGTACGCCATGCAGCGCCAGGTCACGGCCGAGGGCAGCGTGGTCACGATGTCACGCGAGGATAGCGAGCCGTACTTCAGGTCCCGGCCGCGCGGATCGCAAATCGGCGCCTGGGCCAGCAGGCAGTCGCAGGTCATCGGCTCTCGCGATGAACTCGACCGCCGCGTCACCGAACTCGAGCAGCGCTGGCCGCCGACGGTCAGCGTCCCCATGCCCGACTTCTGGGGCGGCTACCTGCTCGTGCCGGAGACGGTCGAGTTCTGGCAGGGGGGCCAGTACCGGCTGCACGACCGCCTCCGCTACCGGCGTCAGGATGACGGCTGGACCATCGAGCGCCTCTCTCCCTGAGCATGCCGAGTCTGCCTGAGCGTCCCCGGGCGAGTCCACGGCACCGCCTCCCGGCATAGCATCACAAGCAGGAGGATGAGGAGTTGACAGCCCAAGGGCTCATTGACACGACGGAGATGTACCTCCGCACCATCTTCGAGCTCGAAGAGGAAGGTGTGGTACCGCTGCGCGCCCGCATCGCCGAGCGGCTGGCGCAGAGCGGCCCGACCGTCAGCCAGACCGTGGCCAGGATGGAGCGGGACGGACTGGTCCATGTCGCCGGGGACCGGCAGCTTTCGCTCAGCGACGTTGGCCGGATGCTCGCCACCAGGGTGATGCGCAAGCACAGGCTGGCTGAATGCCTTCTGGTCGGGGTGATCAAGCTGCCGTGGGAGGAAGTGCACATCGAGGCGTGCCGGTGGGAGCACGTTATCTCGGAGAGCGTCGAGCGCCGTCTTCTCGAGCTTCTCGGTTACCCTGTCCGCTGTCCGCACGGCAATCTCATCCCCGGTCTGGCCGAACTAGGGCTGCCGGGCGAGGCACTGGAACGAGTGCGGGTAGCCACGGGCGAGACGGGTGAGGCTATGACAAAGGCCGCGTCCGAGGGCGCTACGCGGGCCGTTATCCGGCGAATTGGCGAGCAACTCCAGAGTGATCTCGTTCTGATGCTTAAACTCAAGCGGGCCGGGATACAACCCGGACGCGAGGTGATTCTTATGTCCAGCGGCGATGATGTACGGGTGACAGCCGGCGACTCGGCGGACGCAATCTCGACGGAACTTTCCAGTCAGATTGCAGCGCATATATTTGTAGCTATTAGCAGCGGGTATCAGCCAGTTGCCGGAGCATGATCATGTCATCCGGCAAACGCTACCTGGGTCGGGGAGCGCGAGCGTGACGGGCTGGGGTGAAGCTGCTTTCGACCCGTACCTTCCGGCGGACCTGGTCCTGGGGCAGGCGGATATAGCTGTCGTGGTCACGGACAGGCTCAGTAATCTCCTGTACATCAACGAGTACGCGGTCGGGCTTTTTCGCATTTCCGGTGATGTGGCGCGGCTGGCCGGCTGCTCTATCCTGTCCCTCGGCATGTTCGCCGATGATGACGTGCGGAAAACGGAGGATATCGCCGCCCAGGTACTGCACGGACGGTCCTGGGAAGGAACGCTCGAGAACATCCGGGGTGACGGGGCGCGCGCGCTCATCCGGGCTTTCGCCGTGCCATTGCGCCATCCGGGCGGCGATATCGACGGAATCGTGATCCTGGCCCGCGAGGCGAGCAAGCGTGACGGACAGGGCGAGCAGGACAGGATCGCGCTGCTCGAGCGCGTCGGGGAGCGGCTGGCCGGCTCGCTGGAAATCGTCACCACGCTCAAGCACGTGGCGGAGATGCTCGTGCCTCAGTTCGCCGATCACTGCTTCATCGACCTGTACCAGGGTGAGGCGCTCGTCCGCCGGGTGCAGCGGCATGCCAACGACTGGACGCCGCCGCCGGGGACCTGGGCCCAGGTCGGCGAGCAGATTCACTATCCGGAGGGGCACTTCTGCCAGCAGGCGATGACCCGCCTGGACACGATCGCGATCAATGACCTGGAGAGCGGATATTACCCGGCCCCGAGCGCGGAGAGCATGTCGGCCGCTCACCAGGCCGGCCTGACGTCGGTGATCGCGGCGCCGTTGTACGCCCGCGGCGAACTGCTCGGGGTGATGAGCCTGGCCCTGTCCAGGCTCACCGACCGTGACGAGCGCGAGTACGACACGCCTGACCGCGACCTGATCGGCGCGATCGCCAGCCGGGTGGCCATCGCGATCGACAACGCGATGCTGTTCGAGACCGAACGGCAGACCGCGCTGGCCTTCCAGAAGAGCCTGCTGCCGCAGGCGATCCCGGAACTGGACGGCCTGGAGGTCGCCTGCCGCTACGTACCCGCGAAACCGCTCGAGACGCAGGGCCAGGGGATCCAGACCCAGGTGGGCGGCGACTGGTACGACATCATCCCGCTGGCGGCCGGGCGGGTGGGCATCGTCATCGGCGACGTCGAGGGCAGAGGCGCGCGGGCGGCGGCGATCATGGGTCAGCTGCGTGCGGCCCTGCGGGCGTTCGCGCAGGACGAGAAGTCGCCCGCGGACATCATGCGCAAACTCGACGAGTGGTGCCGGTCGCTGGCCCCCCCGGACGAGAACGGGGTTCAGGCCGCCGGGGACCCGCCCACGGTCAGCTGCATCTACATGATCTACGACGCCTGGTCCAGGGAGCTGACCTTCGCTAACGCCGGCCACGACGCCCCGTTGCTGATCAGCGGCGGGCAGGTGCGGCAGCTTGAGTTCGCCTACAAGGGGGTCCTGCTCGGGGTGCGCGGCAAGGGCATCCGGGGTCTGCCCACCTACAAGGAGCAGACGATCGAGATGCCGCCCGGGGCCATCTTGGTGTTCTACACCGACGGCCTGACCGACCGCCGGACTCGGGTGGATGGCTCGGGGCATTATTCGGAGGCCGAGGCGGCGGAGATGCTGCAGCATGCGGTCCGTGCGGCCGCGGCGAGCGGGGATGCCGACGCCGTGGCCACGGCGGCCGAGTACGCCGTCCCCGGCGACATCGACGACGACATGGCCATCCTGGTGGTGAAGTCCTCGTCTTCCGAGCTCGCCTCGACCGAGCGCGTGTTCCCCGCCGAGCCGATCATGGTGTCTGAGGCCCGGCGGCTGGCCGCCCAGACGTTCGGGTCGTGGGGCATGGACACCGAGCAGGCCGAACTCGCCTGCCTGCTGGTCTCAGAAGTGGTCACGAACGCCGTCCTGCACGCCTCGGCCACGCCAAGCCCGGGCCGCGGGCTCGACCTCGACCTCGACCTCGACCTCGAGCCCCTGATCATGCCAACCCCGGTAAGCGCGCCCACCGGACCAGCCCCGATGAGCCCAGTGAACCCAATAGCCCCGATGACGCCGCTGACTCAGGTGCCCGTCCGTGCCCCGTCAGGCGCGGCGACGGCGGCCCAGACCAACGGCGCGCCGACCCCGGCCGCCACGGCGCCCGCCAAGGAATTCGCGCTGCGCCTGCGGCGCGGCGCGACCTCGGTGTGGGTCGAGGTCTTCGATCCTGATCTCCGGCTGCCCCGGATCCGTACCGCGGGGGAGACCGACGAAGGCGGACGCGGCCTCTACCTAGTCGAACAGCTGGCGACTCGATGGGGATCCAGGCCGACTCCGGAAGGCAAGGCGGTGTGGTTCGAGATGCCGCGCAGCGGCAAAGGGGCCTGATAGGCGCCGGCCGGGCCCTGCGTGCTGACCAGGGTCGCGACCGTCCCGTGGTTCCTCAGTGGCCTTTGTGCGCGGCCCACAGCATGAGGACAACGATCACGAAGATAGTAATCGCCCCGGTCCAGTGCTTACCCGAGACACCTAGCTTCATCTTGCCGCGCAGTCGCGTCCATCCGAACGCGACGATAACGCCGAGAAATACTAGCAAGATGAGTCCGGTCATTGGCCGCCTCCTGAACCTGCGGTTTGCGAACCCGCTTACGAGCGTACGGCATTGGGCCGCTGGGCGCGACACGATGTACCGTGAGTTCTGTACGGCAGTGGTTTTGTCCAGAAAAGGGGCATCCGGCCCGGCCGAGCCGGATGCCGCGGACCCGCATACGGAGGCTGTTATGGCGGAAGCGTTCATCGCCGGTGCGGTGCGCACCCCGATCGGCAGGCGGAACGGATCCCTGGCGGGCGTCCACCCGGTCGATCTCGGAGCCCATGCCCTGCGCGGGTTGATGGACCGCACCGGAGTCGATCCCGCCGCGGTCGATGACGTGATCATGGGGTGCGTCTCGCAGATCGGCCCGCAGACCTTCGACATCGCCAGGAATGCCTGGCTGTCGGCCGGACTGCCCGAGAGCGTGCCCGGCGTCACCATCGACAGGCAGTGCGGGTCGTCCCAGCAGGCGGTTCATTTCGCGGCCCAGGCGGTGCTTTCCGGCACGCAGGATCTCGTGGTCGCGGCCGGGGTAGAAACTATGAGCATTGTCACCATGGGTTCGACGGTGACCCTGGCCACTCAGGCGGGCATGCCGGCGCCGTGGGGCACCGGCTGGCGGAAGCGTTACGGCGATCAGGAGATCTCCCAGTTCCGCGGCGCCCAGCTGATGTGCGAGCGATGGGGCCTCAAGCGGAGCGAGCTGGAGGAGTTCGCGCTGGAGAGCCACCAGCGAGCGGTGCGTGCCATCGACGGAGGCCGGTTCGAACGGGAGATAGTCCCGCTGGACGGCTTCAGCCAGGACGAGGGTCCGCGCCGGGACACGTCGCTGGAGAAAATGGCCGGACTGGCACCGCTGCGGGACGGCTGGGAGATCACCGCCGCGGTCGCGTCTCAGATCTCCGACGGGGCCGGCGCGCTGCTCATCGCGTCGGAAGCGGCGCTGGACAGGTACGGCCTGACCCCGCTGGCCCGGGTGCACGCGCTGACCGTGATCGGCTCCGACCCGGTGCTGATGCTGACGGGCCCGATCGAAGCCACCCGCAAGGTACTGGCCAAGGCCGGGATGACGGTCGCGGACATCGACGTGTTCGAGGTCAACGAGGCGTTCGCGCCGGTCCCGCTGATCTGGGCGCAAGAGACCGGAGCCTCGCTCGAGCGAACCAACCCGAACGGCGGGGCCATCGCGCTCGGGCATCCCCTCGGGGCCACCGGCGCGATCTTGATGACCAAGATGGTGCACGAACTTATCCGGACTTCCGGCCGGTTCGGCCTGCAGACCATGTGCGAGGGCGGTGGCCAGGCCAACGCGACGATCATCGAGCGGGTCTAACGACCCGGCACATCCGATCTCCGGGCTCCGCAGCGTGTAGCCGGCGCCGCGGCGGGTGTGGATGAGCGGCGGCCCGAGCCGGTCGAGCTTGCGGCGCAGGTAGCTCACGTACGTTTCCACCACCTGGGCGTGGCCGGTATAGCCGAGTCCCCACACGTACTGCAGCAACTGGCTCTTGGTCAGCACGCTGCCCTGATGGCGCATCAGGCAGGCGAGCAGCCGGAACTCGGTCGGCGAAAGGTCCACGGGCGTTCCCGCCCGGTGGACCGTCCATCGAGCCTCGTCGAGGACGATGTCGCCGCAGCGGAGCACGCCGCCGGAGCCTGGTCGGGTGCGGGCCGGATCGGCGGACACCGGCCGGCGCACCCGCGCTGAACGCGGGTGCGCCGGTGCTGTCGCCGCCGGCGGGACGACGTGTTTCACCAGGAGGTCGGCTCCGCAGTCGGGGTGCTGGCAGCACGGCCGCCCACGTCGGCGGTGGTCAGCGGAGTGAACAGGACCAGGCTGGCGTGCAGGGTCCAGTGTGAGCGCGATCCGGCGACCAGCGCCAGGTCGCCGCGGGCGAGCGAGTTAGTGGCCTGCCACGCGTTCTGGGTGAACGTACTCGGGTCCGGTGACGGCATGCTGTTCACCGGCGTGGTCGCAGTCTGCGAAACCGTCGCCGTGCTCCTGGTCACCGTGACCGTCACGGTGAGGTCGGTGTTGGCCACCTGCACGGATACCGTCTGGGCCGCGGGGGTCGGCGTCAGCAGGCTCGCCGCGATCGTCGGGCTTCCGGCCAGCAGCGTCGTCGCCGGGATCATGTTGCCCGAGGCCATCGCCTGCTGCGTGGCGCTGGTGCTCGCGGTCAGGGCCGAGGTGCCGGCCGTGGTATTCGAGACGTCCTGGAACTTCGTGCTGCGGGAAAGCAGCCACAGATGCAGCGACCCGTTGGACGAGGCCAAGATGAGGAACTTCTTCGTGGCCAGGACGACGATGCCGCGCTGCACGTCGAGCGTCTTGCCTGCGTGCCTGGCCTGGCTGAACTGCCGGGCCTGGACCAGGCCCGAGAGCTGAGCGTAAGCGGCCTGCCTGGACTGGCCCCATTCGGTCATGACTGAGTTGAGCGTGGCTCCCTCATTGCCGAAGCGGGCCGCGTAGGCGGCCGGCTGGGCCGTGGTCGCAGTGCCATGGCTCGTGGCCGCGACCGCGACCGCGGCGATAGAGCCGCCGCCGACCAGGAGTGCGGTCGCCATGCCGACCCGGCTCTTCATCGATGCCTGACGGCCTTTCCGGTAACGCTCGCGGGCCATCATGGATGCCTCCTTCTGCCATGGACGCCGCGCCCGCTACGCGCGTCCGGTAAACGGGTGCGGGCCTGTGAGGTTCTGGGTAACCGATGGACGGCCCGTTCGTATCCATAGGGCGAGACTGCCCCGGCACGTCCCGGTGGTGGCCGGAATCCTGGCTCACGTAAGCAGTACGTTCGTGAGTTCACATGCTCACGGCGCCGCGGGCGGCGCGCAGACGCCGCCCCGGGCAGAAGTTCAGCGCTCGGTTACATTCGTTCCGGCACGGGCCCGACCGCCTCGGCGACCGCTCCAGCTCGGCGGCGTCGAAGCGCGCGGGGCGCGTCGAGTTCGTCGAGGATGGCCCGCGTGCGCTCCACGGCTTCCTCCAACAGCTCGCTGAGCTGGACATTATCGCCGGACCTGGTGCGGAGCCTGTTGCCGTCAGGGCCGCGCGGCCCGTCCTAACCGCGGCCTGCGGCCGGCCGTCAGGGACGTCGCAGGAAATGCCCGCTCCGGGCGACCGAACGTCCGGGGTTGAGGCGCTGGGTTATCTTCTCCGTGATCTGGCCGCGAGCCAGATCGGCCGCGAGCAGGCAGGCGGAAGTGATAGCGCGGGCGGTGCTCGCGCCGTGCGCGATCACCACGGTGCCGCCGAGGCCGAGCAGGACAGCGCCGCCGTGGCTTTCCGCGTCCAGCCGGGTGGCCAGTTCACGGAGCCCGCGGCGCTGCAGGAACGCGCCGACGCGGGCGGCCCGGGTCCCGGTCACGGCGGCCCGCAGCTCGGCGGCGGCGAACCGGACCGAGCCCTCCAGCGTCTTCAGCGCCACGTTTCCGGTGAAGCCGTCGGTCACGATCACGTCGAGCTCGCCGGCCAGCAGGTCACCGCCCTCCACGTTGCCCGCGAAGCTCAGCGGAAGCGCGCCGTGCGGCGGATCGCTGGCCAGCAGCTCATGCGCGCGCCTGGTGAACTTGTTGCCCTTCCCCGGCTCCGTCCCGATGGTCAGCAGCCCGACCTTGGGTGCGGCCACGCCCAGGGTCAGCTGGGCGTAGGCGACACCAAGCTGGCCGAACTGGACCAGCATCTCGGGCTTGGGGTCCGCGGTCGCGCCCGCGTCGATCAGCACCGTGCGGCCCGGGCGGGTCGGCAGCACGACCGCGAGTCCCGGCCGCAGCACGCCGGGCAACGGCCGCAGCCGCAGCCTCGCGGTCGCCACGATTCCGCCGGTGGACCCGGCGGACACCACCGCGGCCGCGTCGCCCCGCCTGACCAGCTGGCACGCGACCGCCACGCTTGACCGGGGGCGGCGCAGGCTGGCCAGCGCGCCCTCGTTCATCGCCAGGTTGTCCTCGGCGGCCACGATCTGCAGCTCATTAGCCGCGTCCAGGGCGGTCAGCGCCTGGTTCAGCCGCGCCCAGGGCCCGGTGAGCAGCACCCGGACGCCGTGCTCGCGCTGCGCCGCGAGCGCTCCGGCGACGATCTCGTCGGGGGCGTGATCGCCGCCCATGGCGTCGACCGCGATAGCCGGACCGGCGGCGCCGGTGCCGTGGGCCGGTCCGGCGTCCGGGTGCCGGTTCCCGGCGTCGTCGGGCCCGGAACCCGCGGCGTGGCCGTTGTCCCCGTTGGGCTCGGCGTTCGCGTTCAGCGGATCACCGGGGTGTGCGGCCGGGGATGATGTCTCATCCTTCGTGTGTCCTTCCACGCAGAGCGCCTGTGGGGTGGGCCCCATTATGGCCCGGACGAGAAGTTCGGGCCGACCTGGACCCGAGTACCCCCCGGGCGCTGGCGCCCGCGGGCTGGATATATCGGCGGGACGGTGCCGCGCATTGTACGACTAAGAAAGCCCGCGCAATAGAGCTGCCGGTAAAGCCGGCGCTTAGAGATTGCTGTGATACGGCCGAACAATACCTGCGAATCGCGGTATTTCTCTTGATATGAGAAGGGAGAAGGGCGGCCGCAAGAAAACGGAACCTATCTGCCTCCAGGAACGTCAAATTGAATACGATAGTTATTTTGGGGCAGGTGTCCGCTGGCAGCACTGCAGTTTGCTAGCGGACGCGCAGTATGCGAGTGGACGCGGCAGTCGGGGGGCCGCTGGGGAGCGGGTGTCTTGGTTATTCTTCGCGCGCAGAGTGGCGCAGCGGTCGCTGTGCGCGCCGAACGGAGGGAGAAGGCGCGTGAGGGACATCCAGAACGCCGTACCCGCGGCCCGCTCGGCGGGCCGCGGGTTTCATGCCTACTCGGCGAAACACCTCGACACGCTCACACAGCGGGCTGGCCTGCCCGCTTCGGAACGGCTGGCGGTCCGAGCGGTCGCCGCCGTCCTGCCGTTCCGGACGAATTCGTATGTGGTGGAGAACCTCATCGACTGGGACGCGGCCCCGGACGACCCGATCTACCGGCTGGTCTTTCCCCAGCCGGACATGCTGCCCGCACCGGATGTGCGGCGGCTGGCGGACATGATCAGCGGCGGCGCTCCTGATGCGGAGCTGCGTGCCGCCGCACACACGATCCGGATGCGGCTCAACCCGCACCCGGCCGGCCAGCTCCTGCTGAACGCGCCGACCCTGCACGGCAGGCCGCTGTCCGGCCTGCAGCACAAGTACCCGGAGACGGTGCTGTTCTTCCCCCGGCAGGGCCAGACCTGCCATGCGTACTGCAGCTACTGCTTCCGGTGGGCGCAGTTCGTGGACGAGCCCGAGCTGAAGATAGCGACGGACGACATCGGTACGCTGGTGGCCTACCTCGGCGAACATCCCGAGGTGACCAGCGTGCTGATCACCGGCGGCGATCCCATGATCATGGGCGAGTCGGTGCTGCGCCGCTACATCGAGCCCCTCATCGACCCGCGGAACCACCTTGACCACCTGGAGTCGATCAGGATCGGCACCAAATCGCTGTCCTACTGGCCGCAGCGGTTCGTGACCGACCCCGACGCCGACGCGACGCTGCGGCTGTTCGGCGAGGTGATGGCCTCAGGCCGGACGCTCGCCCTGATGGCGCACTTCACCCATCCGCGCGAGCTCGAGCCGCCGCTGCTCGAGGCGGCGGTGGGCCGGATCCGGAGCACCGGCACGGTGATCCGCACCCAGGCCCCGCTGATCAGGTCGATCAACGACGACCCGGCGGCGTGGCGCAGCATGTGGCGGACCCAGGTCCGGATGGGCATGATCCCGTACTACATGTTCGTGGAGCGGGACACCGGCCCGCAGGACTACTTCGCCGTGCCGCTGGCCCGCGCATACGAGATCTTCCGCGAGGCGTTCCAGGGCGTTTCCGGCCTGTGCCGCACGGTCCGCGGGCCGTCGATGTCGGCGACCCCGGGCAAGGTATGCGTCGACGGGGTGACCGAGGTGGCCGGCCTCAAGGTCTTCGTCCTGCGCATGATCCAGGCTCGCGACCCGACCCTGGTAGGAACGCCGTTCTTCGCCCGGTTCGACCCGGCGGCCAGCTGGCTCACCGACCTCGAGCCGGTGTTCAGCGACCGGTTCCCGTTCGAGTCCGCCCGCTACGAGGCCGTGCCCGACGAACTGCCTGGGCTCTGGTCGGATGAATCCAAGGACCCCAGGGAGCCGGGTGAGCTGATGGTCCCGGCCATCTGACCGGACCCGGCGCCAGCCCCGGCCGGGCCGGCCGGGGCCACGGTCCGGTTCCTGATGGCCAGGCAGCTGGCCGCGGCCAGGACCACCACGGCGATGGGCATGACCATGGTCCAGCGCATGGCCAGCACGTAACCCTGGCTGAACACCTCGGTGCCCAGCCGCTGCAGCTGTGCCGCCAGCGCGGCCGGCAGGCCGCGGGCGGCGGCCGAGCTCCCCGACCCACCGGTCAGCAGGCCGCTCGCGGCGGCCTGCCGGAAGCCGGCCACGAACGGGGCCCGGTACTGGGCCGGCAGCGCGGCCGAGCGGATGATGGCCTGGCTGGTCAGCGAGGAGGCCAGCCGGTTCTGCAGCAGCGCGCCCACGGCCGCGGTGCCGATGACCGAGCCGACTTGGCGCACCGTGTTGAGCATGCCCGAGGCCGCGCCGGCCATCCGCGGGTCGACCTCGCGCATGGCCACCGTGGTCAGCGGCGGCGGCCCGCCCCGGCGCACCACCCCCGTGGGCGGCCGGGCCTGTCCAGGTATGCTCCGGGTCATGAATCTGAACGGTACTGGGGCAGTTGTTTCTGGTGGTGCGAGCGGGCTCGGCGAAGCGACGGCCCGGGTGCTCGCGGCGGCGGGTGTCACGGTGGTTGTCGCCGACCTGAACGAAGAGAGCGGTAAGCGGGTGGCCGGCGAGATCGGCGGGCTGTTCGCGCGCACCGATGTGTCCGACGAGGGCTCGGTGCAGGCGGCGGTGGACGCCGCGGCGGCCGCCGGGGTCCCGTTGCGGACCGCGGTCAGCTGCGCGGGCATCGGCTGGGCCGCGCGGACGGTAGCACGCGACGGCACGCCGCACGATCTGGCCAGCTATCAGAAGGTCATCGCCGTCAACCTGATCGGCACCTTCAACGTGATGCGGATCGCGGCCGCCGCGATCGCGAAGACCGAGCCGGCCGACGCCGACGGGCAGCGCGGCGTCATCATCAACACCTCTTCGGTGGCGGGGATCGAGGGCCAGACCGGCCAGATTGCCTACTCCGCGTCCAAGGGCGGCATCATCGGGATGACCCTCCCCGCGGCCCGGGACCTGAGCGCCATCGGGGTGCGGGTGAACACGATCTGCCCCGGCATTATCGACACTCCCATCTACGGGTTCTCTGAGAACGCCGAGGAGTTCAAGGCCAGGCTGGTCGCTCCGGTCGTGTTCCCCAAGCGGATGGGGCGGCCGGATGAATTCGGCCAGCTGGTCCGGTCGCTGATCGAGAACGACTACATCAACGCCGAGGTCATCCGCTTCGACGGCGGGATCAGGTTCCAGCCCAAGTTATAACCGGCTACGTCCGGCTGTTATCTGGCCTGCGGGAACGCGCTCTCAGCGGCCTTCCCCGCCAGGCTGGGCGGTCACTGGGCCGTCCGGTTCCGAGCCGAGGGACGTCGCGAAGATCGCCTCGACCTGCCGGTATGAGGCTTGCCATCGGCGATGAGGGATGAGGGTGAGCAGCAGGTCGCCGAGCAGGGCCATGCCGGTCAGCGGCCGCTGTGGGCGCCGGTCATCATGGCGGCCAGGTCGTCGGGGTGCAAAAATGAGGGCGGCGGGGGCGGGCCCCAGGCGTACAGGCCTTGCGCGCCTTCGAGGTCTTCGGGTGTCCACAGCTGGTCGTCGATGATGCAGTCCATGTCGCTGTAGTACTCGCTGAAGTTGCCCGCCGGGTCTTTGAGGTACCAGAAGAAGTTCGAGCCGCCGTAGTGGCGGCCTAGCCCCCATACGTGCCGTTCGGGATTACCCTCGAGCATCTTGTGGGCGCCTCGGCCGACCTCGTCGATGTCGTCGACCTGCCAGGAGGTGTGGTGCAGGAACGATACCGGGGCGGCGAGCACCAGGATGTTGTGGTGATCGGTGGAGCAGCGCATGAAGGTGCCGGCGCCCTTGATGTGGTCGCTGACCTTGAAACCGAGACCGTCGACGAAGAAGGCCCGGGTGATCTGGTAGTCGGTGGAGCCGAGCACGGCGTGGCCGAGCTTGCGGGGCTTGACCGGTCCGGTGCGCAGCACGCCCGGGGCGCGGTGCCCGGAGCGTTCGTAGCGGCCGGGGCCGTTGTACCGGGTGGCGGGGACGGCGGTCTGGGCCGCGCGGCCGGCGATCTCGAGCACAGCGCGGGTGCCGGTGGCCTTCTCGACCGCGCTGATGCGGGCTGGCTCGCGGTGTACGTCGATGCCCAGCCGGGCCAGGCTGGCGGCGGCGCGGGCCAGGTCGTCGGCGTCGTCGACGCCGACGTGCAGCTCGACGAGCCGCCGGGTGGGGGCGTGGACGATCCGCAGCTGGCGGCCGGCGTCGCGGGTGGTGAACCAGCCGTCGCCGTCGGGGGACAACCCGAATTCGGCGTAGTAGGCGGCGGTGCCGGCGACGTTCGGCACGCCCATGGTGATCGAGGTCAAGCGGTGCAGGGCCATTGGAGGCACCTTTCTTTCGCGGGGTGGTCAGCGGGCGGCGACGAACCGGTGCCGGAGTTCGCCGATGCCCTCGATGCGGCTGACGAGCTCGTCGCCGGGGGCGAGCCAGCGCTGCGGGGTGCGGCCGAGGCCGACCCCGGC